>Ga0255336_100043_pt1 | contig 300877 bp, 279 predicted proteins | sample MeOH1_35cm_T3_17_FD_189102 | JGI IMG/M metagenome (GOLD analysis project Ga0255336, IMG submission 189102) | Sandy soil microbial communities from University of British Columbia, Vancouver, Canada - MeOH1_35cm_T3_179 | ecosystem: Engineered > Artificial ecosystem > Sand microcosm > Unclassified... | reverse complement strand
GCACATTAACCTGACCGGCGATTACGTCTGGCGGCAGAGCCGCAGGCTGGAGGACGGGAAGTTCCGACCGTTGCGAATGCCCGGAAAACCTTAGCGTACGATTTTTTCCGATTTCTGCGGGTTTCCCGACAAGCTCGAGACCCGCGGACTGCTGTGCCGCAGCCGGAGCCTGGACGACCGCCGCGTGGTCAACCTGGCGCTGACCGGGGCGGGCCGGCAAGTCACCGAACGCGCCGCGGAGATCGCGCCGGACGTGCTCAATGCCCGCCTCGCCGCGTTCTCGCGCGAAGAGTTCGCCGAGTTCCGCCGGCTGCTGGTCAAGTTCGCAGGCGCCTGAGCCCGCTTTTTTTTCGCCCAATTAACTGATAGGTCAGAAAATGAGAAATCAGCATACAAATCCGGCCAGCCGCCTGCGCCGCCTTGCCCGCCCGGCCGGCCTCGCCCTCTCCGCGCTGATGGTCGCCGCGCTGGCCGGCTGCGCCAACTACGCCGGCATCCACAGCGACAAGCAGATCGCCGGCGCCGGCGACTACGCCGCCACGCAGAGCATCCCCACCGCGCAAGGCCGCTGGCCGTCGCCAGACTGGGCCGGCCAGTTCGGCGACGCGCAGCTCAAGGCCCTGCTTGCCGAAGCGCTGCAGGGCAGCCCCTCGCTGGACAAGGCCCGCGCGCGCGTGGCCGCCGCCGCCGCGGTCAGCGAAAGCGCCAACGCCAGCACGCTGCCGCAGGTCGGCTTCGGCTACTCGTGGAACCGCCAGCGCTTTTCCGCGAACGCCATGACGCCGCCGCCGTATGGCGGCTCGTGGCAGACCGAGAACAAAGCAGTGCTGGGCGCCAGCTATGAACTGGACCTGTGGGGCAAGAACCGCGAAGCGCTGCGCGCGTCGGTGTCCGCCCTGCGCGCCAGCGAGGCCGAGTCGGAGCAGGTCCGGCTCACGCTCGGCACCGCGGTCGTGCGCGCCTACAACGAACTGGCGCGCCTGTACGCGCTGCTCGACATCGCCCGCGACGAGGTGGCCCAGCGCGCCGCCGTGCTGCGCCTGACCGACGGCCGCGTGCGGATGGGCCTGGAAACCGAGGTCGAGAAGCGCACCGCCGAGGCCAACCTCGCCACCAGCGAGGTCGCCGTCTCCGCGCTGGAAGGCAGCATCCTGCGCACCCGCTATCAGCTCGGCGCGCTGCTCGGCCAGAGTCCGGACCGCGGCCTGGCCATCGCCCGCCCGAGCCTGGGCGCCGGCGACGAAGTGCGCCTGCCCGACAACCTGCCCGCCGACCTGGTCTCGCGCCGCCCCGACATCGTGGCCGCGCGCTGGCGCGTGGACGCCACCCTGCACGACATCAAGGTGGCCAAGGCCGAGTTCTACCCGGACATCAACCTGTCGGCCGCCATCGGCCTCGACGCGTTCGGCTTCGGCCGCTTCCTGCGCGCGGCCAGCGGCACCGTGGCGGCCGGCCCGGCCATCCACCTGCCGATCTTCGACGGCGGCGCGCTGCGCGCCCAGCTCAAGGGCCGCTACGCCGAGTTCGACTTCGCCGTGGCCAGCTACAACGAAACGCTGGTCAACGCGCTGGCCGACGTCGCCACGCAGCTCGCCGACATCCGCGCCACCGACGCCCAGATCGCCAACGCCGTGCGCAGCGACAAAGCCGCGCGGGGCGCGCTCGCGCTGGCCCTGGCGCAGTACAAGGCCGGCCTGACCACGCAGCTCACCGTGCTCAACGCGCAGACCAACGCGCTGGCCAGCGCCCAGGCCGTGGCCAACCTGCGCATGGCCCGCCGCGACCGCCAGATCGCGCTGGCCGCGGCGCTCGGCGGCGGCTACGCCGACACGCCGGACGGCGCCGCGCAGTTGGCGCTGGCCCGCTGAACCGGCCTGCCGCCGCCGCTCACCCAACCGCAAATCGTCAACCCCATTCACCGCGACTTCCGCACACAGGTGCCGCCATGACTACCCAGAACCAGACCGAACCCAGCCCCCGGCAAGACAACCCGCAAGCCGCCGCCCGGCCCGCGGCCAACGCGCGCAGGCGCTCCCTGGCCGTGCTCGGCCTCGCTGCAGCGCTGGCCGCCGCCGGCTGGGGCGCCTACTACTACACCGTGGCCCGCTTCCACGAAGACACCGACGACGCCTACGTCAACGGCAACCTGGTCCAGATCACGCCGCAAGTCACCGGCACCGTGATCGCGGTCAACGCCGACGACACGCAGATCGTCAAGGCCGGCGAGCCGCTGGTCAGCCTCGACGCGGCCGATGCCCGCGTGGCGCTGGCCAACGCCGAGGCCGTGCTCGGCCAGACCGTGCGCCAGGTCAGCGCGCTCTACGTCAACAACGGCGTGCTCGCCGCCACCATCGCCCAGCGCGAGGCCGACCTCGCGCGCGCCCGCGACGACCTGCGCCGCCGCACCGAGGTCAGCGAGAGCGGCGCCGTGGCCGCCGAAGACGTGGCGCACGCGCACGATGCCGTCAAGACCGCCGCCGCCGCGCTCGAGACCGCGCGCCAGCAGCTCGCCGCCAACCGCGCGCTGACCGACCAGGCCAGCGTGTCGAGCCACCCCAGCGTGCAGGCCGCCGCGGCCAGGGTGCGCGACGCCTACCTCGCCAACGCGCGCAACAGCCTGCCCGCGCCCGTGGCCGGCTACGTGGCGCGCCGCTCGGTGCAGGTAGGCCAGCGCGTCGCGCCCGGCAATCCGCTGATGGCCATCGTGCCGCTCGACGGCGTGTGGATCGATGCCAATTTCAAGGAAGTGCAGCTCAAGAACATCCGCATCGGCCAGCCGGTGGCGCTGCACGCCGACCTGTACGGCAGCGGCGTGACCTACCACGGCAAGGTGGTCGGCTTCTCCGCCGGCACCGGCAGCGCGTTCTCGGCGCTGCCCGCGCAGAACGCCACCGGCAACTGGATCAAGGTGGTGCAGCGCCTGCCCGTGCGCATCGCGCTCGATGCGGCGGAACTGCGCGCGCACCCGCTGCAGATCGGCCTGTCGATGCAGGTGGACGTCGACACCCGCAACGCCGGCGGCTCGCATCTCGCACCCGCCGCGGACGGCGCCGGCACCGGCTACCGCACCGTCTACAAGACCGACGTGTTCGAACGCTACGGCGCGGAAGCCGACGGCGAGATCGCGCGCATCGTGGCGCAGAACAGCGGCAACAGCGGCGGTAGCGGCAGCAACGGCGGTAGCGGCCCCGGCGCGCAGGCCACGCAGGCGGCGCGCTCGGCGAAACCCGGCGCAGGCGCCTGATCTTTTTTTTGAGCAATTATCTGACTTATCAGCAGATGCCGGCCAGCCGCCGGCATCCACCGAGACCGCGCCGGAGCGCACCATGCAAGCCCAATCCCAACCTCTCGCCCCACCGCCGCCGCTGACCGGCGGCAAGCTCGTGCTGGCCACTTTCGCGGTGGCGCTGGCCACTTTCATGAACGTGCTCGATTCGTCGATCGCCAACGTGGCCATCCCCACCATCTCCGGCAATCTCGGCGTCTCCATCGACGAAGGCACGTGGGTCATCACGCTGTTCGCTGCGGCCAACGCGGTGTCGATCCCGCTGACCGGCTGGCTGACCCAGCGCGTCGGCCAGATCCGCCTGTTCGTGGGCGCCATCCTGCTGTTCGTGCTGTCGTCGTGGCTGTGCGGCATGGCGCCCAACCTCACCGTGCTGCTGGCCGCGCGCATCCTGCAAGGCGCCGTGGCCGGCCCGCTGGTGCCGCTCTCGCAGGCCATCCTGCTCGGCTCGTATCCCAAGGAAAAAAGCGCCACCGCGCTCGCGCTGTGGGCCATGACCGCCACCGTGGGCCCCATCGCCGGCCCCGCGCTGGGCGGCTGGATGACCGACAGCTACTCGTGGTCGTGGATCTTCTACATCAACATCCCGGTCGGCCTGTTCGCCGCCGCCGTGACCTGGGCCATCTACCGCGACCGCGAAACCCCGCCGCGCAAGCTGCCGATCGACGTGGTCGGCCTGGGCGCGCTGGTGCTGTGGGCCGCCGCGCTGCAGATCATGCTCGACAAGGGCAAGGACCTCGACTGGTTCAGCTCGCCGGTGATCGTCACGCTCGCCGTGGTGGCCCTGCTCGGCTTCGCCTTCTTCGTGATCTGGGAACTGACCGAGAAGAACCCCGTGATCGACCTGCGCCTGTTCAAGCGCCGCAACTTCCTCGGCGGCACCGTCGCAATCTCGGTCGCCTACGCGGTGTTCTTCGCCAACCTCGTGCTGCTGCCGCAATGGATGCAGCAGTACCTGAACTACCCGGCCGTCAACGCCGGGCTGGCCACCGCGCCGCTGGGCATCTTCGCCGTGCTGCTTACGCCGGTGCTCGGCAAGTGCCTGCCCCGGCTCGACCTGCGCGTGTGGGCCACCGCCGCCTTCCTCGGCTTCGCCGCCGTCTTTTTCATGCGCTCGCACTACACCACCGGCGTGGATACGTGGACGCTGGTGCTGCCGACGCTGCTGCAGGGCATCCCCACCGGGCTGTTCTTCGTGCCGCTGACCTCCATCATCCTGTCCGGCCTGCCCCCGGAAAAGATCCCCGCCGCCGCCGGCCTGTCCAACTTCGCGCGCGTGTTCGCCGGCGCCGCCGGCACGTCGATCGCCGGCACGGCGTGGAACGACCGCAGCGTCCTGCACCACAGCCAGTTCGCCGAGCAGGCCAGCCCGACCAGCCCGCTTTACCACGCCGCGCTCGCATCGATCCAGTCCACGCTCAACTTCAGCCCCGAGCAGGCCGTGGCCTACTTCGAGCGCGGCCTCAACGCGCAGGCGATCATGCTCGGCCTGAACGACATCTTCTGGATCTCGGGCGTGATCTTCGTGATGATCGTGCCGCTGGTCTGGCTCACGCGGCCGGTGAAAGGGTCGGTGAAGGGGCCGATGTCGGACGCGGCGGCCGCGGCGCATTGAGCCGTGCGCGGGCCTCTCTCCGCCGCCTCAGAACAAATCCCGCTGCCCCGTCACCAGCCTTGAGAAATCCTCGTCCAGAAACGGCAGGATCGCGTCCGCCACCGGCTGCAGCTGGCGCTCCAGGTAGTGGTCGTAGTCGAGCGCGCCGCGCCGCGTCTCCAGCGGCTCGGGGCCGGCCGTGGTCATCACGTAGCTGATCCAGCCGCCGTTCTGGTATTGCAGCGGCCGCCCCTCGCGCTGGTTGAACTCGTCGGCCGCGCGCGCGGCGCGCACGTGGGGCGGCACGTTGCGCTGGTAGGCTTCCAGCGGCCGGCGCAGGCGCTTGCGGTAGACCAGCAGGTCGTCGAACTCGCCGCCCAGCGTGCGCGCCACGTAGTCCTGCACGTATTCGCGGTAGGGCTGCTTCTTGAACACGCGCTGGTAGAGCTCCTGCTGGAAGCGCTGGGCCAGCGGGGTCCAGTCGGTGCGCACGGTCTCCAGCCCCTTGAACACCATCTCCTCCTTGCCGTGCTCGTCCGTCACCAGTCCGGCGTAGCGCTTCTTGCTGCCCTGCTCGGCGCCGCGCACGGTGGGCATCAGGAAGCGGTGGTAATGGGTGTCGAATTCGAGTTCCAGCGCGCTTTCGAGTCCGTAGGCCGCGCGCAGGTGGTCGCGCCACCACTGGTTGACGTGCTCGACCAGCGCGCGGCCGAGCTGCTGCGCGTCGCGCTCCGAGTGCGGGTGCTTGAGCCAGACGAAGGTGGAGTCGGTGTCGCCGTAGATGACCTCGTAGCCACGCGCCTCGATCAGCTCGCGCGTGCGGTGCATGATCTCGTGGCCGCGCATGGTGATCGACGAGGCCAGGCGCGGGTCGAAGAAGCGGCAGCCGCTCGAGCCCAGCACGCCGTAGAAGGCATTCATGATGATCTTGAGCGCCTGCGACAGCGGCTGGTTGCGCTGGCGCTTGGCGGCCTCGCGCTCCTGCCAGATCTGGCTGACGATGGCCGGCAGGCTGTGCTTGCCGCGCGAGAAGCGCGCGCCGCGGAAGCCCGGCACCGAATCGGCGTCGGACGGATGCTGCATGCCTTCCACCAGCCCGACCGGATCGATCAGGAAGGTGCGGATGATGGACGGGTACAGGCTCTTGTAGTCGAGCACCAGCACCGAGTCGTACAGGCCGGGCCGCGAGTCCATGACGAAGCCGCCGGGGCTGCCCTGCTCGGGCACGTCGCCGAGGTTGGGCGCCACGTAGCCCTGGCGGTGCATCAGCGGCATGTACAGGTGGCTGAACGCGGCCACCGAGCCGCCGCTGCGGTCGGCGGCGAGGCCGGTGACGGCGGCGCGCTCGAGCAGGAAGTGCAGCAGCTCGGTCCTGGCGAAGATGCGCGTGACCAGCTCGCAGTCCTTGAGGTTGTAGCGCGCCAGCGCGGGCTTGTCCTCGGCGAAGCGGCGGTCGATCTCCGCCATGCGCTGGTACGGGTTGTCGATGGACTTGCCTTCGCCGAGCAGCGTCTGCGCCACGCTTTCCAGGCTGAACGAGGGGAAATTCCAGGTGGCCGAGCGCAACGCCTCGATGCCGTCGACGATCAGGCGCCCGGCGGCGGAGGCGAAATAATGCTCCTGCTTGAAACCGTGCTCGCGCCACTCCAGCAGGCCGCCGCCGCGCCCGAAGCGCAGCGGCACGCGGTAGCGGTCGGCGTGCTTCTGCAGCACGCGCAGGTCGAACTGCACCACGTTCCAGCCGATGAGGACGTCGGGGTCGTGGCGCGCCATCCACTGGTTCAGCCGCTCCAGCATGTCGGCATGGCTGGCGCAATATTCGAGGTCGAAATCGATGCCGTCGGCGTTGCCGTTGGGCGGGCCGAGCATGTACACCTGGCGCTGGCCGCAGCCTTCCAGCGCGATCGAGTACAGCTCGCCGTGGGCGGTGGTCTCGATGTCGAGCGAGACCAGCTTCAGGCGCGGCCGGTAGTCCGGCGCGGGTTTCATCTGGGTGTTGCGCAGCGGGCCCGCGGTGCCGGGCGCGGGCGGCTCGCCGCCGAACCACACCGGCGCGTTGATGAAACGCTCCATCAGGTAGCGGTCGGTGGGTCGGATGTCGGCTTCGTAGACGTCCACGCCGTATTCGCGCAGCAGCTTTTCCAGCTTGCCGAGCTGGCGGTATTGCGGGCAGTACAGGCCCAGCACCGGGCGCTGGTGGAAGTCGGTCAGCGGCAGCGGCTTGAGCTCGAAGCCGCGCTCGCCGCGCAGCACCTGCGTGGCGCGCTCGCCGTGCTCGACCGGGATGAAGGCCACCGATTGCTGCGGGGCCAGGCGGACATGGCGCGGGCCGTCGTCGGTCGCCAGCCAGAACTCGACCTCGGCGCCGGCCGCGGTGTCGCGCCAGTGCCGGGTCAGAAGAAAACCCTGTTGTCGTAGTCGGTCCACCCTGTCGTTGCCTTCGCTGCCCTGGAAATTCCGGCCTTCGCGGCCACCGGACATTCTACCGGCGCCGGCGCCTCAGAGCATGGCCGAGTGCAGGTGGTGCGGGTCGTCCAGGGTGTCGGCGATGATCTGCAGGGATTCCTCCACCTCGTCGCGGTCGCTCGGGCCGCCCAGGCAGATGCGCACCGCGTCGGGCGGGTTGCCGTCGGTGGAGAACGCCGCGCTGGACACCGCGCCGATGCTGCGCGAGCGCAGGTGCAGCGCCAGCTCGGACGGGCTCCACACGCTTTCGCCGGGGATCGGCAGCCACAGGTGGAAGCCGCCGGGATCGGCGTCGTAGGGCCGGCTCGCCAGGATGCGCTGCGCGATCGCCTGGCGCGCCACGCTCTCGGCGCGGATCGCCTTGAGCATGTCGTCCACGGTGCCGTCCTGGATCCACGCGGTGGCCAGCAGCGTGTTGAACGGGCTGGCCATCACCGTGGTGGCGCGCAGCGTGCCGGCCAGGCGCTGGGTCTGGCGCGCGTTGGGGCCGTGGATGAAGGCGATGCGCAGGCCCGCGCCGAAGCACTTGGACAGCCCGGTCACGTAGTACGTGAGCTCCGGCGCCAGCGTGGCGAACGCATCGGGCACGCTGTGCGGCAGCATGCCGTAGGCGTCGTCCTCGATGATCGGCACGCTGTAGCGCAGCGCGATGTCGGCGAGGATCTCGCGGCGGCGCTGCGGGATCGTGCGCGTGCTCGGGTTCTGCAGCGTGGGGTTGCAGTAGAACGCGGCCGGCTTCTGGGTCTTGCACAGCGCCTCGAAGGCCGGCGCGAGCGGGCCGTCCTCGTCGCCGGGCAGCGCCTGCAACTGCACGCCGAGCTGCGCGGCGATGGCCTTGATGCCGGGATAGGCCAGCGTGTCCAGGCAGATCGCCTGGCCCGGCCGGGACAACTGCGACAGCAGCGCCACCAGCGCGCTGTGGATGCCGGGCGCGATCAGCACGGTCTCCGCGCTGCAGGCCGGCACCAGCCGCCGTAGCCAGCCGGTGGCCACCGCGCGGTCGGCCGGCGTGCCGCCGAAGTCCTGGTAGCGCAGCAGCGTGTACGGATCGGTGGCGCCCATCAGGCGCGTCATCGACTCGCGCAGCCGCGCGGCCAGCGCCGGCGGCTCGGGCGGCATGTTCATGGTCATCTCGGCGCCGGTGCCGGCGCGCAGCGGCAGCGCCGGCGCGCGTCCGCGCACGTAGGTGCCGCTGCCGGCCTTGGTGTCGATCAGGCCGCGCTTGCGCGCCTCGTTGTAGCCGCGCGCCACCGTCGTGTAGTTGAGCTTGAGCGCGTCGGCAAGGTCGCGCAGCGCGGGCAGCCGGTCGCGCGCCTGGAGGCGGCCGCTGGCGAGCGCCTCCTCGATCAGGTCGGGAATCATCAGATAGGCCGGTTTCGGACTCTCTGCGATGCGTTTTTCCCAATGGTTCGTCAGGCCAGACAAGGCGGGCTCCGGTAGCTGGATTCGAGCCTCAAGGCTAGCACCAAGCGATTGCTTTTCCCAAGCAATATTGATTGCATCAATTCGCGCAGCATGATGGTGCGTGAACGAGCCTGATTGCACCGATTGAGCGCATGCGATCGCCCCGCCGGCCGCGCCGCGGTGCATTCCGGGCGGCCGGCGCGTGGCCGCGAGGTGGCAATCGCGGTACTCGCCGCGCGCGAATCGCTGCCGATCACTGATGCGATCAATACGGCTGCGCCTGCCAGATCGCAGATTGATCGCATGGCCATGCCGCGCGGATGGCATACCGGTTGCACAAGGTTCCACGTCGGCCCCCCGGCCGATCGATCGATCGACGGATCGCTTGATCGACTGAACCCCAACGAATTGGAGCAAAAACATGCCCGCAGTGAACAAACCGGCCCACAAGAAGGGCGATTTCCTGGTCGACTACGAAGAGAAGGTCTTCGAGGACGTGAAGGCCGAGCCGGGCGAGAAGGCGCTGGTGACCTTCCACACCGTGGCCTTCGAAGGCTCGATCGGCTTCGTCAACATGCTGCAGGCCACCCGCCTGCAGCGCAAGGGCTTCGAGACCTCGATCCTGCTGTATGGCCCGGGCGTCACGCTGGGCCTGCAGCGCGGCTTCCCCACGCTGGGCGACGAAGCCTTCCCGGGCCACCTGAACTTCAACAAGCAGCTCACCAAGTTCATGGACGAAGGCGGCAAGGTCTACGCCTGCCGCTTCGCGCTGCAGGCGCTGTACGGCCACGGCGAAGCCTCGCTGATCGAAGGCGTGCGCCCGATCAACCCGCTCGACGTGCTCGACCTCAAGCTCCTGCACCGGAAGGAGAACGCGCTGATCATCGACACCTGGACGGTTTAAGCACAGAGAGGCGGGTATCACCATGTCACAGAAACGCATCGTGCGCGCAGCCGCGGTCCAGATCTCCCCGGACCTCGAACACGGCGAGGGTACGCTCGGCAAGGTCTGCGAGGCGATCGACAAGGCCGCCCTGGAGGGCGTGCAACTGATCGTCTTCCCCGAGACCTTCGTGCCGTACTACCCGTATTTTTCCTTCGTGCGGCCGCCGGTGCAGGCCGGCGCCGACCACATGCGCCTGTACGAGCAAGCCGTGGTGGTACCCGGCCCGGTCACGCACGCCGTCGCCGAGCGCGCGCGCCGGCACGGCATGGTGGTGGTGCTCGGCGTCAACGAGCGCGACCACGGCACCATCTACAACACCCAGCTGATCTTCGACGCCGACGGCCGCCTCGTGCTCAAGCGCCGCAAGATCACCCCCACCTACCACGAACGCATGATCTGGGGCCAGGGCGACGCCGCCGGCCTCAAGGTCGCCGACACCGCCGTCGGCCGCGTGGGCGCGCTGGCCTGCTGGGAGCACTACAACCCGCTGGCGCGCTACGCGCTGATGACCCAGCACGAGGAAATCCACTGCAGCCAGTTCCCGGGCTCGCTGGTGGGCCCGGTCTTCGCCGACCAGATCGAAGTCACCATCCGCCACCACGCGCTGGAATCGGGCTGCTTCGTGGTCAACGCCACCGGCTGGCTGACCGAGCAGCAGATCGCCTCCGTGACCACCGACCCGGAGCTGCAGAAGGCCCTGCGCGGCGGCTGCAACACCGCGATCATCTCGCCCGAGGGCAAGCACCTCGCCACGCCGCTGCGCGAGGGCGAAGGCCTGGTGATCGCCGACCTGGACATGTCGCTCATCACCAAGCGCAAACGCATGATGGACTCGGTGGGGCACTACGCGCGCCCCGAACTGCTGAGCCTCGCCATCAACGACCGGCCGGCCACCACGGTCTCGGCCATGAGCACCGCATTCGCCAACTTCAACGGGAGCCCCCAACATGCACTCCAGCGAGACGACGCCGGCCTCGAGCCGGCAGTTGATGACTGAGCTTCAATCCGTCGGCATGCGCCTGGAAGACCCGCGCGCGGGGGCGGCCAGCCGCCGCGGCGGCGCGGGCCCGTCGGACCACAAGGCGGTGACCATCGACGGCGTGACCATCATGGTGCCGGTGCATACCAGCACGGCCTGGGATTCGCCGTTCGTCGCCTCCGCGCCCGACGCGAGCGGCGCGGTCAGGCTCACGCGCGGCACCATCCCGATCGCCAGCATCAGCTTTCCCAGGACGCCGCGCTTCTACGCCATGCAGACGATGGAAGGCGTGCCCTACTCGCACATCGCCACGCTGCACGGCGCCGACGTGCTGGCCACCACGGTGCTGCAGACCTGCATCCGCTACGAAAGCCGGCGCAAGACCTGCAAGTTCTGCTCGATCGGGCAGTCGCTCGCGGCCGGCCGCACCATCGCCCGCAAGACGCCCGAGCAACTGGCCGAGGTGGCGCGCGCCGCGGTGCTGCTCGACGGCGTCAAGCACATGGTGCTGACCACCGGCACGCCGCCCACGCCGGACCGCGGCGCCAGCATCCTGTGCGACAGTGCGTTCGCCATCCGCGCCGCGGTCGACCTGCCGATCCAGGCGCAGTGCGAGCCGCCCGACGACGACCGCTGGTTCAGCCGCATGCGCGCGGCCGGCATCGACACGCTCGGCATGCACCTGGAAGTGGTCACGCCGTCGGTGCGCGAGCGCATCATGCCGGGCAAGGCCTCGGTGCCGCTGTCCCGCTACATGGAGTCGTTCAAGGCCGCGGTGGCGGTGTTCGGCCGCGGCCAGGTCAGCACCTACATCCTCGCCGGCCTGGGCGACACCGCCGAGGCCATCCTGTCGATCTCGCGCGAGCTGCTCGACCTCGGCGTCTATCCGTTCGTGGTGCCGTTCGTGCCGATCTCCGGCACGCCGCTGGAAGACCACCCGGCGCCCACGCCCGAGTTCATGAAGTCGGTGCTGCAGCCGCTCGGCGCGATGGTCGCCGCGGCCGGCATGCGCTCGGCCGACATCAAGGCCGGCTGCGGCAAGTGCGGCGCCTGCTCGTCGCTGTCGTCCTACGAAGGGCTGGCAGCATGAAAGCCGATCTCTGCGTCGAAGTGCCGGCCGCCGAGGTCCTGCGCGTGCGCTGGGCCGACGCGGCCTGGGAAAGCGAGCAGGCCTACCGCCTGCGGCGCGCGGTGTTCTGCGACGAGCAGGGCATCTTCGCCGGCGACGACCGCGATGCCGTCGACGACGTGGCCCAGCTGCTGGTGGCCGTGGTGTCCCGGCCCGGCCAGCCGGAGCAGGTGGTCGGTACCGTGCGCATCCACGAGAGCGAGCCCGGCGTGTGGTTCGGCTCGCGCCTGGCGGTGGACGCGGCCTTCCGCCGCCACGGCAAGATCGGCGCCACGCTGATCCGCCTGGCCGTGAGCAGCGCCAACGCGCTGGGCTGCCAGCGCTTCCTGGCCCACGTGCAGAGCCAGAACGTGCCGCTGTTCCGGCGCCTGCACTGGAGCGTGCTGTCGGAAGAAACGCTGCTCGGCCATCCGCATCACCTGATGCAGGCGGACCTGAACATGTATCCGCCCTGCCACACGCCGCGCGAAGGCTTCGTCGCCGAAGGCAGGGCCGCGCGATGACGCTCGACGAACTCGTGCGCGCGCAGCGCGCCAGCCGCGGCTTCGGCCACAAGACCGACATCGCCGGCATGCTGTCCTCGCTCGGCAGCGCCCTGCCCGGCGGCGCGCGCGACCTCGACCAGGCCGTGGCCGTGGGCGACGACTGCGCCGCCATCGCCGACGACGGCGGCTACCTGCTGTTCGCCATCGAAGGCATGGTCAGCGACTTCATCCGCACCATGCCGTGGTTCGCCGGCTACAGCGCGGTGATGGTCAACATCAGCGACGTGTGCGCGATGGGCGGGCGCCCGCTGGCGGTGGTCGACGCGATCTGGAGCCAGGGCGTGGACGATGCCGCCGAGGTCTTCAAGGGCATGGCGGCGGCGGCCTCGCGCTACGGCGTGCCGATCGTGGGCGGGCACAGCAACGCCCGCGCCGACCAGGCCCAGCTCGCGGTGGCCATCCTCGGGCGCGCCACGCGCCTGCTCTCCAGCTTCGCCGCGCGTCCCGGCCAGCGCCTGCTGATGGCGGTGGACCTGCGCGGCGCCTTCGTCGAGCCGTATCCGTACTGGAACGCCTCCACCGAGGCGCCGGCCCAGCGCCTGCGCGGCGACCTGGAGATCCTGCCGGCGCTGGCCGAGGACGGCCTGTGCGCCGCGGCCAAGGACATCAGCATGGCCGGCACGCTCGGCACCGCGCTGATGCTGCTGGAGTGCTCCGGCGTGGGCGCCGTCATCGACCTCGCGCGCATCCCCGCCCCGCCCGGCGTGGACCCGCAGCGCTGGCTGAGCGCCTTCCCCAGCTTCGGTTTCCTGCTGGCCGTGGACGAGCAGGACGTGGAAGCCGTGGGCGCGCGCTTCCGCGCGCGCGGCATCGCGTGCGCGGACATCGGCGCCATCGACGCCACGCGCACGGTGCGGGTCGAGCGGCACGGCGAGCGCGCCGTGCTGTGGGACTTCGCCAGCGACGCCTTCATCGTGCCGCGCGGCACGGCCCCCCTCACCGCATAAGGACTACCCATGCCAGTCACGCATTTCCGGGTGCAATGGCCGGACAACAGCCAGGCCACCTGCTACTCGCCCTCGTCGGTCGTCACCGAGTATTTCGCCGCCGGGCAGGACTATCCGCTCGAGGACTTCCTCGCGCGCGCGCGCCAGGCGCTGGGCAGCGCCTCCGAGCGCGTGCGGGCCAAGTACGGCTACGCCTGCTCCTCGGCGATGGACCAGCTCGAGCAGATCGAAAACACCGCCGCCAGGTGGAGCGCCCAGCCGGACGCCACCGTGCGCGTGCTCGGCTTCGGGCGCTAGCGCGGCCCGGGCAGCACGCCAGTCATTCGCGCATCACCGCTATCTACGAAGGAACCATCATGTCCAATACTCTCGGCGCAAGCCAACCCGGCGGGGCAGCCGCCAAGCACTACAGCGTGATCGTGGTCGGGGGCGGCCAGGCAGGCCTGTCCATGAGCTACTACCTGCAGCAGGCCAGGATCGACCACCTCGTGATCGAGAAGCACACCATCACCCACACCTGGCGCAACCAGCGCTGGGATGCGTTCTGCCTGGTCACGCCCAACTGGCAATGCGCGCTGCCCGGCTACCCGTACCGGGGCAGCGACCCCCATGGCTTCATGAAGAAAGACGAGATCGAGGCCTATCTGGACGGTTTCATCCGCATGGTCGACGCGCCGGTGCTCGAGCACACCGAGGTGCGCCGCGTCAGGCCGCGCGAGCACGGCGGCTACGAGGTCTTCACCTCGAACGGCGACTTCACCGCCGACCAGGTGGTGGTGGCCTCGGGCGGCTATCACGCGCCGATCGTGCCGCGCATGGCCGAGCGGCTGCCGGCCGGCATCCGCCAGATCCAGTCGTCCGAGTACCGCAACCCGCAGGCGCTGCCCGAAGGCGCGGTGCTGGTGGTGGGCTCCGGCCAGTCCGGCGCGCAGATCGCCGAAGACCTGCACCTGGCCGGGCGCAAGGTCTACCTGGCGGTGGGCGAGGCGCCGCGCTGCGCGCGCTTCTACCGCGGCCGCGACGTGGTGGACTGGCTGGCCGACATGCAGTACTACGACATGCCGGTGGAAGAACACCCGCTGCGCGAAGGCGTGCGCGACAACACCAACCACTACGTGACCGGGCGCGACGGCGGGCGCGACATCGACCTGCGCAAGTTCGCCAGCGAAGGCATGGAACTGTACGGCGTACTGGACGACTACCGCGACGGCCACCTGCGCTTCGCGCCCAACCTGGCGGCCAACCTGCAGGACGCCGACGACACCTACAACCGCATCAACGCCGGCATCGACAAGTACATCGAGAAGCAAGGCATCGCGGCGCCGCCGGCCAGCGTCTACGAGCCGGTGTGGCGGCCCGCCGGCGAGCGCACCGCGCTGGACCTGGGCAGCGCCGGCATCGGCAGCATCATCTGGTGCATCGGCTTCCGCCCGGACTTCAGCTGGCTGGAAGTGCCGGTCTTCAACGGCCGCGGCTATCCCGGCCACGTGCGCGGCGTCACCGCGCAGGCCGGCCTGTACTTCCTCGGCCTGCCGTGGCTGCACACCTGGGGCTCGGGCCGCTTCTCCGGCATCGCGCGCGACGCCGAGTTCCTGGCCGGCAAGGTGATCGCCGCGCGCACCGGCGAAGAAGCGCTGGCGGCCTGACATGCACCGCGCTCGCACCGACTACGTGGCGGGCATGCCGCAGTTGTCGTACACGGGGCTGTCGGAGAACTGGCTGCTCAAGACCTGCGGCGACCTGCACTGGCAGGGCCTCGCCGCGCTGGCCGGGCAGGCCGTGCCGGAGTTCCGCGACGCCGGGGGGCACAAGTCCTACGCCGCCTTCCTGGCGATCCGCGTGCGCGAGGCCGCGCTGGAGACGATTGGCGAGCACGCGACATTCGCCATCGACAGCGAGCTCCAGCGCGTGACCGGCGCGCGCCACCACAGCACGCACCGCGTGATGGCGGGCGAGGCGCGCCGCGCCGAGGTGACGATGATGTCCACCTTCATCCGCCGCGAGCGCGAGCGCGACAACCGCTCGGTGGTGCGCGCGGCCTTCGGCCCCGCGCCCGAGGCGCCGCTGCCCGCCGCCGCCGAGATGGCGACGCTGGCCAAGCGCTTCCGCGCGGGCGACTGGGGCGCGCACCTCGGGCTGGCGCAGACGCTGGCGCCCGCGCGCCACACCGCCGAATACCTGCCCTGCCCGTACACCGACTTCAACGGCGCCGACCTGCTCTACTTCGCCAGCTTCCAGGCCATCGTCGACCGCGCCGAGTGGCAGTGGCAGCGCTTCGAGGAACCGCCCGCGGTGTCGCAGCGCGACCTGTTCTTCCACGGCAACGTCAACCTGGGCGACGCGCTGGAATTATCGTTCAGCGCCGTGCACAGCGGCCCCGGCGGGCTGGCGCACTGGTGCGAGATCCGCCGCGCCAGCGACGGCGAGAAGATCGCCGACGTGGTCACGCGCAAGCACTGGAGAACGCGATGAGCAACGGCCACCACGGCGTGCCCCGGCGCGCCGTCTATACCGCCGCCGACCTCGACGGCATCGCCCATCTGGGCACCCTGCCCGGCGAGGCGCCGTTCGTGCGCGGCGTGCACCGCACCATGTACGCGGGCAAGCCGTGGACCATCCGCCAGTACGCCGGCTTCGCCGACGCCACCGCTTCCAACCTCGCCTACCGCACCGCGCTGGCGCAGGGCGCGCAGGGCCTGTCGGTGGCGTTCGACCTGCCCACCCACCGCGGCTACGACTCGGACCACCCGCTGGCGCAGGCGGACGTGGGCATGGCCGGCGTGGCGGTCGATTCGGTCGAGGACATGAAGCGTCTGTTCGCGGGCATCCCGCTGGAGCGCGTCTCGGTGTCGATGACCATGAGCGGCGCGGTGCTGCCGGTGCTGGCCGCGTTCCTGGTGGCCGGCGAGGAAAGCGGCGTGCCGCTGGCCCAGTTGAGCGGCACCATCCAGAACGACATCCTCAAGGAGTACATGGTCCGCAATGCGTGGATCTTCGCGCCGGCGCCGTCCATGCGCATCGCCGGCGACGTGGTGGCGTGGCTGGCGCGGCACGTGCCGCGCTTCAACGGCATGTCGATCTCCGGCTACCACTTCCAGGAAGCCGGCGCCGACCCGGTGCTGGAACTGGCGCTGGCATTGGCCAACGGCCAGGCCTACGTCGAGGCCATCCGCGCGCGCGGCATCGGCGTGGACGAATTCTGCGGCACGCTGAGCTTCTTCTTCGGCGTGGGCAAGGATTTCTACCTGGAGATCGCCAAGCTGCGCGCCGCGCGCCTGCTGTGGTGGGAGATCATCCAGGCCGCCGGCGGCACCAGCGCGCGCGCCGGCGCGCTGCGCACGCACTGCCAGACCTCGGGCTGGTCGCTGACCGCGCACCAGCCGCTCAACAACGTGGTGCGCACCACGGTGGAGGCGATGGCCGCGGTGTTCGGCGGCACCCAGTCGCTGCACACCAACGCCTACGACGAAGCGCTGGCGCTGCCCGGCGCCGACGCCGCGCGCCTGGCGCGCGACACCCAGCTCATCCTGCAGCGCGAGATGGGCCTGTGCGCAGTGGCCGACCCGTGGGCCGGCTCCTACATGATGGAGTCGCTGACCGACGACGTGGCGCGCCGCGTGCGCGCGCTGATGGCCGAGATCGCGGCGCGCGGCGGCGTGCTCGCCGCGCTCGAATCGGGCTGGGTGCATGCCATGATCGCGCGCGGCGCCGCGCGCACGCAGGCCCGCATCGACTCGGGCGAGCAGGCCATCATCGGCGTCAACCAGTTCCGCGGGCCGGACGAGGAGCCGGCCTGCTTCATGGTGGACGGGCGCGCCGTGCAGGCCGCGCAGGCGCAGCGCCTGGCCGCGCTGAAGCAGGCGCGCGACCCGGCGGCGCTGCAACGCGCGCTGGCCGCGCTGACGGCGGCGGCGCGCGGCGGCGGCGGCAACCTGCTCGCGCTCGCCATCGAGGCCATGCGCTGCCGCGCCACCGTGGGCGAATGCACGGCGGCGCTGGAACAGGTCTGGCCGCGCCATCAGGCCAGCCCGGTGTTCGCCGCCGGCGAATACGGCAGCGCGCGTGGCAACGCGGGCAACGCGGGCAACACGGACGCCGCCTGGGAACAGGCTTGCGCCCGCGTGCGCGCGCTGGCCGCCGGGCTGGGCCGCGCGCCGCGCGTGCTGATCGCCAAGCTCGGGCTGGACGGGCACGACCGCGGCGCCAAGGCGGTAGCCGCGGCGCTGTCCGACGCCGGCTTCGCCGTCACGCTCGGCCCGCTGTTCCAGCAGCCCGAGGACGTGGCCGCCGAGGCCGCGCGCGGCGGCTACGACGCGATCGGCATCTCCACGCTGGCCGGCGCGCACCTCGCGCTGCTGCCGCGCTTCCTGCGGGCGCTGGCGCAGCGGCAACCGGGCACGCCGGTCTTTGCCGGCGGCATCGTGCCGGACGCCGACGCGCGCCTGCTGCTCGGGCTGGGCGTGCGCGGCCTGTTCGGGCCGGGCACGCCGATGGAGGCGATCGCCGTGCGGATCGCCGACGCGGTGGCGGAGACTGCGGCGCCAGCGGCAGACACGAAACACGCGGCGCCGCCGCGCGTGCTGCACGAAAGCCTCTGAACCTGCGGTCCGGCTGACCGGGCGCGCCGCCTTCAGCGCTTGCCGCGCGCCTTGGCCGGCCGCCGCGGCGCCGGCTGCGCGTCCTCGCGGATCATCTCGATCAGCGCGCGCAGCCCCGCCGGCACGTGGCGGCGGCCCGGGTAGTACAGGCTGAGCCCGTCGAACGGCGGCGTCCAGTCTTCCAGCACGCGCACCAGCGTGCCGGCGGCGAGGTCCGCCTCCACGCTCCACTCGGTGAGATAGGTCAGGCCCATGCCGTCGCGCGCCGCGTCGAGCATCAGGTAAGGATCGTCCAGCGTGAGCTCGCCCTGCACGTCCACGCTGAGCGCTTCGCCGTGGCGCGAGAATTCCCAGCGGTAGAGCGTGCCGCTCGGCAGGCGCGTGCGGATGCAGCGGTGCGCGAGCAGGTCGGCCGGCGCGCGCGGCGGCGGGTTGGCGGCGAAGTACGCCGGGCTGCCGACCACGGCGAAGCGCTGCGGCCGCCCCAGCGGCACCGCCACCATGTCCAGCGGCACGCTTTCGGCCAGCCGGATGCCGGCGTCGAAGCCGGCCACCACGATGTCGATCAGGCGCCCTTCGGTGACGATGTCCAGCCGCATCTCGGGATAGCGCCGCAGGAACGCCAGGAACAGCGGCATCGCCTGCCGCGCGGCGCCCGACGAGGTATTGATGCGCAGCGTGCCGGAGGGCGTGTCGCGGTGGCTGCCGGCCTGCTCCATCGCGCCGCGGATGGCCGACAGCGCGGGCGCGATGCCGGCCACGAACTGGGCGCCGGCCTCGGTCAGCGACACGCTGCGCGTGGTGCGGTGGAACAGCCGCACGCCGATGCGCGCCTCCAGCGCGGCGATGGCATGGCTGAGCGCCGAGGTGGAGACGCCCAGCTCGGTGGCCGCCGCGCGGAAGCTGCGCAGGCGCGCCACCGCGGCCACGCCTTCGAGCTCGCCGAGTCCGGAAGTCTGCATTGTCCTAAATCACTCAATAGTTCGTGCGGAATTATATGGCTAGACCGGCCAATGCCGCGGGCTTATCTTCTGCCCCATGTTCCTACGCATCCTGCGCATTCCCGGAGTTCCCATGCATCGCATCGAACAGATCTACATCGACGGCGCCTTCGTCACCCCGCACGGCGAGGAATGGTTCGACCTGTACAACCCCGCCACCGCCGCGCCCAGCGGCCAGGTCCGGCTGGCCGACGCGCACGACGCGCGGCGCGCCATCGCCGCGGCCAGCCGCGCGTTTCCCGCCTTCTCGCGCACCAGCAAGGCCGAGCGCATCGAGTGGCTGCGGCGCATGCACGCCGCGGTGCAGGCGCGCGAGGACGAGCTGTTCGAGGCCATCGTCGCGGAGTACGGCGCGCCGGTGTCGCGCGGGCGCTGGATGGCGCAGCATGCCGCCAGCGTGCTGCTGGAGGCGGCCCGCGTGCTGGAGGACTACGCCTTCACGCGCCGCATGGGCACGGCGGACGTCATCATGACGCCGCTCGGCGTGGCCGGGCTGATCACGCCGTGGAACAGCAACGGCAGCTTCATCTGCGGCAAGCTCGCGGCGGCCGTGGCGGCCGGCTGCACCGCCGTCATCAAGCCCAGCGAGATGAGCGCCGTGCAGACCCGCATCGTCACCGAGGCGCTGCACGAGGCGGGCCTGCCGCCCGGCGTGTTCAACATCGTGACCGGCCGCGGCGAGGTGGTCGGCGCCGAGATCAGCGCGCACCCGGACGTGGCCAAGGTGTCGTTCACGGGTTCCACCGCGGTCGGCAAGGCCATCCTGCGCGCCGGCGCCGACACGCTCAAGCGCGTCACGCTGGAGCTGGGCGGCAAGTCGCCGGTGCTGGTGCTCGACGACGCCGACTTCGCGCAGGCGGTGCCGCTGGCGCTGCAGGCCGGCTTCATGAACAGCGGCCAGGCTTGCATCGCCGGCACGCGCATCCTGGTGCCGCGGCAGCGCCTGGCCGAATTCGAGGCGGCCGTGGTGGCGGAGGTGGCGCGCATCCGCAGCGGCGACCCGCGCGACCCCGAGACCGCCATCGGCCCGATGGTCAGCCAGAAGCAGTGGGAGCGCGTGCAGCGCTACATCCGCATCGGCATCGGCGAAGGCGCGCGGCTGCTGGCCGGCGGCGAAGGCCGCCCGCAGGGCACGCGCGACGGCTGGTTCGTGCGCCCGACCGTGTTCAGCGGCGTGCGCAACGACATGACCATCGCGCGCGAGGAGATCTTCGGCCCGGTGCTGGCGATCCTGCCTTACGGCGACACCGAGGAAGGCATCGCCATCGCCAACGACACCAGCTACGGCCTGCAGGGCTACGTGCTGTCCACGGACGCGGCGCGCGCCCGCGCGGTGGCGCAGCGCATCGAGGCCGGCCGCGTGCTGGTCAACACGCTGGCGCACGAGCCGGCCGCGCCGTTCGGCGGCTTCAAGCAGTCCGGCATCGGCCGCGAGTACGGCACCTTCGGGCTGGAAGCGTTCATGGAACCCAAGTCGCTGCTGGGCGTGGCCTGAGCGCGGCGGTGCGCGCGCCTCACGCGGGGTCGCGCGCGCCCTCGGCGCCGGCCTGCCGCAGCCCCAGCCGGGTCAGCCGCAGGCATGTGGATTTTTCAAGCGTTGCACCGTCGAATGCCAGCAATTGCGCATCGAGCAGGCGCTGGATCTGCCACCAGGCGATGTGCACGTCGTGCTCGAGCGACGGCGGGTGCTTCAGTATCGCCGCGGGAATCCGCCCGCCCCAGGGATTGACCGCCAGGGTCAGCGTGGCCCCCTGGCGCATTCGCAGAAGAATCTCGTCTTTTCGCATTGCAAAGCACTCCCCGCACCCCGGTGCTGCGAAAAAAACGATTCTCCTGCGTTGCCTCGACGTGTGTCCGTCGATGGCGTGCGCGCCACGTCTTGCGGCGTTGCGTATTGCATATTGCGTATTGCATATTGGCGGCGCCGGGAGCGGAATCCCTGCGCCACGCCGCGTCTGTCCATCCCCAAAGCCGGGGAAATCATTGCCGCGACGGCCCGCGGAAGTCAAGCAAGATGCGTTCCCTGCTCGCGGATGCCGCCGCGCCATCACGCGCCCGCGCCGATCACCGAGACGTTGACCGCCACGATGCCCAGCGGCTCGCGCCCGGCGTCGCCGGCGGCGTCCGCGCCGGTCCAGCCGCGCAGCGTGTCCCGCAGCGCGTGCAGCAAGGCGCCGTTGTCCTCCGTTTCCTCATCCAGCCCCAGCAGCACCTCGAACGCGGCATCGTGCTCGCCCGCGGCCTGCAGGCGCGCGTCGAGCTCGGCCAGCACCGCGTAGACCGCGCCGGCCATCTGCTGCACGAAGCCGCGCTGCACGCCCAGCGCGACGTAGGACGCGCGGATCCACGATTCCACCAGCGTGACGAAGATCACGCCGGTTTCGTCGGCATTGATCTCGAACGCGCAATAGCCCACGGGATCGAGGTCGCGCGCGAGGATCAGGCGGTAGAACAGCACCTGTCCGCAGATCTCGTCGCTGTCCATGTCCATCTCGAAGGCCTGGCCGGGCTCCCAGTCGTCGCTGTCGAGCGCCTCGCCGCTGGCCTGCGCGCCGCCCTGCGCGGCCAGTTGCGCGCGCAGCCCGGCCAGCACTTCCTCGCGGCCCGGCGCCTGCGGCGGTTCGGTGTAGATGGCGAAGCGGCCGGCCTCGGCGCCGTCCAGGAAGCCGGCGCCCATCAGCGGCGAGAGTTGCAGCGGCAGCGGCTCCTGCAGGGCCTGGCGCAGGGTGTCGGTGTTGGTGGAAGCGGTCATGGCGTGGATAGGAAAGGAAGGGAGAAGACGCGGAAGAGGCGGAAGAGGCGGAAGAGGCGGAAGACGGAGAAGATGACGACGATGTGGCATTCGGAAGGCAGCGGCGAGTTTGCCACAGATACGGCGCGCCGAGCCACCGCGCGGGGCGCTGTGCCACAATCCTGCACGCGGGTCGCGCCGCCCTCCCCACGACACACAATTCCCGCCAGCGGCCGCCGGCATCACCCACCCGCGATCCCGATTCCTCCAGCCAGAAAAAGGAAGCAGCATGCCCTCCCGCCGTGATTTCCTGAAGACCGTGCCGATCGCCCTGGCCGCGGGCCTGGCGGCCACCGCCGCCGCGCCCGCCGCGGCGGCCCTGCTCGACGAGCAGGACCCGCAGGCCGTCGGCCTCGGCTACAAGGCGGACACCCGCAAGGTCGACCAGGCCAAGTACCCGAAGCACGCGGCCAGCCAGACCTGCGCCAATTGCCAGCTGTTCCAGGAAGGCAGCAGCCCGGCCACCGGCAGTTGCGTGCTGTTCGGCGACAAGCAGGTCGCGGCGGCGGGCTGGTGCAGCGCCTGGGAACAGGGCTAGCCCATCGCCGTGAACAGCAGGCCGGCGATGCCCAGCCCCACCGCGGCCAGCGCATCGCCGGCGATCAGCCCGCCGCCCACCAGCGAGGTGGTGCTCATGTCGGCGGGCAGCGGGTCCGCCGCCGCGCGCCGGCCCGGCAGCGCGTCGGCCACGCTGGCCACCACGCCGCCGGCGGCAAACCAGGCCGAGGTCGGCAGGTTGACGAAGCCGCCGAACGAAGACGCATAGGGCGAAGGCAGCAGCACCGTATCGACCAGGAAATCGAGCACGCGGCCCTTGCCGCCGGCCGCGACAAGACGCTGGTAGCCCGCGCGCGACCTGACCAGCAGGCGCAGCAGCGCGGTGGCCAGGCCGAGGCCGATCCCCAGCGCCACCGCGGTGCGCTGGTGCGGCAGGTCCTGCGCCAGCCCGCGCAGCGCGCCGACGATCTTGTAGGTCATGGCCGAGGCCCAGCGGTGCGGCTGCGCGTCGGCGGCCAACATGGTCTGGTCCAGCGCCAGTTCGGGATAAGCGCGCATGAACAGGCGCGCGAACAGCACCGCCAGCACCGCGCCGGCGGCGATGCCGGCCACCTGGAAGCGGAACTGCACGGTGCGGTCCGTGCCCAGGCGCCAGCCGGTGGAGCGGTCCTGCTGCATGTCGCAGGCCTGGCCGGTCGACACCAGCAGCACCGTCGCGGCGATCAGCCCCACCTGCGGGTCCTTCAGGCCGAGCGCCGCCATCAGGATCACCGACAGCACGAAGGCCGAGGAAATCGGGTTCTGGTCCACCATGCCGACCGAGATGCCGTTGACCATCGCGAACAGGAACACCAGCACCACGGCCAGCAGCAGGTAGCCCGGCGGCTGGCCCAGCAGGCCAGATCCCACCGCGACGATGGCCGCGCCCCAGAACACCACCCATGCCAGCAGCCGCCATGACGCGCCGCCCGGCGCGCGCGGCTGGGACGCGCGCGCCTCGCGGACCGCCCGGCCCTGCCGCCAGGCGCGCCGCAGCAGCAGCGACATGTCGACCAGCGCCGCGCCCATGATCATGCCCAGCGCGATCAGGAACGTGATCTTGCGGAACGGGTCGCCCGGCGCCAGCCAGCCGATCGAGATGAAATACGGCACCAGCGCCTGGCTCGCGAGCCCGGCCGCCAGCGCCGCCAGCCCGATGCGCGCGCCCACGATCATGCCCGCGCCGAAGGTCGAGGCCGACAGGTCCACCGCCGCCAGCAGCGCCACGCGCGCCGCGCCGACGCCGCAGGCCACGCCCAGCGCGGCGCCGCCGGCCAGCCGCGCGACCGAAAGCCGCAGCAGCACCGGATCGGTCAGCGCGCGCAGGATGTTGGCCACCGCCAGCCCGGACGGAAACGTCAGCTGCAGGCGGTCCACCAGCACCGGCGTGTACAGCATGCCCACGCCCACGCCGAACATGCCCACGCACAGCATGTACAGCATCAGCTGCCACAGCGGCGGCTCCGGCAGGCCCATCCACGTCATCGCCTGGATCACCACCGCCATCGCGCTCATGCCGGCCACCGAGGCGGCAATGGTCTGGATGTAGTTGGCGCCGTGGCGCCCCTGCGCGCCGTAGCCGTAGGTGATGGTCGAGCCCAGGATGCCGGCCAGCACCTGCCCGCCCACGAAGAAGCCGAGCGAGAAATTCATGTAGGCCGCCGCGACCCCGCCCAGCGGCCCCAGCACCAGCACCCCGACCGCGCCGAGCAGCGCGTAGTAGCCCCAACTGCCCTGCGCCGGCAGCCACTCCCAGCGGCGGCCGGCGGGCACGGCATCGCCGGGCGGTGGAACGGTGGCTTCCGTCATTGGCTTTCCCATGCGCCTTGGCGTCGGTCGGATCTGCGGAGGTGGAACGGCAACGGCGGCAACACGGTGGGCGCCGTCACGCGGGAGATGCTGGAAGCGATGCTACCGCAACGCCGCGCGGCGGGGATGGGCGGGCCGGCGGAAAGAAGGAAAGGATGGCGGGAAGGGAATGCGGCGCGGCCGCCACGCGGTATCCGCATGGCGAAAAAAATCCGGACACGTCGGTGTCCGGAAACCCATTTGCTGACTCAGATCGTGTCACAAACCTGAGACATCAAATAATAATGATTATCATTTGCTTGGTCAAGATATGTATACCCGGTCTGTCATGCGCCCGCGGCCGGTGATCGAAATGACTGGCGCCAAGCCCGAGGCGCTGTCTTTGTTTCCGTATCCACGCCGGCATGGAACGCGACATGGCGCGCGCCATCGCCGCGCGGGTCCGGCGCCAGGCCGACGCCCTGCTGGCGATGGCGCCGGCGATCCCGCCGGTCGGCCCGGACCTGCCGTGGGCGCCCCGCTCAGGCGGTCTTGCGCTGCGCCGCCAGGTGCCGCCCCGCGTCCGGCGCCATGCGGACGTAGCCGATCAGCGAGACCAGCGTCAGCACCCCGGCGAACAGGAAGGCCCAGCGGAAATCGCCCAGCGTGAAATGCGGCAGTCCGCCCGGCTGGGCCGACTCGCCGCGCAGCGCCGCGGCCACGCGCAGCGACAGCGAGCCGAACGCGATGCCCAGGCCGATGGTCATCTGCTGGGCGGCGTTCCACAGCGTGTTGGCGCCGCTCATCTGCGCCGGCGGAATGTCGGCATAGGCCAGCGAGGCCAGCGTGGAGAACTGCATCGAGCGCGTCACGCCGTACACGAACACCACGAACAGCACCAGCGCCAGCGGCATGTCCGAGGTGAGCAGCCCGCAGGCCACGATGAACACGCCGGCGAGCGCGGTGTTGACGATCGCCGTGGAGCGGAATCCGTAGCGGTGCAGCACGGGCGTGGTGAGCGCCTTCATGCCGAGGTTGCCGACCGCGCTGGCCAGCAGCAGCAGCCCCGCGCGGAACGCGGACAGGCCGAAGCCGACCTGGAACAGCAGCGGCATCAGGTACGGCACCGCGCCGATGCCCACGCGCGTGAACGACCCGGTAATGACCGTGACGGAGAAGGTCGGCACGCGCAGCGTGGTGAAGTCGAGCAGCGGATGCGGGTGGCCCGCCGCGTGGCGCACGGTCAGCACGCCGGACAGCAGCCCCGCCGCCACGCAGCCGCCCGCCAGCGCCAGGCTGGCGCCGTCCTGGCTGGCCAGCTCGGTGCCGTACAGCACCAGCGTCAGGGTGGCGCCGCCGAGCAGGAAGCCGATGACGTCGAGCGGCTTGCGCTCGGCCGCGCGCGCGTTGCGGATCATCATGAAGGTGGCCACCAGCGCGGCGATGCCGAACGGCACGTTGAGCAGGAAGATCCAGCGCCAGGACGCATAGGTGGTGATGAAGCCGCCGATCGGCGGCCCCACCACGGGCGCGGCGATGGCCGGCCAGGTGATGGTGGAGATGGCCTTGATGAGGTCGCGCTTGTCGGTGTTGCGCACCACGATCAGGCGCCCCACCGGCACCATCATCGCCCCGCCGATGCCTTGCAGCACGCGCGCCGCGGTGAACTCCGCCAGCCCGCTGGACGCGCCGCACAGCACCGAGGCCACCGTGAACACCACGATGGCGCCGCCGAACACGGTGCGCGAGCCGTAGCGGTCCGCGATCCAGCCGCTGATCGGGATGAACACCGCCAGCGCCAGCATGTAGGCGGTCATGCCCAGGCTGAGGTCGTTCGGCCCGACCCCGAACGACTGCGCCATCTGCGGCAGCGCCGTGGCGATGACGGTGGTGTCGAGGTACTCCATGAAAAAGGTGGCGGCGACGAGATAGGGCAGGAATCTCATCGAAGACTGGCTTTGCATGGTTGTCATGGACTGGCGCGCGCGGACCGGCGGGATGCCGTCCGGCGTCGGGGAGGGTTGATCTTGGCGGCGGCCCGGGCTGGCGCCGGGGCGAAAGCGCCATGATACCGGGCATCGGCGCCGGCCGTTGCCCGCCCCGGGCGGCTCAGCGCGGCAGGCGCACCGGGTCCATGTGCGTCATCACGTCGAGCACGTCGGTCACTTCCATCGCGCGCCGGCGCGCCTCGAGGGCGATGTGGTGGCCGGCCTCCACCGTGAGCGCGCCGTCGATCTCCAGATGCACGTCGGCCAGGACGAAGTCGCCCATCTTGCGCGTGCGCAGCCCGTGCAGGCCCTGCACGCCGGGCGTGCCGAGCATGGCCTCGCGGATCGCCGCCACGGTCTGCGCGTCCACGGCGCCGTCCATCAGGTCGTGCATGGCCTCCCACGAGAACTTCCAGCCCATGCGGCTGACCATCAGGCCGACCACCAGCGCCGCGATCGGGTCGAGCATGTGCACGCCCAGCATGTTGCCGCCGATGCCGAGCGCCACCACCAGCGAGGACGCCGCGTCCGAGCGCGCATGCCAGGCATTGGCCGCCAGCATGGCGGAGCGCACGCGCTGGGCCACCGCCAGCATGTAGCGGAACAGCAGTTCCTTGGCCGCCAGCGCGCCCAGCGCCACCCACAGCGCGATCTCCTTGACCGGCTGGATCAGCTCGGGATGCTCCAGCTTGCTCACCGCCGTCCACAGCATGCCCACGCCGACCGCCAGCAGCAGGATGCCGATGCCCAGCGAGGCGGCGGTCTCGAAGCGCTGGTGGCCGTACTGGTGGTCGGCGTCGGCGCCCTTGCGGCTGTGGTGGCTGGCGAACAGCACCACGAAATCGGAGATCAGGTCGGACAGCGAGTGCACGGCGTCCGCGATCAGCGCCTGCGAGCCGGCGAACAGCCCGGCCGCCATCTGCATGCCAGTCAGCAGCAGATTGACGCCGACGCTCACCAGCGTGCTGCGGCGCGCCTCCTCGGTCCTGGTCGGCGCGCCGGCGCCGTCGTGCTCGCCGGCCATGCGCGCCTCGGCCCTCGCGCGGCCCTCGCCGGGCCCCACGGCGCTCATCGCGCCGGCGCGGCGCTAGTCCGCCCGCGCCGCTCCAGCCATTCGAACAGCATCATGCCCGCCAGCATGGCCAGCACGAACACCGCGCCCTGCCACGCGCCGGCGCCGAGCAGCACCAGCGCCGGGCCCGGGCAGATGCCGGCCAGGCCCCAGCCCGCGCCGAACAGCAGGCTGCCGCCGACGAGGCGCGCATCGATGCCGCGCGCGCCTAGCAATCGCATCGGCAGCCCGAGCAGCGACACGCGGCGGCGCCGCGCCAGCGCGAACGCCACCAGGCCGAGCGCGATGGCGCCGCCCATCACCAGCGCCAGGGACGGGTCCCAGGCGCCGGCGAGGTCGAGAAAGCCCAGCACCTTGGCGGGATTGGCCATGCCGGCCAGGATCAGCCCGAGGCCGAACACCAGCCCGGCCAGCAGCGCCGACAACAGGGAGGACAGCGGGGAAGACAGCGGGGAAGCCACGCGCGCGGCGCCGTGGGACGCGGTATCGGGAGTCGTCATGGGCGTGGCCATCTCAAGCCCCGACCAGGTGGCGGACCACGTAGACCGTGGCAAAGCCGCTGGCCATGAAGGCCAGCGTGGCCACCAGCGAGCGCGGCGACAGCCGCGACAGCCCGCACACGCCATGCCCGCTGGTGCAGCCCGAGCCGTAGCGCGTGCCCAGCCCGACCAGCAGCCCGGCCACGGCCAGCACGCCGGTGCCGGCCTCGATGCGGATCTCCGGCAGCGCCGCGAACAGGCGCCAGCACAACGGCGCCGCGACCAGCCCGGCCACGAAGGCCAGCCGCCAGGCCACGTCCCCGCGCGCCGGGCGCAACAGGCCGCCGACGATGCCGCTGATGCCGGCGATGCGCCCGTTGAGGAGGATGAACAGCGCCGCGGCCAGCCCGATCAGCAGGCCGCCGGCCAGTGCCGGCAGCGGCGTGAAATGCGTCCAGTCGATTGTCATGATGGTCTTGTGGGGTTCCCGGCCCGCCGTGCCGCGGATGGCGCCGGTGCCGCCGGCCGCGCGCCGCCCGGCGCCGATGCGACGGTCGATGCCGCGGTCGACGGGATAGTCGATGCGGTAGTCGATGGGATAGTCAATGCGACATCAGCACAGGAATCTCTGCTTGCCGCATCAGCGTGCGCGTGGTGCCACCCGTGACCAGCTCGCGCAGGCGCGCGTGTCCGTAGCCGCCCGCGACCAGCAGGTCGGCCCGCAGCTCGCGCACCGCGCCCAGCAGCAGCGGCCCGGGCCGCTGGCCGCCCGGCGCGGCATGGATGGCGGCCACGATGCCGTGGCGCGCGAGGTGCTCGCACAGCGCGGCCGGCGCGGCATGCGGCTCGGGCGCGCCGCCGTCGGCGCCCGGCGCGCTGATCACGCTCACGCGCGCGGCCCGGCGCAGCAGCGGCATGGCGTCGGCCACCGCGCGGGCGGCCTCGCGGCCACCGTCCCAGGCGATGGCGACGTGCCCGCAGTCCAGCCGGCGCACGCCCGGCGGCACCAGCAGCACCGGCCGGCCCGCCTCCAGCATCACGTATTCGGGGGTCTGCGCCACCAGCACCGGCAGCGACTCCAGCCCCGGCAGCCGGGCCAGCACGATCAGGTCGGCCAGCCGCCCTTCCCGGGCCAGCGCCCAGCCCGGCTCTTCCTCGATCAGGCGATGGTTGCAGCCCAGCTCCGGCGCGGTTTCCTGCATGACGCGGTGGAAATCGGCGCTGGCCGCCGCGGCCTGGGCCAGCAACTGGCGCCGGGCCAGTTCGGCGTAGCGGCCGGCGTCGTCGCCGGCACCGCGGAACGGCTCCAGGCGCGTGCCGGTCGCGGTCACGCCGGTGACGTGGGCGGCACTGTGCCGCGCCAGCTCCGCCGCCAGGCGGACCCGGTCGGCGCAGCCCGGGTCCGGGCCAAGTTCGACCAGCAGGGTCTTGAATTCCATGATGTCTCGGGCTCCGGGCAGAGGACGGTGGAAAAACGGTGGAAGAACAGTCAGCAAAGGCGGCGAATGGCCGCGCCGCAATTATGCCAAGCCCGGGCGTGCCTTGGCAGCCCCGCCGGCGCGCGCCCGGTGAGCGCCGAAAAAATAACTTCAGGATCGGGGCCGCCATGCCGATAGCAATGCCAGAGCCGAGTCATTGTCACGCAGGGCCCCGTCGGGGCGGGCAGGCATTATCGGTCGTTAGCGACGTTTACCTCACCCATGCCAGACAGAGACAAAGCGCTCGGCATAGCCGACCCCCATCTGCTATTCCGCAATTCGCTCGAACAGGCCACCGATGCCGTCTTCGTGGTGGACGCGGATGGCCAGGTGATCTTCCTGAACGCGGCGGCCGAGACGCTCTGCGGCGCCTGCCGCACGCAGGTGCTCGGCCGGAACGTCGACACGCTGGTGCAGCCGCTGCCCGGCGCCGGCCCGCAGCCGGCCGGCGAGCATGGCGAGCTGCTGCCGGCGGTGCAGGTGCTGCGCCCGGACGGCGGCCGGCGCTTCGGCTTCCTGGCCGAAGCCGTCGCCACGCCGGGCGGCGCCGCGCTGCGCACCCTGCTGGTCAAGGTGCCGGACGGCGCCGGCGTCGGCCGCGACGACCATCCGCTGCTGTCGGTGATCGCCGACGAGATCGACAGCGCGGTGCTGGTGGTGGATACCGACTGGCGCATCGTCTATGTCAACGCCGGCCTGACGCGCCTGCTCGGCTACGCGCCGAGCGACATGTTCGGCCGCACGCCCGCCGACGTGCTGGCCGGCGAGTTCACCGACCCCGCCGCCATGCGGCGCCCGCAGGCGCAACGCGCCGCGCCCGCGGTGGAGCGCCACGAGGCGCTGATCTACGCGCGCGGCAACAGCCCGCTGTGGGTGTCGGTCACGGTGCGCCACCTGGTCAGCACGGTGGGCGGGCACCACCACGGCATCGTCATCCTGTCCGACATCACGCAGAAGAAAACCTACGAGCTGCTCCAGCGCAAGGTGCTGCACGCGATGGTGATGGATCAGCCGCTGCCGGCGGTGATGGAGCTGATCTGCCAGGAAGTGCAGCGCGTGGCGCCCTCGGTGGTCGCCTCCGTGCTGCGCGTGGACAGCGAGCGGCGCCTGCGCCCGCTGGCCGCGCCGGCGCTGCCGCCCGAGTACTCGGCGGCGCTCGACGGCGTGCCGGTCGGGGCCGCGGTGGGCTCCTGCGGCACCGCCGCCTGGCTGGGCGAGCCGGTGGTGGTCAGCGACATCGCCACCGACCCGCGCTGGGCGGACTTCCGCCACCTGGCCCTGCCGCTGGGCCTGGCGGCCTGCTGGTCGTACCCGATCAAGGCCGGCGACGGCCGCGTGCTGGCCACGCTGGCCTTCTATTTCCGCAGCGTGCGCGAGCCCGACGCCTTCCACCAGCAGGTGGTGGAAGTCTGCGCCTGGCTGTGCAAGCTGGCCTTCGAGCGCGACGACGCCGCCGAGCGCATCCAGCAGCTCGACCACTACGACTCCCTCACCGGCCTGCCCAACCGCAGCCAGCTGCAGCGCCAGGCCGGCAAGCTGCTGCTGGCGGCGCGCCAGGCCGGCGCCGCGCTGAGCGTGCTGTTCGTCGACCTGGACCGCTTCAAGTACATCAACGATTCGCTCGGCCACAGCGGCGGCGACAAGATGCTGCGCGAGGTGGCCAAGCGCCTGGTCGCCCACGCCGGCGAGAGCGCGCTGGTGGCGCGCCTGTCGGGCGACGAGTTCGCGCTGGTGCTGCCCGGCGCCGACCGCACCCGCACCATCGCCACCGGCCAGCGCCTGCTGGTGGCGATGCGCCAGCCGCTGCGCATCGACCACGCCAGCATCGCGCCCTCGGCCAGCATCGGCATCAGCCTGTTCCCGTCGGACGGCGACACGCTGGACTACCTGCTGCACTGCGCCGAGATGGCCATGTACGACGCCAAGGCGGCCGGGCGCAACCTGTTCCGCCTCTTCAGCATCGAGATGAACTGGGCCGCGCAGGAGCGCCTGGCGCTGGAGTCGGCGCTGCGCGACGCGCTGCTCAACGAGGAACTCCACCTCAACTTCCAGCCGCAGGTGTTCCTGCGCGACGGGCGCCTGTACGGGCTGGAAGTGCTGGTGCGCTGGCACCACCCGCATTTCGGCAAGGTGCCGCCCGACCGCTTCGTGCCGCTGGCCGAGGACGCCGGCCTGATCGGCACGCTGGACCGCTGGGTGCTCGAGCGCGCGTGCGCGCAGCTGGCCGCCTGGCGCCACGAGGGCATCCCGGTGCCGACCATCTCCGTCAACATCTCGCCGGGCAGCTTCCGCGACCCGGCGCTGGCCACCGACGTGGCCGAGACGCTCTCGCGCCACGGCCTGCCCGCCCACGCGCTGGTGCTGGAGATGACCGAGGGCCTGCTGATGGAGGACGATGCCGGCATCGCCGCCACCGTCGCCGCGATCCACGCGCAAGGCGTGCGCCTGTCGATGGACGATTTCGGCACCGGCTATTCGAGCCTGGGCTACCTGCGCCAGTTGCCGGTGCACCAGCTCAAGCTCGACAAGAGTTTCGTGATCGACCTGGAAAGCGACGCCGCCGCGCGCGAGCTGGCCAGCGCCGTGATCCGCATCGGCGACAGCCTGAAGCTCGCGGTGGTGGCCGAAGGCGTGGAAAACGACGCCCAGCGCCAGTTCCTGCTCTCGCAGGGCTGCCACATGGGCCAGGGCTACCTGTTCTCGCGCCCGCTCGATGCCGACGCCGCGGCGCAGTGGATGAAGTCGCAGCACCCGGCCGAGCGCGCGGCCCCGCAGCCCAACCACTCGCTGCGCTAGGCCGGCGCGGCGGCCCGCGTCACGATGCGCGCAACACCTCCGCCAGCGTGCCGAACAGCGTGTCGATCTGCGCCGGCGCGATGACCAGCGGCGGCGACAGCACCATCGTGTCGCCCGCCGCGCGGATCAGGCAGCCGCGCGCCAGGCAGGCCAGGTGCGCCGCATGACCGCGCTGGCCGGGCTGGCCCGGCAGCGGCTCCAGTTCGATGGCCGCCAGCAGGCCGATATTGCGCACGTCCGCCACGTGCGGCAGGCCGCGCAGGCCGTGCGCCGCGTCGGCCCATTGCCGCGCCAGATCGTTGGCGCGCGTAAACAGCCCCTCGCGGCGGTAGATGTCCAGCGCCGCCAGCCCGGCCGCGCAGGCCAGCGGATGACCCGAATAGGTGTATCCGTGCGGCAGCTCGATGCTGCCCGGCGCGCCCTGCATGAGGGCCTCGTACACATGGCCGCCCACCAGCGTCGCGCCCATCGGCACCGCGCCGTTGGTCAGGCCCTTGGCGCTGGTCATCAGGTCCGGCGCCACGCCGAAGGCCTGCGCGGCGAACGGCGCGCCCACGCGGCCGAAGCCGGTGATGACCTCGTCGAAGATCAGCAGGATGCCATGCCTGTCGCAGATCTCGCGCAGGCGCTGCAGGTAGCCCACGGGCGGCACCAGCACGCCGGTGGAGCCGGACACCGGCTCGACGATCACGGCGGCGATGGTGGATGCGTCGTGCAGCGCGACCAGGCGCTCCAGTTCGTCCGCGAGGTGCGCGCCCCACGCCGGCTGCCCGCGCGAGAACGCCATCGCCGCGCGGTCGTAGGTGTGCGGCAGGTGGTCCACCCACGGCAGCAGGTTGCCGAACGGCTTGCGGTGGCCGGCGATGCCCGACACCGACAGCCCGCCGAAACCCACGCCGTGATAGGCGCGCTCGCGCCCGATCAGGCGCACCCGCTGCGGCTCGCCGCGCGCGCGGTGATAGGCCAGCGCGATCTTGAGCGCCGAATCCACCGCCTCCGACCCGGAATTGGAAAAGAACACGTTGGACAGGCCGGCCGGCGCCTCGGCCACCAGCGCCTCGGCGAACGCGAAGGCCAACGGGTGGCTCATCTGGAACGACGGCGCGTAGTCCAGCTCATGGGCCGTGCGCGCGATGGCCTCGACGATCTCCGGGCGGCGGTGCCCGGCGTTGACGCACCACAGCCCGGCCATGCCGTCGAGCACGCGGCTGCCGTCCGGGCGCAGGTAGTACATGCCGTCGGCGCCCGAGAACATCTGCGGTTGCGGCTGCTGCTTGAAGCGGCGGTTGGACGTGAACGGCATCCAGTACGCGGCCATCGCGGCGGCGGGATCGGCGTCGGAGGCAGAAATGGAAGCGGAAGCGGAGTCAGAAGCGGGCAATACGCTGTGGGCGGTCATGGCGGGGCTCGTCGAAGTGGCGTTGCGGTAAGGCACGGTCCCGGCCATTTTGTACTAAATATTAACAAAGTACAATATTGCGCGAATACGGCCCATGCCCGCGGGACAGGCGCGCGCATAGCCGCACCGCGCCCGGCACGGCCGCGCATTGCGATGCGTTCGGAGGAAGGGAGGCGGCGCGGGGAGCGGCGCGGCCGCTCAGTTGCTGTGGGCGCTCGCGTTCAGCAGGTGCCGGCGCATCAGCGCGGCCGCCCATTCGCGGTCGCCCAGTTCCAGCGCGTCGAGGATCTGCAGGTGCTCGCGGCAGGCTTCGACGAGGTCGATCTCGCGGTAGAACGCGGCATGCTCCTCCAGTCGGCGCAACTGGGTCTGCTGCTGCACCGCCTGCACGATGAAGCGGTTGCCGGAAAAGCGCGCCAGCATCTCGTGGAACGACGTGTTCAGCGCGAAGAACCCGGCCGGCGACAGGCTCGCGCCGCCGTCCGCGATGACCTGCTCGTAGGCCTTGCGGCAGCGCGCGACCTGCGCCTTGTCGGCCTCGAAGGCCGGCTCCAGCAAGGCGCCGCATTCCACGATCATGCGGAAGCGGTAGCTCTCGGCCAGCGCCTCGGGCGTCTCCAGCGACGGCAGGAAGCGCCAGCCGTGGCCGGCGCGCTTCTCGATCAGGCCGTCCGCCGCCATGCGCGTCAGGGTCTTGGCCAGCAGGCTGCGCGACACCGGGTAGGCGCGCAGCAGCTCCTTCTCGGTCAGCGTGTCGGGCAGCTGCTTGCGGGCGCGGCCGTCCACCAGCTGGCGGTACAGCTCGTCGCCGCCCATGCCGGACTCGCCGAAGTCCGGCACCGCGGCGCCGTGCGCCGGCGCCTCGACGAAATAGCCGCTGTTGGCGCGGTAGCGGATCAGGCCATGCCCGGCCAGCAGCCGCAGCGCCGCCCGCACCGGCGTGCGCGACACCGCGAAATGGCTCGCCAGGGTTTCCTCGGCGAGGTGCGCGCCGGGCGCCAGCTCGCCCTCGGCCACCTGCCGCGCGATGCGGCGCGCGAGGTCGATCTGCAGCGGCGAGGCCGGTTTGCTGGAAGCGGGCATGGGCAGTGGGATCGGGTGGCGCCGGTGGCGCAAGCCGTGCCGGCGCGCAAGCGGCGCGGCCGGACGAGAGCCGCGATGGTAGCCCCGAAGCCGGGCGCGCGCAAATATTGCCGGCAGCCTTGTTGTATTTTGAAACAATCTAGTACATATCCATCTCGCCGCATGCCGGCCCCGGAAAGCGCCGGGCCGGCGCCCCGCGCGGGCCTCGCCGCGCGTCATGCAAGCGTGCCGGGCGGGCCGCCGGCCGCGGGCACGGCGCCGCGTGGATTACCATTCCATCCATTGCACCTTGCTCCACCCACGGCCGCTCACGGAATCCGTCGCCATGCCCATCCCTTACCTGCGCAGCCTCGCCGGGCGCCAGCGCAGTCCGCAAGCCAACCGGCAGCTCGCCTGCTACCTCAGTTTCGTCGCCGGCGCCGCCAACGCCGGCGGTTATCTCGCGGTCCAGCAATACACCTCGCACATGAGCGGCATCGTCTCCGCGATGGCCGACCATCTCGCGCTCGGCGAGGCCGGGCTGTTCCTGGAGGGGCTGGGCGCGCTGCTGTCCTTCCTGGCCGGCGCCGCCACCTCGGCCGTGCTGATCAACTGGGCGCGGCGCGAGGATCTGCACAGCGAATACGCGCTGCCGCTGCTGCTGGAGGCCGTGCTGCTGCTGTGCTTCGGCCTGATGGGCGGCAACCTGGAGATGCACCGCTGGGCGCTCGGCACCGCCACCGTGATCGTGCTGTGCTTCATCATGGGCCTGCAGAACGCCATGATCACCAAGATCTCCAATGCCGAGATCCGCACCACCCACGTCACCGGCATGGTGACCGACATCGGCATCGAGCTCGGCAAGCTGTTCTACTGGAACGCCACCGGCGCCGTCGCCGGCAAGCCGGTGGTGCTGGCCAACCGCTCCCGGCTGCGCATGCTGGCCACGCTGGTGGGGCTGTTCTTCGGCGGCGGCGTGATCGGCGCGCTGGGGTTCAAGCACCTGGGCTTCAGCGCCACGCTGGCGCTGGCGGCGCTGCTGCTGGCGCTGGCGGTGGTGCCGGTGGCCGACGACGTGCGCGGCCACCTGCGGCGCGCGGTGGTGCGCTGCCGCGTCTGGGCGCGCGAAGTGCTGCGCGACGTACATGCGCTGTGGCTGGCCGCGCGCGACCCGCGCACGCCCTGGTATGCCAAGGTGGTGGCGCTGCTGGTGGCGGGCTACGCGCTGTCGCCGCTCGACCTGATCCCGGATTTCATCCCCGTGCTGGGCTATCTCGACGACGTGGTGCTGGTGCCGCTGGGCGTGCTGCTGGCGGTGCGGATGGTGCCGCCCGAGCTGATGCGCGAATACCGCGCGGCCGCCGTGGCCGCCGCGCAACGCCCGCGCAGCCGGATCGCCGCGGTGGTGATCGTGATGTTGTGGATCTGCGTCACCGTGCTGACCGGCGCGCTGCTTGCCCGCCACTTCGGCCGGCCATGATGTGACGGCTCGCAGGCCCCGGCACGAAAAGGCCGGCAAAAGGTTGGCGCGGACACATTGCCTTGCATTCGGGCGCCCGGCGGCTCACTACACTCGAATCATCGAGCGGCACGAGCCGCCTGTCCCGAGCCAGCAACGCATCATGCAGCAAGAAGCCGACATTCCCACCGTGACCTGCCTGCAGGGCCTGCGCGATCTGGCGGCCCTGCTGACCGCCGGGTCCCTGCTTCAGCGCGCCACCTTGCAGGTCATCGCCGAATACGAGCGCGAAGCGCGCGACTCCGAAGACCGCTACAGCGCCCTGCGCCACTGCTGGGACTGAGCCCGGCCCGGCGGTTCAGTGCTGGCAGGCCAGCGGCACGCGCGCACCGCCGTCGCGCGCCAGCGGCAGCAGCGCCGGCGCCAGCGACTTGAGCAACTGCACCGACAAGGCGCTGGTGAAGGCGTAGCGCGCCGCGTAGGGCTCCTGCACGTAGGCGGTGACGTTGCCGAAATAGCGCTCGCCGAGGAAAAACACGAAGGTCGCCGAGCGGCTGACCACGCGCGACGAAATCAGCCGGCCGCCCGGCCCGTAGACCTCGTAGCGGTGGTCGCCGGTGCCGGTCTTGCCGCCGGCGACGATGCCGCTGCCCGCCAGCGCCGGTCGCAGCGACCCGGCCGTGCCCGAGTTCACCACCCCCACCAGCGCGGCGCGCACCACCTGCGCCAGGTCCTCGCTCAGCAGGCGCTTGCCGTGCATGTCCAGCCCGAACACCGTGGCATACGGCGTGCCCTCGGCAAAGTCCAGGCGGCGCAGCGCGGTGGCCTGCTCGCGCACGCCGCCGTTCTGGATGATGCCGACCAGCTCCGCCAGCGCCGCCGGGCGGTCGCCCGCCGCGCCGATGGCCGAGGCGTAGGACGGCGTGATCGCGCCGAACGGATAGCCCAGCCGCTGCCAGCGCCGCGCGATCTCGCCGAAGGCCTGGCGCTCGAGCTGGCCGCGGATGCGCCGGGTCTGCCCGCCCGGGTTGCGGGTCTTGAACAGCCATGCGTAGACCTCCTGGCGCTGCGCGGTGCTGTCGCGCAGGACCTCGTCCAGGCTGGCGTCGGGATGCTGGCGCAGGTAGTCCAGCAGCCACAGTTCCAGCGGATGCACGCGCGCGAGGTAGCCGCGGTCGTTCAGGTTGAAGCTGCGCGGGCCGTACTTGCCGTACATCCTGGCCAGCGCTTCGTCGGTCAGCGGCGCCTTGGCGATCTTCGGCAGCGTGGCGCGCATGATCCTGGCGAACTGTTCCAGGTCCATGTCCGGCTCGATGCTGCGCAGCGTGACCGCCAGCCCGACCTGGCTGAAGCGCCGGTTCTCCAGCGCGCGCCGGAACCGCTCCGGCCAGGTCTTGCCGCGGTACTTGCCGTAGAACGCGCGCAGGTAGTCGCTGCCCTCCTGGTCGGCGAAGCGCACCAGGTAGGCGCGGCGCTGGGGCGCGGCCGGGTTGTTGAGCCATGCGTCGGCGTCCGGGTGCAGCCGGTAGGTTTCGTAGCGCACGATGTCGCGCATCAGGCGCACGAACACTAGGTTGACTGAATGCTCGAAGGCCTCGCGCACCGGCATGATCTTCAGGTTTTCCCAGCGCTCGAAGTTGGAGAAGGTCTGCAGGCCGCCGCCGGTGAAGAAGGCCTCGCCCGCGCCGCCGGAGTACTTGCGCAGCATGGCCGCCTCCAGCATCGCGCGCAGGCTCTTGTCGGGCTGCGTCAGCAGGTAGTTCTGCGCCCACAGGCTGAGCGCGTCGAGCCTGGCCGGCGTGACCGCCTTGAGCTGCGCGGGCGTCATGGCGGAGAACGCCTCGTGCAGCTCGGAGAGGATTTCCAGGTAAGTCACCAGCGTGCGCAGCTTGGCGGTGGAGCCCAGGTTGAGGCGCGCGCCGCGGTTGAGGTCGAACGGCAGGTCGAGGTTGTCGGCCTGCACGCGCAGCAGGTTGGCGCCGCCGGCGCGCTCGTACAGCGTGAAGCTGATCGCCAGCCGGCCGGGGTCGTCGCCGTCGCGCAGCAGGTTGCGGCCGTACAGCCCGGTGGCGCGGGCGCCGTCGCGCGTGCCGGCCTTGAGCAGCGCATCGGTGACGACGCGCTGCAGCCCGGTGTCGATGGTGCTGTGGGCGGTCAGGTCGAGGCGGTCGAGCTCGTAGCTGCTGCCCAGGCCGAGATAGCGCAGCAGGTCGGTGCGCACGCCGCTGATGGCCTTGCGCGAGACGAAGGAGATCTCCGGGCGGTCCTGCGCGCCGGCGTCCTCGCCGCGCAGCCTGAGCGGCTGGGCCAGCGCGGCGTCGCGCAGCCACGGCGGGATGGCGCCGGCGGCGGCCAGCAGGCGGAGGTAGCTGTCGGTCAGCGCCGCCAGCGCGGCGGTGTCGCGCCGCAGGAAATGCGACGGCCCGCGCTGCGCGATGATCAGCGACAGCGCCTCCTTGAACACGCGCGCCTGGGTGGCGCCCTGCTCGCCCGGCAGCGGGCCCCTGCCCGGCCCCGGCCCCATGCCGGCCGCGCCCAGCAGGCGGTTGGCCTCGCCAAAGTCCTGGCCGTACCAGGCCCACAGCCCGTCGCCCAGGCCGTTGATCTCGCCCACGCCGGCGCGCGCCGACAGCGGCACCGTGTTCAGGTAGTCGAGCAGGATGCGCTGGCGCGCGCCGATGGTGTCCGGCCCGTCGAGATAGGCCCGCATGGACGCGCTCGCCATCTGCCGGAGCTTCTCGTGCGGCGAGCCGGTGCGCCCGGCGCGCGAATGGCGGTACTTCTCGATCTGCGTGGCCAGCGTGCTGCCGCCGGGCGCCTCGTGGCGGTCGTTGAACAGGCGCACGCCCTGGTCCATCGCCGCGCGCGTGAAGCGGCGCACGTCGAGCGCGGGGTTGCGGGTGGGGAACTCGGGATCGAGCAGGTCGCGGTTCTCGATGTAGAGCAAGGCATTCACCAGCACCGCCGGGATGTCCCGGAAGCCGGCGTAGGCGCGGTCCGGCGCCGGCGCCGCGCCGAAGGACTGGTCGTTGCAGTCGAGCAGCGCCAGGCCGGCCCGGGTCTTCTCGCGGTAGGGCGCGAACAGGCCGGAATCGGTGATTTCCAGCAGGCGGGCGGACCAGCGCGCCTGGCGCTCGCGCCTGTAGCCGCGCGCCTCCAGCAGCTCGGTGAACTGCGGCAGGCGGCTGTAGCCGAAGCGCAGGTCGTAGGGGCCGTCGTCGGGGAAGCGGATGCGGTCGCTGGGCCCGGCCGCGTCGGCGTAGCCCGCGTCCCTGACGCGCGCCGAGAAGTAGCGGGCCTGCAGGCGCGAGGTGGACAGCTCCTCGGCCACGACCGCGTACAGGACATAGCCGCCCCCCACCAGCAGGGCCAGCATCACGAGCCTGGGCCAGAGACGTCGTCGCACGATTCAGGTCCGCTTTCAGGTCCGTCCCGCAAGGAAACCGGGGCATGCCCGGCGCGTCGGCCAGCACTGGCCGCCTGCTGGCAACGATGGCACCAATCGGGCGCCTCCGTCACAACGTATACCCTAGACTAATGCGGCCTGACGCACAAAGTGCGCGTGCAGCATCATGGCCGCCGGCCGCGCGCCGGGCGCCTGGACGCGGAACGCGGCGATGGCCCGGGCCGGGATTTGATCTTGCTCAATATCCGGCGCCGCGCGCGTCAAGTCCGGGCCCGACAGTCCGTTAGCGTAGACATCCCAATTTCATAACTGCCGCGAAGATGAAAAACCTGAGCGTACGCATTGCCCTGCTGGCCATTCTGGTGACGTTTGCATTGATGATCGTATTCGGCGCGGTAGTCGGCGTGTTCGCGCTCGGCGCCGCCAACCAGGCCACGGTGCGCGTACAGCAACTCTCGGCCAGCACCCTGCTGCTCAACGACGCCTACAAGGACATGACGCGCGCCCGCGCCGCGCTTTCGCGCGCCTACGCCTCCGCGCGCGAAGGCGGCGGCGGCGTCAATGCCGACGCGCTGGCGGCGGCGGCCAAGTCGCTGGGCAGCGCGGCGCAGCGGATGCAGCGCTTCGCCGCCGCGCCCGCGCAGGACGGCGAGGCCGACGGCCAGCGCCGCCAGCTCGCGCAGGCCGCCCAGCAGCACGCCGGCGCCATCGAGCGCGCCGCGGCCGCGCTGCGCGCCGGCGACCCGGCCGCCTACGCGGCCATCAACGACCAGGACATCACGCGCTCGGGCGCGGACTTCTCCACCGCGCTGGAACAATTCCAGCAGCAGGCCAGCGCGCTCTCGCTGCACGAGACCGAGACCAGCGGCACGCGCTACCGCCTGGTGGTGAAGCTGGTGGCGGTGGGCATCAGTGCCTCGCTGGCGCTGATCGTGGCCGTGCACCTGGGCCTGCGCACCTTCGTGGTGGCGCCGCTGGCCGCCGCCGCCGAGCATCTCGACCGCGTGGCCGAGGGCGACCTCACGCAGCGCGCCGAAACCGCCAGCGGCAACGAAGTCGGCCGCGTGCTGGGCGCCGTGGCGCGCATGCAGGCGGCGCTCACGCGCACCGTCAGCCAGGTGCGCGCCAGTTCGGACTCGGTCAACATCGGCGCGCGCGAGATCGCCGCGGGCAACGCCGACCTGTCCGGCCGCACCGAGCAGCAGTCCGCCTCGCTCGAGCAGACCGCGGCCAGCATGGAGCAGTTGACCTCCACCGTCGGCAACAACACCGAAAGCGCGCGCCAGGCCAGCGCGCTGGCCGCCGAGGCGGCCCGGCTGGCCACGCGCGGCGGCGACGACGTGCGCGGCGTGGTGCAGACGATGGGCGACATCAGCAGCAGTTCGCAGCGTATCGCCGACATCATCGGCGTGATCGACGGCATTGCCTTCCAGACCAACATCCTGGCGCTCAACGCCGCCGTGGAAGCGGCGCGCGCCGGCGAGACCGGGCGCGGCTTCGCGGTGGTGGCGGGCGAGGTGCGCGCGCTGGCGCAGCGCAGCGCGCAGGCCGCGCGCGAGATCAAGAACCTGATCGACGACTCGGCCAACAAGGTCGCCGCCGGCAACGCGCTGGTGGCGCAGGCCGGCCACACCATGAACGAGGCGGTCGAGGCCGTGCAGCGCGTGGCCCGCATCGTGGAGGACATCTCGGCCGCCTCGCTGGAGCAGAGCGCGGGCATCGTGCAGGTCAGCCGCGCGGTGACGCAGATGGAGGAAGTCACCCAGCAGAACGCCGCGCTGGTCGAGCAGGCCGCGGCGGCGGCCGGTTCGCTGGAGACGCAGGCGCGCCAGCTGGCCGAGGCGGTGGGCGCGTTCCGGCTGGCGCCGGCCGCGTGAGCCCCCTGCCCGGCTACGCCGCCAGCCCGCGCTGCAAGGTGGTCTTGAGCATCGAGAACACCTGGCGCGCCACCGGGTTGGCGGCGTTGGGCCGCGCCCACAGGTAGTAGGTCACGTCCGGCAGGCGCGGCAGGCCGTCCTTGTCGCCCAGCACGCGCATGTCCGCGCCAAGCAGGTCGATGCTGCGCGCGGTGATGCCCAGCCCGGCGCGAATCGCCGCCTTGATGCCGATCAGGCTCGGCGCCAGGTAGGCCGAGCGCCACGGCACGCCGGCTTCCTTGAGCGCTTCCAGCGCCAGCCGGCGGAACAGGCTGGGCTCGTCGGCCAGGATCAGCGGCACCGGGCTGCCTGCCTCGTAGGCGAAATCCGCCGCGCACACCCAGATCGTGGGCGAGGTGCGCAGCACCAGCCCGTCCAGGCTGGCGTCCTCGCGCGTGGAGACCGTCAGGTCGATCTCGCCGCGCCGCAGCGACTCCATCAGGAACGGGCTGCGCCCCACGTGGATCTCCAGCCGCAGCGCCGGCGACGCCCGCGCGATGTGCGACAGCAGCGGCGGCAGGATGGTGTCGGCCACGTCGTGCGGCGCGCCGATGCGCAGCGAGCCGGTCAGGTCGCCTTCGCGCAGCACGCGCAGCGCCTCGTCGTTCAGGCCCAGCAACTGGCGCGCGTATTCCACCAGCTTGTTGCCGTGCCGCGTGAGCTGCTTGCCGCGCCCCTGCCTCTCGAACAGCGGCAGCGCCACCTGCTCCTCGAGGCGCTGCATCTGCTGGGTCACGGCGGACTGCGTGCGGTGCAGGTGCTCGGCGGCGGCGCCGAAGGTGCCGCGGTCGGCAATGGCCACCAGCGTGCGCAGCAGGTCCAGGTCGAGATTACGCATTCATCAGACTTGCTTAAGTGTTTTTATCGGTGATTAAGTGGTTTTGGCCGGCAAGGTTCATTAAAGTGAGGCCAGACAACGCCTCAGAGCGCCCCGCAAACCCGAGAACCATAAGACTGAGCAAGGATTCTAGAGATATGTCGATCGCACAACAACGCCAGCAAGCCGTTGGGGACGCCATCCGTTCCATCAAGGACATCGTCGCCGGCGGCGGCGTCACCCGCGCTTCGCTGGACGCCGTGCTGGGCCAGGTCAAGCAACTGGCGGCCCAGCCGCAACTGTGGGCGCAGGACGAGTTCGCGCCGCCCGAGGACGGCGAGCGCCAGGCCCGCTACCTGATCGCCGAAGACGCCGACCAGACCTTCGCGCTGTACCTGAACGTGATGCGGCCCGGCAAGCGCATCCCGCCGCACAACCACACCACCTGGGCCTGCGTGGCCGGCGTGGTCGGCACCGAGTTCAACGACGTCTACCTGCGCACCGACGACGGCAGCCAGCCGGGCGTGGGCACGCTGGCGCACGCGCGCACGGTGGAGGTCGGGCCGGGCAGCGGCATCGCGCTGCTGCCCGACGACATCCATTCGGTGGAGATCCGCGGCGACAGCGTGATCCGCCACCTGCACATGTACGGCCGCTCGTTGGAGACCCTGACCGAGCGCCTGTCCTTCGACCTCGAAACCGGCCGCTGCCAGATCATGAACGTGGGCGTCAAGACGCGCCGCTGACCGCCGCCGGGCGGCACCGGGCCGGGCCGTCGCGCCGGCCCGCGCCCGCCCCCGGGGCTTCCCGCTTTCCCCGCTTTTCCCGTTACGACGCATTTCCCCTTGCCTCCCGCGCTCGCGCGGCCACGAGGCAGGCCCCCTTCTTGCCTGGACCAACCGCATGCCCCAGCCACTTTCCGCCCACCCCGCCCTGGTCGATCCCGCCACGCTCAAGGCCTGGCTGCACGGCCCCGGCGAAATCGCCCTGCTCGACGTCCGCGAGCACGGCCAGTATGGCGAAGGCCATCCCTTTCACGCCGTGCCGCTGCCATACAGCCGGCTCGAGCTCGAGATCGGCCGCCTGGCGCCCAACGCGGCCGCGCGCATCGTGCTGGCCGACGACGGCGACGGCGTGGCGGCGCGCGCCGCGCGGGCGCTGGCCGGGCTGGGCTATGCGGCCGTGTTCGTGCTCGACGGCGGCGTGCCGGCCTGGCAGGCCGCCGGCCATGCGCTGTTCGCGGGCGTCAACGTGCCCTCCAAGACCTTCGGCGAGCTGGCCGAGCATCACTACGGCACGCCGCGCGTGTCGGCGCCGGAGCTGGCCGCGATGCTGGCCGGCGAGCGCCCGCCGGTGGTGCTGGACGGGCGGCCCGCGAGCGAATTCCGCAAGATGAACATCCCCGGCGCCGTCTGCTGCCCCAACGGCGAGCTGGCCTACCGGCTGGGCGACCTCGTGCCCGACCCCGCCACGCCGGTCGTCATCAACTGCGCCGGGCGCACGCGCAGCATCATCGGCGCCCAGACGCTGATCAACCTCGGCGTGCCCAACCCGGTGTTCGCGCTGGAAAACGGCACGCAGGGCTGGTACCTGAACGACTTCGCGCTGGAGCACGGCGGCACGCGCCGCTATCCGGACAATGCCGCGCCGGCGGGGCTGGAAGAGGCGCGCGCCGCGGCCCGCGCGCTGGCCACGCGCTTCGCGGTGCCGCACGCCGGCGCCGGCGAGGTCGATGGCTGGCTGCGCGACCCCGCGCGCACCACCTACCTGTGCGACGTGCGCACGCCCGAGGAATTCGCCGCCGGCTCGGTGCCGGGCGCGCAGAACACGCCGGGCGGCCAGCTGGTCCAGGCCACCGATCAGTACGTCGGCGTGCGCCGCGCGCGGCTGGTGCTGATCGACGCCGACGGCGTGCGCGCCCCGGTGGCGGCAAGCTGGCTGCGCCAGATGGGACACGACGCGGTGGTGCTCGAAGGCGGGCTCGGCGCCGCGCTGGCGGCGGGGCTTGCCGCGTCCGCCGGCCCGCGCGCGCCGGCCGGCGCGCTGCCGCGCATCGGCGCGCGCGACCTCGCCGCGGGGCTGGCGGCGGGCCGGCTGCTGGCGCTCGACGTGCGCCCAAGCATGGCCTACCGCGCCGGCCACGTGCCCGGCAGCCGCTGGTCGATCCGCCCGGTGCTGGCGCGCGACCTGGCCGGCGTGCCGCGCGACATGCCGCTGGCGCTGATCGGCGACGAAGACGGCGTGGCTCTGCTCGCCGCGGCCGAGCTGGCCGCGCTCGGCTTCGGCGACGTCAGCCTGCTCGACGGCGGCATGCGGGCGTGGCAGGCCGCCGGCCTGGCGCTTGCCGACGATGCCGGCGCGGCGGTGCTGCCCGACGCGCGCTGCATCGATTTCCTGTTCTTCGTGCACGACCGCCACGACGGCAACAAGGAAGCCGCCCGCCGCTACCTGGCGTGGGAGACCAACCTGATCGGCCAGCTCGACGAGCAGGAGCTGGCCACTTTCCGCTTCGCCTGATCCGCCGCGCCGGGTCGCGTTTTTGCTTGTCCGCTCGTCCACTTGTCCGCTTCAGACATCGCTCCACGCCCAAAGCCAGAAAAGGAGGTCCCCATGTCTCGCCCCACGCAAGTCCTCGCCGGCGCCCTCGCCGCCACCGCCGTGCTGTGCGCCGGCCTCGCGGCGGCCCAGCCGCTCGCGCCCGTCGGCGGCTTTCCGGCCCAGCCGCTGCGCATCGTCTCGCCGTTCCCGGCCGGCGGCGGCAACGATGCCGTCACGCGCATCGTCGCCACCCACCTGGGCGAGGTGCTGGGGCAGACCGCCGTGACCGACAACCGCGGCGGCGCCGGCGGCAATATCGGCACGCGTTTCGTGGCCGAGTCCAAGCCGGACGGCTATACCCTGCTGACCTCGCAGGTCTCCGTGATGGCGGTCAACCCCTCGCTCTACAGCGCGCCCGGCTTCGACCCGGTGAAGCAGTTCGCGCCGGTCACGCAGATCAACGCCGCGCCGCTGGCCATCGTGGTGGCCGCCAACGCGCCGTGGCAGAGCTTTGCCGAACTGGCCGCGCAGGCCAGGGCCCAGCCGCACAAGATCACCTTCGCCACGCCCGGCAACGGCACGCTTTCGCACCTGGTCGGCGTGGTGCTGGACAAGGACAGCGGCGTCGCCCTGCAGCACGTGCCGTACAAGGGCGCGGGCCCGGCCATCAATGACCTGCTGGGCCACCAGGTGGACGTGCTGATCACCTCCACCTCGTCGGTGGCGGGCTTCATCCAGGGCGGGCGCATGCGCGCGCTGGCCGTCACCAGCCCGCGCCGGCTGGGCGTGTTCGCCAAGGTGCCGACGCTGGAAGAGCTCGGCTACCGCAATGCCCGCTTCGAGGACTGGTACGGCGTGTTCGTGCCGGCCGGCACCTCGCCCGAGCGCATCGCCCTGCTCAACCGCGCCATCGTGCAGGTGCTGCAGATGCCGGAGGTGGTCAAGCTCATCAACGACGGCGGCAGCGACGTGGTGGCCAGCAAGCCCGATGCGTTCGCGGCCCAGCTCAAGGGCGACATCGCGCGCTGGTCGCAGATCGTCAAGCTGTCCGGCGCGCACGTGGACTGAGGCCCGACGATGACACACCGCCCCCTGACCCGCCTCGTCCACGGCGGCCGCGCCACCGCCGTGGACGGCGGCCGGCCCGTCAATCCGCCGCTGGTGCGCGCCAGCACGGTGCTGTTCGATTCCACCGCGCAGATGCGCGAGATGCGCGGCCGGCGCGGCAGCGAGCGCCTGTTTACCTACGGCGCGCGCGGCACCCCGACCGCCTTCGCGCTCGAAGACATGGTCACGGAACTCGAGGGCGGCTACCGCACGCGCCTGTTTCCGACCGGCCTGTCCGCCGCGGCCATGACCCTGCTGGCCTGCCTGCGCCCGGGCCAGCACGTGCTGCTGCCCGATTGCGTCTACGAGCCGGTGCGCAGGCTGGCCACGGGTTTTCTCGCCCAGCACGGCATCGCGGCCGGTTTCTACGCCGGCGACGGGCACGACCTGCAAGCCCGGCTGCGGCCCGAGACGCGGCTGGTCTACGTGGAAACGCCCGGCTCGCTGGCCTACGAGATGTGCGACCTGCCCGCCATCGCCGGCATCGCCCACCGCCACGGCGCGCTGGTCGCCGCCGACAACACCTGGGGCTCGGGCCTGCTCTACCGCCCGCTGGCGCTCGGCGCCGACATCTCGCTGATGGCCGCCACCAAATACCTGTCCGGCCATTCCGACGTGATGATGGGCACGGTCTGCGCCACCGAGGCCGCCTGGCCCGCGCTGGCCGGCGTGGCCGACGCCTTCGGCATCGCCGTCAGCCCGGACGACGCCTACCTGGTCCAGCGCGGCATGCGCACGCTCGGCGCGCGCATGGCCCAGCACGAGCGCGGCGCGCTCGCGGTGGCGCGCTGGCTGCAGGCGCGCTCCGAGGTGGCCGAGGTGTTCTGCCCCGCCCTGCCCGGCGACCCGGGCCACGCGCTGTGGCGGCGCGACTGCCACGGCACCAACGGGCTGCTGTCGTTCGCGCTGCGCGAGACCGCGCCGGGCGCCGCCGGGCACTTCATCGACCACCTCGCGCTGTTCGGCATCGGCGCCTCGTGGGGCGGCTTCGAAAGCCTGGCGGTGCTCGCCGACATGCGCGGCGCGCGCAGCGTGACCGACTGGTCGGCGCGCGGACAGGTGGTGCGGCTGCATATCGGGCTGGAAGACAGCGACGACCTGATCGCGGACCTCGCGCGGGGGTTCGAGGCGATGGCGCGGATGGCCACATACGGCATCGGCATCGACGGCGGCGGCGGCGGCGGCGAACCGCACCGGCGACACGCGCCGCCCATGTGCTAGCATTGCATGCAACGCAAGCACGGGAGCCGGCATGGCAACGCTGACAATCCGCAATATCGACGAGGCGCTCAAGGCGCGCCTGCGCCTCGAAGCCGCCCAGCACGGGCGCTCGATGGAAGAAGAGGTGCGCGCCATCCTGCGGCAGGCGCTGAGCAAGCCGTATCGCACGGAGGGGCTGGGCAGCCGGATCCGGACGCATTTCGCGCACCTGTCCGACCCGGGCGTGCCGCTGCCTCCCCGCGACGAGCCGCCGCGCGCGGCGGACCTGCCGGAATGATCGTCCTCGACACCAACGTGCTGTCGGAGCTCATGCGCGCGGAGCCGGACGCGGCGGTCGTCGCGTGGCTGGACCGCGCTTCCGAGCAGGCCTTCGCGGTGACGGCCATCACTGTCGCCGAGCTGCTCACCGGCATCGCCCTGCTCGCGGATGGCCGGCGCAAGGCCGGGCTCTACGCGGCGGCGACCGGCATGCTCGACGCGGAATTCACCGGCGCCGTGCTGCCGTTCGACGCCGAGGCCGCGGGCTGCCATGCGGAGATCGTCGCCATGCGCACCCGGGCCGGCCGCCCGATCAGCATGGCCGACGCGCAGATCGCGGCGATCTGCCTGCGGCACGGCGCCGTGCTCGCCACCCGCAACGGCAAGGACTTCGGCGGTATCGGCCTGACCGTGGTCAACCCGTGGCACGACTGAGCGGGACCTGCCTGCCCACCTGCATCCGCCCATGACCGACCACGCCGACGCCGTCTTCACGCCCCACGACCAGCAGCGCTTCTACGACCTCGTGGCGGCGCGCCGCGACATGCGCCATTTCATTGCCGGCGCGACCGTGGACGAAGCCGTGCTGCTGCGCCTGCTGCGGGCCGCGCACGCGGCGCCTTCGGTCGGCCTGATGCAGCCCTGGCGCTTCATCCGCATCGCCGATCCGGCCGTGCGGGAGGACATCGCCGCGCTGGTCGAGGCCGAGCGGCAGCGAACCGCGCTGGCGCTGGGCGAGCGCGATGCCGAGTTCCTGCGGCTGAAGGTGGAAGGCGTGCGCGAATGCGCGGAGCTGCTGGTGGTGGCGCTGGCGCCGGACGACGGCACGGTGTTCGGCCGGCGCACCATGCCGCGCGAGATGGCGCTGTGCTCGGCGGCCTGCGCGGTCCAGAACCTGTGGCTGGCCGCGCGCGCGGAAAACCTCGGCATGGGCTGGGTCTCGATGTTCGCGCCCGAGGCGCTGGCCGCGCGGCTGCGCATGCCGCCGGGCGCGCAGCCCATCGCCATCCTGTGCCTGGGGCCGGTGCGCGGGTTCTATCCGGCGCCGATGCTGGAAATCGAGAACTGGCGCCACGGCCGGCCGCTGGCGGCGTTCGTGGCCACGGACGGCTGGGACACGCCGCCGTCCTGAGCCGCGCCTCAAGGCGCCACGGAGGGCTCGCGCTTCATGGTGCGCAGCACGAAGGTGGAATGGCTGTGCCGCAGGCCGGGCAGCTTGTACAGCTTGTGGCGCAGGAACTGCTCGTAGCCTTCGGTGCCGGCGACCGCCACCTTGATGAGGTAGTCGTACTCGCCGGTCAGCAGGTAGGCCTCCATCACCTCGGGCAATTCGGCCAGCGCCTCGCCGAAGCGGTCGAGCATGTCGTCGTCGTGCCGGTCGAGCGTGACCTCGATCAGCACGGTGTCGGGCAGGCCGAGCGCCTTCTGGTTCAGCAAGGCCGCATAGCCCTCGATCACCCCGCTGTCTTCCAGCGCGCGCACGCGGTTCCAGCACGGCGTGGGCGACAGGCCGACCTGCTCCGCGAGCTTGAGGTTGGAAAGCCGGCCGTCGCGCCGCAGCGCGCGCAGGATGCGGCGGTCGGTTTCGTCGAGTTTGGGAGAGCTTGCCATGACTTTGCGTGACCGAAAGAAGGATTCACCCACGATCCTATCATTCACGGATAATTCATCTCCATATTCGTGGGAATGGCAGGGAATAAAGAAGCCCATTCCGCACCGCCGCTGGTAAATTTGTCGCATGAATCCGACGCCGCTTTCCAGCCCCGCCATGCCCCCCATACCCACCCTGAATCTCGCGCTGCGCCTCGACCGCGGCGATGTCTTCGGCGCCATCGAATGGACGCTCGCCAATGCCCGCCGCACCGGCCTGACCCTGGCCGGCATGGATTTCGATGCCACCGCGCCGTGGGCGCTGACGCTATCGGTCGCCGCCGCGGACGCGGACCTGCTGGACCTGTTCGTCAGGCGGCTCGGGAACGGCGTGGACGTGCTGGAAGTGCGCGAGGTCGCCGCGGCTGCGCCTGCTCCCGCCACCGCTCCCGCGCTTGCCGCCGCCGCGCCGGCTCGGTATCCTCAGGCCGCCAACAGGCTGCCCTCGGGAACGTCTCATGCCGCTTCGTCTTCCACCCCTCTCGGCGCTGCGCTTCTTTGAAGCCGCCGGCAGGCACCAGAGCTTCAAGCTCGCCGCCGCCGAGCTGAACGTGACGCCGAGCGCGGTCAGCCACGGCATCACCGGCCTGGAACAGGCGCTCGGCGTGGCGCTGTTCGTGCGCGAGCCGCGCGGGCTGGCGCTGACCCCGGCCGGGGCGGACTACCTGGCCTACATCTCCGAGGCCTTCGCGCTGATCGCCACCGGCACGCAGCGCCTGCCGGACCGCCGCGCCGGGCGCACCATCGCCGTGAGCTGCGCGCCGACGCTGGCGTCGCGCTGGCTGCTGCCGCGCCTGCACGATTTCCGCCGCCGCTGGCCGGACGTCAACGTGACCGTGGATACCTCGCGGCGGCTGGTGGGATTCCCCGCCGACGGCTTCGACTTCGCCATCCGCATGAGCCGCGCGCCGGTGCCCGGCACGGCGTGGGACCGCCTGTTCGGCGAGCAGTTGCTGCCGGTATGCAGCCCGGCCTGCCGCGCCGGCACGCTCGACGCGCAAGGCCATTTCGATCCGCGCCTGGCCACGCTGATCCATGTGGACACCGCCGGCGAGGACTGGCCCGCATGGCTGGCCGCCACCGGCATGCCGGACGCGGCGCCGGCCGGCAACCTGCGCTTCGACACCATCCAGCTCGCGCTGGAAGCCGCCGCCGCGGGCCTGGGCGTGGCGCTGGGACGGCGGCCGCTGGTGGACCGCGAACTGGCCGCCGGCACGCTGGTCACGCTGGGCGCGCCGCCGCTGGCCGCGCGCACGGCCTACTGGCTGGTCAGCGCCGAGGGCGCCGCCGAGACCCGGGGCCGGCCCGATCTCGCCGGCTTCCGGCAATGGCTGCTGGCCGAGGCGCGGGCCTGCGCGGAGCCCGTCGCGCCACCGGCGGCACCGGCGCCGGCCCTGCGCTGAGCGCGGGTACGGGTGAGCCCGCCTCACGCGCAGCCGAATTCTTTTCCTTTGTCGCGCGTGCCGCCCGCTGCCAGTATTGGCGCAGGAGGAACACCACCATGCCGACGGCGCCAGCCCAAGACCACCACGACCCGCGCAGGGGTTCCCTGCGCAACCCCGCGCTGCCGGTAGTGATCGCGGCCGCGCTGATCCTCAGCGCGGCGATGGGCGTGCGGCAGACCTTCGGACTGTTCCTCGGTCCCTTGTCGTTCGACCGCGGCATGCCGGTCACGCTGATCGCGTTCGCCATCGCGCTGCATAACCTCGTATGGGGCCTGGCCCAGCCGTTCGCCGGCGCCGCGGCCGACCGCCACGGCTGCGCGCCGGTGGTGGCGTTCGGCGGCGCGGCCTTCGCGGCGGGCCTCGGGCTGGCGGCGGTGGCGCCGTCGGGCGCCATGCTGGTCATCGGCATGGGCGTGCTGGTCGGCATCGGCATCAGTTGCACCAGCTTCGGCGTGGTGCTGAGCGCGGTGGGCCGCGTGGCCACGCCCGCGCAGCGCAGCATGGCGATGGGCATCGCCAGCGCGGGCGGCTCGCTCGGGCAGGTGCTGGTGGTGCCGCTGGCGCAGTCGGTGCGCGCGGGCGCGGGCGTCGGCGCCTCGCTGTTCGTGCTCGCCGCGGTGATGCTGCTGGCCGCGCCGCTCGGCCTCATGCTCGAAAAGCGCCACGCCGGCGGCGCGCCCGCGCGGCAGGCGCCGGCGCAGCCGCTGCGCCCGGTGCTGGCGCTGGCAAGCCGCCACCGCGGCTACCGGCTGCTCACGCTCGGCTTCTTCACCTGCGGCTTCCAACTGGCGTTCATCGGCACCCACTTGCCGGGCTACCTGACGCTGTGCCACCTGCCCGCCGGGCTGGGCGCGACCGCGCTGGCGCTGATCGGGCTGTTCAACATGGCGGGAAGCTGGGCCTGCGGCTGGCTGGGCGGGCGCTTCCGCCAGCAATACGTGCTGGGCTGGCTCTACCTCGTGCGCGGCGTGGCCATCGCCGCCTTCCTGCTGCTGCCCAAGAGCGCCACCTCGGTGATGGTGTTCGCGGCCGTGATGGGCCTGACGTGGCTCGGCACGGTACCGCTCACCAGCGGGCTGGTGGCCAAGGTGTTCGGCACGCGCCATCTCGGCACGCTGTTCGGCGTGGTCTTCCTCAGCCACCAGATCGGCTCCTTCCTCGGCGCGTGGCTGGGCGGCTTCATGTTCGACCTGACCGGCTCCTACTCGCTCGTGTGGGCCGCCACCGCGCTGGCCGGGCTGGTGGCGGCGCTGCTGCATTTCCCGATCGACGACAGCGTGGCCGGCACGCCCGCGCCGCCGCCCGCGCCGCGCGGCGCGGCTCCGCGCTCCGCCTGACCCGCCACCGGAACGCTATCCGTTGTCGGGCAGCAGTTCGATGCCGTCCAGTTCGGCGGCGCAGGTGTCGCGCACGATGGAAACGAAGTCGCGCACATAGGGCCGCTGCGCCAGCGCCGCCGGCGTGGTCGCGTACAACTCGCTCCACAGCCCCCGCGCGCCGATGCGCTTGGCCAGCACGTAGTCGTGGTCGACATAGTTCTTCACGCCCCAGTTCGGCAGCGCGGCCACGCCGCGGCGGCTCGCCACCAGCTGCAGCACCGCCACCGTAAGCTCGGCCGTGCGCCGCTGCAGCTTGATGCCGGCCGGCTCCAGCACCTCGCGGATCAGGTCGATGCGCTGCTCGGGCACCGGGTAGGTGATGAGGGTCTCGCCGGCGAGGTCCTGTGCCTCGATGCGGCGCTTGTTGCGCAGCCGGTGCTCGTTGGCGATCACCGCCAGGATCTCGAAGCGGAACAGCGGCGCCACCGCCAGTCCGCGCTTGGCCGGCGGCAGCGAGCCGATCACCATGTCGGTCCGGCCTTCGGCCAGCAGCGCCAGCGGGTCGGCATGGAAGCCCGCCACCAGATCCACCTCCACTTCCGGCCAGCGGCGGCGGAACTCGTCCATGACCGGCATCAGCCAGTCGAAGCAGGTATGGCATTCGAGCACGATGCGCAGCTCGCCACGCGTGTCGCCCTTGAGCCGCGCGAGGTCGCGCTCGGCCGTGCTGATGGCGGCCAGCGTCTCGCGCGCCAGCGCCAGCAGGCGCTCGCCGGCGGGCGTGAAGCGCAGCCCCTGGCGGGTGCGGTCGAACAGCGGCAGGCCGTAGTGCGACTCGATGCCCTTGATCTGGTGCGACAGCGCCGACTGGCTCACGTGCACGCGCTCGGCCGCGGTGGCGAGCTTGCCCGATTCGGCGATCGCCACGAGGGAGCGCAGGTGCCTGACTTCGATCATGACTGGCCGCTCCGCCTGATATGAAACCTGATATGAAACTGATTCATACATTGATTAAATCTTATCGCTTGATTCATTCTACGCCGGATCCGACACTGGGCGCCATCGTCACACACCACATACGGAGTACCAGATGGCACGGACACATATCGCGGGCTTTCCCCGCATCGGCGCCCAGCGCGAACTGAAATTCGCCCAGGAAGCCTTCTGGCGCGGCGAGACCGCCGAATCCGACCTGCGCGAAGTGGCCGCCGGCCTGCGCCGGCAGCACTGGCAGGCCCAGGCCGAGGCGGGCCTGGACAGCGTGGCTGTGGGCGACTTCGCCTACTACGACCAGGTGCTCGGCACGAGCGCGCTGCTCGGCGCCCTGCCCGCGCGCTTCGGCTTCGACGCGAAGCAACTGAGCCTGGCGCAGTATTTCGAGCTGGCGCGCGGCGACAAGGCGCAGCCCGCGCTGGAAATGACCAAGTGGTTCGATACCAACTACCACTACCTGGTGCCCGAGCTTGGACCCGACACGCGCTTCGACGGCGGCGTGGACTGGTTCTTCGAAGAGGTGGACGAGGCGCTGGCGCTGGGCCTGTCCGCCAAGCCGGTGCTGATCGGGCCGGTCACTTACCTGTGGCTGTCCAAGAGCCACGTCGAGGGCTTCGACCGCCTGAGCCTGCTGCCGGCGCTGGCGGCCGCCTATGCCCGCATCCTGGCGCGCCTGCGCGAGCGCGGCATCGAGTGGGTGCAGATCGACGAGCCGGCGCTGTGCCTGGACCTGGAGCCGGCCTGGCTCGACGCCTATGACAGCGCCTACGCGGCGCTGGCCGGCAGCGGCGTCAAGCTGCTGCTGGCCACCTACTTCGACACCGCCGCCGACCACGCCGCGCGCGCCGCCGCGCTGCCGGTGCAGGGCTTCCACGTCGACCTGGTGCGCGCGCCGCAGCAGCTCGACGCATGGCGCCGCGTGCTGCCGGCCGGCGCGGTGCTCTCGGCCGGCGTGATCGACGGCCGCAACATCTGGCGCGCCGACCTGCGCCGCGCGCTGGCCGTGCTGGCGCCGCTGCGGGCCGAGCTGGGCGAGCGCCTGTGGGTGGCGCCGTCCTGCTCGCTGCTGCACGTGCCGGTGTCGCTCGCGGCCGAGCACAAGCTCGATGCCGAGATCAAGAGCTGGCTGGCCTTCGCCACCGAGAAGCTCGCCGAGGTGAACGTGCTGGCGCGCGCGCTCGACGAAGGCGAAGCCGCCGTCGCCGCACAGCTTGCCGCCAACGACGCCGCGCTGGCCTCGCGCCGCAACTCGCGCCGCGTGGTCAACCAGCAGGTGCAGGCGCGCATGGCCGCCATCACCGCCGACATGGCCGAGCGCGACAGCGCGTTCGACGTGCGCATCGCCCGCCAGCGCGACGCGCTGCAACTGCCGGCGCTGCCCACCACCACCATCGGCTCGTTCCCGCAGACCGCGGCGATCCGCCAGACGCGCGCGGCCTACAAGCGCGGCGACATCGGCGCGCTGGAATACCTGCAGCGCATCCGCGCCGAGATCGAGACCGCCGTGCGCAAGCAGGAAGCGCTGGGCCTGGACGTGCTGGTGCACGGCGAGGCCGAGCGCAACGACATGGTGGAATATTTCGGCGAGCAGTTGTGCGGCTATGCGTTCACCGCCAACGGCTGGGTGCAGAGCTACGGCTCGCGCTGCGTCAAGCCGCCGGTGATCTACGGCGACGTGTACCGCCCCGAGCCGATGACGGTGGAGACCACGCGCTACGCGCAGTCGCTCACCGAGCGGCCGATGAAGGGCATGCTCACGGGCCCGGTGACGATGCTGCAATGGTCGTTCGTGCGCGACGACCAGCCGCGCTCGGCCACCGCGCTGCAACTCGCGCTGGCGATCCGCGACGAAGTGAGCGACCTGGAGCAGGCCGGCATCCGCGTGATCCAGATCGACGAGCCCGCGCTGCGCGAAGGCCTGCCGCTGCGCAAGGGCGACTGGGCCGCCTATCTCGCCTGGGCCGTGCATGCCTTCAAGATCTCGGCCGCCTCGGTGGCGGACCAGACGCAGATCCACACCCATATGTGCTATGCGGAGTTCAACGACATCCTGCCGGCCATCGCCGCGCTCGACGCGGACGTGATCACCATCGAGACCTCGCGCTCGGCGATGGAGCTGCTCGAAGGCTTCGGCGAGTTCGACTATCCCAACGAGATCGGGCCGGGCGTGTACGACATCCACTCGCCGCGCGTGCCCAGCGTGGAGGCCATCACGCATCTGCTCGAGCGCGCCTGCGAGGTGATTCCGCCGCAGCGGCTGTGGGTCAACCCGGACTGCGGCCTCAAGACGCGCGCATGGCCGGAGACCGAGGCCGCGCTGGCCAACATGGTGGCGGCCGCGCGCGCGCTGCGCGAGCGCGTCGGCAACGACGGCGCCGCGCGCTGGCAGCGTGCCGGCGCCGCGGGCCAGGCGGCGCATCACGCCACGCAAGCCTGCGACTGCGCCGGCCACGCGCGCTGAACCGGCGCGCGGGCGGGCTGGCGCCGCCGTTTTCCCGCCGGCTTTCTTCCCTTGCGTCGCTGTGTCACATAGCGTGCGGCAAGCCTTGTTTCGTATCGTACGCGGCTTGTCCAGCACGATACGAGGCGCGTGTCCCACGCAGGACCGCCGCCACAAGGGAAGAAGATGAAACGAAGCAGATACTGGAGGCGGCGCGCCGCCGCGCTGCCCGCCGCGGCATTCACCACGGCCGCGCTGGCGCAGGCCGGCGCCGATGCCACGGTGACGCTGCCGGCCGCCACCGTGACCGCCCGCGCCGAAGGCTCGCTCACGGTGCCCGCCGTGAGCCTGCAGAAGGAAACGCTGTTCGGCACCGCCGGCTCGGTCGGCTTCGTCGACGCCGCCGCGTATGGCGACAGCTACGCCAGCAACCTGCGCGACGTGCTCAAGGACGCGCCGGGCGTGTACGTGCAGGAGCGCTACGGGCAGGAGCTGCGCCTGTCGGTGCGCGGCTCGGGCATCGCGCGCGGCTATCACGTGCGCGGGCTGGAAATCCTGCAGGACGGCGTGCCCACCAACTTCGCCGACGGCAGCGGCGACTACTACCAGATCGACCCGCTCGCGCTGAGCGCGGCCGAAGTCTACAAGGGCGGCAACGGGCTGGCCTACGGCAGCACCACGCTCGGCGGCGCGCTCAACTTCACCACGCCCACGGCGTTTACCGCCGAGGCGCGCAACGAGGTGCGCGTGGACGGCGGCAGCTTCGGCACGGCGCGCGCCAGCGGCCAGGTCTCGCGCCAGATCGGCGCGTTCGATTTCCTGGCCAGCCTGAGCGTCAACCACGCGGACGGCTTCCGCGCCCACGAGCGCGGCCAGTACGAGCAGTTCAACGCCAACTTCGGCTACCGCTTCAGCCCGGCGGTGGAGACGCGCTTCTATCTCGGCGCCTACGTCGTCGACCAGCAGCTGCCGGGCTCGCTCTCGCTCGGCGACGCGCTCGGCAGCCCGCGCAAGGCTTCCGCCAGCGCGCTCTCGGGCGACCAGGCGCGCGACACGCGCACCGAGCGCGTGGCCAACGTCACCACGGTGAAGCTCGACAGCGGCCAGCTCGACTTCAGCACCTGGGTCATCCACAAGAGCCTGTACCACCCGATCTTCCAGGTCGTCGACCAGGACTACTGGACCTACGGTTTCGCGCCGCGCTACACCGGCACCCACACCATCGGCGGCCTGCGCAACCAGGTCATCGCCGGCGCGCGCTTCTTCGGCGGCAACAACGATGCGCGCCAGTTCGTCAACAACGCCGGCAACCGCGGCGCGCAGACCCTCAACGCGGCGCAGGACGCCTACAACTACGAGGCCTATCTCGAGGACCGCCTGTGGGTCACGCCCACGTTCGCGCTGATGGCCGGCGCCAAGGCCTACCGCAGCGTGCGCGACTACCACGACTACGGCGGCCTGCCCGCCAACCCGGCGGCCAGGTCGGACCGCGCCACCTTCGGCGGCGTCAATCCCAAGTTCGGCGTGCTGTGGGAACCCGCGCGCGACGTGCAGGCTTTCGCCGACATCACGCGCAGCACCGACGTGCCGGACTTCACCGACCTGAGCCAGACCATCGCCACGACCACGCGCTTCGTGCCGCTGGCCGCGCAGCATGGCTGGACGATGGAGATCGGCACGCGCGGCAAGCGCGAGCGCTTTGCCTGGGACGTGACGGCCTACCGCTCGCTGGTGCGCGACCAGCTGCTGCAATACACCACCAACCCGGACGTGCCCGCCTCCACCTTCAACGCCGGGCGCACCACGCTGCAGGGCGTGGAGCTGGGCGTGTCCGGCGACGTGCTGCGCAATGTGTTCGGCGCCGGCGACGCGCTCACGCTGTCGCAACTGTGGAACTACAGCGATTTCCGCTTCGACAACGATGCGCAGTACGGCAACAACCGCATCGCGGGCGTGCCGGAGCACGTGCTGCGCACCACCGTCGCGTACAGCCGCGCGGGCGGACTGCGCGTGGCCGGCACCATCGACTGGGTGCCGGGCGGCGCCTACGTGGACTATGCGAATACCTTGCGCACGCCGGGCTACGCGCTGTTCGGCCTGCAGGCCAGCTACGCGTTCCGGGGCGGGGTGACGGTCTTCCTGGATGCCAGGAACCTGGGAAACAAGCGCTACGTGAGCGACTTCAGCACCGTGACGGACGCGCGCACGGCGAACACCGCGGTGTTCTATCCCGGCACGGGGCGCGCGTTCTATGCCGGGGTGAGGTACCGCTTCTGACAGACCGCGGCCGGGGCGGCGAAGCCCGCCGCCCCGGCGCGTCCGGTCAGTCGATCCGCTCCACCGGCGGCGCCACCCAGGTGCCGTCGAGCACGGACTGCCCGGGCCAGTAGACGCGCAGCATCAGATTGAAGCCGTCCGGCGGCGCCGGCAGCCAGTTGGATACCTGGCTGCCGGGCGGGCGCGCGTTCTGGATGGCGATGTCGAGCGAGCCGTCGCGGTTGTACCTGAGGCGGTCGCGGTCGCCGATGGCGTAGCGGTTCAGCGGGTTCGCCACGAACGCCTGCTTGTCGTTGTAGAGCGTGAGCGACCAGAACGCATTGGTCGGCGGCAGCTGGTTCTTGTCGAAATGCATGACGTAGCGCTTCGATCCGTCCAGCGGCTTGCCGGCCGAATCGACGCGCGTGGCGGGATAGACCGCATCGGCGGGCAGGTTGGCGCCCAGCCCCACCCACGCGACCAGCGCGCGCTTGCCATAGGCGGTGCCGTAGTTGCCGAGGTCGCGGCGGACCGTCCATTCCGCCCCGGTATCGGCGGCGCGCTTGGCCGCGCCCGCGATGCCGGCCAGCGCGGTGGTGGCGCCTTCCTGCACGGCGCGGGCCGTGGCGGGCTCCAGCGCCGTCACCGAGAACGGCGCGCCGGGCACGATGCCGAGCTTCCTGATCGACTCGACCATCGCCGCGTCGGCCGGCGCCGGCGGGTTGGCCGGCAGCAGCGCGGCGAAGCGCGTGAAGAAGGCCTGCGCGTCCATCGCCGCGACCTGCTCGGCCGGCGGCGTTTCCGTGTCCACGGCATTGCCCGCCGGCGCCGCCTGCGACCGCGCCTTGCCGCCGCCCTGCCACGCCGACAGCGGCATCAGGCGGTACTGGCTCTGCAGGCGGCGCACCGCCGCGTAGTCCTTCTTGCCGTTGGTCTGGGTGCGGCCGATCAGCCAGACCATCTCGGTCGGGGCGCGGATTTCCTTCACGCCGGGCGGCAGCGTGCCGGTCCAGCGCGGGCCGGTGATGGCGAACACGGCTTTCCTGGTGCCCGTGGTGCGCTTGCCCGGCGAGGCGAACACATTGGTCCACGCATCCATCATCGGCATCAGGTAGTAGCGGCCGCGGGTATCGGGCAGCGACAGGATCTGCGGCTCCTCGCTCAGGTCCAGCCATGCCGTGGAATAGAGCGTGTCGGCGTTGGGGCTGACCACGTCGGTAAACGTGGCATCGGGAAAGCCGCGCATGTGCGCGAAGGTATTGGCCGGCGTGCGCGCGGTCATGACCTCGCGCGTGACGTCCATCAGCACCAGCGGATAAGCGTAGGTGAATACCTGGGCCGACAAGGCCTTGACCGTCGCATCCGGCTGGCTGGAGGCGCCCTGCGGCGCCTGCGCCTTCTGCGGTCCCGCGGCGCACCCTGCCAGCAGCAGGCCGAGGGCCGCCGCGCCCGCGATCTGGCGAATCGAAAAACTCATGACCCCGATCCCTTTTTTGGTTTGACTACCCGTCGTGCCGGTTACCGCTGAAGCGGAGATATTTTCCCGCACGAACGTGTGATTTTATTCGAACGATGATGGGCTGGCGAGTCCGGGCTTGTCAATTCGCGTGTCTGAATTAATGCGGTGCAGCGCACCAACGGCCGGCCTTATGGCCGGTGCGCCGGCGGGCCGGACGAAACCCCGCGCCGGCCGGCGCCGCCTGCGTCCGCATGATTCTTGCCGGAGCGCGCCCGTGCGGCCCGGCCGGCTCGCGCCCCGACTCGCCGCGCGGCCACCGGGCCGCCCGGCCATTGATGCATTGACGCGCCGGGGCCGGCGCGCCATCCGGTTCTGCCTTTCCGCCAGGATTAGAGGGTAAACCACCCTCTGATCGGCCATTAAATACCGCCAAAAATAAGAGCATTCTTATATTAATTTCCAAAAACCGTAATTAGAATTCTCTCATCGCTGGCAGAGAAATTTCCTACGCCAGCCACGGAACCATCTCAACACGGGGAGAGAAAAACAAGACGGGAAAATCATCCAACGGGGAAACACCAGACTATCCGGATCGAGACAGCGGGACCATTGAATAATCAATGGCCCCTGCCCGGCTACGGTCCGATATTACTGCCCGCGAAAATCGCGGGATAACCAGATTCATTCGATCGGAAAAATGGCACCCGCGGCCGGCCCGCGGGCGCGGGGCCGCCTTTTGTCCGGCGGATCCATAACACCTGTATTGCACCCGCACCGGAGGCGCCCTCATGTCCAGCTGGAAACGACCCTTTCTTTATCGTCTTGGCCCGGGCATCGCCCTGTCCCTATCCCTGTTCCTGTCCGGCTGCGGCGGTGGCGGCGATGGCCCGGCCAGCGACAACATGCCATCCGCGGTGCCGGGCGCGCCCACCTGCACGGCGCCGGCCGAAGTCACCGCCGATACCGTGCTCGACGGCGCCTGCGTCTACAGGCAGGCCTTCACCATCACCCGCTCCGGCGTCACGCTGGATTGCAGCGGCGCGCTCATCGACGGCCGCGGCAACGACGCCAAGGGCATCTACGTGAACTCGCGCGGCAACCCGCTAAGCAACGTCACCATCCGCAACTGCCGCCTCAAGGACCAGGCCTCGGCGGGCATCGCGGTCGGCTGGAGCGGCTCGCTCGCGGCCAGGCTGCAGACCTACTCCCGCGACGACATCTACGCGCGCACGCCGCAGCAGGTGCTGATCGAGAATGTCAGCGTGGCAGGCGCGGGCGACACCGGCATCTATATCGAGACCTACGCCTCCGGCATCACGCTGAGCCATGTCACCGTGACCGGCTCGCGCGGCCCGGGCGTGTACCTGGACGCCTCGACGCGCGACAACCGGATCGTGGACTCCACGTTCACCGGCAACGGCGTGCCGCGCACCCGCGAAGCCATCGCCATCGACTCCTCGGCCGGCAACGTGATCGCCGGCAACCAGTTCAGCGGCAACGCCCTGGCCGCCATCGCGCTCTACAAGAACTGCGGCGAGAATCAGGGCCCGACGCGCTGGCAGCACTCGGACCGCAACCTGATCCAGGACAACGATTTCGCCGCGCAGAGCGTGGGCGTGTGGATCGCGTCGCGGCAGAGCCGGGACCTGAGCAACTGGAATTGCGGCGATCCCTCCTACTATGCCGGCCGCTATTTCCTCGATTATGCGCAAGACAACCGGGTGATAAGCAACCGCTTCAGCAATGTCCGGCATGGCGTGATCGTGGAGGACGACAATAATACGGTGAGCGGAAATACCTTTTCCGGCAGCAGAAGCGCCGACATCGTGACGGGCGCCCAATATCGCGCCATGTATCTCGGACGCCCCGTTTCGGGGCTGGTCGCGGAAAACAATACCTACCTGCCGTAGACGACGGGAAATGGCGGCAAGCTAACAGGAACCTTCCGATCAATAGGAATCCCCCGAAGGGGCGGGATTGTACCTGCGCGGTTGCGCACTACAATCCCGCTGCACAACACCGATGCCACACCGGAAACGCTGCCCGATGCCATACGGCAACACCAGCAGGGACCTTCAGAGTCTCTCAGAGGCGCGATACGGAGCAGGAATTACACAGGAAGCACCGCAATGACGTTTTATCTTCTGGGGTTCCTGGCTTTCGAAGCCATGTGGTTCTTTCCATTCAGGAAGGTCTTCCGCGCCGCGCACTTCGGCGCACCCTATGCCTACCTGTCGCTGATCCCGCTGATGGGTCCGCTGTTGTGCATCTGGATCCTGGCGGCGCGGCCGTGGCCGCTCAAGACCAAGCTCGTGCGCACCTTCTCCGTGTCCTGAGGACCGCGCCCTGCGGCGCGCCGGCCACGGCACCATGCACGGAACACCGTGGCGAGGACATCGCGCGGTTCCGCCGGATGCCGAACGTCCATGACCATGCAGCGGTGGTCGCACCGCCCATGCGTGGCTTGAGCGGGAGGCATTGGCGTGGACCGGCGCCGGGGCCGGTCACGCGGTAGCGATGCTGCCCGGATGCAATCCGAATGCGGCCCGAATGCGGCCCGAATGCAGCCTGAATGCGGGCGGCGGTCAGGCCGGCGCGCCGGCCAGCCGCGTGCGCTCGGCTGCCGCCGCGAGCCAGGCCGCGGCCTGGTCCGGGATCGTGACCGGCAGCATGTGCCCGCCGGGCACCAGTTCCAGTTCCAGCGCCGGCAGCTTGTCCTTCATGGCCTGCCCGTGCGCGCGCCAGTCGAGGATGGCGTCGGCCGTGCCGTACAGGATGCTGACCGGCAGCGCCAGCGACGCATAGCGCCCGGCCATCGCGGGCAGGTCTTCCTCCAGGCTGGTCATGTCGGACGACGCGGCATAGAACGCGCCCGGCCGCAGGCCGAGCAGGCCGCCGCCGGCGGTGCCGAAATCCGCCGGCGGCCGCTCCGGGCTGAAGACGAATTCCAGCATGTCGCGCCCGCGCAGGATCGAGCGCGGGATAGCCAGCGTCCACGCAACCACGCGCCGCAGCGCGGCCGGCGACACCGCCAGCGCGCGGAACACGGCGGGCGGGCCCGCCACCGGATGCGTGAGCGGCGCGATCAGCGCCAGGCCGGCGGCCGTGCCCGGATGATCGAGCGCCACGCCGAGCGCGACCGCGCCGCCCAGCGAATGCCCCACCAGCAGCGGGTCTTTCAGGTCCAGCGCCCGCATGAACCGGGCGATGACCTCGCTCTGCTTGCGCAGGCGCGCCGACATGCCCGCCGGACGGGTCGAATACCCCGAGCCGGGCCGGTCGACCAGGATCACGCGGAAGCGCGGCGTCAGCCGCTCCAGCAGCGCGTAGGAGAAATTGCCGGTCTGGCCGCCCAGTCCGTGCACCATCACGATGACCGGCCCCTGGCCCTGGTCGATGTAGTGCAGGCGGGCGCCGTCGATCTCGATGAACTTGCCGCGCGGCGGCAGCGCCTTCTCGACCTTGCGCGCGATGAACGCAGTGAATGCCACCAGGCCGGCGATGACGGCGGCGACGATGGCGATGCAGGCAATCAGTATGGTCATGGCGTCCTTTCCTCAACCGTGCGCCGATTCCGCCGCCCGGGCGGGCGCCGGCGCGCGCGGCGCGGCCGGGCCGGCCCGGCCGAATTCCATCGCATCATCCTCCACTTTGCCGAACTTGAGCGCCATCAGGTCGAACAGGTAGTTCTGGTGGACCCGCCACGGACGCTTGCTGCCCTGCCGGGGCAGGATGCCGCTGGCGCGCTGCACGTAGCCCGAGGTCAGCGACAGCGAAGGCTCGTCGTCGCCGGCGGCGTGGCCGCGCCGCGGCGCGCACCAGTCATGGCCGTTGGCCTCCATGTGGTTGATGAGCCGGCAGACGTACATCGACGACAACTCCGCCTTCAGCGTCCACGACGCATTGACGTAGCCCATCGCCACCGCCAGGTTGGGCACGTCGCTGTACATCATGCCCTTGTACATGAAGGCCTGCGCCGGATCGGCGGGCACGCCGTCTACCTCGATCCGCATGCCGCCCGCCACCTTCAACTGCAGGCCGGTGGCGGTGACGATCACGTCCGCGTCGAGCTTCTGCCCGGAGCGCAGCTGCAGGCCGGTCTCGGTGAAGGATTCGATATGGTCGGTCACCACCGACGCCCTGCCCGCGCGGATCGACTTGAACAGGTCCGAGTCCGGCACCAGGCACAGGCGCTGGTCCCACGGCTTGTAGGCTGGCGAGAAATGCTTGTCGACGTCGTAGTCCGGGCCGAGCTGCGCGCGCGCGGCCTCGAGGATCTTGCGCTTGACCAGCTCCGGCTTCCTGCGCGCGAGGTGGTAGAAGTACATGCCGAACAGCACGTTCTTCCAGCGCGTGACCCGGTGCGCCATGCCGGCCGGCAGCTTGCGCCGCAGCCAGGCGGACACCGCGTCGCTGGACGGGCGCGCGACGATGTAGGTCGGCGAGCGCTGCAGCATGGTCACGTGCGCGGCGCGCTTGGCCATCTCCGGGAGCAGCGTCACGGCGGTGGCGCCGCTGCCGATCACCACCACGCGCTGGTCGTCGTAGACGAGGTCCTCGGGCCAGTGCTGGGGATGCACCACGCGGCCGCCGAAGCGCTCCATGCCCGGCCAGCCCGGCATGTAGCCGTCCGCGTAGTCGTAGTAGCCGCTGCACAGGTAGAGGAAATTGCAGGTGAAGCGCGCCGGCTCGCCCTGCGGGCCCACGGCGGCGTCCACCGTCCAGCGCGCCGTCTCGGACGACCACGACGCGCGCGTGGCGCGGTGGCCGAAGCGGATGTGGCGCTCGATGTCGAAGGTCCTGGCCGTGTCGCGGATGTATTCGAGGATGGCGTCGCCGGCGGCGATCGACTTGTCGCTGCGCCACGGCCGGAAGCTGAAGCCGAGCGTGTACATGTCCGAGTCGGAGCGCACGCCGGGATAGCGGAACAGGTCCCAGGTGCCGCCGATGGCGTCGCGGCCCTCCAGGATGGCGTAGCGCTTGCCCGGGCAACTGGTCTGCAGGTGGTAGGCCGCGCAGATGCCGGACAGCCCGGCGCCCACGACCAGCACATCGAAATGGTGGACCTGCTCATGCGGCGCCTGCCGCGCCGGGGGATGCGCCTTGTCTGCGTTGCCTGCTAGCATCGGTTGTCTCCTGTTCCTGTTGGCCGGTCGTGGCCGGGCACCTCGGCATCGCATTTCCTGCGTCTTGCACGTTTGCTCGTTTGCGCGTTTGCGCATTGCCGTGGTGCCCGCGTGCCGACTTCCGACTAGACTAGGGTGTTCACCCTAATTAATCAACCGGGATCGCCCGAACCAGGGCTTTCCCTTAAGCCCTGGCCTCGCGCGCCACGCAAGACATGCTGCATACCAAACACCGCCGACCCGATCCGGCCACCCGCGCGGAGCGCCGCCCATGAGCGCGGACAGCGCCGCGGCGCGGCGGCCCAAGACCCGCGAGCGCATCCTCGCGGCCTGCCTGAGCCTGTTCAACGAGCGCGGGCCGATGGTCGTGACCACGGCGGAGATCGCCGCGGCGGTCGGCATCAAGGAAGGCAATCTCCATTACCACTTCAACCGCAAGGAGCAGATCCTCGAAGCGCTGTTCGACGCGTTCGAGCACGCGCTGCGCGACACCGCCGTGGCCGACCTCGCGCAAGGCGACGCGCCGCAGCGCTTTGCCGGCTACCTGAGCGGCTGGTTCGGCCTGATGTGGGAATGGCGTTTCTTCTACCGCGACGCGGCCGCGATCCGCGCGCTCGCCCCCGCCCTGCGCGCGCGCACCGAGGCGCTCGCCGACGACGGCCAGCGCCACGTGCGGCGCGTGTTCGCCAGCATGGAAGCGGCGGGCCTGCTGCGCGCCACGCCGGCGCAGCTCGACCACCTCGTGGTCAATAGCTGGATCGTGTCGACGTACTGGATCGATTACCTGCGCTCTCGCCACGGCATCGACGCGCTGCGGCGCGAACACATCAGTTGGGGCGCGTCGCAGGTGATGAGCCTGTTCTCGCCCTACCTCACCGAAACGGGACAGGCGCTGCTGAATATCGATACGGCGCGCTAGCCGGCCATTGCGTTGCCAGCCACGACAGGCAAAGCCGTTTCACTGCGAGGGATGCGGCCGGCAAGGCCAGTGACTGGATCGAGGAGCGCTTCGCCGGCCAGCCTGCGCTGCGGCTACGGCGGCGCCCTGCTTCGGCGAGTGACCGATGACCGCACCGCCGATTGGCCTGACGCTAAGCTGGCGTATCGGGGCGGGTGTCGATGTAGGGAATGTGGTTGCGGGGGCAGGACTTGAACCTGCGACCTTCGGGTTATGAGCCCGACGAGCTGCCAACTGCTCCACCCCGCGGGCCGAAATATACGCGGATCGGTGGCATCTGGATACCCCTGGGCGGGAAAAAACCGGAAAAGCGCCTGGCCCGGCGGCCCGGCGACCCGTTTGCGGCGCGGAGTGCCCGGCAGCGCGGTGACGTGGTGGCGTGATGGCGAAGCAGCGCGGCGTTCGGTTTCAGCTATTGCCGTCGATCCACTTCCTTGCCCAGGCATAGGCCGCCGCCTTCGCCTCGTCGGGCGTGGCGTGCTGGCTGCCGATCGCCCGCGCGTCCTGGACGATGGCGCCATCCTCCCAGATCGCGCACGAGGCCATGTGCAGGCCGGCCTTGATGGTCCTGCAGAACACGTGGATGACGTACCCCTTGTATTCCGCCTTGTACTCCGTGGTGCCGCTGTCCATTTGGCGTGCCCGTCCGTTCTCGCCGCGGGGCGAATCCTGCGCCGCATCCTAGCATGCGCCCCCGCGGCAAGGCCCTGGCATCCCCCTCTTGCCGGCGGCCTGCAATCTGCCAAAAGCACGCTATACTGTATATCCATACAGTATCACATGAGGCCAAGAAATCATGTTCAGCTGCGATCCCGGCACCCTCTACCTGTACAGCCAGCGCCCCGCCGCGGCCCGGCTGTCGATCCGCTGCCCGCTCCTGACGGTGGACGACCCGCTGCTCACGGCCGACACCTGGAATCCCGAAGCCGAGGCGGCCGCGCAGGCCGCCGGCGCCACGCTGTACCTCTCTGGCATCGACACGGCGGCCCTGAAGGCGCTGCCGTGGACCATCGACGCGCTGGCGTTCGAACGCGACGGCGCGCGCATCAGCTTCAGCATCGCCGAAGGCATGGAATTCCTCAGTCCCGTCACGCTGTGCCTGCGCACGCGCGGCGAGCGGCGCTACGCCACGCTGCAGGAAATGGCCTGCGAGCCTTGAGCGGAACCGCGCAAGGCCGCGCGCAGCCACATCGCGCCGCCCGGCCGCCGGGCGCCGCCGCTGTCCCGCTGCTTGAGGTTCAGGCCGCGGCAGCGCTCGCCGCGCGGCCACCGGCGCTCTGCTCGAGGCGCGCGAGCAGGCGCTTGCCGTGCTCCACCACGGCCGGATCGGCGGTCATCTGGTAGCGGACGATCATGCCTTCGAGGCACAGCATGGCTTCCTCGGCCACCTCGCCGGGTTCCGCCAGCCCCAGCCGCCCGGCGATGTCGGCAAGGTACGCGCTGAGCGACGCCTTGTGCGCGACGGCCTGCTGCAGATGCTCCGGCACCCCGGTGCTGCCCGCCTCGGCCACCACGTTGATGAAGGCGCAGCCGCGGAAGGTGTCCTGCGCGAACCACGCGCCCAGGGCTTCGGCGATCACGCCGAGGCCCGGCGAGACGGCAAAGCGCGCCTCCACCTCCTCGGTGAACCAGTGCATCCAGAAGTCATGGCGCCAGTCGAGAAAGGCGGAAATCAGTTCGTTCTTGGAGGCGAAATGCCGGTAGAGCGACATCTTCGCCACATCGGACTCGGCAATGATCTTGTCGATGCCGGTCGCCCTGAAGCCGTCCTGGTAGAACAGGCGTGCCGCCGTGTCGAGAATCCGGTCCCGGGCCGAGGGCTGTGCCATGGCGCCCTTCCTTGTAATGAGATAGACGACTCAGTATTGCAGACAGACCTGTCTCTGTAAAGCCGGGGCATGGCACCGGTGCCGCGCCGGCTCTGCGATGCCCCCATTCGGCCCGGCAAACGGAACCCCCGCCGCGCATCCGTCACCTGGTATGACCGAATTCGCCGGAACTGATCCTGTTCGGCCGGCGGCCCACCGGCTAGCCTTGTGCCCTCTCCTCACTCAAGCCGCCCGCGCCCGCCCCCCGGGTAGCGGCTGCCGCGATCTTTGCCATGTATTCGTATGACACCGTCGACCAGCAGGTGGTCGACCAGCGCGTCGCCCAGTTCTCCGACCAGACCACGCGCTTCCTGGACGGCCGGCTGACGGAAGATGAATTCCGCGTGCTGCGCCTGCAGAACGGCCTCTACATCCAGCGCCACGCGCCGATGCTGCGCGTGGCGATTCCCTACGGCATGCTCGCCAGCCGGCAGCTGCGCAAGCTCGCCCATATCGCGCGCCGCTGGGACCGCGGCTACGGCCATTTCAGCACCCGCCAGAACATGCAGTTCAACTGGCCGCGCCTGGAAGACGCGCCCGCCATCCTCGCCGAGCTGGCCACGGTGCAGATGCACGCGATCCAGACCAGCGGCAACTGCATCCGCAACACCACCACCGACCACCTCGCCGGCATCGCGCCGGACGAGATCGTCAACCCGCTGGTCTGGTGCGAGATCATCCGGCAATGGTCGATGCTGCATCCCGAGTTCGCCTTCCTGCCGCGCAAGTTCAAGATCGCCGTGAGCGGCGCGCGCACGGACCGGGCCGCGGTGGGCGTGCACGACATCGGCCTGCAGGCCGTCGGCCGCGACGGCGAGACCGGCTTTCGCGTGTGGGTGGGCGGCGGCATGGGCCGCACGCCCATCGTGGGCAAGCTGATCAGCGAATACGTGCACTGGTCGGACCTGCTGACCTACCTGCAGGCCACGCTGCGCGTCTACAACCTGCACGGCCGCCGCGACAACAAGTACAAGGCGCGCATCAAGATCCTCGTCAAGGACCTCACCCCGGCCGTGTTCGCGCAGCAGGTCGACGAGCAATGGCAGCGCATCCGCGGCGGCCCCGACACGGTCAGCGCCGAGTTCGTGCAGGACATCGCCGGCCGCTTCACCACGCCGGCCTACGATCCCGCCGCGGCCGGCGACGACGACCCCGCGGCCGCGCTGGCGGAACAGGACCCGCGCTTCCGGCGCTGGCTGCGCAGCAACGTCCATGCCCACCGCGTGGCCGGCTATTGCTCGGTCACGGTATCGCTCAAGGCCACCGGCAGCCCGCCGGGCGACATCACCGCCGACCAGATGGATGCCGTCGCCGACCTCGCCGACACCTACGGCTTCGGCGAACTGCGCGTCTCGCACGAGCAGAACCTCATCCTCGCCGACATCCGCCGCGTCCACCTGCATCAGGTCTGGCAACGGCTGGACCCGTTGCGGCTGGCCACGCCGAACATCGGCCTGCTGACCAACATCATCGCCTGCCCGGGCGGCGACTTCTGCTCGCTCGCCAATGCCGTCTCCATCCCGCTGGCCGAGGCCATCCAGCAGCGCTTCGACGACCTCGACTTCCTCCACGACATCGGCGAGCTGGACCTGAACATCTCCGGCTGCATCAACTCGTGCGGGCACCACCACGTGGGCCACATCGGCATCCTCGGCGTCGACAAGGCCGGCGAGGAGTGGTACCAGGTCACCATCGGCGGCCGCCAGAACGGCGCGCTGTCCGGCGAGCGGCGCGACATGGAAGACGGCGCCGGCGGCGCGGCCATCGGCAAGATCATCGGCCCGTCGTTCGCGCGCGAGGAAATCCCCGACGTGGTGGAATTGCTGGTGCAGACCTACCTCTCGCTGCGCGAGGACGACGAGGAACGGTTCATCGACGTGGTCGAGCGCACCGGCATCGAACCGTTCAAGACCGCGGTCTACACCGACGCGCGGATCGTCCAGCGCAAGCTGCAGGCGGAGAACGCACGTGTCTGAGGCCCGCATGACAAACCCGGTCGCCAACGTCATCCGCAACGGCGCGCTCGAGCCGGACAAGTGGCGCGCCTTCGTGGCCAATGACGGCGAAGGCGATGAAGGCGGTGAAGTTGGAAAAGGCGACGGCGCCGATGCGCCCGCCGCGCTGCCGCCCGACGAGGACGGCTGGCTCGTCACCGCCGCCACCTGGCTGGCGATGAAAGCCCGGCTGCGGCAGCGCGCGCATCCGGTCGCCGTGTATCTCGCGCCGGACGCCGACCCCGAGCTGCTGCTCGAGCCAGGCGCGAACGTCATCGACCCGGCCGGCATCGCCCACCTGGCGATCGACTTCCCCGTCTACACCGATGGCCGCGGCTACTCGCTGGCGCAGTTGCTGCGCACGCAATACGGCTGGACCGGCGAGCTGCGCGCGGTGGGCGACGTGATGATCGACACGGTGCACTACATGGCGCGCTGCGGCTTCGACAGCTTCGCCATCAAGCCCAGCCACGATCCGCGCGCGGCCCTCGAAGCGCTCGGCACGTTCACGGTCCATTACCAGAAAGGCTACCGGCGCCCGGCCACGCCGGCCTGAGCGTCCGGCGCGGGCGTCCAGGCCGGCAGCACCTCCTGGGCGAACGCGACGAAGGCCCGCACGGCCGCGCTGCGGTAGGCGCCCCTGCGCTGGAGCAGCGCGGCCTCGCGCGGCGGCAGCGGCGGCTCCAGCCTGACCTTGCGCAGGTCGCCGCTGTCCTGCGCGATGGCGGCCGGCAGCACCGTCATCAGGCGGCCGCGCCGCACCGCCTCGACCACCGCGCTGACCGAGTTCGCCTCCAGCGCGACCTGCGGCACGATGCCCTGGCGGCCGAGATAGTTGTCGATGTAGTGGCGCGTGGCGAACTCCTGCGTCAGCAAGGCGAACGGCTCGTCCTGCATCTCCTTGCGCGTGAGCGGCGTGCGCCGCCTGGCATAGCGGTGCCCCGCGCCCACCACCAGCGCCAGCGGCTCCAGCAGCAGCGGCTGCGTGTCGATGTCCGCCAGCCGCACGTCCTTGAACGCGATGCCCATGTCGAGGCTGTCCTGCAGCAGCATCTGCTCGATCTGCGCCTGCGGCATCTCCAGCACGCTCAAGACGATGCCGGGATAGCGCTCATTGAAATCCATCACGAGCGGCCCGACCAGATAAGGCGTAAACGTCGGCGTCATCGCCAGCCGCAAGCTGCCGCGCGTCAGTTCCTGAACGTCGTGAACCGCCCGCTTGCCCGCCTCCAGATCCTGCAGCGCGCGCCGCGCATAGAGCAGGTAAGCCTGCCCGGCATCGGTGGTGCGGACGCTGCGGCCCGAGCGGTCGAACAACTGCACGCCGAGCGTGTCCTCCAGTTGCCGGATCTGCTGCGAAAGCGTCGGCTGCGAAACATGCAGCGCCTCGGCCGCGCGGGTGAAATTGCCGCATTCGGCAACGGCGAGAAAGTAGCGGACATGGCGGAGCAGCATCGGGATCAACGATTGGGATTGGCTATGGGAGGGATGGTAAGCCAGTCCCTGGACCAATAGCGGATCGCACCTGGACTTTCGTGTGCTGCCGCTGGAACCGCTTCGCGGCAGATGGCGGCCCGTGACAATGCGACAGCGCGGGCAATTGTGGGGAGGTGCTCGTTTTGACACTGGAGAAAAAGAGGATCGACGCCTCCAAAAGCCGCGCCAGGCTTAGGATTGCGGGATTTACCGCTCTGGCGAGCCAGTCCGGAAAATCCCGCAAAAATCGCCAGAAAATGAGCAATTTTGCGCGGAGTTTGGCACCAAGGTGATACAGGAATAGCAACAGAAACCACCACCAGGCCCAATGACGCCGGTAACAGCGGTCATTCGCAGCAGGCCGCTGATCCAGCCATACGATGCCCGTTCCCTTCTTGACCCCTTCCTCGCCGGTATCGGTCGTGTCCCGAACGACCTGATCCAGCAACCCCATCAGCTTTTTTTTAGTATTTTGTTTTTCCACTGTACCGACCACAGCACATAAAGAGCGCATAACTTGCTCTTTTTGCCAGGGTTGTGCGCCCCCACGTCGGAAGGGTGTGGCAAAAATGCTAAATCGTCAGTCGCCTACAACCTTGAGCATATTCGCCACCTCGTCCCGGTCGGCACCCTTGGCTATGTAGTCGTACAGCAGCGCCACAATGGCGCTGCGGCGCTGGGCATCAACGCTCAGGCCCCGCGCCCGGCGCCACTCGTCGAACGCTTCCTCCGCGATCTGCAGCAGCTCGACGTCCACCTTTGCCGTGCCGGCGACGATTGTCCCGGCAACATTGCCCTGCGGTGCCCTGGAACCCGCCTCCCTGGCCGTTTCCGGCTCCAGATAGTGCCTCGGCAGCTCGTACACGCGGCGCGTCCCGCCGAGGCCCTTTCGTTCCTCGAAGTGCCAGTTTTCCCGCTCCGCCCGCGCCGCAATGGCGACCTTCGTGGTCGGCAGGTCCGGTAGTCCGAGCTTGGCGATCTCCGCCGCCGAGAGAAGCTTTTTCACTTTGCACTTACCTCGCCGGTAAGCGGAAAGTTTTTCTTTCCGCTTTTGTTTGCACTTACTTCCAAGAATTTCCCCGCAGAATCAAATACTTACACAGAAACAAAGCCATTCGGGTGCCAACCTCAAAGCGGAAAGCAATCTTTCCGCTTTGACTTTGCACTTCTTTGCGGTTAATCTTCGCTAAACCAAACCTTCGGGACTACGGCCCGACCAAAAAACCGGCAACTGCCGGCTGGTTAAACAGAGCGAACCATGAGCGAAAAGAAGCAAGCTGGGTGGCACAAGGAAGACATCAAGGCGGCCATCCGCAAGCGCGGCAGCACCATGAACGACCTTGCACGGGAGCGCGGCCTGCCCCCGTCGACCGTGCGCAATGCACTTGGCCGCCCCGCCTATTCGGGCGAGCTGGCCATCAGCGACTTCCTCGGCGTCCCCGCACACGAACTCTGGCCCACCCGCTGGACGCCCGAGGGCCGCCGTATCCGTCCCCGTTACGCCCACAAGTATATCGGCGCCGCCCAGGCTAAAGCCGCCGCGTAGTTCGCTCACGCCAATTTTAACAACGGGAAAGTGCCATGTCAGACCGCGAAACCGCCCTCGAAGTAGCCGCCAAGATCTACACGAAACTCGACACCGTGAAGAACCCGAACAAGGAGATGGGCGACAAGAAATTCAAGTACGCCTACGCCGTCTACTCCCTCGCCAGCTTGATCTCCGGCGAGCTCACGATTGAGCAGGTCCGTCGCTTCGTCATGGAAGGCTGACCATGACGAAACGCCGCCAGCCGAACGGCGCCAAGCCGGACGTCAACCAGCTCCCCCTCAACTTCGACGTGTTCGTCGTCGAGACCCCGGCCGGTGCCGTCGCGGTGAAGGGCGAGAACGCCCTGGACGCCGGCATCCGCCAAGCCCTCTCCGCTGTCCTCGACACCGCGTTTAACAAGGGGCTGTCGCGGGAGCGCGTCGCGGATGCCATGACCGCCCTCGTGGCCCGCCCCATCACCAAGGCTCACCTCGACCTGTGGGTCGCACCTAGCCAGGCGGATCGCCGCATTCCGGTCGATGCCTTCATGGCCCTGATGACGGCCTGCCAGGACTACAGCCCGCTGGAATGGATGGCCGGGCATTTCAGCCGCAGGGTGCTGACCGCCGACGAAGCGCTCTGCGCCGAGTTCGGCGCTATGGCAGTCCTGGACCGCCACATCCGCGCGCGCCAGAAGACGATTGAAGGCCAGATGGACGAGAAGCTGTTCGGCCACCTGATGCGCAAGATGAATAAGGCATCGGAATGAGCGCGCGCCCCCAAGCCACGATCAAATCGCACTACAGCGCAGGAGAGTTGGCAGCCATGCGTTTGCCTGGGTTGCCGACCAGCAAAGTGGCGCTACGAACAAAGGCCGAGAAGGAGGCTTGGCCGTCTGTTGAGGCGACTGGTCTAGGTGGCACCCGTCGTCTGTACGCGCCGCCGCAGAGCATCGTCAATGCCATCCGCGCCAAGACAGGGGAACGGTTGGTGGCCACCGCTGCAGCACCGATGTTGCCGGCGCCCACGGCCGCGCTCCCGCGAATCGATGCGACCAAGGCGCAGACCCTCAAGGCCGATGCCCGCAAGGGCGTGCTGTCCGCTCTCAACAGCCTGATGGAACGCTCGCGCTACACCAGGAAGCGTGCCGCCACGATCCTGCTCGACATGGCGCGGCTGGGCACTGCCAGCGAGTCCATGATCGCCATGCTCAAGCTGGCCCGGGACGAGCGCGGCCGCAGCAGCCCGGATGGCTTGCCTTCCGTCCGGAGCATCCTGCGATTCGTCGAATACGAGCGCAGCGGCACCCTGGTGCCCAAGCGCGCGGCACAGGACATGTCCGTGCCCGAATGGGCACCGTTCTTCCTCGGCTACTACCAGCGGCCCGAGAAACCTTCCGTGGCCCACGCCTACGAGGGCTTCTCGAACGACCTGAAGCGCCTACCTGGCGTCACGGTGCCGAGCATCCATCAGGTTCGCCGCTTTCTAGACAAGATCGGCAACGTGACCCGGGAGACCGGGCGCATGGGCGCGCGCGAGCTCAAGACGATCAAGCCCTTCGTGCGCCGGGGCTTTGAGCACCTGCTGCCAGGGGACATTTACAGCGGTGACGGCCACACCTTCGACGCCGAGGTCCAGCACCCGCTCCACGGCCGTCCTTTCCGGCCGGAGATCACCACCATCGTCGATGTCGCCACGCGCAAGGTGGTCGGCTGGTCGGTCGGCCTGGCAGAAAGCGCAATCACCGTGCTCGACGCGGTGCGCTCCGCCTGCCTCAACGCGGGCATCTGCGCGATCTTCTACGTCGACAACGGCTCAGGCTACGTCAACGACATGATGACCGAAGAGGCCACCGGCCTCATGGGCCGCCTTGGCATGGAGATGTACAACAGCCTGCCGTACAACTCCCAGGCGCGCGGCGTCATCGAGAAACTGCACCAGACCATCTGGGTAAAAGCCGCGCGCGAGATCCCCGGCTACATGGGCCGCGACATGGACCGCGAGGCCAAGCTGGCGACGTTCAAGCTTTCTCGCAAGGCCATCGCAGCGAAGGGCGAAGTCGTCGCCATGCCCCTGCTCACCTGGTCGCAATTCGTCGACTTCGCCGAGCAGAAGGTCGCGGCCTATAACGACCGGCCACACCGCAGCCTGCCCAAGATCGTCGACTCGGTATCCGGGCGCCGCCGGCACATGACGCCAAACGAGAAATGGGAGCAGTTCGTCCAGAACGGCTTCGAGCCCCATCGCGTGCACGACGACGAGGCGGAGCCGCTCTTCCGCCCACAGACTCTGCGCACCGTGCGCCGGGCCGAGCTGGAGCTGTTCGGCAACCGCTACTTCAACCGCGACTTGGAGGAGTTCCACGGCGAGCAGCTGGCCGTTGGCTACGACATCCACGATCCGCAAATGGTCTGGGTGTACGACGACACCGGCCGATTCATCTGCACGGCCGAGCTGGACGCGAACAAGCACGACTACATGCCGCAATCGGTTATCGAACGCGCGCGGGACAACCGCGCCGCCGGCCGCGAGAAGCGGCTCGAAGCAAAGCTGCAGGAGGTCCGCGAGGAGCGGCGTGGCACACCGGCACTGGAACAGCCGGGCAGCTTCGTCAGCCCTGGTTTCCTGAACATCACCCGCGAGCAGTTGGAGCAGCGCGCGCAAGAGCGCGAAGTGGTGATTACCGAGCCCATCGCGGCCCAGGCGGAGGTAGTCGCGCTGCCGGTCACGCCGGCGCCGTCCTGGTCCACACCGACAACCCCCGAGGCCCGACTGGCCGAGTGGGAACGTCTCATGAACCTCAACGAGGAGGAAATCGACAGCGAGAAGGCAAAGAAATGGCGGCACACCTATCAGGAGACCGCCGAATTCCGGACGTTCCGGCGGAAAACCGCCTAAGGGCGGCCGCCATATCCCGCGCGACTGTTGCACCAGCCGCGCAAACACATCAGGAGAGCACGAATCATGACGCAACGAACCGCGACGGTCAATCAGATCGCGCCCATCACCAACCTCCACCTGGTCGCCGTGACCCTGGAGAAGCTGCTGGCCCGCGTCAACGGCCTGCCCGGCATTGGTGTGATGTTCGGAGACCCGGGCACCGGCAAGACCGTCGCCTGCAACGCCGTCGCCACCGAAATGCGTGGCTACTACGTTCAGGTGCGCAGCGCCTGGAACCGCAAGACGCTACTGGCGAAGATCCTCGCCGAGATGAGCATCGAGCCAGAGCGGACCATCCCGGACATGCTCGACCAGGTCGCCGACCAGCTGCGCAGCAGCCGGCGGCCGCTGATCATCGACGAATTTAACAACTGCCTGCGCAGCGACTCGATGATCGAGCTGGTGCGCGACATCTACGAGGCGAGCCACGGCACGATGCTGCTGGTGGGCGACAAGCGCATTCCCGCCCGCCTGAAGACCTGGGAGGCATTCGACAGCCGCGTCCTGGCGCGCATCGAAGCCGCGTCGGTCTCTATGGACGATGCTCGCAAGCTGCTGCCGATCTACTGCAAGGGCGTCACGGTAGCAGATGACCTCCTGGAGCACGTCGTCGCGCGGGCCGCTGGGTCCGTCCGGCGCGTCTGCGTGAACCTCGCTCGCATCCACGAGGAGGCCATGATGCAGGCCGAGTCGGAGATGACGCTCGCGTTGTGGGGCGACCGCGAGCTCTACCAGGCCGCGACCGTGACGACGAAGCGCAAGGCAAAGGGCGCGGAGGCAACGTATGTCGCGTAAGCCTGCCAGCCTGGAAATCAAGGGGGGAAAGTCCCCGCGCCAGCGCATTTGGGAGGCCATTCGCGCGAACCGAGATCACTTCACGCAGCGCGAACTGGCCGAGGTCGTGGGCGGCATGGAAGGCGCCATCGAGGACTACATCAAGAGCCTGCTGGCGGGCAAGTTCATCACCGTTATCGCGGAAGAAGCGGTGGGTCGGCTGGCAAAGCGCCGGACCTACCGCCTCGTCCGGGATAACGGCGTTGAGGCGCCCCGCGTGAACAAACGCGGGGAGCTAGTCACCCAGGGCCGTGGCACAGAAGCCATGTGGGGCACCATGCGCCGCATGTTCAGCCGGCCATCCTGCGACTTCAACTTCCGCGAGCTGGCTGGATTCTCCAGCACCGCTTCGCACGCCGTGTTGGAGGAGACCGCCAAGGCGTATGTCCTGTGCCTGGCCGCCGCCGGGTATCTGCAGGAGACCAAGCCTGCCGTCGCTGGTCGGAGTGCGGTCCCCGCTCGCTACTACCTGAAGCTCGACACCGGCCCCCGCGCGCCGATGATCCAGCGCACCCGCCAGGTGTTCGACCCCAACCCGAAATACAACCGCGTCATGTGGATCGAGCCGAAGGGGATGGACGATGAACAGTGAGGTTAAAAAGCCGGCGTACATGGCCGCCGACTGGTTCCAGGGCCTGCGCCGCGAGGTCGCGGCCAGCAAGGTCGCCGTGGTGGCGGAGCGGATGGGCATCTCTCGCCCGACGTTGTCCATTCTGCTCAACGGCCTGGGCGCCTATGGCAGCGGCAAGGCCAGCACCGTGCGCATCGAGCGGCGCTACCGCCAGGCATTCGAGAGCATCGTGTGCCCGTTCGATGGCGCCAGGGTCGACACCGCGCACTGCCGCGAGAAGGCCAACGGCAAGGCGCCGAATCACAACCCCATGAAGATGCACCACTGGCAGGCGTGCCAGGGCTGCGAGTACAAGCCGCGCCCGATCCCGCCGCAACCCATCGTGGTTAAACGCCGCGCGAAGAAGGCGGACGCCGCCGAGCTGCCGATGGCGGCCATCGACAACAAGACCCTGCCGTTGCCCGAAGTGGGCGCCCCACAAATCGACCTGACGTCAAAGGAGAGCACATGAAACGCAACCACCGCAGTGTCCTGCTCAACCGCCAACGCGGCACCGTTGTTTTGCCCGTGGCGCTTCGCTTCGATGGTCCCATCGGCATGGAACTGCGTGCCGGCCTGCGCCGCATTGGCGCCGAGATCCGCCGCACTTGCTCGCTCGTCGCCACGCGGTACGCCCTGCGCCGCCTGGGACGTGAGCAGCTGCGCGCAAACCGTGACATCGAGTGGCAACGCAACGAGCTGCTCCAGGCCGAGCGCAACCTGGTGTGGCTGGAGCTCGAATACACCAAGGAACGCGACCGGCTGCTTACCCGCCTGCAGGAGCTCATGGGGAGCGCGTCGTGAAACCCCGCTTCAGCTTCCGCAAGTTCCTGCATACGCGGCTCGGCATCCTGGTCTGGACGCTCCTGGTGGCCCTGATCGCGTTCGACATCGGCTTGACCCTCAAGCCCACCGCCAAGGCGACCAGCATCACCGCCCCTCGCATTTCCATCTGAAAGGACGAGCCATGAAGAACAAAGACATCAACGTCGGCCAGGTGTTCCAGGCCGTGGGAGGTGCCAACTGATGGCTATCCCGAGTTTCAAGTGCCCGGTCTGCCGCAACGCGCTGACCCTCGATGTGGTCTTCGCGCACGAGGGCGTGCGCGACGCCATCCTGAAGCTGATTCAGGCCAGCCCCGAGGGCGAGCGGCTGCTGCGCCCCCTGCTGGGCTACGTCGGCCTGTTCGCGCCGGCCAAGACCGAGATGCGCTTCGAGCGCGTTGCCTCACTGCTCGGCGAGCTGGTGCCGATGATCCGCGGCGGCACCATCGCGGACAGCAACGGCACCGTCTGGCCGGCGCCGCTCGACTACTGGCGCCAGGCGATGGAGGAGACGCTCGCCCGGCGCGACCGCGGCGCGCTGCAACTGCCCCTGAAATCCCACGGCTACCTGACAGCCATCGTGGTGGGCATGTCGAACAAGACCGCCGCGAAGGCCGAGCAGCGCACGGAGGCACAGCGCGCGGGCCATGCCGGTGCGGGCACCGCCCCCTCGCGCATGCAGGCCACCACCCTCAACCAGCCAGCGCCGCGCGCCGCCGTCCCCGAGAGCGTTCTGCGGGCGGCAGGCATCCACAAAGCCAAGCAAGCAGGAGAAAGCGCATGACCATCACCAGCCTTCAAGCTGACTTCCAGCGCGTTGCCAGGGAGCCGGTTGTCTGGCGCGCAGAGCTGCAGCAGCTCGCCATCGGCTACTTCGGCGCCCTCTATGCGGTTGGTGACGCCGAGACCATCGCCACGGTGTTTGAGTCGACTGCGATGGCAGTGGCGTTGATCACCTTCGCTGAATCGGTCGACTGGATCACGCCGTCGGCGCTGTCGGCCCTTCACCACCATGCTCACAACGCCCGCTACGTGGCCCTTCGCAACCTGCAGAGCAAGGTTGCGCCGGTGTTCTACGGCAGCGCGGCACCGCAGTCCCATCCCCAACACTAGTTCAACTGGAGAAGCGCATGACCCAAGCCGCAATCAGCATTCCCGCGGGCTACCTGAAAGACGCTCGCGCCCGGCTCATTCCCGAGGCGATGGTTAAACCCATCGACCGCACCCGCGACCAGATCGTCGGCGAGCTGGCCGCTCTCGCCAAGCGGCACCACGACCTCCTGGTCGACTTCAAGAAGCGCGTCTTCGGTGACATCGAGGCATTCATCTCTATGTCCGCAGAGGAGTACGGCGCCAAGGTCGGCGGCGCCAAGGGCAACGTCACCCTGTTCTCGTTCGATGGCTCCCTGAAGGTGCAGATCGCGCGGGCGGACAACATCACCTTCGACGAGCGCCTGCAGGCCGCCAAGGAGATCATCGACGAGCTGCTCGCCGAATGGACGGAAGGCTCCCGCGCGGAGATCAAGACCATCATCCAGGGCGCCTTCGACACCGACAAGGAAGGCAAGCTCAACCACGGCCGCATCCTGTCGCTGCGCCGCCTGGACATCCAGGACAAGCGGTGGAAACAGGCCATGTTCGCCATCAGCGACAGCGTTCAGGTTGTTGGCACCAAGACCTATGTCCGCTTCTACGAGCGTGTGGGCGACACGGAAGAGTACCGCCCTATCTCGCTCGACCTTGCCAAGATCTGAGGGGCACAGATGGCAACCACGAAGAAGGCTGTCCCCATGTGTGTCGTGCGCATTGGCTATCGGGAATATCTCCTTCCCGCCTCTGGCGGAATGAAGCTTGTGGAGCTGATGACCAATGCCGTGGAATGTGAGCAGACAGGCTACTCGCCGCCGCAATTCGTCATCGGCGAGCAACCGGAAGTGCAGCTGAAAATGGTTAAACCGCAGCACATCCGCCAGCGAGAGCCGGGCAACAGCCGCGATGACGACCTCACCCTGGAAAACAAACCGAGCCCCGTGCTCCGCCTGCGCTAGGAGATCCACGATGGACAAGGACTTCACCGAGATGCAACTGAAGCTGAACAGCAGCGGCTCCTGGTCGAACGTGCTGCGCTGTGGCGCCGCTCACGAACAGGAAGTTAAAGCGGCCTGCGAGGCGCTGGTCAAGGCTTCCATCGGCCGCCTGAAATTCAAGCTGCTCGATGCGGCCGGCGGCGAGCTGGCCCACCTCGGGCCACCGAGCTACCGCTGGGAAGACGCGTAGGTGCGAAACACCCCGCAGTTGGGGTGTCTGCCGGGCGTGGTGGTTCGGCACTGATGAGCAGCCATAGGAGAAACGATGGACCGCAATACCGTTCTGGACAAGATCAAGAAGTGCCTCGCGCTGGCCGAATCGGACAATCCACACGAGGCGGCAGCGGCGATGCGCCAAGCGCAGAAGCTAATGGCGATGCATGACATCAGTGCCGACGAGCTGGCCGCGGTCGATGTCGAGGAAGCATGGGGCCGGAGCTGTGCCACCCAGCGCCCGCCGCGTTATGAGGTCGCCCTGGTTAGCATGATCGCTTCGGCTTTCGGGTGCGACATGGTCTTCTCGACGCAAGTCATGGGAGAGCACTTCGCGGGTGGGTATGCATTCATCGGCATGGGTGCTGCTGCCACCATCGCACAGTACACATATGGCGTGCTCGGCCGTCAACTGCGCAAATCCCGCACGACGTACATCAAGACCGAGCTGAAGCGATGCGGCCCCAAGAACAAGGTCGCCCGGGCTGACGTGTTCTGCGAGGGATGGGTGCACGCAGTGCGCGGCCTGGTCGAGGACATCGCAATTCCGCAGGCAAGCAGCCTGGCCATCGACGCCTACATACGTGCCAACTATGCCGTCACCAAGACGCTGACGACGACATGTCGCCAGCCTGGCCGCGGCGTCGATGTCGCAGACGACCAATGGAGTGGATACCAAGCGGGAAGGGGCGCCGTGCTCCATCGCGGCATCGACGGGGTGGCTACGCCCGCCCTGAGGCTCACGTAATCAGAAACGGAGTGACTATGGACACAAAGAAAGAGCGCGCCGCGATTGCGGTTTGCCAGGTGCTCTACCCGGAGGCGTGGGCCAACGGGCAGACGTGGGGCCAATTTCCCCTGTCGACGCAGGAAACGATGCGTCGAGCAGCATGCGCTGCCGTCGCGGCAGCGACCGGCGCCATTGCGACCGGCGCCGCGGACATCCCCTCTCCCGAGGAGTCCTCTAAAGTGGCGCCAAATCGGGCCGTCGTTGACCTGCTGGTCAAGGTGGCATCCACTGCGTTCCTCGCATTGGAAGACTCCGAAGAACGCGAGGGTGAGGACGGTCGTATCCACGTGTTGGACTCCAGCTCCTTCGATGCATTGTCGAATGCACTCGATGCCTTGGACCAACTCCCCGATGATCGGCCCGGATACACAATGGGTCCGGCGCAAAAGGCGGAATGGGCATTGCGCCACTCTGTCACCCTGCAACCGAGCGCCAAGGCGCTGACGTTCGCGGACGGCATCGAAGCTGCTGCGAAGTGGGTGGACAAGCGCCGAGAGGACCACGATTCGGAGTTTGGCGCAGCTGATCCAGATACGGGCACGTTCGAGTTTTGCTCCGTGACCCACGAGGAATACAGCGCGGAACTGTACGAGGTCGCGGAGGGGATTCGTGCCCTCCCGGCTGCGGCGCAGCCTTGCCACCAGGACGGCCACGATGCGGTTCGCTTCGTCGCTCTCATGGGCGCGATGCTGGCCTATATCAACGACGAGCCCATGACGGCAGAGCAGAGGGCTATCCAGGCAGTATTTAACGTGGACCGCGCGACGACGATTGACGATGTGCGCGCGAAGATCGATGCCGCCAGGAGCGCGCAAGAGGAGCTGCTGTGAAACGCACCATTTATCTGGTCATGGCCGACACTTCGTATGAGGGAAGTACCCCTATCTGTGGGTTCTTCGACAAGCGGTCAGCTGAGGAATTCCGGGATAAGTGCATCGCCCATGATCGCAAGCGGCCTCAGGATGTGCCACCAATCGAAGACTCGCCGGAGAACGATGCTGCCTGGGATCGGTTCACCAAGAAGGTGGAGCGGTGGGAGCGTCGCCATCCGGCAGGAAAAGATCTTTCCTGTCGCAACGACTTCAGTGTGATGGTCATCAGGATGCGCAACGCTTTCTCCATGAGAAGCGGAGCGGGTGCATCCAAGGACGGTGTCGCATGACCTTCATTGAATTGACAGCCTATGGCGTGTATGGAACCCCGGTTCACGTCGTCGGCGAGCGCATCCTGTCCCTGCACCAGATCGACTACAACGGCGACTACGGCGTGGAGATTACTCTCGACACCGGCAAGACCGTGCGCGTCAGGGGCTTTCTCCACGACGTGCAAAAGAAGATCATCGCGGCCATGCGAGATGGCGCGGAGGGCTGAGAACATGGTCACGAACACCACCATCGCCAAGATCCACGTCGCCAAGAAGCAGTTGGCAATGGACGACGACGCCTATCGCGCAATGCTGCTGAGCGTCGGCGGCGTGTCCTCGTCGAAAGAGCTGACACCGCTCGGTGCCGCCAAGGTGCTGCGCCACCTGGAGAACTGCGGCTTCAAGCCGGTGCGCAACTTCGGCCGGCGGCCGACGCCGGCCGGGGACCGCAATGCACTCATCGGCAAGATCGAGGCTCTCCTGGCCGAAGCGAAGCGGCCCTGGTCGTATGCCGACGCGATGGCCCGCCGCATGTTCCAGGTGGACAAGCTCGATTGGTGCACGCCGGATCAGCTCTGGCGCATCACCGCGGCGCTGCAGAAAGATGCCAACCGCAATGGGAGGTGACATGGAGCTGCTCGACGTCAAGGGGCTGCTGCCGAACGCGATCCAGCAGATCCTGGACAGCATCGGCGTGGTCGCCACGCTGCAGTTGGTGAAGGTCTTTGGCGGCGGCACCTTCCGCGTGCCGCTGCGCCGCAGCCAGGCTGGTGAAGTCCAATTCCAAAGCCTGGCGCGGGAGATCGGCGACGAGGCCGCCATGAAGATGGTCGATCTGTACGGAAACCGGGAGCTGTACATCGCGCTGTGCGACGAAGCCTTGCGGGAGCTGCGCAATCGCCAGATCCGCGCCGACTTCGACCGCCTGACCCAGAAGGAAGGGCATGGCGCAATGCGAGCCGTCGCCGCGCTTGCGCCCCTCTATCGCAAGTCGGATCGCATGATCTGGATGATTCTCAAGGAAACCGACCGGCATGGACGCTCGCCAGAATCTCAGGCTACACTGTTCTGACCCCGCCTTTCCCATGAAGCCCCGCCCTCGCGCGGGGCTTCGTCATTGATGGCTCCCCCCTGAAACCCTTCACTCTCCGAAGTGGGCACCGTACACGCGAGACTGATCCCCGAAAAGAGCATCTCATTTCAGGGGGAAATTCGTGGCACAGCCGCGCGGCATCCGAAACAACAATCCCGGCAACATCCGTTGGGCCGATGACTGGCAGGGCCTGGTCCCGACGTACATGCGCACCGATCCCGCGTTCTGCCAGTTCACCGAGGCGCGGTTCGGCATTCGCGCCATCTGCCGCATCCTGGTGAACTACGGCAGCAAGACCGGCAAGAATGGCGTCGGCTATCCCGGTATCGACACGGTCCGGGAGATCATCAGCCGCTGGGCACCCGAGAGCGAGAACGACACCGAGGCATACATCGCCGCCGTCGCTCACACGGTCGGCGTCAATCCCAACGTGCACATCGACGTGACCAACCTGAAGATCATGCGCGGCCTGGTCATGGGGATCATCCAGCATGAGAACGGCCAGCAGCCCTACAGCGAGTCCGTGATCAACGAAGCCATGTGGCTGGCGGGCCTGGCATGAAGCGCCTGGTCGAACTCATCACCGACGCGAACACCGGGCGGCTCTCGCACACCAAGCTCTGGCCCAACGTGGCGAACCTGGTCGCCACCATCCTGTTCGTGCGTGCGGGCTGGGAAAACCAGCTCAGCCCGGAAATCTGGTGGGCCTATCTCGGCTCGGTCGGTGGCTACACCGCGCTGATGCGCCTCGCCCAGGTCGCGCGCAACCGGAGATTCCCCAATGCCGAGTAGCCAGCAGATCTACGACGGCCTGGTGGGGCTGGCCCTTGGCCTCGTCGCGGGCGTCATCTTCGGATGGTCGCGCGGCACCGCGCAGGGTGCGGCCGAGCTGCAGACGTACCAGGCCAAGGTGCAACAGGACAGCGCAGCCACCGCGCTGCAGGCTGTCCGGCAGTTCGGCACTCGCCTCCAGTTCGGCGACCTGCTCTCCAGCCAGCTCATCGCCGATACCCGCGCGATCTCCGACCAGGCTTCCCAACAGCATGCCAAGGTGCCCAATGTCACGTCTGTCTACCGCGCGGCGCCGAGTGCTGCGCCGCAGCCTCTGCCTGTTTGTGTGTTCACTCGCGGCTGGGTGCGCGAGTACAACGCCGCCATCGGCGCTGCAGTGCCCGATTCCGCCCAAGCCACCGGCGTACCTGCTGAAACGGCCGACGCCGGTACAACCGCTGCGCGAGTCGACGAGCTCGCCCCGGCCGCCGTCGATCAAGCCGACGTCCTGAACCACCACATCGACTATGGCGCGCGTGCCCGGGAGATCGAAGCCCAGCTCAATCGCCTGATCGACTACGAAGAAGGTGCCGGTGCTCAGTAATCGCGCGCTCGACAACGCCAGCGATCTGGAGCGCCGTGAGCGCGAAGCCATCATTGCCGCGATTCGCGCACGAGTCACCACTGGCACGTCGGCCGTGACGTGCCAGAGCGCGGATTGCGGGCTCCCCATACCCGAGGCGCGCCGCCTTGCCGTGCCCGGCTGCCGCTTCTGCATCAACTGCCAGGCTCGCCTGGACAGACAACTGTTTCCCCGGAGAACCTGATGAACGACAAAGAGCAGGCTCAGGCGCTGGGCCGCATCGAGGGCAAGCTGGACGTGATGCTGGACAACCAGAAGCGCCAGGACGGCAAGCTCGAAGAGATGGACGGCCGCCTGCGTGCTGTGGAAGTGAAGGCCGCAACCACCGGCGCCGTGGCCGGCGCCCTGGCGTCCGTGTTCACCTCGGTCGGTGTCGCAGTCGCAAAAGTCAAGCTGGGCCTGTAAGCACCTATGGCCCACGACAAAGCGACCCGGGACCGGGTCCGTAGTGCGTTCGTTTTCGACCGGCTGTCGCTGGAGCTCGCCGCCGCCAAGGCCGGCGTGTCCTACGGCACAGCGCGCCGGTGGAAAGCGGATGCGCGGGAGACCGGCGATGATTGGGACAAGGCCCAGGCCGCCCAGCTGCTCGCCGGCGGCACCATCGAAGACATCGCGCGCCAGATGCTGGCCGGCCTGGTCATGCAGTACCAGGCGTCGATGGAATCCATCACGACGGACGAGAAGCTCAAGCCCGGCGACAAGGTTTCCCTGCTGGCAAGCCTGGCCGATGCCTACAACAAGACCATCTCGGCCAGCAAGCGCATCCTGCCCGAGACGTCGGAGCTCGCCACGGCAATGGACGTCCTGCAGCGCCTGGCGTTGTTCGTGAAGGAACACCACCCCGACCAGATCGGCGTCTTCGCCGAGATCCTCGACCCGTTCGGCCGCGAGCTGGCGCGTGCCTATGGCTGACCTGATCAAGCTCTCCGAGAAGGAGTTCCTTGACGAGCTGAAGGAACTCGGCGGCAAACTCCGGCGCGACATCGAAGCTTTCCAGAGCGGCCTGGACGCAAGTCCGGCCGCGATTGCGGCGCGCCGCCGGCGCGTCCTGGTCGACGGCGACTTCCAGTTCTTCGCCTACACCTATTTCCCCCACCACATCCGCGGCACGCCGTCGCTGTTCCAGGCGCAGTTTTGCTCGCGGTTTCCGCAACTCCTGCGCCAGCCCGGCGGGGTTAAAGAATGGTGGATCGCGCCTCGTGGTGAGGCCAAGTCGTCGATGCTCACCAAGGTCGGCCCGGTATGGTGTGCGGTGCAGGGGCTGCTGCAGCGCCCCGATATCCGCAAGGAGGTGGGTTGGACTGGCGAGCTGCCGCCCTTCATCGACTACATCATCCTGCTGGGCGCCGAGACGAAGCTGCCCACGAAGCTGCTGGAGGTCATCAAGACCGAGCTGACGGTCAATGCTGCGCTGGCCCTGGACTTCCCAGAGGTGTGCGGCAAGGGGCCGACCTGGAAGGTTGGGGAGATCATCACCAAGACCGGCGTGAAGGTCGAGCCCTTCGGGGCCGAGCAGGCGATCCGTGGCACGTTCCACGGCGCGTCCCGGCCCAAGCTGCTCATGGGCGACGATCTGATCACCGATGCGGAAGCCAAGAGCCCGACCGAGCGGGACAACCGCTGGACCTGGTTGACCAAGGCAATCGACTATCTGGGACCGCCGGACGGCACGGTTAAATACATGGGCGTCGGCACGGTCCTGCAGAAGGACGATCCGATCTCGCGCGCCAAGGCCACCATCGGTCACACCGTCCACCATTTCCGCGCCATCGAGACGCTGCCCACCCACATGAACCTGTGGGAGGAATGCGAGCAGCTCATGCTCAACGACGACAAGCCCTTCGTCGAGGCCGCGACACAGGCCGGCCGCGTGGTACCGGAAACGGAGCTGCCGTCGTACCTGTTCTACCTGGCACACCGGGTGGAGATGGAGCTGGGTGCCGTGATCTCGTGGCCGTCCGTCCGCCCGCTGTTCTGGCTGATGCGTCAGCGCGCCACCGCGCGCAAGGCGTTCAACACCGAGATGCAAGGTGATCCGCGCTCGGAAGACGAGAAGGTCTTCGGCAAGATCACCTTCTGGGTATCCCGCCTGCACCACTGGATCATGTACGGCGGCTGCGATCCGTCGATGGGCGCGGGGGAAACGTCGGACCCATCCGCGCTGGTCATCGGTGGCCTGGACACCTGGAACATGAAACTCCATGTGATCACGGCACTTATCAAGCGCCGTGTGCCCTCCAAGCTCAGCTCCGACCTGATCGCAGCGCAGCAAGAATTCAAATGCCGTGCCTGGGCCTTTGAGAACAACAACGCCTATGAGCACTCGCGGCAGACCTTCATCCAGGACGCGGCACGCAAGGGCGTGGCGCTGCCGCTCGTTGGCGTGACGGCCACGGTGCCAGCCCCGGTACGCATCGATTCGCTAGAGCCGTTCGTTACCGATCCGCTCGTGCCGACGATTCTGTTCCACGCGAGCCAGGCCCAGCTGCTGTCCGAGCTGGACACCTGGCCGGAGCCGCAGACCAATCACCACTACGACGGCCTCACCGCGCTGCACCTCCTGCACGCCATCGCCATCAGTCGCGGCGCCGGGAACTTCGACTTCACGCCGGCGCCACGCCACCATTCGATGGCAGAGGGCAACGCCGGTGCCGAAGATGACAACGGCCTCTTTGGAGGCAACTGGTAAGACTATGGCGACCATTCTTGACCAATACGGCAAGCCCATCGACCGGCGCGTCCTGGCCGAGCCGCAGACCGCACAGCTCACCCAGCTCCAGCGCGAGTACGCCAATCACCCGGCACGCGGCCTGACGCCGATGAAGCTGGTGCGCATCCTGGAGGAAGCCGAGAAAGGCAACCTCCAGGCGCAGGCCGAACTCTTCGCGGATATGGAAGAGCGCGACGCGCACCTGTTCGCCGAGATGAGCAAGCGCAAGCGTGCCATCCTGTCGATTGACTGGACGATCCAGCCACCGCCGAACGCGAGCGCCGCCGAGAAAAAGCAGGCCGAATTCGCAGCGGAGCTCATGACCGATCTCGCGGGCTGGGAGGACATCCTGCTCGATGCGCTGGACGGCATCGGCCACGGCTTCTCCTGCCTGGAGATCGAGTGGCAGCAGTTGGGGCGCACATGGCTCCCCAAATCACTTCACCATCGGCCGCAGTCATGGTTTCAGGTCTCGCAGTATGACCAGAATGCGCTGCATCTGTGCGACAACTCTCCGGATGGGGCCGAGCTGATCCCCTTCGGCTGGGTGAGGCACATCCATCGCGCGAAGTCGGGCTACGTGGCGCGAGCCGGCCTGCATCGCATCCTGGCATTCCCGTACCTGTTCAAGAATTACGCGGTGCGGGATCTGGCCGAGCTGCTGGAGATCTACGGCATGCCTCTCCGCCTGGGGAAATACCCCTCCGGCTCGGGCGATGCGGAAAAGGCTGCGCTCCTGCGCGCGGTCACGCAGCTGGGGCACTCTGCGGCCGGGATCATCCCTGACACCATGTCCATCGACTTCGAGAATGCCGCCGTGGGAACGGAAGTGCCATTCGAGGCGATGGTCGAGTTGATGGAACGCTCGATGTCCAAGGCGATCCTTGGCGGCACGCTGACCAGTCAGGCGGACGGCAAGAGCTCCACCAATGCCCTGGGCAACGTTCACAACGAGGTACGGCATGATCTGTCCGCCTCGGATTGCCGCCAGCTCGGCCCAACCCTGTCTCGTGACCTGGTGTTCCCGATCCTGGTGTTAAACGGGCAGACCATCGACGATCCCCGCCGGCGGCCGCGCCTGGTATTCGATGCCCGGGAGCCGGAGGACATCGCCGCGCTGTCGGACGCCATACCCAAGATGGTCGACGTGGGGCTGGAGGTGCCGCAGCAGTGGGCACGGCGGAAATTCGGCGTCCCGGACCGCCAGGCCGACGAGCCGATCCTGGCTCGCCGGAGTGCTGCTCCCGTGACGCCGCCCGAGCCGCCGGCCGCGGCGCGGGCGGCGCTGCGCGCGGCGTCGGAGCCGTCCTTCCCCGACCAGACCCTGCTCGATGGAGCCGTGACCCGCCTGGGTGCCAATGGCGGCCTGCAGGACCAGGCCGCGGCGCTGATGGTCAACCTGCTTGCGCAGGTCCAGGCCGCCGACAGTCCCGATGCGGTGCTGGCCCTGCTGGCCGATGCGTTCCCGAACATGGACGACACCCAACTGCAGGAAACGCTTTCCAACATGCTGTTCGCCGCCGACCTGGTCGGGCGCCTGGCGGCAGACGACGAATCGGCAGCCTGATCCGTGCCTTCTCTCTCCGCCACCGATGTGCGTGCCATCTTTGGCATGAAGCCCGAGGATGCCATCGCCTTCGTGAAACAGAAGGGGTTCCAGATCAGTTGGAACTGGTTTGAGGTCCGGGACGCCGCGCATGTCCAGGCATTCACCGTTGCCAAGGCCGCCCGCCTGGACATCCTCCAAGACATCCGGGGAGCGCTTGAGCGGGCGCTGGAGACTGGCAGCACTCTCGCCACCTTCAAGAAGAATTTAACACCCATCCTGCAGGCCAAGGGATGGTGGGGCAAGCAGATCATCGTCGACGGCGCTGGCGAGGCCGAGGTCGCGCAGTTGGGCAGCCCGCGCCGGCTGGAGACCATCTATCGCACCAACATGCAGAGCGCGATGATGGCCGGGCGCTATAAGCAGATGCTGGCCAACGTGCGCTTTGCCCCGTACTGGATGTACGTGGCAGTGATGGACGGCCGCACCCGGCCCTCCCATGCGGCGTTAAATGGCCGTGTCTTCCGCTGGGATGACCCGATCTGGCAAACGCTGTTCCCACCGAATGGGTACAACTGCCGATGCCGCGTGGTGGCGTTGTCCGAACGGCAAATGAAACGGCTTGGCCTGGTGGTCTCTTCCAGCGAGGGCCTGCTGGTCACGCGCGAACTGGATGCTGGCACCGACCCCCGCACCGGCGAGATCTACCGAGCGGAAGTGACCGGAGTGCGGATCACGCACGACGGCAAGCCGATCACCTTCTATCCCGATGTCGGATTTAACTTCAACCCCGGCGCGGCCGCCCTGGAGCAGTCAGCCCTGATCCTGGCCCGCAAGGTGGAGTTCGCCGATCCGGAGCTCGGCGCGCGCGCAATGGACGCGGCCATGCGTCTGGTCTTGCCCCAGATCGCCGCCGAGTTCCGCACCTGGGCCGCCACCGTGATCGACGCGGGGAAGGCCAGCAACAACTACCGCGTGGTGGGTGCCTTGAAACCGGAGGTGCTCGCGCGGTTGGGCGAGCTCGGCGTGCGGCCACAAACCGCGGCGCTGACCTTGCGCGATGCCGAGCTGCTGCACCTGGCACGCGATACCAAGGCCGCCCGTGGCTGGGCACTCTCCCAGGAAGGACTGCTCAGCCTGCCCCAAAGCCTGGCGAATGCGGAGGCGGTGTTGTGGGACACCGAAGACCCTGCGTTGATCTACGTCTTTCCGGACGCGCCAGGCTCACAGCTCGCCAAGGTGGTGATTCGTGTGGACTACGCACAACAGACACGGGACAAGCAGGGGCGGGAAAAACTGGTGCGCAACGCAGTACGGACGGCTGGCCTGGCGGAGAAAGGCGACCTGGCCAACTCGGGGCGCTACCAGGTGCTGATGGGGAAGATTGAGTAGAAGTGCCGCCGTGGAGGGGCGCCATCCCGGAGCTACTGCCTGATGGCCTTATCCGGAGTCCCTCATGTAGCGACCGCGTAGAAGCGGCCCCCGCGAACAGCCCGGCGACTTTCTGTCGTCACGGCGGCAACCCCCACTATAGACGAAACAAGGAAAGCCCTCAAATGGCAGATCTCATCCAACTGGACGTCGACGACACGCAGATCCGGGCGGTGCTGCAGCAGCTCGCCAACCGGGCGACGGACGCACAGCCGGCGATGCAGCATATCGCCAGCATCCTGCTGTCGCACACCGAGGCTGCGTTCGCGGCCCAGGGCGACCCCACGAAATGGCGGGATCTCGCCGACTCGACCAAGGCGGCCCGCACCAAGGACGGAACCTGGCCAGGGCGCATCCTCCAGGTGACGGGCGAGCTCGCAGCGAGCTTCACCCCGGACTCCGGGTCGGACTATGCACAGGTCGGGTCCAACAAGGTCCAGGCGGCGATTCAGCAGCTAGGCGGCATGGCCGGCCGGGATCACAAGACCGAGATCCCGGCCCGGCCCATGCTGCCCATCACCGAGGACAAGCAATTGACACCGGATGCGCGAACCGACATCCTCGAATTCATGGGGGACTACCTGTCGGCCCCGTAAATCGCCCGGAAAGCCACGCCAGATAAGGGAACCAACCTGCGAGGCGATCTGAGGCGTTTACGTGCCATTTTCCGCCCCTGCACCGGCGACGAGGCGGACGGAGCTTGATCGGCCCGTTAAACAGCGGTTAAATTGCCTCCGCGCGGCCATCGCGCCCGACATCCCCACCTCGCATACGCAAGATTCCCCCGGGGTGCCTCCCCCCTGAAACGCTTCCATCTGTGTTTGTAGCGTCGCCATCGGCACGATGGCGACATGAAGCGAACTGCCGTTGGCGTTGCCACCCTCTCTTTCGAAGTCACCCTGACCGATGCCGGCGAGGTGGCCCCGCTGCAGTTGCTGCCTGCTGGCAGCTTCCGCGCTCGCGATGGCCGACCGACCGAATGTGCGGCCTGGATCTGCACGGCTGAGGTCGCCCAGCGACTGATCGCTCAGGCCAACGCCGACGCCCGGCGCATCGTCATCGACTACGAGCACCAGACCCTCAACGCTGAGAAGAACGGCCAGCCTGCCCCAGCCGCCGGCTTCTTCAAACAGATGGATTGGCGCGAAGGCAATGGTCTGTTCGCCATCGATACCGATTGGACGGACCGCGCCCGCCAGATGATTGGGGCACGCGAGTACATCTACCTGTCCCCCGTCTTCACCTACGACCGCCATACCGGCGAGGTGCTGCAGATCCTGCACGCAGCCCTGACCAATTTCCCCGCCCTGGATGGAATGTCCGAAGTTGCGCTGCGGGCGGCAGCGCATTTCCAACTCCCCCTCGACGAGGAGAACACCATGCCCCAGTGGCTTATTGACCTGCTGAAGAAACTCGGCCTGAACGACCACACCGAAGCCGGCGCCACCGCCGGCCTCACGGCGCTGAAGGCCCTGGCCGACTCGGCCCAGGCCAAGGACACCGAGATCGCCGCCCTGAATACCAAGGTGGCCACCATCGCCGGCAAGGATGCCGAGATCGCCGCGCTGAAGTCCAGCGGCGGCCATGTCGACCCGGCCATGTACGTGCCCATCGAGGCGATGGCGGCCGTGCAGCAACAGGTCGCAGCGCTCAGCGCGCAAGTCCAAGGGCGCGACGTCGACGAGCTGGTCGCCGGCGCGCTGAGCACCGGCAAGCTGCTGCCGGCTCAGGAAAGCTGGGCCAAGGAGCTCGGCGCCAAGGACATCGCATCGCTGCGGGCCTTCCTGGACAAGGCGCAGCCCATCGCCGCACTGAAGGGCATGCAGACCGAAGGCAAGACCCCGTCCGGTCAGCCGCGTACCGAGCTGTCGGAAGGCGAGCTGGCGGTCTGCCGGTCGATGGGCATCGATCCCGAAGCTTACAAAAAGAGCCTGGCCGAGCAGGCATAACCGCGGCCGACTTGGTCGCCGTCCTACCGTTGCCTTTCATTTCTAGGAGATGGGCATGTCCGCTGCAGTAGCAGATCGCAACACCCCGCGCCGCGCCGGGACCAACTTCGCCTTCCCGGCGAAGGCCGGCGTGCGCATTTTCGCAGGCACCCAGGTGGTACTGGACGGCGGCTGGGCCGCTCCCGGCCGGACCGCCACCGGCCTGATCTCGGTCGGCATCGCCGAGGAGCCAGTCGACAACACCAGCGGCGCCAACGGTGCCGTGTTGGTGCCGGTTCGCCGCGGCGAGGTCTGGCGCTTCGACAACTCGGCCGCGGCCGACCAGATCACGCTGGCCGACGTCGGCAAGGACGCCTACATCGTCGACGACCAGACCGTCGCAAAGACGGACGGCACCGCCACGCGCTCCGTGGCCGGCAAGGTCCGGGACGTGGATGCCGGCGGCGTCTGGATCGCCCTGTAACACCCCCCCCCTTCCACTTCAGGAGCCTCATCCCATGAAACGCTCTCTCCGCTCGGCTGGCTTGCTGCTCTTTGCCGCGGCCGCGGCCGCCGCCATCGCCACCGTCCTGGTCGTGCACCTGCTCATGCCGCACGCGGCCTCGGCGCCCGCCCTGGTGTCCAGTCTTTTCGTGCCCGACGAGCGCGCCTTGGGCTTCGCGGCCGCCGGCATGCTGATCAACCGCGCGAACCTGGACGCCATGTTCCGCGGCTTCAAGTTGACCTTCCAGAACGCTTTCGCGGGCGCGCCCTCCGACTACGCGCAGATCGCAATGCAGGTGCCGTCGACCACCAGTCAAGAGGTCTATCCCTGGCTCGGTCAGAGCACTAGCTTCCGCGAATGGATCGGTGATCGCGTGGTGCAGAACCTGGGTACCCACGACTTCACCATCAAGAACAAGGAGTGGGAAAACACCATCGGTATTCCGCGCAGGACCATCGAAGACGATACCTATGGCCTGTACACGCCCGCGGTCTCCCAGTTGGGACAAGACGCCAAGCAACATCCGGACATCCTGACCTGGGGCCTGCTCAAGAACGGCTTCAACCGTGCGTGCTACGACGGCCAGTATTTCTTCGATACCGATCACCCCGTGATGGCGCCGGGCAGCGGCACCGCCTCGGTATCCAACTTCCAGGGCGGCAGCGGTACCCCGTGGTTCCTGCTGGACACCACCCGCGTGATCAAGCCGATCATCTACCAGGTGCGCAAGCCGTACAACTTCGTGGCCCGCGACAAGGAAGACGACGACAACGTCTTCAACCGGAAGGAATACGTCTACGGCGTCGACGCCCGCAGCAACGTCGGCTTCGGCCTCTGGCAACTGGCCTATGCCAGCCGGGAAGCCCTGGACGGCCAGGCATTCAACGATGCCTATGCGGCGATGCAGTCCACCAAGGGCGACAACGGCAATCCGCTGGGCATCCGCCCGAAGCTCCTGGTGGTGCCCCCCAGCATGCGCGCCCAGGCACTGGAGGTGGTCAAGGCCGAGCGGAACGCGGCCGGCGCCACCAACATCAACCGCGACGTGGTGGACGTCCTGGTGACGCCCTGGCTTGCCTAATCGGGACACCTCCCGCCCCGTATGACCGCGTGATGCCGTAAACGCGGGGGAAGCGCGACCCGGAGCCCTCGGCCGAGCTGGGCTCCGGTGCAACCAGAATCAACCATATCAGGAGGGCCAAATGGCCAAAGTAGTCAAGGTGCTGCGGGTGGTCGCCAAGCGCGAAGGGTTTCGTCGCGCCGGCATGGAATTCGGTGCCGTTCCGAAAAACATCCCGCTGGACACGCTTCCTTCGCACGTTCTCGCCCAGCTCGTCGATGACCCGTCGCTGGTCGCGTTCGAAACCGACATGGTGATGAACGAGGACGGCACGCTGCGTGATGCCGCGCCGGGCGATGGCGGCACGCTCACGCTGGCACAGATCCAGGCGCGCTCGGACCAGCTCGCGCGGCTGGAGAAAACGCTCTCCGACTTCCAGGCCGAGCTGAACGACCGCAAGCTGCAGCTCGACGAGCGCGAGGCCGACCTGGTCGCCCGGGAAGAAGCCGGCGCGGCGGCGGCCGCTCAAGCGGAACAGATGGCGGCAGCCGCCCAGGCCGCCGCCGCGGAACAGGCCAAGCCGGCCACTGGCAAGAAGCAAAGCTAAGCGGCCATGACCTACTGCACCCTGGACGATCTCGTGCTGACGTTCGGCGCCGACGAGCTCATCGAGCTCACGGACAAAGCCGATCCGCCCACCGGGGAAATCGATGCGGCCCGCGTGGCCGGCGCGATCTCCGAGGCCGCCGCCGAGATCAACACCTACCTGGTCGCCCGCTACTCGCTGCCGCTGGCCAGCACACCCTCGGTGCTTCGCCGCGTGGCGCTCGATCTCGCGCGCTACCACCTGTACATGGACATCCAGGAAAAGCATGCCGCCGCGATCCGGTATGCGAGCCAGGTCAAGCTGCTGCGTGGCATTGCAGACGGCAAGCTGTCTCTCGGCCTGGACGACAGCGGCACGGTGGCGAAGACGGGTGACACGGTGCAGGTGTCCCAGGGCCGCAACGACTTCGGCGGAGGCAACTGGTGAGCCCCACCGAAGACTACCTGGTCGGCGAGCCCCTCCTGGTCGAGCGGCTCAAGGCGTCCTTGCCCGAGCTGCGCTATGTGCTGACCGCCGACACGCTGGAGTCCGCGAAGGACTGGACGAAGGCGACTCCCGTTGCGCATGTGATCTACATGGGAGACGAAGTGCCCCAGGGCGCGGCCGCGCAGGGCGGCGGTCCAGCCCAGCTCACCCACCAGCTCTGGATGGTGGTCCTGGTGGTGAAGCACGCTGGCACCGTGACCACCGGCGAAGGCGCGCGCAGGAAAGCCGGCCCGCTGATTGCCAAGATGCTCAAGGCACTCACGGGCTGGGCACCAGGTCAGGGTTTAACCGCGCTGCGCCGCGCGCCTGGCGCCAAGCCTGGCTATCGGGACGGCTACGGCTACTACCCCTTCACGTTTCGAACCTCTCACCTCGTATTGGGAAAGACATGACCGAGAAAACCACGGAAGTCCTGGTCACGCTGCAGCGCGACCACAAGCATGCCGGCGAGCAGCACGCCGAGGGCAAGACCATCGCAGTGCCGCCGACCGATGCCACCTGGCTCGAAGCCAAGGGCATCGGCAAGCTGGCCGCCTCCACCGCAGCCACCGAGGTGGCCGACACCACCGACACCGCCACCCGCAGCCGCCAGCGTTAAACGCCGGCCCCGCATCCGCAACCCAAAGGAGCATCAAGATGAGCGATTATTTCTACGGGCAAGGCAAGGTCTATGCCGCGCTCCGTCTGAACGGCGTGACCAAAGCCCTGCGCTGGCTGCTCGATGTCAGCGATTTCAAGGCGACGCTGGCTACCGAAACCAAGGAACGCAAGGAATCCTATTCCGGCCAGGCCGCCAGCGCCAAGAAGATCGTCACGGCAAAGGGCCTCACCCTGTCCATGACCCTGATGGAGCGCTCCAACGACAACCTGGCGCTGGCGCTTTATGGCACCACCAGCAAGGTGGCATCGGGCAGCGCCACCGGCGAAGCGCTGCCGGCGGGCCTCATCGCGGGTGATCGCGTGGCTTTGAGCTACCCCGGCGTATCCGACGTCGTCCTGACCGATTCGGCCAGCACGCCGGCGACGGTCCCGGAGGCCAACTACGAGGTGGACCCGGTCTTCGGTGCGATCACCCTCAAGAACGTGGGCACCCTGGTGCAGCCCTTCAAGGCCGCCTATACCCACGGCGCCGTCGAATCCGTATCGGTGTTCACCGCGCCCCAGCCCGAGATCTTCCTGCGGTACGAAGGTATCAACCTGGCCGAGAACAACGCGCCGGTCATTGTCGAGTTCTACAAGGTGTCGACCGACCCGCTCAAGGAGCTCTCCCTGATCAGCACGGACATCGCCGGCATGGAGATCTCGGGCGAGGCGCTGATCGACCCCAGCCGCCCGTACACCCCCGAGTTCGGCCAGTTCGGGCGCATCGTGCGAGTCCCGGTAGCGGCGCAGTAACGGAAATAACGGAAAAGGCCCGCCATGCATCTCACCAAGGTAATTCCGCTTGATCCGAACCCGGTCACTGTCCGTGAGCTGACGGTGGCCGAGATCCGCGTCTGGTTCGCCGACCTGACGCAGCCGCATGCGGACCAGGATGTGGTCGACCTGCTGCTGTTCCGCGACGTGTCCCTGCGGGAGCTGCTCCTGATGTCGGACATCACCCTCGATGCCGTGGCGAGCCTGACCCCTTCGGCGATCAACAAGGTCATCGCGGGCATGAAGGAGGTGAACTCGCATTTTTTCGACCTGCGGGAGCGCCTGGCGGAGATCGGCGCGCGCAACGGCCGGAGCACCGCCTCGCCGCCTTCGAGCGCAGTGTCTGCGCCCTGATCCGGCTCGGCCATCCCAACGCCTGGGATTACCCGTACAGGGTCTATCTCAGCGCGTTGGCGGATCTCAAAGAAGCTCACAAGAAGTAAGCCTGGTGCGGTGCGGTTAAACCGCACTAGGTTCCTCCCGCGACTCAGGTAGACGACATGGATCTGGAACTCACTCTCAGGCTCAAGCTGGCTGCGCAGGAATTCGTGCGCGCGCTGGGCAGCACGACGAGTGAGACCACACAGTCGTTTAACGCCATGCGCGATGGAGCCAAGGCCGCCTCAACCGGCATTGGCGAGGCATACCAGACCCTCGGCCAGGACGGCGCCCGGGATGTCCAGGCACTTACGGCGGCCACGCAGCAATTCGTGCGCGCCCTTGAAGGCGCTGCGGCGGAGGCGACTCAATCGTTTAACACGATGCGCGCCGGGGCAAGGGCTGCATCGGACGATATTGGCGCCGCCTATCGCACTCTCGGGCTGCAGAGCGCCACGGACATCCGTGCTCAGATCGCCTCCATCGAAGACGCATACAAGTCGCTGGCGAGATCCGGGCAGATCTCTGCCGACGAGCAAATTCGCGCTGCTCGGCAGGCAACCGACGCCATTGGGCAGCTCAATCGCCAACTCAGCACCGACAACCTGGGCGGCGCCTGGCGCACGCTCGCCGTCCGGTCCTTCCAGGACATCCGCGCCGAGATCTCGCGCACGCAGTCTGCCTACTACACCCTGTCGGCCAGCGGCAAGCTATCGGCCGAGGAACTGAGCCGCGCGGCCGAAGCCGCCGCAGCTCGCGTCGCCGAGCTGCAGCGCGAACTCAGCGGCACCGGCTTCGACGATGCCTTTGCGCAGTTGGGCATGCGCTCGTTTGCCAGCCTGCGCGACGAGATCACCAAGACCAGCACGGCTTACACGACGCTCGCCAGGTCCGGCCGCCTCACCGGCACTGAGCTCGCCCAGGCCGCGGCGGCAGCCGAGGCCAAGATCGCAGATCTGACCGACCAGCTCCAGGGCGGCCGGGCCGCCGCAGCCGCCGAGGCATACCGGACGCTCGGCGTGCGCGCGTTCGCCGACATCCGTGCGGAAATCACCCGCACCCAAGACGCCTACCGACAACTGTCGCGGTCCGGCCAGTTGTCGGCCGAGGAACAGGCGCGTGCGATTGCCGCCACGCGCGAGCGCGTCACCGCACTCAAGCGCGAACTGGCCGGCGCCGGGAACGAACAGGCGTACCAGACCCTGGGGGTGCGCTCGCTTGCGGCGATCCGCAGCGAGCTGGCCGAGACCCAGGCCGCATACACCCGCCTGTCGTCCACGGCGAACCTCTCCGGGGCCGAGCTGACGCGCGTCGCCGCCGCGACCCGTGTGCGCATGCGCGAGCTCAACGCGGAGATGAGCGCGACCGCGCCGGCGGCCGCAGGCGGGTCGAGTGCAATCTCGGGGCTTACCCAGAACCTGCTGGCCGCGGCCGGCGCCTACCTGACGTTCCAGGGTGCCCTCCAGGCCGCGCGCGCCGCCATCACGGGCGCCTTGACGCTGGACAGGATTCTGACCGGCCTGACGTCGGTTGTCGGCACCTCTGAGCGGGCGGCCCAGGAGTTCGCCTTCGTGCGTGCCGAGGCGGACCGCCTTGGCTTGAACCTGGCGAGTGCCGCCCAGGAATACACCAAACTGGCCGCGGCTACCCGGGGCACCGCCCTGGAGGGTCAGAAGACCCGCGACATCTTCTCCGCTGTCAGCGAGGCAGCATCGGTGCTTGGCCTGTCGACCGATGAGGCATCCGGTGCGCTCCTGGCAATCCAGCAGATGGTCAGCAAAGGCACTGTGGCCGCGGAAGAACTGCGAGGCCAGCTCGGCGAGCGCCTGCCTGGGGCGTTCCAGATCGCCGCGCGTGCTATGGGCACCACCACGCAGGGCCTGTCGCAGCTGCTCGAGCAGGGGGCAGTGGCGTCCGACGTGTTCCTGCCCCGTTTCGCCGCCGAGCTGCGCAAGACCTTCCAGGACGGTCTGCCCTCGGCCGTGGGCTCCGCGCGCGCCGAATTCGCCCGCCTGCAGAACACCGTCTTCGAGACAGCGGCCACGGTAGGCCGCTCTGGGTTAAACGAGCGCCTTGCTGAAGCCGCCCGCATCCTGTCCGAGAAGCTGGCGGACCCGCAGGTGCAGCAAGCCCTGAAGACCGCCGGCATCGCCCTGGGCGACATGGCCATTGCCGCCGCGAAACTCTCCGGGGAGCTCGCCAGCCTGGCGAAGATCGTTGCTGGCGGCCTGATCGTCGGCAAGCTCACCAGCGGCCTGGCCGAAAGCGGCCGGCGCGCCGCGGAAACCGGCGCAGAGATCGGCAAGCTGCGAACCGCGGCGATGGCGTTGTCCAGCGTGAATGTCTACCTGACAATCGGGCTGATCGGCATCGAGGCGGCGCGGGCCGGCGCGAAGGCGATTGCGGACTACGCACTTGAGCACCGGAAGCTGTCGCAGCAGGAACAAACGCGCGCCGCCGAGCTGCAGCGCCAGCTGCCGGCCCTGCAGGCCACCATCGACGCCCAGCAGCGTTATGCCAACGTCCAGGTCAAGACGGCCGAGGATATTGCCAGGCTGACGCCGCAGCAACTGGCCGCGTACCGAGATGAACTGACGGCCAAGAAGGCCCTGGAAGCGGCCCAGATCGGCCTGGGTATGCGCACGCAGGAGCTGCTCGGCTACCAGGTGCAGCAGGAAAAGAGCGGCCGCAACAATGCCGACATGGTCAAGCTGCTGACCCAGCAGCAATCCGCGGCAGAGCGCGAAACGCAGAAATGGGCGACGGCAATAGCCGCGACCAACGAAGGATTGACCGCCCTGGACAACGCCACGCGCGCCACGTCCACCGCCGTCGAGATGGCGGTCCTGCCGGCGGTAAATCGCCTCCTGGCAGCATTCGACGCCCAGATCGCAAAGAGCCCGGAGGTCGCCACCGCTCTGGGCAAGGTGTTCGAGGGATTTAACGCGAACAGCGTGACCAGCATCCAGACCGTGTTCACCACGCTCGACGAGCTGGGCACTCGCGGCAAGGCATCCGCAACACAGATCCGCACGGCCATCGAGAAAGAGCTGGGCAGCCTGCAGCTCGATGGCCTTACTCGCCTCCAGATCGCGGCCAACGCCGCCTTCGGCTCGGCCGGCGCAGACGCCCAGCGCCTGGCGCTCGTTCTCGACACCACGCTCAAGCTGGCTCTGGACAAACTCGGGCTGTCGCTCGACGGCGCCCAGACCGGGCTGTCCAAGCAGTTCACGGACATTCAGGCGGCTTTCGATCTGCTGGCCACCAACGTGCGCGCGAAGGCTCCGGAGATCCGGGCGGCCACGGACAGGCTGATCGACGCGGCCAAGACCACCCAGGAGCTGCAGGCGACGCGCGCGCAGTTGGAGCTGCTGGGTGCCAGTGGCAAGCTGGCCGGCGACGCGATGGAGACGGCGTTCGCCCGGGTCGAGAACCGCCTACGCGAATTGTCCTCGCAGTCCGTCCAGGCGGCCAAAGACCAGACATCGGTGGCGCAGGCGCAATCGGAGGCCCATCGCGCCGACAACGACGTGGTGCGTGCCTACATCCAACTGCAGCGCGAAGGCACCGCCGTGGCCGAGGCCAACCTTGCCGCTGCCGAAGCGGAAGCACGCGCGCAGCAGGATGCGGCCGACGCCGTCGCCGCCCAGGTCGCGGCAAAGGAGGCTGCACGCAAGGCCCAGGCCGAGGGCACCGACAGTGCGCGCCTGCAGGCCGAGCAAGCGCAACGCGCCGCCGACGAGGCAGCACGGCTCGCCGAGGAAAGTCGGCAGGCTTCCATTCAGGCCAAGTCGCTGGCCGACGATTGGGCGCTGGTGTCGGAATCCGCGCAGGACGCGGCCAGAGACGCCCGGCGGGCGGGCGATGGCGCACAGAAGGTCGTCGGCGACGTTGGCAGCGTGGGCGGTGGCGTCGCGGCCGTCATCAACGACATCCGCAGCGGCGTGAGCGCTTTGGGCGAGGAGGCAACCCAGCGGTTCAGCGAGCTGACCGGAGCACTCCAGGCGCCGACCACAGCAGCCGGGCGCATGGCGATGCAGTTGCAGGCCGCTCGCGGGGAGCTCTCTGGCCTGCTGTCGAGCCGCCCCATTGGCGACGCTATCGGCATCTCCACCGCCCTCAACAGCATGGCGACCGCCGCAGCGCGCGTGAAGGTGGAAGTCCTTGAAGGCCGCCAGCGGCTGCAGGAGCAGTCCGAGGCAGCGCTACGCGGCGCCGATGCGGCAAAGCTGCTGGCGAAGGGCTACGCCGGCGTGGGCGATGCCATCCGCCAGAGTTCGCGCGATGCCATCTCGTCTTCGGCGAGCTTTGCGAACAACGCAGCCAGCATTCGTGATGAGCTGCTGCGCCTGCAGGGCCGCGAAGCCGAGATCGAGGAGCGCCGGTATCGCCAGCGAGTGGACGACCTGCAGGTCGAGTACAAGCTCGCCGAGGCCAAGCTGGCAACGGCGCGTGCTCAGGCCCAGACCGACACCGAACGCTCGGCAGTGGCGCGCTCTGCTTCCGAGCTGGCCACCAGCCGCCAGGAGTCGCTGGCTGACCTGGAAGAGATCCACAAGCGCACGCTCGCCAACATCGCCGAGGAAGAACGCACGAAGCGCCAAGCCGCCATCGACGAAGCCAATCGCGCCGCCGATCAACAGCGCAAGGATCTGGCCGATGCCGCCGGCCTGGCTCGCCAGGAGGCCGCCAACCAGCCCTCGACCCTGAGCGACAACCTGGTGCAGAGCGTCGACCGGAGCACCACCGCCGCCAACGATGCCGCCCGGGCAGCGGCCGAGTCCACGACCCCGGCGCGCCGTGTCCGTATCGATCTGGTATCCGGCGGCCGCACGATAACGGCCGACATCGACCCGCGCGACGAAAACGACTTTATCCGCATTCTTCAAACTGCCCAAGGCCGAGCCGCCTCATGAAGCTGACCAACAAGACAACCGGGATAGCCCTGGATCTTCCGCACGATCTGCTGTGGTCCGACGAGCATAGCTGGTCGAGCGCAGTCTCGACGTCCACGTATTCGCTGACGGGCGCACTGATTCGCCAGACAGCGATGCGCCAGGCAGGACGCCCGATCACGCTGGAGCCCCCGGCCGACGAGATGGCCTGGATTGACCGTGAGACGGTCGACGCGCTGCATAGCTGGACGGAGATTCAGGGGCTGGAGATGACGCTGGAACTTGACTATGTGCCGGCCAGGACTGTCGTTTTCCGGCATGAAGACACCGCGATGGAATCCCGCCCGGTCAAGGGCTTTCCGTCGCCTGATCCAACCGACCCCTTCCTGGTCACACTGCGCTTCATGGAGATTTAACGCATGGCCATCCAGTCGGGTGACATCAAACTGATGAAGTCGGAAGTCCTCCTGGACACCGACAACGGTGGTGGCCGCATCACCGCCAACGAAGTGGTCGACGGTGCGTCGAACAACCTCTTCCCGGACGTCTCAGAGCTGGACCGCGTGTACGGCCGCATCGCGTTGCGCAAGGCATATCCGTCGGTGCAAGTGACCAACACCGACAGCTACCTCGGCGCGCATGCCATCGTGCTGAGAGGGCCGGAAGATCCGGCCGTTTCCTTGACCCTGTTCTCTACCAAGTCCTGGTCGGACGTGCGCACCGATGCAAGAAACCGCGTCGAGAGCTATGTCACCAAGGGCATCAAATGGCCGGGCCAGCTCCTGGAAACTCAGTTGACGGGTCAGAAGGCGATCCAGATCCTGCAGAAGCCGGCCGACCCGCTGCCCAAGGTCGGGCAAACGCTTTGCCTCGTCGCCTATGAGTCGCTGGCCACGGAATACTCTCAGTATGTTCGCGTCACCAAGGTCGAGTCGGTCACGCGCGAGTTCACGACATCGGCCAACGTTAAATGGACCGCGGTTGTTGTCACCTGCACCATTGCGAACAAGCTGCTTTACGACTTCGTCGGCCCGGTGGCGAGCCCCTACGACGACCTGAAGGCGATCGCGGTGTGTCGTGATACGCGCGTCGCAGATGCAGCGGTCTACTACGGCATCCAGAAGATGGTCCAGGCCGCATCCGCGGGGGACATCCGGGTAGTGGTCGATTCCATCTACTCGCAACTGGTGCCGGCCGCGCAGTCGGAGACGGCCCTGGCGGACTTGAACGCCGCCGGCAATATGGCGCCGATAGTTCCTGTCGGCAGCGTGCTGTCGCGTCCCCTGGTGATCTCGGCGGCCTGGCCGACCACGCTCTACCTCGGCATCGGGATCAAGCCGGGCAGCTTCTCCATCAACGCCACCGGCACGCCGGCTGACGATGGCACGGGCAACATCGTGCAAAACGGGTCGGTGATCGGCAGCATCGACTATGTGCAGGGGAAGTTCACCATCACGGCGTCCGTGTCCGGCACGCTCACGGTCAACTTCGTCGCGGCGGCCAGCCCGATCAAGGTATCGGAGAGTGCATCCATCGACGTCGACGCCTCCACGCGCGCGAGCCTCTACACCATCACGCTGAATCCTCCGCCCAATCCACGGGCGCTGCGGGTCGCCTTCATGGCCCAAGGCAACTGGTTCGAGCTGAACGACCAGGGCGGCACTGGCACCATTGGCGTGCTAAAGGGCGGCGACACCTCGGTCGGCGCGGGCACCATCAACTACGTCACCGGCACCGTAATCGTGACGCTCGGCGCGCTGCCCGACGTCGGTTCATCCGTCATGTTCTTCTGGTCGACGCCGTCGCAATACTTCGACCGCACGGCGAACACGATCCAGGCGCCGCGCGTGCTGTTCAATATCGACCAGGGCAACGACCAGACGCTCATCCAGAACAGCGTCAGCATCACCTGGCCGAACCCGGGCGGCGGCAACTACGTTGCAACCGCCAACACGATGGGCGTTTTGGCCGGAGATGGGACGGGCTATGTACGGTGGGTCAATGGCGCCTACCAGGTCGAGCTCACACCGAACGTGGTGGCGGCTGTCGGAACGGTGTTCACGCTGGACTACCAGTACGGCCTCAAGAAGAAAAAGACCTTCGCAGCGCCGTCCCGTGACGGCACGGGCAAGCTGAGCCTGCCGCTCGATGACATCAATATCCTGCCCAACTCGGTGCGCGTGCGGTGGAACGTGGTCATCGCGGACTACGAGACGATCTCGAATGTGCCGGCGGCGATGCAGTACATCTCGGTGGACCCGTACATCGATGCCCGCGACGATGGCAACGGCGTTCTCGGCCGCCCGCAGGCAAATGGCTCGCTCATTGCCGTGACGGGCGGCGCGGTGAACTACAGCACCGGCGTCATCGGTTTTAACCCGGACACGATTGTCAGCGTGCCCCAGCCCGTCTACCAGTCCGAGCTGATGGGCTATGCGAAGTCGGCGAACAGCGGGTTCCTCGACGCTGCCACCGGCAGCAATGACCCGGTCTACCGAAACACGTTGACCGGACTGAGCTACTACGATGCGGCGGCAACGTTCCCCGTTGATCTGACAGGCTCGGTAGACGTGGAGTACATGGTGGTGGGGCAGACCACTGCCACGACGCGGCAGACCTATGCATTGTCGAATCTGACGTTCGACATCACGCGCAATTTCGACGAACCCATTGTGCCCGGCTCGGTGCTATTCACCTGGGGCGACAAGAACTACTTCGACCGCTCGGGCTACATCTACACCGATCTCGACCCGGCCACGGGCGCCGCAACGCAGGTCGGCACCATTGTCTACGGCACGGGCGTGGTGTCGCTGACGGGCTGGCCGGCCGGAGGCAGCAACGCCGTCACCATGAGGGCGCTGCTGACGACGGTCACGGGGCAGCCGGCAGACTGGATCGTCTTCCGAGTTCCGGCCGCGCCTGTGCGCCCTGGATCGCTGCAGGTTCGAGTGGTACCGCTGGCCGGCACGCCTTACAGCGTGACAGCCGACAGCACCGGCAGACTGAACATCGACGGCAAGTGCTCCGGCGTCATCGACTACGCATCCGGTGTCGTGAAGATGCGCTTCGGCGCAATGGTGACGGCGGCAGGGAACGAGAACGCGATCTGGTACAACGCCGCGGCAGTGACCGCTGACGGGAAGATTTTCCAGCCCCTGCCAGTCTTCGCCGACCAGCTTCTGTTTAACGCAGTCGCCTACACCTACTTGCCGCTCGATGCCTCGTTGCTTGGGCTGGACCCTGTGCGTTTGCCACAGGACGGTCGTGTCCCGATCTACCGTCAGGGCGACGTGGCCGTGGTGCACCACACCGCGCGCCAGGCGGTGACGCCGGCCAGCGGCCTCATCGTCGACGTCGGCCGCACGCGAGTGGCCGAGATCCGCGTCATCGACAGCACCAGGCCGAACCCGGTCGTGATGGACCCGTCGATGTACACGACCGACCTGGACGCGGGGAAGCTGACATTCGGCACGGTCAACACGACGGGAATGGTGGCGCCGATCTACGTCGAGAACCGCATCGAAGACATGGCCCTTCTGTCCGACGTGCAGATTACCGGCCAGCTCACGCTGATGCGCCAGCTCACGCACGACTACCCCGCCAATGAAACGCAGGTGTCGTCGGCGTTGATCATGGGCGATCTGCAGGCACGCATGTCCCTGAACTTCACCCAGACCACATGGGGAAACGCCTGGGCAGATGCCCCGGTCGGCGGCGCGCCGAGTTCGGCCTACAACTTTGCGACGTACCCCTTGGTGCTGACGGACAAGTCCTGCCTGCAGGAGCGGTGGGCGCTACGGTTCACGGACAGCCAGAATTTCCAGGTCATCGGGGAGTCGGTTGGCCAGGTGGCCACCGGCGCCGTCAGCGCGGACTGCATCCCGACCAACCCAAGCACCGGCCTGCCTTACTTCACGCTGCGCGCGACAGGCTGGGGGGGCGGTTGGGCGGCCGGGAACGTGCTCCGGTTTAACACCGCCGCCGCCAACTTTCCAATTTGGATGGCCCGCACTGTGCTTCAGAGCGCGGCGTCAAGCCAAAGCGATTCCTTCCGCCTGCAAATCCGTGGTGACGTGGACGCCTGATCATGAGCCTGCCTGACGCAATCAAAGTATTTCGTAGCACGGATGCCGGTGCTCCCTCGCTAATCGGGGCGGCCGGCTCCATCATCGGTCTGCTGGATGCTGTGCTGCTGAACGGGTACAACTCGAAAGCCGTGCAATCAATTACGGTGGCGGACGGCGTGATGACCGTGACGACCACGACTGCCCACGGCATGGTGGTCGGCCAAGTGTTGGCTATTGCCGGTGCCAATGAGTCGGTGTTCAACGATGAGTTCGTCGTGCAGACGGTCCCATCTCCGGTGTCCTACACCTGTGTGGCCCCTGTTGGAGCCCCCGCTGCGGCCACTGGTGGTTCGATCACGTCGAAGCAAGCCGCCCTCAACTGGGAGAAGCAGTTCTCCAATACGAACCTGGCCTGCTACAGGTCCACTGACCCGCGCTCTATCAAGCCGGTGCTGAGCGTGGACAACACGTTCGCTTACTGGGCACGGATGCGGATGTATGAGTCCATGAACTCGGTGTCCACCGGGGTTGGAGGGGACCACAGCGCCGTGGCTGGGCAGGCTTACGGGGTGTGGCAATCGGGCGTGGCGGCAGAAACCACAGCGAAACCCTGGATCGTCATTGGTAACTCCAGGCTGTTCTATTTCCTGCCCGCATTTAACACGGCCAGCCCGAACGTTCGGGCTTGGTATGGAATGGGAGAGTTTCGTTCCTACAAGGTAGGTGACGCCTACAACGCCATGTTCCTGGGCAACCATTCAGCTATTTTGGAGACCTATCCAGGGTCCGCTGTCGCTTACGGAAACTTCAACCCAGGGGCTACCACTGGCGGGTCTACGGCGATTCTGCGCAACATGATGGGGACATACCCTTCGATTACCTGGGGGTCAAAAGGAAGTATCAATTGCAACTCTGCGGCTGCCGCCAGCGGGGCTGCAGGCTCTCCGTGGCCCAACTGGGCGGGTAATGTGATCACGCTGTTCCCCTGCCAACTCTGGGAGGGGCTTGGCTTGAGAGGGAACATTCCGGGCGCGTTGTTTATTCCTGTGAATTTTGGGGCGGCAAGTAACATCCCCGCTGAGCAGATGGTGGTCTCCCCCGAGTTGCCCGGCAGGAGTATCGCTCTAGTGACCATTCAGAGCTCCGGCAATGCAAACGGGTTAAATGGATTCGACGTGACCGGCCCCTGGAGCATGTAAATGACTGCGAATATCAAGTGCTTCGACTCCGCCAGGCATGCCGGTCTTACGGCAGCTAGCATCGTGGCAGGGAATCTGATTGCATTTCTGGACTCGGCATTGGTCAACGGTGCCAACCTGCAGACTCTGCAATCAATTGCAGTGAGCGGAGGCATTGCCACTGTGATCTGCAACAACCACGGGTTCATGCCCGATATGTGGGTATTGTTTGCCAACGCCAATGAAGCAGTATTTAACAGCGAGTTCCAGGTCCTGAGCGCCCCTGACCTGAACACGTTCACGTTTGCCATCACTGGCGCCCCGGCTACTGCCACCGGCACGATCACGGTCAAGCAGGCCCCGCTGGGATGGGAGAAGCCGTTCTCGGGGACGAACCTGGCGGCCTATCGCTCGCTGAATGCCACCTCGAAGAAGAACTACCTGGTGATCGACGATACGACCACCTTCGGAGCTGCTGTATGGGGTGCAGAGGCCATGACCTCCATCACAGCCGGCACCGGAATCTGGCCTGGAACTCCCACGGTCTTTACTAAGACCACGAGCTGGTGCAAGGGTACTACTGCGGGTGCAGGAGTTAGCCGGTATGTCTTGGTTGGAGACGACAAGCGGTTTTTCTTGTTCACATTCAGCAACTCTGGGTTGTTCGTGTACAACCTGTACTACTTCGGTGACTTCGCTTCGGTGAATCCCGCAGAAATCGGCAATGTTTACCTGCTAGCCGAGAGCAGCATCAGCCCGCTGACTTCCGCAATCACCTACGCAAACTCGTATTCGCAGGGTAATTGCGCCATATTGCCTTCGGCCACTTATGCCGGGTACACGTCTAGAACTGGTGGAGGGGTGCTATTCGGACGCGCCTACCATTGTTCTGTGGCCTTGGCTGCCAGCAATGTCTTCTCAGGGTCCAACCAGACTTTCGGGGCCAATGATCTTGCAGCGGTGGCCAATGCTGTAGGCCTGAGCCCGATGACTATCATCGAATACACGACCGGGTACATCGCTATGAGGGGCTATTTGAAGGGTATCTTTTATCCCTTGCATCGCACGGTGTTCTCCTTTGCCGCGATGGCGGTCATGCCCGTCTCTCTCCCATCTGGAATGAGGAAGGCCATGTACGTTCCATGCGCACAAGGCAGTAATACCAGTGTTGGTGGAGTGTTCATCGACATGACCGGGCCGTGGGAGTAACCCGATGACGACGCTGTTGATTCCTCGGTATGGGAACGGTAATGCTGTCAGCTGGGCTCCGGGCATCACTGGAGTAACCAAGCCAGGGCTGGTTGCATCTGTGGCAGATCAGGAAACCGTCGCATCAACGATAACGGCCGTGGGCACCGGCATTCAGGGGATTGCTCAGTTCAGCTCCTTTGGAGTTCGTCTTGCTGGGCCACGGGGGCTTGACTCGGTAGTAAGGGCAGGGAGTTTGATCCCTGCAGCAGATGGTACTCGGCTGACTTTTCTCACGAAGGTGGATGGCGCCCCCACCATGCTGTACGGAGGATGGCCGGTAATTGGCATGTTCTGCATGGAGGTGAATCGCGGAAATCTGGTAGGGTTGCGCGCCTTCTCCCCGCTACTTGCCTTGCTTATGGGCAACCCGGGCGGTACTGGTTTTCAGAAAAGCGGCGTGATCCGCAAGGCGTATTCCAAGAACGGCAACAGCTACGAGCTGGCGAGCTTGGTGGTCTACAGCACCAATGGCTCCGGAGCTGGTCTGGACTCTTGGCCTGCCACCTCTTGGCTGCCACAGGTGACGATCACCTGGGTGCCTTACGAGGCGTCAGCAAATGGGGTCGGGGCCTTGACCCCGGCTTTCGGCCCCAGCTTCAATACCGGGCTCCAGAGTGCTGCAGACTTCGGAGTGCAGTTGCCCAACGCCATCCGTGGGGGCACGCTTTATTTCTCGATGACCAAGACCACGGTAGACACCGTGCAAAGTTGGATCATCGGAGACCTGATCGAGAGCGCGGAGTTCACCGGGTCTGTCAATGACCACGGCAGCCTGCCGCAAAACATGAACCCGCCCTACGTGATCGACAACTCCATCGGTCTGGTGGCTGGTACCGATGGTGTACAGCAGCGACTGGTTACGGTTCCCTATGCCAGAGTGCCAAATTACAGCCAGCCGTTGGGATACACCCTGAAGTATTTCGACGGGGGCATTGGTTCTATCTCGGGCGTAGTGAAGGTCAACAACGTGATCTACCCGAATCAGGTGGTGGTGTGCTTCCGCGCGCGTGACCATCGTATCGTTGGCAAGACCACCAGCGGCCCGGACGGGTCTTACTCGTTCCTCGACCTAGACCCGTCCCAGAAATATTACGTGGTAGCCCATGATGGCAGCGGCGTGTACAACGGAGTGATTCAAGATCAGATTACGCCGTTGGCGAATGTGGCGGTCACGGTGAAATATATGAGGAAGGCCGTCACCCTGTCCGGCGTGGCCGGGGCGGGAGCCGGAAACACTGTTCGAATCAAGGTGGGAGAATCCTCCTCTGCAGTTGGGGCCGATTTTCCTGTGTCTTGCTTAACTTTCCCTGCCACTGCCGGGGTGCCTGGGGACATTCAGTGGCTTGATGCCAGCGGGTCTTCCATACTGGACTGCTGGGTGGAGAAGGTGGAGGGCGCGGCCCCGAATAGGGTGGCCACTTTCTGGGTGAAGATTCCGGGGGACTTGGGCACTGACTACACGTTGTACGCCACCTACAGGAACTTCTCAGCTCGACCCTGCAATGGGGCAGCGACTTTCTTGGAGTTCGCTGACTTTTCGGCGGATGGAGTTCCTGCCTCCAACCTGTACCTGCCGCTGGGCAACCCCAGCACCAGCATCTATCAGCAAGGGGGTGTACTGACTTTGGATGCCTCTCTCAGCGTGAATGCCAAGCTGGCCGCATTTAGTCGCCAGTATTCGGATGGATATGAGGTGCTGTGTACTCCCATAATCGTCCCGGCCCTAAGCACCAAGAACAATCGGCGGGCTCTCGCAGTGGGATGGGGCGATACTTCTTTGTCCCAGACTGTGCTGGCCTTGTGTAACGCGGCTTCTGGTCTGAATAACACCACGACTTCTGTACTGTGTGCAGGTACGAATCCCCCGGAGGAGGCGGCAAACGATCCGTACCGTTTCAGCCCGAAGATCGGTAACAACCCCGGACTGATTCAAGTTGGGCGTGCCAGTGGTATGGGCTATGCCAAGGTGGCTGGGGCTTTGGTTATGTCGCGCGCCATCGCCGTGAATGTTACTACCTACGCGGTGTTTGCTCAGGCGGGTGAGCAATCCATGTCTGTCGAGTGGGCGGCTGTGCGCAAGTTCAATCTCGCCGAGCCGGTGGTGATCGATGTTGCCGATGAGGAGGCCATCTCGTGACCCTCGAATTCTCCGATGCGGTGATCGCCAATAGGTTGAAAGCGATGACGGATGCCATCGACTCGGCCAGCACCGCCGGCTACCTCAACATCTACGACGGCACACGGCCCAGCGCAAAAGGCGATGCTGTAACCACGCAGGTAAAACTGGCGGCTATCCGCTTCGCCAAGCCATCGGCCGGTCCCGTATCAGGGACCACGCTCACATTGCAGATGGGCAGCCCGGTATTGGCGCTGAAGACCGGCGTAGCCTCCTGGGCGCGCATCACGAACGGCGACGGTGTCTTCGTTGCGGATCTCGACATCGGCCCCGAGGAAAGCGGAGCGGACGTCGAGATGCGCGACGCGCAGCTCTATGAGGGCGGTGAAGTCAGCGCAGCGGTTGCATCGTTGGTTGAGGCTTGAGCTCCGATCTCAATTTCAAGCGCCCATACACGCAGCCTGAAGGCGGGCGTGTAGAGTTAAATTTTTCGCTCAGCGACGACGCGCCGCAGGCCACTGCGGTATTGCGGCTGAGCAAGCCTGCCCCTGTCCTCCGGATCAGCAGTGAAGCGCAGAAGCCCGCCGTCCGCGAAGCCAGCATGAGGCTTCAGATTCGAACGGTACAAAGCGTGCACGTTGCCGCTGCCTACGACAATCGCACCTTTCGCGGCCCGAGCGCTGCCAAGGATGATCGTTTCCGACCCGCTGCAGCGTTGGGCCGCACCGCCGGCGAACACTTCGAGCAATCTGCCTATCTCCGCAGGATCGCCCAGGACCAGTACCAACAAGCCGAGCTCGTCGGCGCGCAGACCAACGCTCTCATCCGCCAGGCCAGGAATGCCCGGACCGAAAAGCACCAGGTATTTGAGCAGTCTGCCCCCCTACATGCCAGCAATCTCGCGCGGCATGACGAAGCTGTGCGTGCGAGCGCCGCAGCCGTGGGCCTGTGGCAAATCGCGCGGCACCTGATAGCCGTGGAGCGTGACATCTGGGAATACCCACCTCACTTGCGGAAGGCATATGCGTTGGGGCATGAACAGGCTGTCGCGGCGCGCCGTCGCTGGGGCGAAGGCTGGGAGCGCGGGCGCTTCACTTCCGAGGCGAATCGCATCCGCTGGCAGGCAGCGCGTCAACCGTCCAGCGGACACGAAGCCGCCCCCCCGACCGAGCCAGCGAAGCCACCATATGAAGGCACACCGCTGCTGGACTTTGTTTGCCCGTGGCTCGATTTTGCGGGCGATGACATCACCCTCAATTTTCGCGTCAACCCATGCCCCAGTGGTCCCGAGCCGGGACAAACGGTCGTGGTGCCTGTAAGGAAGGTATATATGGTCATGAACGATGTGCAGTTGCGAAGGGTCGATGGTGACGTCATGCTGCCAGCGCTATCGTTCTCCATGCGCATTGATCGGCAATCATGGACGTGGAGCTTCGAGGCGAGCCTGCCAGCGCAGGCGTTGCCCTATGTCCGGGCCTACGAAGACGGCACGCCCGTCGAGCTGGAGGCAGTCATCAATGGCACCGCATACCGCCTGTTAGCCAGCGGCATCTCTCGTGACCGTACCTTTGGCTCGGCCGCCTTGCGCGTCTCCGGGAGGGGCAAGACGGCCGTGCTTGACGAGCCGATTGCGGTGAAGCAGACCTTTGGCAACGCGCAGGCGCGCACCGCGCAGCAGCTCATGGCCGACGTGCTCACGTTGAACGGCGTGAGCATTGGCTGGGAGATCGATTGGCGCATCACCGATTGGCTGGTACCGGCTGGCGCCTGGTCACACCAGGGCAGCTACATCTCGGCGTTAAACACCATTGCCGCGGCAGCAGGCGCATACATCCAGCCACATCCAAACCAAAGAATCATTCGAGTCCTGCCGACCTACCCGAAGGCCCCTTGGGACTGGGATGCTGTCGTGCCGGACTTTGAGCTGCCTTCGGATGTGACCAGGCGCGAAGGCATCGAGTGGGTGCAGAAGCCGCGCTACAACCGCGTCTACGTTGCAGGCACAGCACAGGGCATCCTGGCTCAGGTCACGCGCCAGGGCACCGCCGGCGACGTCGAGGCCCCTATGATCGTTGACCCACTAATCACGCACGCCGACGCAGCTCGGCAGCGAGGTACCACGGTGTTGGGCGATACGGGCAGCCAGGCGCTCGTCACGCTCGGTCTGCCCGTGCTGGCCGAGACCGGCATCATCGAACCGGGCCGCTTCGTTCGCTACGTCGACGAAGGTGTCATTCGTAAGGGCCTCGTGCTGAGCACGGCCGTCGACTCGGTCTTCCCTGAGGCTTGGCAATCCATCGGAGTAGAAACCCATGTTGGGTAATCCCTATAAGGCCCTCAAGGCGCTTCTGGGCGACCCACCGCTGCAGGTAGGTACGGTGGTGTCCATCGCTGGAGGCGTAGCCACTATCCAGCTACCAGGAGGCGGCCTGCAGCAGGCGCGCGGGGCCGCGACGGTCAACGGCCGAGTGTTCTTCCGTGACGGTGTCATCGAGGGCGAGGCTCCCGACCTGCCCATCGAGCAAATCGAGATTTGATGCAGTGAAGAGGGCGACGACCTGGTGCGTCAACACCAGGCCGTCACCTGACCACAGAGTGAGCTGTGAGCCAAGGCCAAGGCCCCCTGCCATGTCGACATAGCGGGGCGAAGGCTACCACTTTTTAACATCCTTAAAAAGGCTTTTGCGCCACATGTTCAGCAATCCCAACCCGATCATCCCCTGGCTCGGCGGCAAGCGCCGCCTGGCGGACAAGCTGCTTCCGCTGTTCCCGGCCCACGAATGCTACGTCGAGGTGTTCTGCGGCGGCGCGGCGCTGTACTTCCTGCGCCAGGTGCCGGCCCGCGTCGAGGTCATCAACGACATCAACGGCGACCTGGTCAATCTGTACCGCGTCGTCCAGCACCACCTCGAAGAGTTCGTTCGGCACTTCAAGTGGGCCATCTCTTCGCGCCAGGTGTTCAAGTGGCTGCAGGAGACCAAGGTGGAGCCCCTGACCGATATACAGCGCGCTGCACGGTTCTTCTACCTGCAGCATCACGCATTCGGCGGCAAGGTCGACGGGCAAAACTACGGTACCGCCACCACGGCGCCGATGGTGAACCTGCTGCGCATCGAGGAGAACCTTTCCGCAGCGCACCTGCGCCTGTCCGGCACCAACGTGGAAAACCTGCCCTGGCGCGAGTGCATGCGCCGCTATGACCGAGAGCACACCCTGTTCTATCTGGACCCTCCCTACTGGCAAACGGAGGGCTACGGCGTGCCGTTTGGCTTCGAGCAGTACGAGGAGATGGCCGAGGTGATGCGGGTGGCCAAGGGCAAGGTGATGGTGTCGATCAACGACCATCCAGACATACGGAGGGCGTTCGCCGGGCACCACATGATGGAGCTGGACATCAAGTACAGCGTTGCCAATGCCCAGGGCAGGCCCGAAGCCAGCCGGGAACTGGTCATCACCAACTGGTCGCCGGCGGAGCTGGGCCAGCTTTTCTAGGGCGCCGGGCTGGCCGGCGGTGCCAAATCGGTGTTAAAACGCGCTGCGCGGTGTGCCAAAGCGAGCGCGAAAACGTGCCAAAATGCGCGCCGGCTTACAGCAATGCGCGCGACGACGGACAGGGCAATGAAAAAGACAATGCAAAAAGGGCTTCCGGAAACGGAAGCCCTTCAAATAAGGTGGTGCGGCTGGCAGGATTCGAACCCACGACCCCTTGGTTCGTAGCCAAGTACTCTATCCAACTGAGCTACAGCCGCACGCGAGGTCGCAATTGTAGCGCAGCCATGCCTGAATGCAAGCGTTTTTTACAGCCGTGTGTCAGGCCGTTTTCCCGCCGCGGCGGGGCCTACCAGCGATAGCGCGCGCCCAGCGTGCCGCCCGGGTTGCGTCCGGCCTTGAGCTTGATCCACAGCTTGACGCCGCCGTTCGTGCTGCCGTGCGCGCCGACGTTGACCGACAGCAGCCCGCGCAGCATGTCGGGGTCGATGCGTGTGCCGTTGATGTTGATGGCCTGCTTGTGGTCTTGCCAGAGATCGGCTTCGACGAACGGGTAGACCCCGTTGGCGCCGTTGAGCCGGGTCGGCTGGGTACGGTAGAGCCGCACCAGCACTTCGGCCGCGCTCGCGTCCGCGGGCTGGCTGCCGAGGAAACCCGTGCCGCTGCGGTCGAGGGCCGGCTGGTAGGCGAGCTGCACGCGCGGCTGGATCGTCAGGCCGCCGCTGCGCGGCAGCACGGTGTCGAGCGACAGCGCCATGCTCTGCACGCGGTTGCCGACATGGCCCGTGGCCGAGGTGGCGTCGTCGAGGTGCACCGACACGGCAGGCCACGCGGCGCGCGGCGCCGGGTCCGCGTAGGCTGGCAGCGGGCCTGGCGCGTCGTTGTAAGCCGTGGCGGGCGTGCCGGACGAATGCGTGGTGGCGGGTCGGCCCCAGCCGCCGAGCGAGGCAACCAGGACAGGCTGGCCGCCGCGCGCCGCGCCGGCCGGCATGGCCGGCGCCGCAGCAACCGTGTCGGCGGCCATGCCGGCCGGCGCGGCGCCGAGCGTATTGGCGGCGACGATGACCGCATCGCTGCCGGAGACCTGCGCGGGCGGTTCGCCTTCGAGCTGGTCCCAGCCGAAGGCGCCGCCGCCGCCGGCTGGCCGTTCCTCGCCTTGGGCGAGGCTGGCCACGATCATGGCGAGTATCGAGCAACAACACTGGCGGCACGGATGGGGATGGAGATGGCGATCGTGAATACCCGGGCAATGCCCGCTAGCACCGACCTGCGCCCTGCTCGGAGACCACGCGCCCCTGGCCATGACCGCACCTCTGGCTTGAAAATCCGCTACGGCTTTGCTTGAGCATAGGTCAAAGCCCTCGCGACCGTAAGGGCGCTCCGTGGGCGCCCGCGCGCATCTGCGTGTGCCACCGCACGGCGGCAATGCGAGGGGGTTCCGCGCTTGCCGGCGCGCGAAGAGGAAACGAGGAAACGAGGACTGGCGCAGAGAGATGCGCGATGGCGGGTCCGCATGGACCGGCGTGGCGGACGATGCAAATCTGAAACAGAACGGCGCTGAAGGCGCGAAGCCGGTGCGTACCCGCGGACCAGGACCGTGCCGCCGGAAGCTCGCCTCGCCATCGGAGTCTCACCGCAAAACGAGCGCCGCAAAAAGAAAAAGGCCGCTGCATCTGCAACGGCCTTTCTCATCGAGTCTTGGTGCCCAGAAGAGGACTCGAACCTCCACAGTGTTGCCACCGCTAGGACCTGAACCTAGTGCGTCTACCAATTTCGCCATCTGGGCTTCGTCTTGCTGCGTGAACTGCTGCAGCGCCGCGAAGAAAAATATTATGGCAAGTTCGGATTCGGCTGTCAACACCCCGGCACGCATTTTCTGGCGCAGGCGGCGCTCATGGCTGGAAGCACACCTGCCCCGGCCGGCCCGGCAGATGCAGCGTGGCGGTGGCCGGGCGCGTGCTGGCGACCACCTTGCCCGCGCGCAGCACCATCAGCCGCGTGGCGCGCAGCCGGATCGCCTCCACCGGATCGCGCGCCTGCAGCAGCACGAGGTCGGCGCGGCATCCCGGCGCGATGCCGTAGCCTTCCAGCCCGAGGATGCGGGCCGGGGTCTCGGTGACGGCGGCGAAGCACGCGCGCATGGCGTCCTGCCCGGTCATCTGCGCCACGTGCAGGCCCATGTGGGCGACCTCCAGCATGTCGCCCGAGCCGAGCCCGTACCAGGGGTCCATCACGCAGTCGTGGCCGAACGCCACCGGCACGCCCGCGGCCATCAGTTCGGGCACGCGCGTCATGCCGCGCCGCTTCGGATAGGTGTCGTGCCGGCCCTGCAGCGTGATGTTGATGAGCGGGTTGGCGATGGCGGCCACGCCGGACTGATGCATGAGCGGGATCAGCTTGGATACGTAGTAGTTGTCCATCGAGTGCATCGAGGTCAGGTGCGAGCCGGCCACCCTGCCCTCCAGGCCCAGCCGCACGGTCTGCGCGGCCAGCGTCTCGACATGGCGCGACAGCGGGTCGTCGGTCTCGTCGCAATGCATGTCCACGCGCAGCCCGCGCTCGCAGGCCAGCTCGCACAGGATGCGCACGGAGTCGGCGCCATCGCTCATGGTGCGCTCGAAATGTGGAATGCCACCGACCACATCCACGCCCATGCCGAGCGCGCGCTTGAGGTTGTCGAGCGCGCCGGGCGCGCGCAGCAGCCCGTCCTGCGGGAACGCCACCAGTTGCAGGTCGAGGTAGGGTTTGACCTTCTCGCGCACGTGCAGCAGCGCTTCGGTGGCGAGCAGGCGCGGGTCGCATACGTCCACGTGCGAGCGGATCGCCAGCAGGCCCTTGGCCACGGCCCAGTCGCAATAGGCCAGCGCGCGCTCGACGATGGCGTCCTGCGTCAGCAGCGGCTTGAGCTCGCCCCACAGGGCGATGCCCTCGAGCAGCGTGCCGGACTGGTTGATGCGCGGCTGGCCGTAGGACAGCGTGGAGTCCATGTGGAAATGCGCGTCGACGAACGGCGGCGTCACCAGCTGGCCGGCGGCGTCGACCTCGGTGGCGGCGTGCGCCTTGAGCGCCGGCTCCACCGCCTTGATGTGGTCGCCGGCGATGCCGACGTCGATGCCGGTGCGGCCATCGGGAAGCGTGCAGTTGCGCAGGATCAGGTCGAGCATGGCGGGTTCTTTTTCTGGGAGACGGGATGGATCAGCGTTCGCCCTTGCGATAGGGCTTCATCAGCGCCTGCGGATAGGTGGCGCGCCGCGCCACCAGCACCAGCGCGAGGATCGACAGCACGTAGGGCAGCATCAGGTAGAGCTGGTATGGCAGCGCCGGCAGGCCCGGCAGGCTGGCGCCGCTTTGCTGCAGGCGCAGTTGCAGCGCGTCGAAGGCGGCGAACAGCAGCGCGCCGGCCAGCGCGCGGCCCGGGCGCCACGAGGCGAACACCACCAGCGCCACGCAGATCCAGCCGCGGCCGTTGATCATGTTGAAGAAGAAGGCGTTGAAGGCCGACAGCGTGAGAAAGGCGCCGCCCACCGCCATCAGCGCCGAGCCCGCCATCACCGCGCCGATGCGCATGGCGCCCACGCGGATGCCCTGCCCCTCGGCCGCGGCCGGATTCTCGCCGACCATGCGCACCGCGAGGCCGAGCGGCGTGCGGTACAGCAGCCAGGCCACCAGTGGCACCAGCGCCAGCGCGAGCAGGGTCAGCGCGGTCTCTTCCCCGAACACCGGGCCCAATACCGGACCGAGCAGCGGCACCTCCGCCATCCAGCGCATCGGCGCGAACGGCACGATGGTGGGCGGCGTGGACACCGAGGCAAAGCCGAGCCGGTAGGCGTAGTAGGACAAGCTGGTGGCCAGCATGGTCACGCCCAGCCCGGCAACGTGCTGCGACAGCGCCAGGCTCACCGTCAGCCAGCCGTGCAGCAGGCCGAACGCCAGCCCCACGGCCGCGGCCACCGCCACGCCGCCCCACAGCGGCAGGCCGTGATAGACCACCAGCCAGCCGCCGAAGGCGCCGGCCACCATGATTCCCTCGATGCCGAGGTTGAGCACGCCGGCGCGCTCGCACAGCAGCACGCCGAGCGTGCCGAACACCAGCGGCGTGGCCACGCGCAGCACCGCGATCCAGAACGGCGCCGAGGCCAGGATGTCGAGCAGTTCCATCAGGCCACCTTGCGCAGGGCGTCGAAGCGGATGCGGTAGCGCGCCAGCATGGTCGCCACCAGCATGGACAGCAGCGCCACCGCCACGATCACGTCGGCGATGGTGTTGGGCACGCCCACCGCGCGGCTCATGCCGTCGGCGCCGACCAGCACGCCGGCCACGAACACCGAGGCCGCCACCACGCCCAGCGGATGCAGCCCGGCCAGCATGGCGATCACCACGCCCGCGTAGCCGTAGCCCGGCGAGATGTCCAGCGTCAGGTAGCTGGTGCGGCCCGCCACCTCCACCACGCCGGCCAGCCCCGCCAGCGCGCCCGACAGCAGCGCGGTCCACATCGTCACGCGCCGCACCGGCACGCCGACGAAAGCCGCCGCGCGCGCGTTGGCGCCGACCGCGCGCATGTGCAGGCCGAACACCGTGAAGCGGTTGACCGCCCACAGGATCAGCGCCAGCGCGCACGCCAGCAGCAGGCCGCTGTGCACGCGCGAGCGCGCCATCAGCTTCGACAGTTCCAGCTCGGGCACCAGCGGCACCGACTGCGGCCAGCCCATCGCGGTGGCGTCCTTCATCGGTCCGTCCAGCATCATCGAGACGAACAGCAGCACGATGAAGTTGCCGAGCAAGGTGGTCACCACCTCGTCCACGCCGAGCCGCGTCTTGAGCCACGCCGCGCCCAGCAGCAGCAAGGCGCCGGCCAGCATGCCGGCCGCCACCATCAGCGCGAAATGCACGGCCACCGGCAGGTGCTCCGCCCACGGCGCCACCGCGCCGTCGACCTGCCCGCCCACGGCCACCGCCGCCAGCGCGCCGAGGTACAGCTGCCCCTCCGCGCCGATGTTGAACAGCCGCGCGCGGAACGCCACCGCCACCGACAGCCCGGTCAGGATCAGCGGCGTGGCGCGCGTCAGCGTCTCCGACCACGCGAAGCGCGAGCCGAAGCCGCCTTCGAGCAGCAGCGCATAGGCGCGCCCCACCGGCGCGCCGGCCCAGCGCGCCAGCACCGCGCAGATCAGCAAGGTGGCCGCGATGGCCAGCACGGGCGCGGCCAGCATGGCCACGCGCGACACGCCGCTCCGGGGCTCAAGCCGCATGCCGCACCTCCGCGTCGCTGGCGCCGCCCGGCGCGCCGCCGCCGGCGCCGGCCATCGCCAGGCCGAGCGCCGCGAGCGTCCAGTCCGCCGTCGGGCGCGCCCCGGTCAGGCGGCCGGCGTGCATGACCGCGATGCGGTCGGCCAGCGCGTGCAGTTCGTCGAGGTCTTCCGAGATCAGCAGCACGGCCGCGCCCTCGCGCGCCGCCTCCAGCAGGCGCGCGCGCACGTAGGCCACCGCGCCGATGTCCAGTCCCCAGGTCGGCTGGCTGGCCACCACCAGCAGCGGCGCGCGGCCCTCGCCGCGCACCGACAGCGCCCGGCCCAGGATCAGCTTCTGCATGTTGCCGCCGGACATGGTGCGTGCCGGCACCTCGATGCCGGCGGTGCGCACGTCGAAGCGCGCCACCAGTTCGCGCGCGAAGCGCTGCGCGGCCGCGCGGCGGATCACGCCGGCGCGCGAGAAGCGCGGCTGGCCAAGCTGCTCGCTGGCGGCGTTCTCCCACACGGCAAGGTCGCCCACCACGCCGACCGCATGGCGGTCCTCCGGCACGCGCGCGACACCCGCGCCGATCCATGCGCGCGGGCGCGCCGGCATCGGCTGGCCGGCCAGCGTGACGCGGCCTTCGGTGGCCGCCAGCGTGCCGCTGAGCAGTTCCGCCAGCGCCGCCTGCCCGTTGCCGGACACGCCCGCGATGCCGACGATCTCGCCGGCGCGCACCCGCAGGCTGAGCCGGTCGAGCCGCATGCGCCCGTCCGTGCCGCGCGCGCCGGCCTGCTCCAGCGCCAGCACCACCGGCGCGGCATCGCCCGCGGCACCGGCGGCCCGCTCCGGCATGGCGACCGCGCGCCCCACCATCAGTTCGGCCAGTTCCGCCTTGCTGGTCTGCGCCGCCTCGCGCTGCGCCACCAGCTTGCCGCCGCGCAGCACGGCGATGCGGCTGGACACGCGCAGCACTTCATCGAGCTTGTGGCTGATGAAGATCACCGACAAGCCCTCCGCGATCAGTTGCGCCAGCGTGGCGAACAGCGTCTCGGCCTCGTGCGGCGTCAGCACCGCGGTGGGCTCGTCGAGGATCAGCACGCGCGCGCCGCGGTACAGCGCCTTGACGATCTCCACGCGCTGGCGCTCGCCGACCGACAGCTCGCCCACGCGCGCGCCCGGCCGCACCGCGAGGCCGAAGCGATGCGCCAGCGCCAGCACCTTCGCGCGCGCGGCGCGGCGCTCCAGCCGCCATTGCCACAGCGGCTGCGTGCCGAGCAGGATGTTTTCGAGCACGGAAAGATTGTCGGCCAGCGTGAAATGCTGGTGCACCATGCCGATGCCGGCGGCCAGCGCCGCGCGCGGCTGGCCCGGCGGCAGCGGCCGGCCGTCGACCTCCACGGTGCCGGCGTCGGCCACGTAATGGCCGAACAGGATGCTGACCAGCGTGCTCTTGCCCGCGCCGTTCTCGCCCAGCAGGGCCAGCACCTCGCCGCGCCGGAGTTCCAGCGAGATGGCGTCGTTGGCCAGCAGCGTGCCGAAGCGCTTGGTGATGCCGTTCAGGCGGAGGATGGGAGTTGGCATGGAAACGAAATGCGGAGCATCAGGAATACCAATGGTTCGCTCCCCTCTCCCACAAAGCGGGAGAGGGGAGAAAGACGGGGCCGGCGCTACCAACGCCAGCCTCACTGCGTCGACTTCGGCTCCGTCTCCACCACCTTCACCACGAACTTGCCGTCGAGAATGGCCTTCTCCTTCGCCTTGACCTTGGCCATCACGTCGGCCGGCACCTTGCCTTCGAAGGTGCCCAGCGGCGCCAGCTCGGCGCCCTTGTACTTCATCAGCGAATACGAGCCGTAGTCCTCGTTCTTGAACTGGCCCGACTTGACCTTGGCCAGCGCCGCGGCCACCGTGGGCTCCATGTTCCACAGCGCCGAGGCCACCACCGTGGCCGGATACTGCGGCTGGGTGTTGATGACGTTGCCGATGGCCAGCCGGCCCTTCTCCTTGGCCGCGTCGGAGACGCCGAAGCGCTCGGCGTAGAGCACGTCCGCGCCCTTGTCGATCATGGCGAAGGCGGCTTCCTTGGCCTTGGGCGGATCGAACCACGAGCCGATGAAGCTGACCGTGAACTTCACCTTGGGATTGACCTCGCGCGCGCCTTCCATGAAGGCGTGCATCAGCCGGTTGACCTCGGGGATGGCATAGCCGCCGACCATGCCGATATGGTTGGTCTTGGTGATGCCGCCGGCGATCATGCCGGTCAGGTAGGAAGGCTCCTGGATATAGTTGTCGAACACCGAGAAGTTGGGCGCCTGGGGCTTGCCGGAAGAGCCCATCAGGAAGGCGGTCTTGGGATAGTCCCTGGCCACCTTGCGCGCGGCCGCCTCGACCGCGAAGGATTCGCCCAGGATCAGCGCCGAGCCCTGCTCGGCATACTGGCGCAGCACGCGCTCGTAGTCGGCGTTGGACACGCTTTCCGAGAACACGTAGTCGATCTCGCCGCGCGCCTTGGCCTCGTTGAGCGCCTTGTGGATGCGCGACACCCACTGCTGCTCGACCGGCACCGTGTACACGGCCGCGACCTTCACCCTGGCCTGCGCCCATGCCGGCTGCACGCCGGCCAGCGCGCTTGCGCCGGCGGCGGCCGCCAGTTTCAACCAGGTCCTGCGCTTGCCCTCAAACCTCATGGTTTTCTCCCCTTGTTGACGATAACTCCACGGCCAGGCCGGCCGGTTCCAGCCCGCAACCGCGCAGCAGCAGCCGCACCAGGTGGTCGGTGGCCTGTTCGAAATCGCGCTGGCCCAGGTGGCTCACCCCGAGCACGGCGCATACCTGCGACTCAAAATCGGCATAGGTCTGGGTGGCGGCCCAGATCGTGAAGAACAGGTGCCGCGGATCCACGCTGGCCATCTCGCCGCGCGCGATCCATTCCTTGATGACGCCGGCCTTGCGCAGCACCAGCGCGCGCAGCGCGCCGCTGAGCACGTCGCGGATCTCCGGCGCGCCGTGCAGCAGCTCGTTGGCGAACACGCGCGAGGCGTCCGGGTGGCTGGCCGACAGCCGCATCTTGGCGCGGATGTACTGCTCCAGCGCCACCTGCGGGCGCTGCCCGGCGTCGATGATGTCGGTCTCGGACAGCCACAGCGCCAGCGTGTGCGCCAGCACCGCGCGGTACAGCGCCTGCTTGGTGCGGAAGTAGTAATGCAGGTTGGACTTGGGCACGCCCGCGCGCGTGGCGATCTCCGCCATCGTGGCGCCGGCGAACCCGGCGCGCGCGAACACGTATTCGGCCGCACGCAGGATCAGCGCCTCGTTCTCCTGGCGGATGCGCCCGCCAGCCGCCTCCCGCTGCGGCGGGAAGCATGGCGGCTGCGCCGTGGCCGGCGCGCCCATCACTTGGTGCCGTAGAGCCTGTCGCCCGCGTCGCCCAGGCCGGGCACGATGTAGCCGTGCTCGTTGAGCTCCTCGTCGATGGCCGCGGTGACGATGGCCACGTCCGGATGCGCCGCCTGCAGCGCGCGCAAGCCCTGGCGCGAGGCGATCAGGCACACGTACTTGAGCGTGCTCACGCCGGCTTCCTTGAGGCGGTTGAGCGCGGCGATGGCGGAATTGCCGGTGGCCAGCATCGGGTCCACCACGATCACCAGCCGCTCGTGGATGTCCTCCGGCATCTTGAAGTAGTACTCGATCGGCTCCAGCGTCTCCGGGTCGCGGTACAGGCCGATGTGGCCCACGCGCGCGGCTGGCAGCAGGTCCAGCATGCCGTCCAGGAAGCCGTTGCCGGCGCGCAGGATCGACACCAGGCACAGCTTCTTGCCGGACAGCACCGGCGACTCCATCGGCGCGATCGGCGTCTTGATGGCGATGGTCTCCATCGCCAGGTCGCGCGTGGCCTCGTAGGTCAGCAACTGGCTGATCTCGCGCACCAGCCGCCGGAAATTGTCGGTGGTGGTGTCCTCGCTGCGGACCAGCGTGACCTTGTGCTGCACGAGCGGATGGTCCACCACCATCACCGAAGGCGTGACGGGCGGTACGGCGGAAAGGTCGGTCATGTTGCGCTCCTCGGGAGGCGAATCGCGAAAAGGTCGTGCCGCGCGCGGCGGGAAAGCGCGCGGCGCGGCGGCTAGAACACCGTGCCGTCGCTGTCGATGGCGAAGGGCGGCGCGCCGCCCGGCCTGCGCTTGGCGGCAATGCGCCGTCCCGCCGCCCAGGTGCCGCCCTCCAGCACGCGCGCCAGCGGGAAGGCCTCGGCCGACAGCCCGAGCGCCTCGCGCACCGACGCCGCCACCAGGTCCAGCCCGGTGACGGTGAGCGCGCGCCACTCCACGATGACCGGCTCGTCCACCGTATGCGTGACGGTGGCGAAAGCGGGATCGCGCGGCACCATCAGCTCGAAGTCGAACAGCAAGCCACCGTTGCGGTATTCGGGCAGGCCGGTGAGGACTTCCAGTCCCGTCACGGTCAGGCCGGCGTCCTCGAGCGGCTCCAGCAGCGAGTACGTCAGCCATTGCGTGAGCTTGTGGAACGGCACCAGGCCGTCGGCGCAGGCCGGGTGATGCCAGCAGTCGCCCAGCGAGACGCCCTCCAGCTTGACGCGGCCGGGCCACACCGGCCCCAGCGCCACCAGCAGCGTGGTCAGCACGAAGCCGGCTTCGATGCGGCCGTCGACGGCGTGCGCCTTGAGGTAGTCGTACAGGTTGCCCAGCCGCGCCGGCGTGCCGAACACGGCGGGCGTGGCCTGCGCCACCTCGCCCAGCCGGCGCAGCAGCCCGGCGCGGCCTTCCAGGCCGACCAGCGGGTTGTGCTGCGCCACCTGGAACGCGGTGGCGATGGACGACGCATCGATGCGCATCAGCCGCTCGGCATCGGCGCGCAGCGGCTGGCCGAGCTGCGCGGAAAAACCGCCGCGCGCGAACAGGTCGAAGCTGGCCACGCCGAGCCCTTCCGAGCGCGTGAGCAGCAGGTCGCTGGCCGGGTCGCGGTAGCGCCAGTCGGGGCCGGCGCCGGCGTCGAGCAGCACGCTGGGGATCACCAGGTCGATGCCGATGCGGGCCCGTTCCTCGCGGTCCGCCTCGCCGGACAGGCCGCCGCGCTCGCACAGGATCTGCCAGCGGTCCAGCCGCTCGCCGCCCTGGCCGCTCTCGAAATGGCGCCAGCGGCTGTGATACGGCACGTTCAGGTCCGGATAGCGCTGGCGGATGGTGGCCGCCACGTAGTCGGCCACCGCCGGGATGCGGTCCGGGTGCCAGGTAAACAGCTCGGACGCGCCCGCCGCCACGTGCCCGGTCACGGCCGCGCAACGCGTGCGCACGGCCTGGCCGGTCAGCAGCGCCGCGGCCGGATGCCCCGGCGGCACCGGGCTGGCCCAGCCGGGCGCATCGGTGAAGCCGCCGGACGCGCCGCCCGGCGCGCCCGCTTCAGGTGTCTCGTTCATTCGTCCAGTCCTCTACCCTTTGCCAGCGCCAGTTCTTCCGCGTCGGGCGGGGTATAGCTCGTGAAGTAGCCAGCCGCTACCTTGGCGTCGATTTCCACGCGGGCGTCGGCCGGGATCAGCGCATCGGGGATCGCCACCTGCTCGACCACTTCGATGCCCTGCGCGGTCAGCGCCCCATGCTTCATGTTGCTCATCGAGGCCCAGCGGTCGATGCGCTTGATGCCGAGCCAGTGGAAGACGTCGGGCATGAGCTCCTGGAAGCGCATGTCCTGCACGCCGGCCACGCATTCGGTGCGCGCGAAATAGGTCTCGGCGCGGTCGCCGCCGACCTGGCGCTTGCGCGCGTTGTAGACCAGGAACTTGGTGACTTCGCCCAGCGCCCGGCCTTCCTTGCGGTTGTAGACCACCAGGCCCACGCCGCCCTGCTGCGCCATCTCGATGCAGACTTCGATGCCGTGCGCGAGATAGGGCCGGCAGGTGCAGATGTCGGAGCCGAACACGTCGGAGCCGTTGCATTCGTCATGCACGCGGCATGCCACGCGGGTCTCGGGCTTGCCGAGCTTGCCGACGTCGCCGAAGAAATACAGCGTCATGCCGCCGATGGGCGGCAGGAACACCTTCAGGTCGGGCCGCGTCACCAGTTCCGGGAACATGCCGCTGGTCTGCTCGAACAGCGCGCGGCGCAGCACGCTTTCCTTGATGTCGAAGCGCCGCGCCAGCCCCGGCAGGTACCACACCGGGTCGATCGCGGCCTTGGTGACGCGCACGTCGCCGTTGGCGTGCAGGATCTGGCCGTCCGGCACCAGCCGCCCGGCGGCGATGGCGCCGGCCAGCTCCGGCATGTTGATGTGGGCGCGCGTGATGGCGATCGACGGGCGGATGTCGATGCCCGCCGCGATGCGGTCGGCAAACGCGGTGGAAACCAGGTGGCCCCACGGGTCCAGCGAGACGATCTTGTCCGGGTCGGCCCACTGCGGATGCGGGCCGATCACCTCGGCCGGCGCGGTGTCGGTCAGGTCGGCGCGGTGGTCGCGCTGCAGCTTGCCCGAGGCCACCGCCAGCGCGCGATAGACCGCGTAGGCGCCCGAGTGGGTGCCGATCACGTTGCGCTGCGCGGGATTGGTGAGGCTGGCGATCACGGGACCGCGCTCCGCGGCGGTGGCCGCACCCCAGTGGATGGGCTCCGCCGGCTTGTCGCGGCGCGCGTGCGAGGTCAGGACGATATGATCGGACATGGCAGCCTCGGAACAGGAATCCTGACCAAACGGTCAGGTTTACGATTCCATAGTAGGCAACCTTCATGCCATATCCCAATGCTCGTTTTTACCGTATGTTGCGCGGCCAACCCTGCCGCGCGGCGCCCGGGCGCACCGTGCGCGTGCGGCCCGCCGCCGGCTTGTGGTGCAGCGGCACCATGTGAAAGCGGCGCCCGGCCTGGGGGGGCCGGGCGCCGCCTGGAACGCGCCGCGCAGGAAGCCGGGCCTGCCGGCCGGCAGCTCAGGTGGAGCGCTCGCGCCCCACCGGCTGACGCCGCGCCGCGGACCCGGCACGGGCCGGCCACAGCGCCTGGCGCATCGCGCCCAGCGGCGCCCCGCTTTCCACATAACGATGGAACAGCGTGCCGGCCACGTTGCTCAGCAGCCATGCCGCGACCATGCCGAGCGCATTGAGCACCGGCTGCTGTGGCGCAAGATGGAACACCACCGCGTTGACCACCAGGCAGACCGGGAAGTGGACCAGGAACACCGAGTAGGAAATGCGCCCGAAAAATGCCAGCGCGCTGGCGCGCGGCCAGTGCTCCAGCCAGCCGCCGCGGCGCGCCATGCCCAGCAGCAGCGCCACCGCCAGCGCCACCGCGATGCGCAGGCGGAAATCCACGATCAGCGCGGCCGCCACCGCCGCGCCCAGCACCAGCAGCGCCACCGGCGAGCGCTCGGGCGCGGAGGCCCAGTACGCCAGCGTGCCCATGCCATAGGCGCCGAAGAAATAGATCGCCCACATGTCCCAGGCGGCATCGCGGTTGAACCAGAACAGCGACGCCAGCGCCAGCGCCGACACCGCCAGCATGCCCAGCGCCGCGCCGCCCGCTTCCAGCCGGCGCGCGCACAGGCGCGCCGCCCACAGCGCCACGATCAGCAGCGCGAACAGCTGCAGGTCGATGGCCACGTACCAGACGCCCGCCGAGAGCGCGTCGAAATCGAGCACGTTGTGCAGCAGCAGCACGTGCGCCAGGAACTGGTGCAGGCCCGGCGCGCCGGGAATGGAATCGTGATGCATCCAGGTGCGCGCGATCGCGGCGCCGGCGATGGCGATCAGGATGGCCACGGTGTAGGGCACCACCAGCTTCTGGTAGCGCCGCCAGATCGCCAGCAGCGGATGCGGCACCGTCAGGTGGCCGCCGGGCGCGAGACTGCGCGCCGCCAGGAAGCCGCTGATGACGAGGAAGGCCTGCACCGCGATACGCGCGTACTGCGAGAACCAGTCGAGCAGGTCGGGGGCCAGCACGTGGGCCACATCCGACATCGGGCCGTAGAAAGCAAGGTGATGCAGCACGATCAACTGCGAGCTGATCGCCTTGAGTGCGTCAATGCACGCCATGCGCGAAGGACGGGGGCTCATCGTTATTTGTTATAAGAATGCGACAAAGTGCAGGAGGCGTGATTCTACTCCTATGTGTGCATGGCGCACCGCCGCGGTGCGGTACCCGCCCGCCGCGTCACTTTCCCGCCACTGCCCGATTCCCCGTTCTCGTGCGCTCCCCCGGTTCTGCCCGGTTCAGCCCGGCCGCCGGCACGAAAACCACAGCAGCGCCGCCGCCGCGCCGAGGCCGACCCAGTAGTCGGTCGGCGCGCCGCCCAGCCAGTGGACATGCCACGGCACGAACGCCGGCGCGAAGCGCGCCACGCCGTAGGCCGGGTTGAGCACGAACCAGAGAAAGTCCTCCGTAATCCAGAACAGCATGATGCAGGCGAGCACCCGGGCCTCGGCGCGCCAGTTCCAGCGCCCGACGAACAGCAGCGGGAAATGGAAGAACAGCGCCACGCACGGAAACACCCAGGCGTGATAGCCGGTCATGGGGCGCCCGCCCCAGAAGATGTCCAGCAGCCAGTGGCGCTCGATGCGCCAGGTCGGCAGGTTGGCAGCCCAGCCGGCGGCGCCTTCGATCTGGATCTCGACGTTGGCGAAGAAGTACGCCATCAGCAGGGTCCAGCCGACCGTCAGCACCAGCGCCAGCGGATGGCGCGGGGGCCAGGCCTGCGCCTGCCGCGGCAGGGCCGAGAGGTTCAGGGAGCGCATCAGTGCGCCCCCGCCAGCACCGGCGCCGGCTGCGGCCGGCCGGGCAGTTGCGCCAGCACGGTCTGCAGCACGCGCCGCGCCGCCGCCGGCCGGCCCAGCGCGCGGGCGCGCTCGCGCATCTGCGCCAGCCGCGCCGGCTCGGCCAGCAGCAGGCGCACGCGGTATTCGAGCGAGACCAGGTCCACCGACTTGAGCGCCGCGCCCTGCTCCAGCAGGTAGTCGGCATTGCGCTCTTCCTGCCCGGGGATCGGCGCGTTGACGATCATCGGCACGCCCATCGCCAGGCACTCGGAGGTGGTGAGGCCGCCCGGCTTGGTGATGACGAGGTCGGAGCAGGCCATCAGCCGCGCCACCTCGTCGGTGAAGCCGAACGGGAACAGCCGGCCCGGCCGGGCGGCGGCGAGCGCCCCGAGGCGCGCCAGCGCGGCCTCGTTGCGCCCGGCCATGACGATCAGCTGGAAGTCGTGGTCCAGCCCCAGCAGCGCGCCGGCCACCTCGTCCAGGCCGCCGAGGCCGGCGCCGCCGCCCATCAGCATGATGGTGCGCCGCGCCGGGTCCAGCCCGAAGTGCGCGGCGCAGGCCTGCCGGTCCTGCGGCGCGGTGAAGGCCGGCACCACGGGGATGCCGGTGGCATGGACGCGGTCCGGCTCGATGCGGCTCGCGCGCATGCGGAAAGCGATCTCCTCGCTGGCGGCGAAGTAGCCGGTCATATGCGGGATCACCCACATGCCGTGCAGGTCGAAGTCAGTCACCTGCACCCACACCGGCACCGCCAGGCGCTGGCGGCGCACCTCGTGCATCAGGATCTCGGCCGGCAGGAAATGCGTGCAGACGATGGCGTCCGGCGCGAACTCGTCGATCGCGCGGCGCAGCGCGCGCGTGCTCAGGCGCTCGGCGGCGCGCCGCAGCTTCTGCATGGGCGCGGCCGGGTCGGCTTCGGAGGTGTGGGCGTAAAGCATGCCCCACAGGGCCGGGTAGCTGTTGACCAGCTTGATGTAGAAATCCGTGTAGAGCTTGCGGAAGGTGGCGGGCACGTAGCCCATCACGTCGAGATGCAGGGTCCGCACCTCGGGGAATTCGGCCTGCGCGGTCAGGCGCAGCGCCTCGGCCGCGCGCATGTGGCCGGCGCCGGCGGAAACGCTGAGAAACAGGATCTTGTGCGGCGGCGGGGGCGGCATCGGGGGCATCGGTTCCGGGTCACTTCATGACAAAGGACTTGATCAGGGTCAGCTCGCCGGGCTTGCGCATCGGCACGCGGAAGACCTGCTGCTTTTCGTTGGGCGTGTTCTCGTCGGTGATCACCGCCACCTGCGCCACGGTGATCGCCTCGGGCCCCGCGCCGCTGCCGTAGTAGTTCACGTAGACGAGGTAGGTGCCGGGCGGCGGCGCGGCGATCGAGTAGATCTCCGGCCCGTAGCCGGTGGTCACGTCCACGTCGAGCGCGCCGCCGTTGCCGGCCACGCGGTTGGCGTAGAAGGTGTGCTGGCCGTCGGGCGCCACCACGTGCAGGTCCAGGTCGGTCGCGTCGCTGTCCCAGGACAGTACCACGCGCAGGCGCGGGCGGGTCCGGCCCTGGTAGCCGTCGTAGAACTGCACGCGCTTGCCGGCGCCCTGCGCGGTGCGCATCTCCACGCTGTTGCTGCCGCCGGAGAAGGCGTAGGGCCGCGAGAAGCTGCCGTCTTCTTCCACCCGCTGCGGCATGGCAACGCCGTTGACCACCAGCGTGGCGACCTGGCCGGCGCCGCGCCGCCCGCGGGCAGCCGGCGCGGCGGCGCTGGCCGCATCGCCAGCATCGCCCGCGTCGGCCTTGGGCGAGGCACGGATGCGCCCGGCGATCATCGCGCTGGCGGGCTGCCCCGCCGGCGTGGACACCGACACCGCCGGATAGTGGACCTCCTGCGTGTAGGCAGCCGTGTCGCCGGCGGCGTTGCGCCAGCCGTTGCGCGGCGTGGTGAACTCGATGGCGTCGCCGGCGTGCGCGGCGGTGGCCAGCAGCGGCAGGATCAGGCTGGCTAGAACGAGGTTCGGCTTGCGATGCATATCCACGGTCCCATCGCCCTTGCGGGCATTGTCTTTCCCGGCGGCGGGCTTCAGAAGCGCACCGACTTCATCAGCGCCAGTTCGCCCAGCTTGCGCAGCGGCATCACCAGCGTCTCGCGCTTTTCGTTGAGGGTGTTTTCGTTGTAGATCAGCGTGAGCTTGGCGGTGATCAGGTCGCGCGCGTTCGCCCCGGACTGGAAGTTGTAGCCGCTCGCGTCGAAGTTGCCCCAGTAGTTCACGTAGAACAGCCACACGCCGGGGCGCGGCGCGGCGCTGGAGAAAATTTCGGGGCCGGCGCCGTCCACGCTGTCCACGTCGAGCCCGCCACCCTCGGCCAGCAGCGGGCTGGCCCAGAAAGCGTGCCCGCCTTCGGGCGAGATCACATGGAGGTCGACTTCCGCCTTGGGATCGTCCCACGTCAGCACCGCGCGCAGCTTGGCCTGGACCTTGGTGGCGTCGGCCTCGTAGAACTGCAGGCGCTGGCGCGCGGCGCCGTCGGCGGAGATGATCTCCACGCTGTTGGAGCCGCGCCCGAACGCCCACGGCCGCGCAAAGCGGCCCTGCTCATCGGCATAGAGCGGCATGGCGTTGCCGTTGACCACCAGCGTGGGCGGCTTGCGGCCTGCGCTGCCGGCCTGGCGCAGGCGGCCTTCGATCAGCGTGCGGTATTTCTGCGCGCCGCGGTCCACCGGCGGCTTGGGATAGGCCGCCGTGTAGCGCTCCAGCTCGCTGGACAGGCCGCTGTGGCGCCAGCCGCCGGCGGGGCCGTCGAGGTCGGCCACCGGACCGGCCGTGGCCGCCAGCGGCGCCAGCGCGCAAGCCAGCGCCACGCGGCGCCAGCAACGCGAAAAAAGAGAGTGGCGGTTCATGAGGGATCTTCCGTGCGCACCAGCCGGCGCGCGAGGCTTTCGACGAACGACTCGTCCTGGCCGCGCGGATGGCGCGCGAATGCGAGATGCAGGTATTCGTGCGCCAGCGCGATGCGGTCGTCCTCGCTGGCGAGCCGGTGGATGTAGAGCCGGTTGCGGCGCGCGTCGGCATAGGGCCGGCCTTCGTGCACCTCGCACACGGCGGGCAGCGGCGGCGCCTCGAAGCCGGGCTCGGCGCCGAGCCGGCGCTGCCATTGCGGCGCGCGCTGCGCCAGCCATTGGCGCGCGCCGGCCACCGCCAGGCAATCGCCGGCCACCGGGCTCTGGAACGAGGTCAGCGTGGCCTGCGGCCACCAGCGCGCGAGGATGGCGTCGAACGCCTGCCCCTGCGCGGCCGCGCGCCGGGCCTCGGTCCACGCCATGCGGCCCTGGCCGCCGGCATCGTGGTGGTAGCGCACGGCCACGCCGGACAGCACCAGCGCGTCGGTCTGGTCGGCCGCGCGCCGCGCGGCGGCGCCGGCGGGACGCGGCAGCACGCGCTGGGTGCGGCTGCTGTCGGCGATGCGGAAGCAGCCCTGCTCGCGCGCGGCCTGCTGGACCAGGTAGCTGCGCGCGGCCACGGCCAGCGCGCGGGCCGCCTCGGGCTCGGCGGTGTCGCCTTCGCGCTCCACCACGCGCGCCACGTAGTCGTTGAGGCCAAAGCGCCCGACCACGCGCGGCGCGGCGCCGGCCGGGCGCAGCAGGCTGAGCTCGCCGCGGCTTGCCACGCGCGCGCTGTTGCCGTTGGCGAACTCGGCGCGGAAGCTGCCGTCGAGCGGGCCGGCCGGCGCGGCCTTGCCATCGGCGCCGCGCACATCGCGCAGCGGGTAGCGCTCGAACAGGTCGACCAGCACGCAGGCGCCGTCGTCGGGCACCGGCACCGCGGCCAGCAGCGGCCGCAGCAGCGGCGCCGCGCGCCGCAGCACACTGGCGCTGGCGCCCTGTCCGCCCAGCCACGCCGGGCTGCCGTCGGCCAGCCAGCCGGCCGCGCCGCCGATGGACGCGCCCGGCCGCGCCGGATCGGGCATGGTCCAGGTCTTGGCACGCAGCAGGCTGCCGTAGTCGGCCAGCGTGCCCTCGCCGCGCCCCACGGTCAGCACCGACACCAGCGTGGCCGAGGCGGCCTGCTGCGCGGCGGGCGGCACCGCGTGCAGCGCCGCCAGCAGCTCGGCCACCGGCACCGCATGCTCCGGGCGCATCGCCTGCATGTCCTGCAGCCAGGCGGGCGCGCCGGCGTCCTGCCAGAAGCGGCGCCAGTCGGCGCCCGACAGACCCAGCCGGCGCGGCTCGAAATAGCGCCCGCACGACCGCACCAGCGCATGCTCGCGGTCGATGCCCTGGCCGGCCGTGCAGCAATAGACTTCCTCGGGGTCGCCGCCGCGGCAGGTGTAGTCCTCGGTGCGCTTGTCGCGGCCCACGAGGTAGCTGTAGACGAACAGCTTCCACACGCTGCCCAGCGGCGTGCGCAGGCCGGCGGGCAACGACGCGGGCGCGCTCTCGCCGCCGCCGCCGAGGCGGTAGAGCCGCGCCTCGGCGCCGGCCAGCCGCGCGAAGCGCAGCGGCTCGCCGCCCTGCGCCTGCGCCGCGGCGAACGCGGGCGCGGCGCAGGACAAGGAAATCAGCAGCGCAAGACAATGCACCAAGCGGCGCGCCCCGCGGCGCCCCGCCCTGCCTGCCGTCACGGCCGCGCGCATGCCGGCCTCACTCCACCGTCAGCGGGAAGGCCGCGGTCTTGCCGTCGCCCTGCACGGCCTTGGCCTCCGGCTGGTACATGCGGAAGTAGCGCACCGGCGGCAGGCTGAACTTGCCCGGCAGCGAGAACCGCACCAGTTGGCGCAGCACCACGGGCCGCTCCAGCGCGACCACCGGCTGGTGGTACGACAGCATGCCCATCTCGTAGGTCACGGCGCGCTGGAACGGCTGCAGGCCGGTGGCCTTGTTGTCGGGGTCGGGCAGGCCTTCGATGCGCAGGCCCCAGGTGGTGCCCTCGACTTCGCCGCCCGGCGGCAGCGGCGCCTCGACCAGTCCGTAGCGGTAGGTGCCCTGGCGCGGGCTCAGCACGATCTCGTCTACATAGAGCGTATTGCTGTCGAGCTTGTCGCCCGGCTTGACCGGCCTGGCCGAGAACGCCAGGCCCGCGGTGCCGGCGGCGGCGGGAGCGGCCGGCTTGCCGCCCTTGTCGGCCTTGTCGGTCTTGCCCTCCTCCCCGCCCGGCACCAGCCGGTAGAGCTTGCGCTCGATGCCCACCGGCAGGCCTGGCGCCTCCTGCGCGCGGCTGCGGTACGACACCACCGCATTGGTGTTGTACGACTGCGAGGCCGCGTCCATGTTCGGCGCCGCCGCCAGCGTCAGCGCCTCCGGCAACTGCGCGCCGGTCCAGCGCCATTCGGGCAGGCCGAGCGGGCCGCGCGCGGCCTGCCAGTTGCCTTGCGGCGCGCGCGGCGCGGCGCCGGCCTCGCCGGACAGGCCGCGGCCAAGGCCGCCGCCGAGCGCCTTGTCGAGCCACACCAGGGTCACGGCGCGGTCGATGGTCGGGCTGGCGGCGCCAGCGCGCGACAGCAGCGCCTGCACGTCCGAGGCGGCGGCGCCCTTGCCGGCCATCAGCAGCAGGCTCTGCACCAGCGGCGAAGGATCGGCGGCCAGCGCCTGGCGCGCGGCGTCGGCCGCGCTTGCCAGCCCTTCGGGCATGGGCTGGCCGATCTGCTTGTAGAGCTGCGCGGCCAGCACGGTGGCCACGCGGCGACCCTGCGGCGAATCGGGCGCGGCGAAGACCAGGCTGTCGCCGGCCCCCACGGCGGCGCTTGCATCGCCGCCGGGCCGGCCCAGCTCGGCGGACACGCCGCCCAGCTGCGTCGCCACCGGCAGGCCCATTTCGTTGATGAACCACAGCGCCAGCACGCGGTGCAGCGGCGGCTCCTTCATGCTCTGCTTGTAGGCATCCAGCGTGCGCTTCCAGTGGTCGGGCGGCAGGCTGACGCCGACCGCGCGCGCGGCCAGCCAGTCGGCGTAGTAAGCGTAGGCGGTCAGCAGCGCGCTGTTGCCGAGCGTGTCGCCCCACCAGCCGAACTGGCCGTTGACGCCGGCCAGCAGCGCCAGGCGCTGGCGCTGGGTGCGCACCAGCGCATCCAGGCCCTGCGTGTCGCCGCCGGTATTGGCGCCGGTATTGGCGCCGATACTGGCACCGCTCGCGGCCAGGCTGCGCTGGGCCAGCGCCAGCGGAATCAGGCGGCTGGCGGTCTGCTCGGTGCAGCCGTAGGGATAGGCCAGCAGATCGTCGGCCACGCGGGCGAACTGGCTGGCGGCGCTGTCGACGAAACGCAGGCGCACGTCCTGCGCGTCGGCCGGCAGCTTGAACGCGGCGTTGGCGCCCGACAGCGGCAGCGTCAGCTCGCGCTGCGACAGCCACCCGGTGGGCTCCACCGTCAGCGTGGTCTGCAGGCGGTCCACCGCCTTGCCCTGCTGCCGGATCTCGGCGCTGACCGTGCCGCTGCGCAGCGCGCCCGGCGCTACCGGCAGGCGCACGTAGTTGGCGCCGCGCTTGAGCGTGACGCTCTGGCTGACGTTCAGGCCCGCGCCCGTGGCCACGAGGTCGGCGGCGACGTCCTGCTCGCCCTGGTTGAAGGCGACCATGTCGATGCGCGGCGCATCCTCGGCGCGGTAGCGCTGCGGGCCGGTCCACTTGAGGTACAGCGCCTTGTCCGAGCGGATGTTGGCGGTGCGCTGGCCGACCGTGCCGTCCGCGGCGATGGCGCGCACGGTGATGCGCCAGCGGGTGAGCGAGTCCGGCATGACGAAGGTCATGCGCGCGCGCCCGTCGGCGCCGGTGCGCAGGCTGGCTTCCCACGCGGCGGTGTCCTTCTCGTCGCGGCGCGGGCGCTCCAGCACCTTGACGCCGCGCTCGTTGTAGCGGCCGCGCTCGGGGCCGGCGCCGCCCTGCTGGCCGGAGACGGCCAGGTCGTAGCCGATGAAGTTCAGGCTGGAGGTGGTGCGCACGCTGTTGCGGCGCGGATGGTAGAAGAAGTCGACGATGCTCGGCGCGATCTCGGGCTGCAGCACGTAGACCATTTCGTCGACCACGCTGACCGTGAGGTTGGCCGGCACCGGCTTGCCGCCGAAGGCGCTGCTCAGGTCCAGCGTGACGGTCTCGCCGGGCGCGTAGACCGGCTTGTCGCTCTTGACCGCCAGGTCGATGGTCGGCTGCACCACGGCGATGCCGGCGTTCTGGAACACGTAGTCGCCGTCCTTCACGTACAGCACCGAGAACGTCATGTTGGGGCTGAAGCCGTTGCCGACCTTGATGCGCGCGCGCCACTGCCGGTCCGTGACCTTTTCCAGCGAGAGCCAGTCGCCGCCCCTGGACAGCAGGCCGCGGCGCTCGACGCGGTCGCGCTCCAGCGTGAGCAGCGCGTCCTCCACCGCCAGCGGGAACGTCACCAGCGCCTCGGCGGTGTCGCCAATGCGGTAGCGGTCGCGGTCGAACACGATCTCGATATTGCCGGGCACGGTCTGCAGGCCCTCGCCCGCGACCCAGTGGCTGGCCGCCGCCAGCAGGTTGCCCGCGGCGTCCTTGACCGACAGCGTGTACGAGCCCGGCTGGTCGAACTTCACCGGGAACGACAGCGCGCCATTGGCGGCCGCGCCCAGCTTGCCCTCGGTGCGCGCGCGCGATTCGAGCCGCACCAGTTCCCAGCTGGCGGGCGCCTGCGCCGGTGCCGCCGCCTGGGCGGCCAGCGCCTGCAGCGTGAAGGTCACGCTCTGCCCGGCGTTGGTGAAGTTGGCCGGGCCGGTCAGCTTGTACGGCGTGGCGCCGCGCGCGATCAGCAGCTCGCGCGTGACCTTGACGCGGTAGGCCGCGCCGTCGTTGGCGAACACCGTGACCACGTAGCGGCTCGGCTCCCTGGCCGCCGGCAGCGCGAGCGTGGCGTTGCCGCTGCCGTCGGTGGTCAGTTCCTGCTGCTCCAGCTTGACCGGGAACAGGCCCGCGTAGCGCAGCTCGCCCTCGACCATCGTCACCTGCTGCGCGCGCAGGCTGACCGACAGCCTGGCGTCCTTGACCGGCTTGCCGTCGGGATAGCGCAGCTGGATCTTGCCCTTGACGGCCTCGCCGGTGGCGTAGTCGGCCTTGTCGAGCGCGAGGTTGACGTCGAAATGCGGCTTGATGTATTCGGCCACGCGGAAGGCGCCGCCGTAAGTGTTGCCGCCGTAGTCGAAGCGCAGCGTGTAGCCGCCGGCCAGCGCGTTGGCCGGCAGCGTGAAGCGCGCGTCGGCGCCGTTGTCGGCGTTGAGCACGGTGCCAAGCGAGGCCAGCGGCGCACCGTTGGGGTCGAGCACCTCGAGCTTGATGTCGCCGGCGGCGGCGGGCGCCGACTCCGTGGCGCTGCGGAAATTGCGGCCGATGAACTTGACGCGCACCTCGTCGCCGGGGCGGTACAGCGGCCGGTCGGTGAAGGCGAACAGCTTGGTGTTGTAGATCTCGCTGTCGTAGTAGAAGTTTTCCGAGATGAAGGCGCCGCCCGCCGGGTCCACGCCGAGCAGGTAGCTGCGCTCGGGGCTGGCGTGCGCGAGTTCCGCCGCGCCGTCGGCGCCGGTGGTGGCGCTTTGCAGCACGCCGAGGCCGTCGGTCCACGCCAGGCTGGCGCCGCTCACGGGGCGGCCGCTCTTGCGCTGCGCGGCCCATACCAGCATGCCGTCGGCGGTGCTCTTGGTGATGGCCACGGTGTCCGAGACGAACAGCAGCGTATGCGCGCGGTAGGTGCCGATGATGCCTTCGACGATGTACAGGCCCGGCTTGAGCTTGCCCAGCGGCACCATCACGTTGCCGGCGTCGCGCGGCAGGAATTCGCTGCTGCTGCCTTCGAGCTTGACGTCCTTGGGCGGCGCGATCTCCTTGGCGTCCCAGATCGGGTAGCGGAAGCGCGCCACCACGTCGTAGCCCTTGAGCGGCTCGTATTGCGGGTTGTTCTCGAAGCGCGTGGGCTGGGCGATCTGGTCGCCCATGCTGAACTGCGGCGCGTCCTCCACCGCCTTGCTGCGCGTGGCGAACGACAGCACGCGCTGCCACGCGCGGCGCGCCTGCTTGTACCAGCTGTCCCACAGGTAGGACAGCGTGTTGGCCAGCCCTTCGCCGCGGTAATTGGCCTTGACGTCGATGCGGTGCAGGTTCTTTTGCGCGCGCAGGAAAGCGAGCGGATCGGCCACGCGGTAGACCAGGATGTCGGCGCCGCCGTAGCGCTGCAGTTCCGCCTTGTACTCGCGGCCCGGCGCTTCGAGCCGCACCTGCGCGGTCTGGTCGCTGCCGAAGCTGGCGTCCGAGAGCAGGAAGAACGGCTGGCCCTGGAACGCGGCGTAGCCGCTGGGCGGCACCGTGTCGAGCGTGGCGCCCGGCTGCCCTTCGGCGCTGGCGGCGTGGGCCGCGCCCAGCAGGGCAAGCGCCAGCAGCAGGCGGGCGGTCACGGAACGCAGGAGCGCGCGGGCGCGCGTCATGACGACAGGCATCGTCTTTACCTCGACAAAAAAACGAAACGGAATACGCCGATGAAATTGGGATTGCCGTCCTGCGGCTGCCAGCGCGAATCGTTCCATTGCATCAAGCGGGAAAGGGTGACGGCACGCAGACCGTTGTCGGTGCGGATCACGGTGCCGGTGTGGTAGGCCAGGGACTGGCCCATCCAGATCATCAGGTGCTGCTCGTCGCCCTGGTCGTAGAACAGCAGGTCGCCGGGCAGCGCCAGATTGACGTTGCGCGCGACGAAGCGGCTGTTGCCCTGCACCAGCGCGAGCGCCGAGGCATAGGCGCCGGTGCTGCCGTCGGCGCGCGTCCAGCGCTGGCCGAGCGTGCGCTGGGCCGCGGTGAGATTCAGCTCGGGCGGAAGCTGGCGCGCGGAGGCCGCGCCCTGCATGCCGTTGGCGCGCAGCCAGCGTGCGTCGTGCACGCGCAGCGCCTCGCCCACGGCGAAGCGGACCAGGCCGGCGCAGTCGCGCTGGTACCAGCGCGGGGTCGGGCCCTGCCGCAACTGCTCGCCGACGATGCGCACGAACCACGCGCGGAACACCGCCGACTGCGCGGGGTCGAGCAGATCGGCCGCGGGCACGTCGGGCGCCAGGCCCGACAGCGCCAGCGCGCGGCCGATGCCGGCCAGCGGCAGGCCGGCGGCGGCCAGCACCGCCAGCGCGGCGCGCCGGCCGCGCAACGCTGCCGTCACTGCGCGGCCTCCGCCGCCCGCGGCTGCGCCGCGCTGGCCAGCACGCCGCGCGGCGCGCCGGACTGCCGCCACGTCACCGGCACCCAGGCGCGGCCCGAGGGCAGGCTGTCGGCCAGCACCAGCGACATCGCCGGATAGGCGCCGAGCGCCTTGAGCTTGGGGAACAGATGGGCGCGCGCCGCGTTCAGGAACAGCGCTTCCTGCTCGGCCGGCAGCGCCTTGGTGGCCTCGCGCCGCACCAGCGGCGCCAGCGTGGACGGGGTGAAGCTCAGCACCGTGCGGGCCTGCTGCTCGCGCGGCATGGTGTCGGCCGCCGCCGGGAAGCGCTTGCCGCGCACCGCCAGCGCGTCGTCGACCAGCGTGGCGTCCGGCGAGAACAGCACGGTATCGCCGGCCAGCGCCAGCGTGACGGGGAAATAGGCGCCCGCGGACAAGTGCTCGGCGAACGGCGCGCCCTTGGCTTCGCGCGTGCCGTAGGGCGAGCTGACCGGGCGCGACCACAGATCCGCGTCGCCGGCGCCCTTGCTGGCCTGCACGGGCAGCCGCGCGTAGCCGCCCTGCTCGGCGGCGGCCTTGGGCTCGTAGGCGCCGATGACCTGCGCGAACAGGCTGGCCAGCAGCGGCCGCAGCGCGGCCGCCGCCGACGCCGACTTGAGCCGCGCCATGAACAGCGGCGCGACCAGCGCGGACTTGCTGTACCAGCACACCGCGGCCGGTCCTTCGAACGCCTGGCCGACCTGCGCGGCCAGTTCGTCCTGGGCGCCGCTGACCTTCTGCAGCATCTTGCCGGCGGCCTGCCAGTCGACCGGCAAGGTGGCGCAGGCGGCCGGATCGGCCGGCAGGGCCTGCCAGAGCGCGGCGGCATTCCACTGGTCCGGCAGGCGGGCGCCGTCGACCAGCACCGCGCTGCTCCAGTCGGCGCCGCCGGCGGCGGCCTTGGTATCGGCGCCGGCGAAATCGAAGCGCAGCGCTTCGATGCCGGGGAAGAAAGCCTGATAGCCGAACGAGAGATAGTTCACCCCGACCACCGCGCGGTGCCCCTTTGGCGCGCCCTTGGCGGGCTCGAGCGCGAACGACCGCAGCGGCGCCTCGCGCGCGGCGGCATCGTCGGACAGCCACGCCGCCACCGCCTTGGCGCGCGCGCCGATGGGCTTGCTCTCGGCATCGAGCAGCATGCCCGCCTCCGACAGCACCACCAGACGGTCGCCCTTGCCGGCGATCAGCAGGCTGCGCGCGGCGCCGATGCGCAGCGCGTAGAGCGGCGTGCCGTCGATCTCGCCGGCGCGCGTGAGCTGGGCATCGGCCGGCGCCACGGTGGCCAGCGCCTGCAGCACCTTGGCCAGCCCGTTGCGCTCCATCGCCAGCGCCCAGTAGCGCAGCGTGCCGTCGGCGCCGCGCCACGCCATCAGGCGGCCGGGCTCGTCGAACACGCGCTTGAGCAGGCTGTCGGACCAGTCGAGGTCATGCTCGAAGGCGATGCGGCGCAGCGCGCCGGCCACCGACAAGCGGCCCTCGTTGTCCTCGTAATAGTTGACGAAGTCCTCGGTGAGGACATCGCGCAGCAGCGGCACGCGCAGCATGTCGCGCGGCAGGCTGGACAGGCTCTCGCTGTCGACCAGCGCGTCCGGCCGGCCGAAATCGAGCTCGACCTGCCGCGGCTGGCCCTTCCACGGCCGGCCGAAAGGATGCCAGACAAGCTGCACCGCCACGCCCGCGGCAACCGCCAGCGCGGCCACGCCAAGCGCGATTTTCCTGCGCGACATCTTCATGGTCCCCTTCCCGTTTTCTTGGTCGCCCTACTCTTGGTCGCCCTACGTCACGAACGCGGCGCGCCCGGTAGCGTACCGTGCACATCGATCCCCTCGCAAGCGGGGCGCTGTGAAAATTTGTGATAGATCCGGCTCTGTCTGTCACACAGTCGGCACGATGATGCCGCCCGCGGGCAAGAAAATGCCCGCGCGGCAGAGCCGGGCGGGCATTGGCGATTCGCACCTTGGTGTCGAATCGTCCAAATGAGATCGTCCAAATGAAAAGGGGCCGCGCTGTGGCGCGGCCCCTTCGATTCTTGCTGGCGTTTACGCTGCCTTGCCTTTCCTGACGACCACGACGGTCTTGTCCTTCCCGGCTGCTTTGCGGGCAAGCACCGCGCCCTTTCGCAAGGATTCGACCTCCCCCGCCAATCCGGCCTCTTCAAAGCTAAGGTCCGAACGCCTTCCCGTGCCCTTTGCGGCACGTTCAATCTCCTGGCGCGTCGAAGGGCGCAATTTCTTGGCTAGCATGCTGGCAAGCGCCGTCATAACCGAATTCCGTTTTCCTGCATGTATCGGTTGAGTATAGCCCACGACCGGCTGTCAGGCTTCAGGTCGAACTCCATCAATCTGCCGGCCCCGTTCTCATACCACCAGGCGCGTCCCTCCTCGGAGTCCATCAGATCGAGGACCGTCGTGGCGTATTGCAGAGGCTCGGGCAACCTTGCCCGCTCGCCAGGTTCCAGTTCGGCATCGTAGCCGAGCCGCGGCCACGTGTAGTAGCCATTGAAGTGGGCGCTGTCGCGGCTGCCGACAGCTTCGGTGACGATCTTCGAGAAGTCTTGCGCCGACGCCTCGGTGGCCTCGATTGCGAAACTCCTGACCCCAAGCCCCTGGTTCTGATATTCCGTCTTCAACAAGAAGGACTCATTGACGATCAATACCAGCCCGTCTTCTCCCGTTCGGATCTCGCGAATCATCTCGGTGAGCATCTTGTGCCTGACCGTGAGGAAGATGGCCTTTGCGGATTCGGCAACCTGGATGCGGGAATCGTCCATGGCACCCGCGAGCCGGGCTATCTGGGCAGGCTGCATGGCGGCACGGGTATCTTCAGAGACGGACGGGTCATATGAAACATCGACCTTCCCGTTGAAATGTGCCTTGGTAATATCATCTCTGGCATCCACGGCGGCGATCTTAGCAGCCTCGGCACAGCCCTCTCAAGATCAGCAGGCCGCCGAGCGCCCGGCAGTTCCGGCAACGCGATCGCCCGGAACGCCCATGACTGCCACCTACCGTGATACGCGTGGCGCGGAGCGGGCCGAAATCGAGCCGACCCGCTCATTCCTGCCAGACAGTCCAAGCCCGGCCTGGCCTTCACGGCGGCGAATTTGCTTATGACCAAGATGTACTTTGTGCACTGCGGCAACGCGCGTAGCCTTCGTTTTTTTGAGAATTTCGCCACGATGCTGCCGTTTGCCACCCTCCGCCGCGCCGGCGCGGCGCGCGCTTCCCGCCTGCTGGCCGGGCTCGCGCTTGCCGCCGGCGCCGTCGCCGCCGCTCCCCACGCCGCCTTGGCCCAGGGCGCGAGCCCGGTGCTCGACAAGATCCGCAGCACCGGCACCATCGTGCTCGGCTACCGCGAATCGGCGCTGCCGTTTTCCTTCGCCGACGACAAGGGCCAGCCCGCCGGTTATGCCGTGGACCTGTGCCTGCGCGCCGCCGAGGCCGCGCGCGTCAAGCTGGGCCTGAACGCCATCAAGGTGCGCTGGATGCCGCTCACCCCGCAGAACCGCATCCCGGCCGTGGTCAACGGCCTGGTCGACCTGGACTGCGCACCCAACACGAATTCGCTGGAGCGCCAGAAGCAGGTGGCGTTCAGCGTGTCGCACTACATCTCGACGGTGCGCATGCTGGTGCGCGCGGATTCGGGCATCCAGTCGTTCGACGACCTGCGCGGCAAGACCGTGGTGACCAGCGCCGGCTCCACCGGCGACCGCCACGTGCGCCGCCTCAAGGGCCAGTACGGCTTCCACGACGTCTACGCCAAGGACCACGGCGAGTCCTTCCTGCTGCTCGAGTCCGGCCGCGCCCAGGCTTTCGTGATGGACGACGTGCTGCTGGCCGGCCTGCGCGCCCGCGCCAAGGACCCGTCGCAGTACGTGATCGTCGGCCCGGCGCTGTCGACCGAGCAGAACGCGCTGATGATGTCGCGCGCCGACCCGGAATGGAAACAGCTGGTGGACCAGACCCTGGCCTCGGTGTTTGCCGGCCCGCAGGTGGTGGCGCTGCAGAAGCAGTGGTTCCAGCAGCCGATCGGGGCGCGCGGCATCAATCTCGCGCTGGCGCCGAGCGCGCAGGTGCGCGAGGCGTGGAAGCACCCTTCCGACGTCGCCACCGAATAAGCGCGCCCGTCCCGCCCCCGAGGAATCCCGCAGCCGGCAGGCTCGCGGGATTTTTTTGCGCCTGGCGACGCACAATTCCACAATGCCGCGCCCTCGGCATGGAGCACGACGCACATTCGCGGGGGCTGGCAAGCAAGAGCCGGCGGCTACGGCAATAGCGGGTTTCCATAGGCCGGCATCAACCGTGTTCCCGGCAATACAACGCCGACCGCCGCAAGTTGACAAGCCGGCGAAATGTTGGCGACACTGGGCCCGAGCGGACAAACCGGCAGGGGCGGCCAGGCTCAGGCAAGGCGCATCTCCCCACGGCGATTTTTCCGCGCACTCGAACCGCCGCGAGGCGGCATTTTCCAGGAGAAACCATGAACAAGTTCGTCGCGACAGCCATCGCGCTTTGCATCGGCGCCGTTTCCGTGGCTGCCCAGGCCCAGACCGGCGGGAAGAAGTTCGACCCGTACAGCCAGGGAGCCAAGTCGGGCGAGAAGTTCGACCCGTATACCCAGGGCGCCAAGTCCGGCGACAAGTTCGACCCGTACACCCAGGGCGCGAACAAGAGCACGCGCGCCGACCTGACCGGCGACGCCTCGGCACCGGCCGCGAAGAAATCGCACAAGAAGGGCAAGAAGACCAAGAAAGCCGCTTCGGCAGCCGCCGCAAGCTGACCGGCGGCAGCCGGCCGCACCGCATGAAGCCCGCCAGCCGGCGGGCTTCATGCTTTCAGGCATCCGTGCGCGAGGTCATGGCGGACCGCGCGGCAGCGCTCAGGGCGCGCCCAGTTCCAGCGCGGTCACGTCGATGCGCTCGACCTTGCTTTCCTTGTTGTCCTGCTTGTCCCGCTGCCGGACTTCGGTACGCAAGACGAAGGCCTCCACCGGGCAGTACCAGTCGGTGACGTTCAGCACCGCGGGCTCCACCTGCACCACTTCCTCGTCCACCATCAGCGGCCCCAGCGAGGTCCGCTTCTCGTAGGTGATGGGCATGCATTCCTTGCGGCCCAGCACGGTGTCGATCATCTGGCGCTTGCCGACGTGGCGCGTGCCGACGTTGATCGACGCATAGAGCGCGCGCATGTTGCCGATGGCTTCGTCCCGGCCCAGCGGATAGATCTGCAGCGAGACGCTGGACTCGAAGGTCTCGCCGTCGAGCGTGCCGCCTTCCCGGATGTCCTGCCCGGCGTAGTTGAACACGCCCTGCCCGCGGAACGCCGCCTCGCCGTACATGCGGGCATAGCGCCCCTGCGCGTTGATCACGGCATGCTCGCTTTCGATGCTGGTCCGGGCCGTGCTGGCGCGGCGCTCGATGTTAACCATGTGGATCTGGTCCATGATGACCGGCGGCCCCATCAGCGCGGAGAGCGCCGACTTGGAGCGCACTTCGAGCTGCGCCCGGCAGCCGTCGGCGCTCTTGGTGGCGTGGCGCAGCGTCATGGTGATGGAAGTGGGCATGTCGCCGTCGCCTTCCATCTGCACGCGCGCGCCGGAGCGGAACCACGGCGCGTCGCACAGGAACGCCGCGGAGCGCGCCACGGCTTCCATCGGCATCTGCGCCGCGGCCTGGCCCTGCGGCGCGGCCTGGGCGAGCGCGGAGCCGCCGTGCGCCAGCAGTCCCGCCGCCAGGGCGGCCACCCCGGCCAGTTGCGCCTTTGTCCTCACATGATTCCTGTCTAGAATGATTTCACGCCCCCGCTGGTCCCGGCAAGGCACCGCGCGCCAGGGCGGGCAGGCGTGTGCGCCCGCGCTGGACCAATGTACTGGCAAGTGCCCTGAAAAGTGCCCTGAATCCCGCGTCCGCCGGTTCGGCGGACTCCGGAATCGGGACACTAGAAAGTAGCGCTTTTTCGCTGGCTTGTCTTGTCGGTCTTCATCGATGCAGGCCACATGCCCGCCGCGGCAGCCTGCCGTTCGTCAGGGAGTTTCCATGCTTCACTACTACGCCAAGCTCTGGTGGGTCGTCGGCCTGCGCGGCGCGTTCGCGCTGCTGTTCGGCATCTGCGCGCTGTTCGCGCCCATTGCCACGCTGGCCGCGCTGGTGCTGGTGTTCGGCGCCTTTGCCGCGGCCGACGGCGTGACCGCGCTGGCGATGGCCATCTCGGGCAGCCAGCGCGAGGCCAGCGACCGCGGCATCCTGGCGCTGCAGGGCCTGCTCGGCCTCGGCGTGGGGCTGCTGACGTGGTTCAGCCCGGTGGTCACGGCATTTTCGCTGCTGTTGTATATCGCGGCCTGGACGCTGGCCACCGGCGTGCTGCAGATCGTGGCCGCCATCCGCCTGCGCAAGGACATGCCGAACGAATGGTGGCTGGTGCTGGCCGGCGTGGCCAGCATCGTCTTTGCGTTCCTGCTGCTGTGGCAGCCGCTGGCCGGCGCGCTCGCGCTGCTGTGGCTGATCGGGGCCTGGGCGCTGGTCTGGGGCGTGCTCCTGATCGGCGTGGCGCTGCGCCTGCGCGGCGCCCGCAACGGGCCGGCGGCGCCACTTCCGGGCTGACGGACCGCGCGCGACGGGCCTCGCGGGCGCCGCCCGCCCCCGCCGCAGGCGGGGAACCCCGGCGGTCGTGCTAACATTGCGCGCCGCGCCACAAGAGGGCGCGGTTTGCCGTTGGCGAGTACCGCCCGGGCGGCCTGCGCCGGCATGGCTTCGGCTTGTTGTCCACCGAAGCGGCCGCTGCAGCGTTGTGATGTGTTTCCTGCACGCGAGCCGCCCCCGAATCCGCCCGATCCGGGCTGGCCACCGGCACGCGATGCACTGGCACACCCACGGCCGATCCGGCGCACCCGGCGGCACGGCGCCATGCCGTGCCCCGCCGGGGATCGCCCGTCATCATTGCCATGACGCCCATCCGACCGTTTCCAGGAGATGTATGCGTAGTTCCGTGACCTCGCGAGATGCTTCGCGAAACACCGCGCAGGGTGTTTCGCAATCCGCCGGCCTGCCGCTGGGCGCGATTATCCTGGTCAGCCTGCTTATTCTCCTGGTCTGGTTCGGCACGCTCGAGGCGCGCCACCTGCTGCGCTCGGACGAAGGCCGCTATGCGGAAATCGCCCGCGAGATGTTCGCCAGCGGCGACTGGGTCACGATCCGCTACAACGCGCTCAAGTATTTCGAAAAACCGCCCTTCCACATGTGGGTGACGGCGCTGTCGTACACCCTGTTCGGCGTGGGCGACTGGCAGGCGCGGCTGTGCGTGGCGCTGTCCGGCATGCTCGGCCTGGTGGTGTCGATGAAGGCCGCGGCGCGCTGGTACGGCACCCGCGCCGCCCTGCTGACCGGCCTGGTCCTGGTGGCCGCGCCGATGTGGAGCGTGGCCGCGCACTTCAACTCGCTCGACATGACGCTGTCCGGCGCGATGGCCTGCGTGCTGGCGTTCATGCTGCTGGCCCAGCACCCGGCCGCCACCCCGGCCGCGCGCCGCTACTGGATGTGGGCGTGCTGGGTGGCGATGGGCGTGGCGATCCTGACCAAGGGCCTGGTGGGCATCGCCCTGCCGGGTCTGGTGCTGGTGATCTACACGCTGATCGCGCGCGACTTCGGCCTGTGGAAGCGGCTGCATCTGGCCAGCGGCATCGCGCTGATGCTGATCGTCACGGTGCCGTGGTTCTGGCTGGTGTCGGAGCGCAACCCCGAATTCCTCCATTTCTTCTTCATCCACGAGCACTGGCAGCGCTACACCTCCACGGTGCACTCGCGCAAGGGCCCGCTCTGGTATTTCGTGCCGCTGCTGGTGGCCGGCTTCCTGCCGTGGCTGGGACTGGCGCCGCGCATGTGGCAGGTGGTGCGCGGCGGCGCCGCGGCGGCGCGCGCCACCGGCACCCGGCCGTTCCAGCCGGCGCTGCTGCTGGCGGTGTGGGCCATCGCCATCTTCGTGTTCTTCAGCCTGTCGGGCTCCAAGCTGCCCGGCTACATCGTGCCGATCTTCCCCGCGCTGGGCATGCTCGCCGGCGTGGCGCTGCAGCATATCGACGACCGCAGCTGGCGCCGCCAGATGAACGGCATGCTGGCGATCGCGGTGGCCGGCCTGCTGGCCAGCCCCTACGTGGCCACGCTGAATTCCGACAACACCCCCAACGAGCTGTACCGCCTGTTCGCGGTGTGGGTCGGTGCGGCCTTCGCGCTGATGATCGTCACCATCTTCGCCGCGCGCTGGCTGCTGGCCCGCAAGGGCCTGATGGTCAGCATCACGGTCTACGCGGTGGGCCTGTTCGGCAGCTTCACGGTGGCGCTGCTCGGCCACGAAGTGATGGGCCGGCCGACCTCCGGCGTGGACATGGTGCCCGCCATCGAGGCGGTGCTGACCGACGACATGCCGATCTACGGCGTGCGCATGCTGGACCACACCCTGCCGTACTACCTGCGCCGCACCACCATCATGGTGGAATGGCCCGACGAGCTGGAGTTCGGCACCCAGCAGGAGCCGCAGAAATGGCTGCCCACGCTGGATGCCTTTATTGCAAAATGGCAGGATGGCCAGCGCGCCGTGGGGATCATGTCCGCCGCGACCTACCGCCTGCTGCAGGAGCGCAACGTGCCGATGTACAAGATCGCGCAGGACAAGCGCCGCGTGGCGGTGGCCAATTTCCCGCTGCCGGGCCAGGCCCCGGCGGCCGCACAGCCCTCCGCACAGCCAGAACCGAACCGCGCCCCATGACGCTTTCCACCTTCGCATTCATCTTCACCGGCGTGCTGCTCAATGCCTGCGCGCAACTGCTGCTCAAGGCCGGCACCAACGCCATCGGCGCCATCACGCTGGAGCGCGCCACGCTGCTTGCCACCGCGCTGCGCGTGCTGACGCAGTGGCCGGTGCTGGCCGGGCTGACGCTCTACGTGGTGAGCGTGGGCGTGTGGATCGTCGGCCTGTCGCGCGTGGACGTCTCGATCGCCTACCCGATGCTGTCGCTCGGCTACGTGGTGAACGCGCTGGCGGCCTGGTGGCTGTTCGGCGAGATGATCGGCCCGCTGCGCGTGGCCGGCATCCTGCTCATCCTGGCCGGCGTGTTCCTGATCGCCCGCTCGTGAGCGCCATCCCAACGTACCGCAAGGCCCGACCGTCATGACCGCACCCGCTGCCCAAGCCTTCCTGCCCTTCGTCAAGCCGTCGATCGACGCCGACGCCATCGCCGAGGTCGGCAAGGTGCTGGCCTCGGGCTGGATCACGTCCGGCCCCAGGATGCACGCGTTCGAGGACGCGCTGTCCGCGCTGTTCGGCGGCCGCCCGGTGCGCACCTTCGCCAACGGCTCGGCGACGATGGAAATCGCCCTGCGCATCGCCGACATCGGCCCCGGCGACGAGGTCATCACCACGCCGATCACCTGGGTGGCCACCGCCAACGTGGTCGTCACCGTGGGCGCCAAGCCGGTCTTCGTCGACGTCGACCCGCGCACGCGCAACCTCGACCTCGACGCCGTGGAAGCCGCCATCACGCCGCGCACGCGCGCCATCATGCCGGTCTACCTGTCGGGCCTGCCGGTCGACATGGACCGCCTCTACGCCATCGCGCGCAAGCACGGCCTGCGCGTGATCGAGGACGCCGCCCAGGCCATCGACTCGCGCTGGCGCGGCCAGCGCATCGGCGCCTTCGGCGACCTGGTGAGCTTCAGCTTCCAGGCCAACAAGAACATCACCAGCGTCGAAGGCGGCTGCCTGGTGATGAACTCGCCGGAAGAAGCGCTGCGCGCCGAGCGCCTGCGCCTGCAGGGCGTGATCCGCAGCGGCCCGGATGGCATGGACGTGGAGGAGCCCGGCGGCAAGTTCAACCTGACCGACGTCAACGCCGCCATCGGCCTGTCGCAACTGGCGCACCTGGACCACGTCACCGCGCGCCGCGCCGAGCTGGCCGAGGCGTATTTCCGCAGTGCCGCCGACCACGGCCTGGCCGGACTCGGCATCGAGCTGCCGCTGCCGCGCGACGGCGAGCTGGCCACCACCAACTGGCACATGTTCCAGGTGGTGCTGCCGGCCGCGCGCATCGCGGGCGGGCGCACCGCCGTGATGGACGCCATGCGCGAGCGCGGCATCGGCACCGGCGTGCACTATCCCGCCCTGCATCTGTTTACCTACTACCGCTCCCTTGGCTGGCGCGAAGGCATGCTGCCCCATGCCGAGCGCATCGGACAGGGCATCCTCACCCTGCCGATGTTCCCTGCGATGCAGGCCGCCGACGTGGAGCGGGTCTGCGCAACCCTCAGCGAAACATGCAAACGCCTCCTCAAATGAGCCCCGTCGAGGTCTCCGTCGTCATTCCCGTCTATAACGAGGAAGACGGCCTGCAGGCCCTGTTCGACCGCCTCTACCCGGCGCTCGACGCCCTCGCCTGCAGCTACGAGATCATCTTCGTCAACGACGGCAGCCGCGACCGCTCCGCGCAGATCCTGGCCAGCCAGTACCGGCTGCGCCCGGACGTCACGCGCGTGGTGCTGTTCAACGGCAACTTCGGCCAGCACATGGCCATCCTGGCCGGCTTCGAGCAGACCCGCGGCCAGATCGTCATCACGCTGGACGCCGACCTGCAGAACCCGCCGGAAGAAATCCCGCGCCTGGTGGCAACCATGCGCGAAGGGCACGACTACGTCGGCACCATCCGCCGCGAGCGCAACGACACGGCCTTCCGCCGCGTGGCGTCGCGCGCCATGAACCGGCTGCGCGAGCGCATCACGCGCATCAAGATGACCGACCAGGGCTGCATGCTGCGCGCCTACGACCGCAACGTGATCGACACCATCAACGCGTGCCGCGAGGTCAACACCTTCATTCCCGCGCTGGCCTACACCTTCTCCTCCAATCCGGTCGAGATCGTGGTCGAGCACGAGCAGCGCCACGCCGGTGAATCCAAGTACTCGCTGTTCCAGCTCATCCGGCTGAACTTCGACCTGGTGACGGGCTTCTCGATCGTGCCGCTGCAATGGTTCTCGGCCATCGGCACGCTGCTGTCGCTGGCCTCGGGCGGGCTGGTGGCGGTGCTGCTGGTGCGCCGCTTCCTGCTCGGCGCGGAAGTGCAGGGCGTGTTCACCCTGCTGGCCTTCAACTTCTTCCTGGTCGGCATCATGCTGTTCGGCATCGGCCTGCTGGGCGAGTACATCGGCCGTATCTACCAGGAAGTGCGCAACCGCCCGCGCTACCGCATCCAGGCGGTGCTAGAGGGCAACCCCGAAACACAGAAAGGCCAGCCGGCCACGGAGCCATCGTGCGCGCAGTAGTCTTCGCCTACCACAACGTCGGCGACCGCTGCCTGCGCGTGCTGCACGCGCGTGGCATCGAGGTGGCGCTGGTCGTCACCCACCGCGACCGCCCGGACGAGAACATCTGGTTCCGCCGCGTCGCCGATACCGCCGCCGAACTCGGCGTGCCCTTCATCTACGGTGAAGACCCCGCCGACCCGGCGCTGGCCGAGGCGGTGGCCGCGGCGCGCCCGGACATGATCTTCTCGTTCTACTACCGCGCGATGATCCCCGCCGCCGTGCTGGCGCTGGCGCCGCGCGGCGCGTTCAACATGCACGGCTCGCTGCTGCCGAAGTACCGCGGCCGCGTGCCGGTGAACTGGGCCGTGCTGCACGGCGAGACCGAGACCGGCGCCACGCTGCACGCGATGGAAGCCAAGCCGGACGCCGGCTACATCGTCGACCAGACCGCCGTGCCGATCCTGCCGGACGACACCGCGGGCGAAGTCTTCGAGAAGGTCACGGTGGCCGCCGAGCAGACGCTGTGGCGCGCGCTGCCCGCCATGATGGCCGGCAACATCGTGCCGCTGCCCAACCGCCTTGCCGAAGGCAGCTACTTCTCCGGCCGCAGGCCGGAAGACGGCCGCATCGACTGGCAGCAAGGCGCCGCCCGGGTCTACGACCTGGTGCGCGCGGTGGCGCCGCCCTACCCCGGCGCCTTCACCGACATCGGCGCGCGCCGCTTCGTGGTGGCGCAGGCGCGCCGCCCGCACGGCGTCGCGCCCGCCCTGCCGGCGGGCGCCCGGCCCGGCCTGCACGTGGCCGGCGGGCAGATCGTCGGCCTGTGCGGCGACGGCGAAGTGATCCTGATCCGCGAATTACTCGACGCGGGCGCACCGGCACAGGCCGTTTCGCCCGACGCACTCTCTACATTTCTTACCGCATCGTCCAAAGAGGAACACCGATGAAAAAGGTCCTGATTCTTGGCGTCAACGGCTTCATCGGCCACCACCTGACGCGCCGCATTCTCGAAACCACGCCGTGGGAGGTCTACGGCATGGACATGGCCAGCGACCGCCTCGGCGACCTGATCGACCACCCCCGCATGCACTTCTTCGAGGGCGACATCACCATCAACAAGGAGTGGATCGAGTACAACATCCGCAAATGCGATGTCGTCCTCCCCCTCGTCGCCATCGCCACCCCGGCCACCTACGTGCGCCAGCCCCTGCGCGTGTTCGAGCTCGACTTCGAGGCCAACCTCCCCATCGTCCGCGCCGCCGTCAAGTACGGCAAGCACCTCGTCTTCCCCTCGACCTCCGAGGTCTACGGCATGTGCCACGACGACGAGTTCGACCCCGAGACCTCCGAACTCATCTGCGGCCCCATCAACAAGCCCCGCTGGATCTACGCCTGCTCCAAGCAGCTGATGGACCGCGTCATCCACGCCTACGGCATGGAGCAGGGCCTCAACTACACCCTGTTCCGCCCGTTCAACTGGATCGGCGCCGGCCTCGACTCCATCTTCGAGTCGAAGGAAGGCTCCTCCCGCGTCGTCACCCAGTTCCTCGGCCACATCGTGCGCGGCGAGCCGATCAAGCTGGTCGACGGCGGCGCCCAGAAGCGCGCCTTCGCCGACATCACCGACGGCATCAGCGCCCTCATGCGCATCATCGAGAACCCGCAAGGCGTCGCCACCGGCAAGATCTACAACATCGGCAACCCCGCCAACATCCACTCGGTGCGCGAACTCGCCGAGATGATGCTCAAGATGGCCGCCGACTACCCGGAATACGCCGAACTCGCCCGCCAGACCCAGATCGTCGAGACGTCCTCCGGCGACTTCTACGGCAAGGGCTACCAGGACGTGCAGAACCGCGTGCCCAAGATCGACAACACCGTCGAAGAACTGGGCTGGAAACCCGCCGTCAGCATGGAAGACGCGCTGCGCGCCATCTTCGAGGCCTACCGCGGCAAGGTCGTCGAAGCCCGCACCCTGGTCGACTCGGCCAACTGAGGCCCGCGCCGATGGCACGCATCGCCCTCAAGGTCGACGTCGACACGCTGCGCGGCACCCGCGAAGGCGTGCCGGCGCTGCTCGCCATGCTGGCCCGCGTGCGGGCCGAGGCCACCTTCCTGTTCAGCCTCGGCCCGGACCACACCGGCTGGGCGCTGCGGCGCGTGTTCCGGCCCGGCTTCCTGCAGAAAGTCTCGCGCACCTCGGTGGTGTCCAACTACGGCCTGCGCACGCTGATGTACGGCGTGCTGCTGCCCGGCCCCGACATCGGCCGCAAGGCCGCGGCCGAGATGCGCGCCGCGCGCGCGGCCGGCCACGAGTGCGGCATCCATACCTGGGACCACGTGTACTGGCAGGACAACGTGCGCGCGCGCGACGCGGCCTGGACCCGGCGCCAGATGCAGAGCGCGTTCGACCGCTACGTCGACATCTTCGGCGAAGCCCCGCCCACGCACGGCGCGGCCGGCTGGCAGATGAACGACGAAGCGTTCCGCCAGATCGACGACTGGGGCATGGCCTACGCCTCCGACGGACGCGGCACCGCGCCGTATATCCCGACCGTGGACGGCGTAGCGCTGCGCCACGTGCAGATGCCCACCACGCTGCCCACGCTCGATGAACTCATCGGCGTGGACGGCCTGACCGAGGACAACGTCCACGAAGCCGTGCTGCGCCTGAGCAGCGACGGCCGCGACCACGTCTTCACGCTCCATACCGAACTCGAAGGCGGCAAGCTGGCGCCGGTGTTCAACCGGCTGCTGGACGGCTGGCGCGCGCAAGGCCACGAACTGGTGTCGATGGCCACGCTCTACCGGCATCTCGACCGGACCGCCTTGCCGCTGGCGCCGGTCACGTGGGGCGCCATCGAAGGCCGCAGCGGCGAATTGATCGTGCAGCCCTGATACGGCCGGAGCGCAGGCTCTTGCGCCCCACCAGTGTCCGGCCGTCTCCCTCATTTGCCCATATAGACCCAGCGCTGCCGGAAGTATCCTCCGCCCTCGCGGCGCGTGTTCGTCGCCAGCCGCACCGCGGCGACCCGCAACGCGGGGGCATCGTCATCGGTCATGACGGGGAAGATGATCGGTTCGTCGTCCTGCTGGGCTTGCGTGCCCGTCCGAATCGCCTTGGCCTCCCGCTCCGCGCGCGCCGGATTGGCGTCGTACAGCCGCTGCTCAAAGCGGTTCAGCGAACCGCCTTTCGCCACTTTCTCGCACATCTGGCGAAAAGCTTCCTCCTGATCGAACTTCGTGAGCGCACCCGCCAGATAGAAGCCGGCAAACGAATCGTGCACGTAGTGCTGGAACAACACGTCCTCGCCGCGCTGCGGGAACTGCCGCCGCTCGGGTTGCGCACGGAAGATATCCAGCGCCCAACGTTCCCAGGGCGTCAGCGGCAGGCCCGCCTCCGCATAGATAAGCGGCATCTGATTGCCGCCGGCGCGTTCCCGCGGCGACAGCACAAGCCCGCCACGGTCGGTACGCATGGCATTGGGCGACGCGCGTAGCTCAAGCAGATGTACGTCCCACTGCATGCGCAGATCGGACTCCTCCAGGTCCTGCTTGTCCTGCGGATCGGCGGCATATATGGAAATCGCCTTGTCCCCCATGGAATTCACGCAGGATCGCCAGCGATAGTAGAGACCCATGTGCTTGCGCACCAGCGTCTCGTAGTTGGTCTCGCCATCCGCATCCAGGTCTTGCAGGTAGAGGTCGAAGGCGGACACCAGCTTGAGATCGACCTCGAAGTCATCGCGCACCACCTTCTTCAATTTGTCGAAGCGCGTCAGCGGCACCCCGGCGACCAGCGCGGTCCGGTACATATGCAGCAACGGGATCTGCGACAGCAGGGCGGCATGGCCATCCCGCGAGCGCCCCTGGTTGCCCGGCGCATAGCCGCCACCCACGTCCGAATGCACGCCCGGGAACAGCCACTCCTCCACATTACCGCCCACCACGCGCGTGAACGGGAAGTTCATCCGCACCTCGTGCGCGGCCATCAGGTGCAGGGTCTTCCGCACCTGCTCGGGCAGCGGCTTGAGGATCTCGGCAGCCCAGCTTCCGTGCCCGCTCGCCATCCAGAGACCGAACTGTTCGTGCATGGATGCCGGCGCCCCCACCGAGGCCACCGAATCGAACAGCCCCAGGAACTGGATCTCGGTCGGGATGCCCGCGAACAACCCCTCGCGCAGCGCGTCCCGGTACCAGTAGCAAAAGGCGCGCGCTTCCACGGCGCCGCGCGAGAAGCCGAACACCGACAGTGCCACCAGCGGCACGCTGGGCAGCTTCTTGGCCAGCAGGCGCTCGCGCAGCCGTTGCGACAGATTTTCCGTCAGCGGCTGGAACCAGTCGCGCCGCAGGATGGGCGGATCCTCCGGGTTCGGCTTGCGTTGGTAGTCGACCTTTTGCTCGTAGTCTTTGATCAGACTGGCCATTTCCGTCACGGAGAATAGCGGTTGGTCATCGTACACGGTACGGTGCACTGCGTTATAGACCTGCAACACTGCCCACAAGACACGTGCCTGCCCGCCCTTGGCGAAGGCCTTGCCGTCCTGAGTCTCCTGATGCTCGCCGATCTGCTCAAACGGCGTGCCGACGCCCGGCATGTAAAAGCGGAAGTACTGGTTGCTGTCCCCAGGGCGATTGTCCAAGGCATCGGGATGTGTCAGATACAGCCGCACGATGTTGCTGTGCGAACGGACCGGCGGCGGCTTCAGGCGCGGATTCAATTCATAGTCCCGCTCCATATTGTTGTTGGTGCCGTCGAAGAAAAGACCAACATTGACAACGTGGTGACACTCCGGCCGCACTCCCTTCTTGAAGTTCAGGCAAGACGGACGGTGATCATCCAGATAGTCTTCCTCCTGCAACGTAAGCCGGCAGTACTTTGCTGCGGGCGAATACGCGGTGTAGGTCTGCGGTGTCTTGACAGGCTGGCTCATGGGCGCACGTCTCCGCGCTGCTGGTTGGGATTCACCGGACGCGGAATGGGGTGCTTGCTGCTCCGGGGCCCTGGATTCGACACGACAACACGAATCTGGTCATTCGGGAAAAAATGGACATACACATCCCCCGGTTCGGTGTACGGCTCGACCGGCACCCCGATCTTGGTCTTCCAGTTGTGTTTGCTGCCGTCGTCCAGGGTCAGGTCATAATCGATGTCGACGGTCAGGCCAGGTCGGTAGACCCGTGGCAGGCGTACGCAGCATGTGCCGGCAAGACCTCCCCCATAGGCATTGGCATTGGCCCCGAAGGCACCATTCACCCTGAACCCGTAGAGAAACTGGTCCGTATGGTTCACCGGCCCGATCGAGGCATTGATATAGGCCCTGTCGTTGTCACGGGTGGAAACACCGCTGCCGGCACAGCCCGACAGCATGACCACGGCCAGGCCGGCGGCCAGCATCGCAAGTCGTTGCTTCATGGAAATTTTCCGGTGGATGGCGTCGCGGGATCCGTCACCCATGCCGGCAAGGCTGCCAGCAGCGCTGACAAGGCCCCCTCCTTGCGACTGGCCGCAAGCAGCGCGCACTGCACGGCGGGATGCTGTTCGCAGTCCCCTGGGAAGCGCAGGGCAAAACGGATGTATCGATAGCGCTCCTGCTCGCCGTGGATACCGAACCGGTCCAGCGTCGCAAGGCACTGACGCGCGATGTCGTATTGCTCGATTGGGCTGTGCGCCAGCAGGGCATGCGCCGGCGTGTCCGCCAGCCTGGCCAGATGGGAATCCGCCTCTGACAGATCGCTCATCCGGATAAATTGCTGCTCCGTGATGCGAAAGTCCGTGACAAAATCGTTCGGCGAAGCCGGGCTGGTGTCCGGGCTGCCATCGAAGAATTGCAGTTGCCCGTGGCGGTCCACCACCATCCAGGCATCGATGCCGGCAAAGGCATGAGCGTGCTGCGCTGGTGTCAGCAAACCCTGCGCCGGCGGCCAGACACGCGTATCGCCAAAGCGCAGTACCCAGTGGCTTCCGTCATCATCGGTAACGCCGGCCAAACGCATGAGCTGCGCCTTGACCACCTCGATGGGATGTTTGCTGACGATAAAGCCAAGCGCCGGCCTGCCGCTGCAACGCATGAGCAATTGCGACAGCACCTGCTGCGCCAGTCGATCCGGAACCTCCGGCAACATCAGCAGGCAAGGCGACCACTCCCGGACGCGGTCGAAATCCGGCTGGCCGGCATAGACGGACACCGGGGGCTGCCACCCCTGCTGCACACAGAAATCGACAAACCCTGCAATGAGCAGGCAATCGACAAGCGCATAGAGATGTAGTCCTGGTGTTTGTGCCGACCGGCGTTCCCACTCCTTCAGGAGTTCGCCTGCCACTTGAGGGGAGCTCGCGGCTACCGCGAAATATTTCGTCATGCTTATCACGCTGCCGCTCGCCGTCATTTCGCCCTCCCTGGCAGCCGGCTCGAGGCGGCCGCTTGTTTCACGACAAGGACAAGACTTGGCATGCAGGCATTGGAGGACAGCGTATTGGAGGGGATCTGCGCGATCGGCTTTTCGGACTCGGGCGCGATGCCGTCGATCTTGCGCTCGGCGGTGCCAACACAGCCGATCAGGCCGGTGTCCGCACTGCCCGGCCCTATCTTGAACCTCGGCCCCTTGCCCCAACTGACGGGCCGGCCAAGGTCGGCGGCCAGTTCGTGCCCCGAATACGGCTCATCTGGCACCGTGAGGCCCACCATATCGGTGGACAGGTCGTTGAGGTTCCCGGTGCTCTGCGCCCGAGCAGCATCTGGTGCGGCCTCCTGACCCCAGGTCCTGGGCAGGCCGTCTGCGTGGATGTTGAGGGTGCGAGAAGAGGGGCGGAACGACGAACAATCGCACATAGGCGGCACTCCGGCGAGGTGAAGGGCCCGCGCACAGCCGATGCAATGCTCATTTGCGTGGCGCGGGAGTCGCCTTCTAGGCTACCGCTCAATGCGCCGAATAAATTCGGGGAAATCCAAAAGCAGGCTTTTCTGACTGTTTTTTCGGAACGATCCACATGGAGATTCAGCCGATTCCGCAGCCTGATGCCCCTCCCCCCATTTCAATGACCCAGCGGGCTAATATCCTGCATGGACTGGCAAAGCAATCCCTCACCCCCGCCCCGCCTTCGCCAGCCGCAGCCCGTTGAACACCACCAGCAGGCTCGCGCCCATGTCGGCGAACACGGCCATCCACATGGTGCCCAGGCCCGCCGCGGTCAGCGCGAGGAAGATCACCTTGATGCCGAGCGCCAGCGCGATGTTCTGCTTCAGGATGGCCGAGGTGCGCCGCGACAGCCGGATGAACGCGGGGATCTTGCGCAGGTCGTCGTCCATCAGCGCCACGTCCGCGGTCTCGATGGCGGTGTCGGTGCCGGCCGCGCCCATCGCGAAGCCGATGTCGGCGCGCGCCAGCGCGGGCGCGTCGTTGACGCCGTCGCCGACCATGCCCACCACCACGCGCCCGGCGGCGCCCGCGGCGCCTTCGCCGCCCTTCACGCTCAGCGCGGCGATGGCATCGGCCTTGTCCTGCGGCAACTGATTGCCGCGCGCCTCGTCGATCTCCACCTGCGCGGCGATGGCCTGCGCCGTGTGCGGGTTGTCGCCCGACAGCATCAGCGTGCGCACGCCCAGCGCGTGCAGCTCGGCCACGGCCTGGCGGCTGTGGTCCTTGACCGTGTCCGCCACGCCGAACAGGGCCTCGACACCGTGGTCGGCGCCCAGCACCACCACCGTCTTGCCTTGCCGCTCCAGCGCTTCCAGCGTGGCCTCCAACTCGGGTGAGCACAGCCCGCGGTCATGGATCAGGCGGTGGTTGCCGAGGTAATACGCGCGGCCGTTGACGGTGCCGCTCACGCCGTAGCCGGGCAGCGCCGCGAAGTCCCGCACGTCCAGCGGCGCGATGCCTTCGGCGCGCGCCGCGCCGGCCACCGCCATCGACACCGGATGGTCCGAGCGGCCGGCCAGGCTGGCCGCCACCGCGCGCGCCGCCGCGCTTGCCGCCGCGCCGCCCGCGGCGATCTCGCCGAGCGGCTGGAAGTCGGTCTGCGCGGGCTTGCCGTGCGTGATGGTGCCGGTCTTGTCCAGCGCCAGCCAGGCCAGGTCCTTGCCCTGCTCGAGATAAATCCCGCCCTTGATCAGGATGCCGCGCCGCGCCGCCGCGGCCAGGCCGCTGACGATCGTCACCGGCGTGGAGATCACCAGCGCGCACGGGCAGGCGATCACCAGCAGCACCAGCGCCTTGTAGATCCACGCGCTCCAGTCGCCGTCCAGCGCCAGCGGCGGCACCACCGCCACCAGCACCGCGCCGAGGAAGACCAGCGGCGTGTACACGCGCGCGAAGCGGTCGACGAAGCGCTGGGTGGGCGCGCGGCTGCCCTGCGCGGCCTCGACCGCGTGGATGATGCGCGCGAGCGTGGAGCCGCTGGCGGCGGCGGTCACTTCGTATTCCAGTTCGCCAGCCTGGTTGATGGTGCCGGCGAACAGCGCGTCGCCCACGCCCTTGTCCACCGGCACGCTCTCGCCGGTGATGGGCGCCTGGTCCAGCGTGGACTGGCCGCGCAGCACGCGGCCGTCGAGCGCCACGCGCTCGCCCGGGCGCAGCCGCACCAGCGCGCCGACGGCCACCGCGCGCGCGTCGACCGCCTGCCAGCTGCCGTCCGCCTGCCGCACCGTGGCCTGCTCGGGCGCCATCGCCATCAGGCCGCGCACGGCGTTGCGCGCGCGGTCCAGCGAGGCGGCCTCGATGCGCTCGGCCAGCGCGAACAACACCATCACCATCGCCGCTTCCGGCCACTGGCGGATCAGCATCGCGCCGGTCACGGCGATGCTCATCAGCGCGTTGATGTTCAGGTTGCCGTTGGACAGCGCGATCCAGCCCTTCTTGTACACGCCGAGGCCGGCGATGGCGACCGCCGCCAGCGCCAGCACCGGCGCCAGCCAGTCCTGCCCCGGCACCTGCAGCCAGCCCACCGCTTCCGCGCCCAGCGCCGCCGCGCCGGCCAGCGCCAGCGGCCACCAGGGCCTGGCGGCCTGCGGGGCGAGCTCGGCGGCCTGCTCCGAGAGCGGCTCGGCCTTCATGCCGAGGCTTTCGATGGCGCGCACCACCGGGTCCAGCGAATCCAGCGTGTGGTGCACCGTCAGCACGCGCTGCATCAGGTTGAACTGCAGCCCCGCCACGCCCGCCATGCTGCCGAGCTTGTTGCGGATCAGGGTTTCCTCGGTCGGGCAGTCCATCGCGTCGATGCGATAGGTGGCCATCGCGGCGCCGGCCGGCACGTTGGCGGCGGGCGCGGGCGCCATGCCGGCCGAGGCGCATCCGCCGCCGCAGCAGGCGGACGCGCGGGCATGGCCGTGCGGCTGGCCTTGTGCGTGATCATGTGCGTGATCGTGCGCGTGCTGATGGTCCTGGCCGTGGTTGCTGTCGTGGTCGTGGTCGCAGCAATGCGCATGGCCATGCGCACGGTTTTCCGTCTGATCGTGCGCATGGTCATGGCGGTCGCCCTCCCGCTCGCGGACGGCGGCGTGGTCTGGCGTGGCGTCGGACATGGCGGTGCTCCCTGCTTTGTTGTGCTTGCCGTCCATTTAAGACCCTGGAGCGGCTACAGGGTCAAGCGCCGGAAGTGAATTGCCTGCCGCATGGCCTGTCGGGGAACCCTCGCCACGTTTCGCGCTCAAACCCGCCATTCCCGCCAGCCAGGGGGACAAGACCCCGGCCGCATCTTGGTCATATCCTGGCCGTATCGCGGTCAAAGCCGCTGCCTATATAATCCGCCGCATGCGCCGTTTCCTGATCCTGCTGTTCGTGCTCCTGCTGCCGCTCCAGTTCGCCTGGGCGGGCGCCGCGGCCTATTGCAGCCATGACGGCCAGCAGGACCGCGCCGACGCGATCGACGCGAAGTGGCATTTCGGCCATCACAGCCATGCCCACCACGGCGAGGCCGCCGACCACCGCGCCGCCGGCGACAAGGACAGCCAGGACGGCAGCGGCAAGACCAAGCTGCCCGACCTCGACTGCGCGGTCTGCCATTTCGCCGGCGCGCAGCTCGTGCTGCCCGACTTCTCCGGCGCCGGCGCGCACTTCGGGGTAGCGATCAGCTACCACGCGCTGGCCCCGTCCTTCCTCTCCGCGCCGGGCACCACGCCCGACCGCCCCCAGTGGCCGTCCGCCTGACCGGCGAGACGACCCCACTCCTTTCCAGACTCCCGTCTCGCCGAGCTTCCCTGGTCTTTTTCCGGTGAAATTCGATGAGAACACTTGTGATGCCGCTCGGGCTGGCGGCAGCTTTGCTCAGTCCCGCCGTGCCCGCCCAGGGCGCGGCGCCCGCCGCCATGCCCGCCATGCTGCCAGCGCCGCAGGCCGAGGAAGCCGCCGGCCCGCTGACGCTGGACGACGCCCTCGCGCTGGCAAGCGCGCGCAGCTTCACGCTATCGGCCGCCGGCCATGAGCTCGATGCCGCCGAGGGCGGCATCATGCAGGCCCGCGTCCTGCCCAACCCCGAGGTCGCCGTCCTGCTCGAGGACAACCGCCGCGACACCCGCACCACCACCGCGCAGATCAACCTGCCCATCGAGCTCGGCGGCAAGCGCGCGGCGCGCATCGGCGCGGCGCAGAAGGCGCGCGAGCTGGCGCAGTCCCGGCTCGGCGCGGCGCATGCCGGCCTGCGCGCGGCCGTGGTCGGCGGCTTTTTCGGCGTGGTCGTCGCGCAGGAGCGCCTCAAGCTGGCGCGCGGCGCGGCCGAGATCGCCGCCAAGGGCGCGCAGGCCGCGGCGCGCCGCGTGGCGGCCGGCAAGATCGCCCCGCTGGAGGAAAGCAAGGCGCGCGTCGAGCAGGCCAACGCCGAACTGGAGGTGGCCGACGCCGAGGCCGGGCTGGCCGCCGCGCGCCTGTCGCTGGCCAACCTGTGGGGCAGCGGCGAGGCCCGTTTCAGCGAGGCCGCCGGCAACCTCGACGCGCTGCCCGCGCGCCCCGACACCACCAGCCTGATGCAGGCGCTCGACAGCGCCCCCGAACTGCTCAGCAGCCGGCTCGAACTCGAGCGGCGCCAGGCCGTGATCGGCGTGGAGCGCAGCCGCCAGTACCCCGACCTGACCCTGAGCCTGGGCAGCAAGCGCGACAACGGCGCGCAGCGCGGCACCATGCCGGTGGTCGGCGTGGCCCTGCCGCTGCCGCTGTTCGACCGCAACCAGGGCAATCTCTACGCCGCCACGCGCCAGGCCGACAAGGCCGCCGACGAATACCGCGCCACCCAGGTGCGCCTGTCCGGCGAACTGCAGCAGGCCGCGCAGCAGTTGACGGTGTCGCGCGCCTCGGCGCAGGCGCTGCGCGGCACCGTGCTGCCCGCCGCGCAGCAGGCCTACGAGGCCGCCACGCGCGGCTTCGAGGCCGGCAAGTTCAATTTCCTCGACGTGCTCGATGCGCAGCGCACCTGGTTCCAGGCGCGCGTGCGCTATCTCGGCGTGGTCGCCAGCGCCTACCAGGCCGCCACCACCATCGACCGCATTCTCGGCCGCTAGCGCCAAAGGAACCCCATCATGGCAATCAACACAAAGCAGAAAACCGCCGTCGCCGTCATCCTCGCCGGCGGCGCGCTGGCCGGCGCGGCGCTGATCTTCGCCGGGCGCGGCAGCGATACCGGCGCGCATGGCGGCAACACCCACGCGGAAGCCGCCGCCCACGGCGACAGCGACGGCAACGGCGAAAACCACGACAGCACCGCCGGCCCCAACGGCGGCCAGCTGTTCCGGCAGGGCGACGCCGCCGTCGAAGTGCTGGTGGCCGAAGCCGGCCCCGGCGAAGGCGGCTCGCGCCTGCGGCTCTGGGCCTCGCGCGCGGGCCAGCCGCTCGCGCCCGCCGGCGTCAAGGCCGCCGGCGAACTGCGGCGGCTGACCGGCGAGCGCGAGCGCCTCGCCTTCGCGCCGGCCCAGGCCTACCTGCAAAGCGCGGCGGCCATCGGCGAGCCGCACGCCTTCGAAGCCAGCCTCGACGTGACCCTGCCCGGCGCCAGCGCTCCGCTTGCCATCAAGCTGCGCAAGGAGGAAGGCCTGGTCGAGATGACGCCCGCGCAGATCCAGGGCGCGGGCCTGACGCTGCAAGGCGCCGGCCCGGCCCGCATCGAAGGCACCGTGTCCTTCCCCGGCGAGATCCGCTTCAACGAAGACCGCACCGCGCACGTGGTGCCGCGCGTGGCCGGCGTGGTCGAAGGCGTGTCCGCCAACCTGGGCCAGCAGGTGCGCAAGGGCGACCTGCTGGCGGTGCTGGCCAGCACCACGCTGTCGGACCAGCGCAGCGAGCTGCTGGCCGCGCAGAAGCGCCTGGAACTGGCCGAGACGACCTTCCGGCGCGAGAAGAAGCTGTGGGAGGACAAGATCTCCGCCGAGCAGGACTACCTGGCCGCGCGCACCGCGCTGCAGGAAGCCCGCATCGCCACGCAGAATGCCGCGCAGAAGCTCACCGCCATCGGCGCGTCCGGCAGCGCGGGCGGCGGCACGGACAACGCGCGCGCGCTCAACCGCTTCGAGCTGCGCGCGCCGTTCGACGGCACCGTGGTGGAAAAGCATCTCGCGCTCGGCGAAGCCGTGGCCGCCGACGCCAACGTCTTCACCATCTCCGACCTCAGCACCGTGTGGGCCGAGTTCGTGATCGCGCCCAAGGACCTCGACCGCGTGCGCGTGGGCGAGAAGGTGCGCATCGCCTCGACCGCGTTCGACGGCAAGGCCGAAGGCACGGTCTCCTACGTCGGCTCGCTGCTGGGCCAGCAGACCCGCACGGCCACCGCGCGCGTGACCCTGGCCAACCCCAAGATGGCCTGGCGCCCGGGGCTGTTCGTCACCGTGGGCGTGACGGATTCCAGCGCCGAGGTGCCGGTCGCCATCGACGCGCAGGCGCTGCAGAGCCACGGCGACCAGCAGGTGGTGTTCGTCGCCGTGCCGGGCGGCTTCCTGGCGCAGCCGGTCAAGACCGGGCGCGGCGACGGCAGGCTGGTCGAGATCACCGAGGGCATGCGGGCCGGCTGGCAGTACGTGGCCGGCAACAGCTTCATGGTCAAGGCGGAACTCGGCAAGGCCGGCGCCGAGCACAGCCACTAAGCGGAGACCGACATGTTCGAACGACTGATCCGCTTCGCCATCGCGCAGCGCTGGCTGGTGCTGCTGGCCGTGCTGGCCATCGCCGCGCTCGGCGCGTACAACTACAGCCGGCTGCCGATCGACGCCGTGCCCGACATCACCAACGTGCAGGTGCAGATCAACACCGCCGCGCCCGGCTATTCGCCGCTGGAGGCCGAGCAGCGCGTGACCTACCCGATCGAGACCGCCATGTCCGGCCTGCCCGGGCTGGAGCAGACCCGCTCGCTGTCGCGCTACGGGCTGTCGCAGGTCACGGTGATCTTCAAGGACGGCACCGACATCTACTTCGCGCGCCAGCTGGTCAACCAGCGCATCCAGGAGGCCGCGCGCAACCTGCCGCCGGGCGTGGCGCCGCAGATGGGCCCGATCTCCACCGGCCTCGGCGAGATCTACCTGTGGACCGTGGAAGCCGAGGACGGCGCCAGGAAGCCCGACGGCGGCGCCTACACGCCGACCGACCTGCGCGAGATCCAGGACTGGGTCATCAAGCCGCAGCTGCGCACCGTGCCCGGCGTGACCGAGATCAACTCCATCGGCGGCTTCGCCAAGGAATACCTGGTGGCGCCCAGTCCCGAGCGCCTGGCCTCCTACGGCTTGAGCCTGCAGGACGTGGTGGCCGCGCTGGAGAAGAACAACGCCAACGTGGGCGCCGGCTACATCGAGCGGCGCGGCGAGCAGTACCTGGTGCGCGCGCCGGGACAGGTCAGGTCGGTCGACGACATCCGCGAGATCATCGTCGGCAGCGCGCAGGGCCAGCCGATCCGCATCCGCGACCTGGCCGAGGTCGGCATCGGCCGCGAGCTGCGCACGGGCGCGGCCACCGACAACGGGCGCGAGGTGGTGCTGGGCACCGTCTTCATGCTGATCGGCGAGAACAGCCGGGCCGTGTCGCAGGCGGTGGACAAGCGCATGGCGGCCATCAACCGCTCGCTGCCGGCGGGCGTCAAGGCCGTCACCGTGTATGACCGCACCCTGCTGGTGGACCGCGCCATCGCCACCGTCAAGAAGAACCTGATCGAGGGCGCGGCTCTGGTCGTGGTGATCCTGTTCCTGTTCCTCGGCAACCTGCGCGCGGCGGTGATCACCGCGCTGGTGATCCCGCTGTCGATGCTGTTTACCTTCACCGGCATGGTGACGTACAAGATCAGCGCCAACCTGATGAGCCTGGGCGCGCTGGACTTCGGCATCATCATCGACGGCGCGGTGGTCATCGTCGAGAACTGCGTGCGCCGCCTCGCCCACGCGCGCCAGCGCCACGGCAGGCCGCTCACGCGCGGCGAGCGCTTCCACGAAGTGTTCGCGGCCTCGCAGGAGGCGCGGCGCGCGCTGGTGTTCGGCCAGTTCATCATCATGATCGTCTACATCCCGATCTTCGCGCTCACCGGCGTGGAGGGCAAGATGTTCCACCCGATGGCCATGACCGTGGTGCTGGCGCTGGCCGGCGCGATGATCCTGTCGGTGACGTTCGTGCCGGCGGCGGTGGCGCTGTTCATCGGCGACAAGGTGGCCGAGAAGGAAAACCGCCTGATGCTGTGGGCCCGGCGCGCCTACGCGCCGCTGCTCGGCAAGACCCTGGCCAACACGCCGGTGGTGCTGGCCTTCGCCGCGGTGGCCGTGCTGCTCAGCGGGCTGGTGGCCACGCGCCTGGGCAGCGAGTTCATCCCCAACCTCAACGAAGGCGACTTCGCCGTGCAGGCGCTGCGCATCCCGGGCACCAGCCTGACGCAGTCGCTCGCCATGCAGCAGCAGATCGAGACCCGGCTCAAGGAGAAATTCCCCGAGATCGAGCGCGTCTTCGCCCGCACCGGCACCGCCGAGATCGCCTCGGACCCGATGCCGCCCAATGCGTCCGACGGCTACATCATGCTCAGGCCGCGCGCGCAGTGGCCCGATCCGGGCAAGACGCGCGAGCAGTTGCTGGCGCAGATGGAGGCCGAACTGGAAACCATCCCCGGCAACAAGTACGAGTTCTCGCAGCCGATCCAGTTGCGCTTCAACGAACTGATCTCCGGCGTGCGCAGCGACGTCGCCGTCAAGATCTTCGGCGACGACAACCAGGTGCTGGAGGACACCGCGCAGAAGGTCGCCGGCGTGCTGCGCGGCATCCCCGGCGCGGCCGAGGTCAAGGTCGAGCAGACCAGCGGCCTGCCGGTGCTCACGGTGGACGTGGACCGCGCCCGCGCGGCGCGCTACGGCCTCAACATGACCGACGTGCAGGACACCGTGGCCATCGCCGTGGGCGGGCGCGACGCGGGCATCTTCTTCCAGGGCGACCGCCGCTTCAACATCGGCGTGCGCCTGCCCGAAGGCATCCGCGCCGACGTCGAGGCGCTGCGCCGCCTGCCCATCCCGCTGCCGCGCGGCGGCGCCGCGCGCAACGGCGAGGCCGCGCCGGCGAGCTACATCCCGCTCGGCGAGATCGCCACGCTCACGCTCGCGCCCGGCCCCAACCAGGTCTCGCGCGAGAACGGCAAGCGCCGCATCGTGGTCAGCGCCAACGTGCGCGGCAGCGACGTGGGCAGCTTCGTCCCCGCGGCCATGAGCGCGCTCGACCGCCAGGTCAAGGTCCCGGCCGGCTACTGGATCACCTGGGGCGGCACCTTCGAGCAGCTGCAGTCCGCCACCACGCGCCTGCAGATCGTGGTGCCGGTGGCGCTGCTGATGGTGTTCGTGCTGCTGTTCGCCATGTTCGGCAACGTGCGCGACGGCCTGCTGGTCTTCACCGGCATCCCGTTCGCGCTGACCGGCGGCATCCTCGCGCTGTGGCTGCGCGGCATCCCGCTGTCGATCTCGGCCGCGGTCGGCTTCATCGCCCTGTCCGGCGTGGCCGTGCTCAACGGGCTGGTGATGCTGTCGTTCATCCGCAGCCTGCGCGAGGAAGGCAAGCCGCTCGACGAAGCCATCCGCATCGGCGCCCTCACGCGGCTGCGCCCGGTGCTGATGACCGCGCTGGTGGCCTCGCTCGGTTTCATCCCGATGGCCATCGCCACCGGCACCGGCGCAGAAGTGCAGCGGCCGCTGGCCACGGTGGTGATCGGCGGCATCCTGTCGTCCACCGCGCTCACGCTGCTGGTGCTGCCGGTGCTGTACCGGCTGGCGCACCGGCGCGAGGCGGAGCAGGAGGGAGAGCAGGATGTGGGACAGCAGGACGGCGGCGGCGAGGCGGAAACCGGCGCGGCGCGGTTGCCAGCGTGACGGCGTGACGGCGTGGGGGCCGCGCAAGGCGGTTCCTGACTGCCAGCAGCCCTCCGCATGCCGAAGGTTTGCTCCCCTCTCCCATGCAATGGGAGAGGGGAGAACACAGCCGGTGGGCTGGTCTTATCGACAGCGCCGAGCCAAAGCGACGCCTCGCCTTCGTTTCAACCCCGCCCTACCCGCCCACGCGCTGCGCCAGCACGTTCACGACCGGGAACGACAGTTCCAGCACCGTTTCGCCGGGCAGGCTGCGCACGCTGACGCTGCCGCCGTGCAGGCGCATGATGGTGTCGACGATCGCCAGCCCCAGGCCGGCGGAGGACGAGGAATTGCTGCGCGCGGGATCGCCGCGGTAGAAGCGGCCGAACACGTGCGGCAGCGCTTCGGGCGGGATGCCGGCGCCGCCGTTGCCGACGCGGATGGTGGTCGCGGCGCTGCCGGCCGCCACGCGGATGTCGACGGCGCTGCCGGCCGGCGCGTGGCGCAGCGCGTTGTCGACCAGGTTGGTCACGGCGCGGCGCAGCAGGGTCTGGTCGGCGCGCACCGTGCCCTGCCCGCTCAGCCGCAGCTTGATGTCGCGGTCGGCAGCCACGGCCTCGAAGTATTCGGCGACCTTGTCGAGCTCGGCGCGCGCGTCGAGCTCGCGCACGTTCATGGCGACCTGGGCATGGTCGGCGCGCGCCAGGAACAGCATGTTCTCGATCATGCGGGCCAGGCGCTCGTATTCCTCGAGATTGGATTCGAGCAGGCTCTCGTACTCCTGCACCGTGCGGTTCTGCCCGAGCGTGACCTGGGTCTGGCCGATGAGGTTGCTGATGGGCGTGCGGAAATCGTGCGCGAGGTCGGCGGAGAAGTCGGACAGGCGCTGGAAGCCGTCTTCGAGACGGGCCAGCATGTCGTTGAGCGCGTCCACCAGCACGCGCAGCTCGGACGGCGCCTGGCCGGCGTCGAGCCGGGTGGCGAGCCGGCTCACGGTCACGGCCGAGGCGTCCTCGGCCATGCGCCGCAGCGGGCGCAGGCCGCGCCGCGCCAGTACGCAGCCGAGGCCGGCGGCGGCCGCGGCGCCGCACAGCGTGGCCCACAGCATCTGCGACTGGTAGGCCTTCATCAGGGCGGCGCGGTAGCCGGCGTCGCGCAGCACCACGATCTCGACGGTGCGCTCGCTGTCGCCCAGCTGGCCGAGCGCGGCGATGCCGCGCGAGGCCACGCCGTTGCGGGGATACCAGGTATGCAGCCGCGACTTGTCCGGCGTGGTGGCCGCGGGCAGCACCGGCAGCGCCGGCACCGGCTCGTGGCGCGGGTTGAGCGTGACCAGCGGCTCGCCCAGGCTGTCGCGCACCAGCAGGATCAGGCCTTCGTGCCCGAGCGCGAGGTCGGCGAAACGATGGGTGTCGGCGCGGATCTCGGCCTCCGACCTGACCTCGCGCAGCAGGTGGCGCACCAGCAGCACCTCGCTGACCAGCTCGCCCTCGTCGCGGTCCTGCAGCTGGGTGGCCAGCGCGCCGGCCAGGTAGGTGCTGACCGCCACCAGGATCGCCACGGTGGCCGCGCCGTAGGCCAGCGCCATGCGCGCTGTCAGCGAGGCCGGCAGGCGCATCACGGCGCGCGCCAGGCCGCCGTCCTGCGCGGGCGCCCCGTTCATCGGGCGTCCTCTTCGTCGAGCACGTAGCCCATGCCGCGGCGGGTATGGATCAGCTTGGCCGGAAACGGGTCGTCGACCTTCGCGCGCAGGCGGCGGATGGAGACGTCGACCACGTTGGTGTTGCTGTCGAAGTTCATGTCCCAGACCTGCGAGGCGATCAGCGAGCGCGACAGCACCTCGCCGCGGCGGCGCGCCAGCAGTTGCAGCAGCGCGAATTCCTTGGAGGTCAACTCGAGCTTCTGCCCGCCGCGCGTCACGCGGCGCTTGACGGTGTCGATCTGCAGGTCCGCCACTTCCATCAGCTCGCTCTCGCGCAGCGGCCCGCGCCGCAGGATGGTGCGGATGCGCATGACCAGTTCGGCGAAGGCGAAGGGCTTGACCATGTAGTCGTCGGCGCCGAGTCCGAGGCCCTTCAGGCGGTCGGACAATTCGTCGCGCGCGGTCAGGAACAGCACCGGCGTGTCGCGCTCGCGGCGCAGTTCCTGCAGCACGGTCCAGCCGTCCATGCCGGGCAGCATGACGTCGAGCACGATCAGGTCGTATTCCTGCCCGCGCGCGTGGGCGAGGCCGTCCACGCCGTCGCGCGCCAGATCCGCCACGAAACCGGATTCACTCAGGCCCTTGCGCAGGTAGTCCCCCGCCTTGGGCTCGTCTTCCACGATCAGTATGCGCATTTCCGTTCACTCCGGGCCGGCGTGCGGCCGTTTGCCGCCATCGGCCCGGCCCCGCCAAGCCGACAAGCTATACGAGGAAGCGCGGCCGCGGCCGAACATGTCAACATTGTCATGTTCGCGTCACGCTCAGGCGGCTTTCAATGCGGGTACAATACCGCATCCATTTTTGCCCGGTTTCGATGAAACGCGCCCTCCGCTGCTTCCTGTTGTGCCTTGCCATGATCGCGCTGCCCGCACAGAGCATCGCGGCGGCGGTCATGATGGTATGCAGCACCGCGCAGTCGATCCGGGCGCCGCACCACCACGCCATGCCGGCGGCGGCGATGGCCGCGATCTCGGTCGATTCGCCGGCCATCGAATCGATGATGCTGCGCCACGCCGCCATGAAGTCGGTGGCGGAGGCGGCGCTCGCCGGCGGGCATTGCCATGACGACGCGGCGGCGCACGAGATGCCCGCCGCTGCCGACGACGACGATATGGCCGCCGCCGGGCCGCTCGCGCTGCATCCCGCCGACCCGCACGCCGGCCACCACCACGCCGGTCACGGCGCCGGCGGCACGTGCAGCGCCTGCGCGGCCTGCGCCGCCGGCGCGGTGATCCCCACCATCCTCCCCGAACTCGCGCTGGCCAGCCACGGCCATGCCGCGCCGCAGGCGGCGCTCGCCGCCTTCGCGGGTTTCCTCCCCGCCCCCTCCGACCGTCCGCCCGCCGCACGCTGCTGACACCCGAGGTGCGTCCATCGCACGCTCGCCGAAGTCCGTTCCAGGGTTGATCTTCCGTGTCGGCCCTTCCCGCGCCGACCGCGGCGCACCCCACGAACACTGAGGTTGTCATGCAATACGTCCGCATCCTGGCGGCGGCCTGCCTGTTGCTCGGGCCGGCCCTGGCGTCGGCGCAGTCCGGCGGCGCGCCCGCCGCGACGCCTGCCGGTCCGTCCGCCGGTCAATCCGCCAACAAGCCGGTCGATACGTCCGCCAGCCCCGCCGCCACGCCCGGCGATCCGCTCGATCCCGGCGCCGCGGTGCCGCCGCTGCCGTCACCGGACGTGCTGGCCGGCTACCTGCCGTTCCAGGCGCAGCCGGTCGCGCCGTGGCGCCAGACCAATGCGCAGGTCACGCCCGGCGCGGCCGGGAACGCGGCGCCCGACACCGGCGCCATGCCGATGCCGGCCGCGCCGGGCAATGCCGGCGCGGCTGCCCCGGCGCCCGGCGGGCACACCCACCATCACTGAGGAAGCCGCATGTCTTTTCCATTTCCCGGGCGCCCGGCGGCATCCAGGGCGGGGCTGGCCGCGGCCGCCTGCGCGCTGCTGCTGGCCGGCTGCGCCAGCTTCACCGATGACGGCGGCTTCGGCACCGCCGCCGAGGCCGCGCGCCAGCGGCTCGGCCAGGACGCGCTCTGGGTGCGCTCCGACCAGGACCGCGCCGAGGCCTACCGCCGCACCCAGGCGCTGCTGGCCGAGCCGCTCGATGCCGACAGCGCGGTGCAGATCGCGCTGCTCAACAACGCCGGCCTGCAGGCCGCCTTCGCCGAACTCGGCATCTCGGAAGCCGAATACGTGCAGGCCACGCGCCTGCCCAACCCCGGCTTTTCCTTCAGCCGCACGCGCCAGGGCGACGACCTCAAGATCGACCGCGCCATCGCCGTGGGCCTGGTCAACCTGCTGACGCTGCCGCTGGTGGCGCGCATCGAGCAGGACCGCTTCGCGCAGGCCCGGCTGGCGGTGGCCGATACGCTGCTGCGGCAGGCGTTCGCCACCCGCCGCGCCTTCGTCAACGCGGTCGCGGCGGAACAGGCGGCGCGCTACGCCGAGCAGGTCAGGCACGCCGCCGAGACCGGCGCGCTGTTCGCGCGCGACCTCGCGCGCGCCGGCAACGTCAGCGCGCTGGACCACGCGCGCGAGCAGGCCTTCTATGCCGATGCCGCCGCGCAGCTGGCGCGCGCGCGCCAGCAGGCGCTGGCCGCGCGCGAGCAGCTCACGCGCCGCCTCGGCCTGTGGGGCACCGGCGCGCAATACCGCCTGCCCGAGCGCCTGCCGGACCTGCCCAAGGCCCGTCCCGCGCTCACCGACCTGGAGGGTTATGCCATCGGCAACCGGCTCGACCTGCAGGCCAGCCGCGTGCAACTGGAAAGCCTGGCGCGTTCGCTCGGCCTCACGCGCGCCACGCGCTTCGTCAGCGTGATCGACGTGGCCTACCTGCGCAACTCGGAGACGGCCAAGCCCACCGAGAGCGGCTACGGCATCAATATCGAGATCCCGCTGTTCGACTGGGGCGGCGCGCGCGTGGCGCGGGCCGAGGCGGTCTACATGCAGGCCGCCGCGCGCCTGGCGGAAAGCGCGGTCGACGCGCGCTCGGAAGTGCGCGAGAACTATGCCGGCTACCAGGCGCGCTACGACATCGCGCGGCACTACCGCGACGAGGTGGTGCCGCTGCGCAAGCGCATCACCGACGAAGACCTGCTGCGCTACAACGGCATGCTGGTCAGCGTGTTCGAACTGCTGGCCGACGCGCGCGAGCAGGTCAACGCGGTCAACGGCTATCTCGACGCGCTGCGCGAATACTGGCTGGCCGAGACCGACCTGCAGGCCACGCTGGGCGGACGCCTGCCCGGCGCCGATGCGCCCCCGCCCTCCCCGCCGCCCGCCGGGTCCGCCCCGGCCGCCGCCCAGCCCAAAGGAAACTGAACATGGTCACCCGAAGACAATTCCTGCATGGCTCCGGCGCCGCCATGCTCGGCGCGGCGCTGGTGTCGCGCGCCGGCGCCGCCGCGCTGCCCGAAGCCGCGCTGCAATCGAGCCCCGCCACGCAGGCGCCGCTCCAGCCCGCCTCCGGCCGGCCCTACAACCCCGTGGTCACGCTCAACGGCTGGAGCCTGCCGTGGCGCATGCGGCAAGGCTGGAAGGAATTCCACCTGGTGGCCGAGCCGGTCGAGCGCGAGTTCGCGCCCGGCATGAAGGCGCACCTGTGGGGCTACAACGGCCAGAGCCCGGGCCCCACCATCGAATGCGTGGAAGGCGACAAGGTCCGCATCTTCGTCACCAACAAGCTGCCCGAGCACACCACCGTGCACTGGCACGGCGTCATCCTGCCGGCCGGCATGGACGGCGTGGGCGGCCTGTCGCAGCCGCACATCCCGCCGGGCAAGACCTTCGTCTACGAGTTCGAGATGAAGCACGCCGGCACCTTCATGTACCACCCGCATTCCGACGAGATGGTGCAGATGGCGATGGGCATGATGGGTTTCATCGTGGTGCATCCGAAAGACCCGGCGCAGATGCAGGTCGACCGCGACTTCGTCTTCCTGATCGCCGCCTACGACATCGATCCGGGCTCCTACACGCCGCGCGTGGCCGAGATGACCAACTTCAACATGTGGACCTGGAACAGCCGCGTGTTCCCCGGCATCGACAGCCTGCCCGCGCGGCTCGGCGACCGCGTGCGCATCCGCTTCGGCAACCTGACCATGACCAACCACCCGATCCACCTGCACGGCCACCGCTTCGAGGTGGCCGGCACCGACGGCGGCTGGGTGCCGCCGTCGGCGCGCTGGCCCGAAGTCACCGCCGACGTGGCCGTGGGCCAGATGCGCGCCATCGAGTTCGTGGCCGACAACCCGGGCGACTGGGCCTTCCACTGCCACAAGTCGCACCACACCATGAACGCGATGGGCCACCAGGTTCCCACCATGATCGGCGTCCGGCAAAAAGAGCTCGCCAAGCGCATGAGCGCGCTGGTGCCGGACTACATGTCGATGGGCGAGGCCGGCATGGCGGACATGGGCAGCATGGAGATGCCGCTGCCCGACAACACCCTGCCGATGATGAGCGGGCAAGGCCCGTTCGGGCCGATCGAGATGGGCGGCATGTTCAGCGTGCTCAAGGTGCGCGCCGGCCTGGGCCGCAACGATTACCGCGACCCGGGCTGGTACCGCCATCCCAAGGGCACGGTTGCCTTCGAATACACCGAGTCCGCCGGCAAGCCGGCGCGACGCCCCTGACCAGGAGACCCGACATGAACCGACCGAAATCCCGCGCGGCCCGCGCACTGCTGGCGCTGGCCGGCGCGCTCGCGCTGTCTTCCACGCTGTCTTCCGCGCTGGCCGCCGGCAACCATGCCGGCCACCATGACGATGCCGGCACCGCCGGCCAGCCCGGCGACGCCGCCCGGGTCACGCGCACCATCGCCATCGACATGGGCGACGACATGCGTTTCTCGCCGCCGCACGTCGAGGTCCGCGCCGGCGAAACGATCCGTTTCGTGGTGCGCAATGCCGGCCGGCTGCGTCATGAGATGGTGATCGCCGACGAGGCCGACCTCAAAGCCCATTACGCCGCCATGCTGAAGATGCCGGAGATGGAGCATGCCGATCCCGGCGCCGTCACGCTCGACGCCGGCCAGAGCGGCGAGCTGGTCTGGCGCTTCCCGCGGGGCGGCCGCGTGCCGTTCGCGTGCCTGCAGCCCGGCCACTACGACGCCGGCATGCGCGGCGAAGTGCGCGTGCGCTGAATCGGGCCGCGCCTGCTGAATATCAATACACAAGGAAAACACGACATGAAGACCAGCCGATACCTGATCGCCCTGCTGGCCCTGCTCGGCGCCGCCGCCACGCTGCCCGCCGTCGCAGCCGGCAACACCGGCGCTGACGCCACCGCCGCCGCGCAGGCGCAAACCCCGCTGACCGAAGGCGAAATCCGCAAGGTGGATGCCGCGGCGGGCAAGCTGACCATCAGGCATGGCCCCATCGTCAACCTCGACATGCCGGCCATGACCATGATCTTCCGCGTGCGGGACCCCGCCATGATCGGGCGGGTCAAGGAAGGCGACCGCGTGAGATTCACCGTGGAGCGCGTCGACGGCGCGCTGACGGTCACGGCGCTGGAGGTGGCGCCGGCGCAATAGGCGCGCCTTGCCGCGCGCGAGCCGGCGGCTGTCCGGCGATTGTCCGCCGATTATCTGGCGGCGCGTGGCTGCCGGCGGCTATTCGACCCGGAAGAACTCCACCGACTGGCCGGCGTTTACCGCGCGCTGCAGCCATTCCGGGCGCTCGCCGGTGCCGTCCCAGCTCTGCCCGAGGGCGTTGCGGTAGAGGGGCTTGGCCGGCTTCGGGGCTGCCGGGAGCGTGGCCGCTTCCGCCGCGCCGGCCGCCGGCGCACTCGGCGCATCGGGCTCGTCGCCCTCGTCCGGCTGCGCTTCGGCAAAACAGCCGGCTTCAACCAAATCGTCGAACGTGAGGCCGTGGCGATCCATCTGCTCACGGACCCACGCCGCCGCGGCTATTCTGGCTTCATCAGACTCTGACATGGACTTTCGTAATTGACCTTGCCGGCAAGGATGGGCCGGCAAAGCGAAGGAAGGGGGGTAATCCGGCGGGTCGTGCCGCCTGTCGCCCGAGATTTTACAGGGTCTTGCGCCAATGCTGGCAGAGACAATTCCTACGGATTATTTCACGACAGGTTCCGCGCCCGCATGGCCGGGCCAAGGCGCGCCGGCGCTTGCACCACAATGGCGCCAGTTGCCCTTGATCCCCCTCATGCCGGCAGGGAATTTCCGCCAGAGGCATCAGGCCGGCAAAATCCCGGCGGCGCCTCAGGGCACCCACCAGTAGCGCGTGATGTGGAAGAACACCGGCGCGGCGAACACCACCGAGTCGAGCCGGTCGAGCATGCCGCCGTGGCCCTGGATCATGTGGCCCCAGTCCTTGATGCCGCGGTCGCGCTTGATGGCCGACATCACCAGCCCGCCGAGAAAGCCCATCAGCGCGATCACCAGCGCGATCAGGCCAGCCTTCCACGGTGAGCCGTAAGGCGTGATCCACCACAGCGAGGCGCCCAGCGCGGTGGCGCTGGCCACGCCGCCGACAAACCCTTCCACGGTCTTGGACGGCGACAGCAGCGGCGCGATCTTGCGCCGGCCGCACAGCTTGCCCCACACGTACTGGAGCACGTCGCTGCCCTGCACCACGATCACCAGGAAGGCGATCAGCAGCAGGTTGCGGTCCTCGAAGCCGGGAATCGGCAGCGTCAGCAGCGCGGGCACGTGCGAGACGCAGAACACGCACACCATCACCGCCCACTGCACGCCCGCGCAGCGCTCCAGGAAGCGCGTGGTTTCCTCGGAGAGCGCCGACAGGATCGGCAGGATCAGGAAGGCGTAGACCGGGATCAGGATCGAGAACAGCCCGTACCAGCCGATGTAGACCAGCACGTATTGCAGCGGCAGGAACACGAAGAACGCCGCCACGATGGCGCGGTGGTCGCCGCGCCGCGTGGTGGTGATGGTGACGAACTCGCGCAGCGCGAAGAACGACAGCAGGTAGAACAGCACGATGATGGCGGTGCGCCCCAGCACGAAGACCACGCCCAACACGCCGATCATCCACCACCACGCCGACACGCGCGCACCGAGGTTGTCGATCACCGCGTGCGGGCGGCCGCCGGCGACGCGCCAGCGCAGCAGCGCCGTCACCGCGGAGGCCAGCACCAGCACGCCGAACACCGCCGCGAACAGCAGCCAGGTCTCGCGCAGCACAGCCGGATACGAATGCATCATGGTCCTTACTCCAGCGCCGGCGCCAGCGCCAGCAGGCCCGCGCGGCAACGCGCCAGGAAATCGTCCTTGGCTTCTTCCGCGCCGAGGGTCAGCGGCTTGCCGAACGTCACCGTGCACAGCAGCGGCACCGGCACCACCTCGCCCTTGGGCATCACGCGGTTGAGGTTGTCGATCCACACCGGCACGAACTCCACGTTGCCGCACACGCGCGCCAGGTGATAGATGCCGCTCTTGAACGGCAGCAGCCGCGCGTCGGTGGTGTTGCGCGTGCCCTCGGGAAACAGGATCAGCGAATCGCCCCGCAGCACCGCCGCCTTCATCAGCGCCACCGGGTCGGTGGCGCCGCCCTCGTGGCCGCCGCCGCTGCGGTCGATCAGCAGGGCGTTGAACACGTCCCGCCCGATGAAGCGGCGCACGGCCGACCGGTTCCAGTAGTCCGCGCCCGCCACCGGCCGCGTCAGCCGGCGCAGGTCCGGCGGCAGGCAGCCCCAGATCAGCACGAAGTCGCCGTGGCTGCTGTGGTTGGCAAAATAGACGCGCTGCACGGCCGCCGGCAGGCAGCCGTTCCAGCGGGCCTGCATGCCCGTGAGCAGGCGCGCGAACAGGATGATGGCGCGCGCCACCAGCTTGGAAAACCACATGGCTCGTTATCTCAGCAGAAGCAACAGCAGGGCCGCCAGCAATTGCAGCGCGGCCAGCGCCGCGGCCCACGGAAGGAAGCGCAGCGCGCCGCGGGCGCGCTGCGCGAGACTGCGGCCGGGCTCGCCCGGCGCGGCGCGCCGCAGCCAGCCCAGTTGCCGCAGCGCATGGTCCAGCGCCGCCAGCGGCGCGCCGGGCGCGGGGTCCGCCGCCAGCGCCGCGAACAAAGGCCGGTCGATGGTGACGCGCACCAGCAGCCACAGTTGCAGCGCGCCGGCCAGCGCGGCGACGATGCCCAGCGCCAGGTAGACCGTGCCCGCCGGCGACAACGTGCCGGCCAGCAGCACGTTGATCAGCGCCAGCACCAGCCCGGCCCAGGTCAGCCGGGCCGCGGCGTCGAGGCCGCCCACCGCGGCCAGCGCGACCCAGCGCGCGGCCTCGGCGTCGCGCCGGCTGTCGTCGTCCTCGTTATCCAATGCGTCCGGCATCGCTTGCCTCTCCCGAAAACTGCGCGGCCTGCCTGCGGCCGATGAATGCCGCCAGCGCCGCCACGCTGTCCGCTCCCAGCACCACCTGCGGGCGGCGCTCGCGCAGCAGCGCCAGCGGCTCGCCCGCGGCGCGCGCGGCCAGCCACGCGGCGGCCACCAGCGCGCTGCGCGAATAACCGAGCGCGCAGCAGACCAGCACCTTGCGGCCCTGGCCGTGCCATGCCTCCAGTATGGCCACCGCTTCGTCCAGTTGCGCGGGCGGCGGCACGGTCAGGTCCAGCACCGGCACGCAGCGGTAGGCCACGGCGGCGGGCGCCAGCCGCGGCAGCTCCGCGGTCAGGTCGAGCACGGCGTCGGCGCCGAGCCGGCGCAGTTCCGCGGCGCCCGGAAAACGGCCCACCCACACGCCCGGCGCGATCTCGCTGGCCTGCGGCCGGCGGCGCGTCCACCAGCGCGAATTGGCGAAGGCGCCGAGCTGGTACGGCGCCAGCACCCAGCGCGCGGCCATCGGCATGCTGCCGTCCGCCTGCTTCTGGAACAGCGCCGGCAGGCCCTGCCGGTAGATCGCCGCGACGCAGCCGAGCGCCAGCGCCAGCCAGCCCAGCAGCAGCGCCGCCGGCACCGAGCCCGGCAGCGCCAGCCAGGCCAGCGCGGCGGCCGCCAGCGCGCCGGCGGCGTAGCGCAGCGCAAGCCGGCGCGTGCGCGCCGCCGGTTCGGCCGCGGCGTGGCGCGCGCCGAATGGAAACAGGAAGACGCACAGCCAGCCCACCAGCCAGCCGGTCGGCACGTCGATGGCGTGATGCTGGTAGGTGGTCAGCACCGAGACGCCGATCAGCGCGAACCAGCCATGCAGCAGCCAGCGCCAGGCGCCGCGCGCGTGCATGGCATAGGCCACCCACAGGATCACCAGCAGGCTGATGTGCAGCGACGGCGCCTGGTTGAACGGCTTGTCGAAGCCGCCCAGCAGCGTGAACAGCTGCCCCGGCAGGCCGTCGGCGGCCGGGCGCTCGAAGGCGAAGCGCAGCGGGAACGCGATGAAGCACGCCACCGAGATCAACTGCGCCGCCAGCAGCCGCTTCGCGTGCGTGAGAAGCGCCGCGCGCGTGCGCCACAGGAAGAAGGACAGCCCGTAGAGCAGGTCGATGGACCAGTACGGCACGATGCTCCACGGCACGAACGGAATATGGCGCTCCCACGCGAAATGGAAGTACGGCACCGCCGCGCGCTGGCTCGCCAGCCAGTTGGCCAGCCCGTAGGACGAGAAGAACAGCGCGCCCATGCCGGCGAGCAGTACCAGCGCCAGCGCCCAGGGACGGCCCTCGGCGGCATCGGCCGGAGCGACGGCGCCAGCCGATGCCGCACGCGCCCTCCGCGCGCGGCCGCCTTCGGCTGCCTGCCGCATCACGCGACCCGGCGCGCCAGGCTGACCGTGAAGATGCCCCACGGATCGATGCGCTGCGCGATCTTCTCGAAGCCGGCCTGGCGCACCAGCTCGTCCATTTCCGCCTGCGGGCGCCGCCGCATGACCCAGGCCGAGCCCGCGCGGTGGCTGGTCAGCGCGCGCGCGATGAACTCCAGTTGCGGATGCCAGGGCTGCCCGGTATAGACCAGGTAGCCACCCGGCGCCACCGCGCGCGCCAGCCCGCCCAGCGAGCGCGCCACCAGCGCGTTGTCGCCGAACAGCTCGTACAGGCCGGAGACGATGGCCAGCGTGGGCGCGGGGTCCAGCGCGGCGAGGCCGTCGCCGTCGAAGGCGTCGCCCTTCTCGAAGCGGGCGATGTCCGCCAGCCCCTTGGCGCGGATCAGCGCGCGGCCCTGCGCGACGTTGATGTCGCTGTAGTCGCGCAGCAGGATGCTCTGCACGTGCTGCGCGGCCGAGCCGTTGAACGTCCGGGCGGCGAGCGCCTCCAGCACGTAGCGGCCGTGGCCCGCGGCGATGTCGACGATGCGCACCGGCACGCCCGCGCCATGCAGCGCGCCGATGGCCTGGCCGAGCAGTTCCTCGACATGCACCTTGCGCTGGCGGATGCCGCGCCAGCCGATGGCGTCCAGGTAGCCGCGGTCGACCAGCGCGCCGATGCCGAAGCGGCCCCGCGCCTGGTTGCAGTACACATAGTCCAGCGTGGAGCCGGAATCGAAGCCGGTCTGGTGGCCGAGCCGCACGCCCTCGGACAGCAGGCCGCCGAACTTCAGGCCGGCCCGCGTCAGCGCCCAGTACAGACCGGCGGGGCTGGCCACCGCCAGCGGCCGGGCCAGGCGCTCGGACTCCTCCTTGAACGCGCCGCGGCGGTCCGCGTCGAGCAGCGAGACCGGCGCCGTCGGCGAGGCGAACTCGCGCGCGATGAAGCGCCGCGCCGCCGCCACCGCCTGCGCGCGGTCGCGCTCGCCGAGGGTGTCGTGGTAGAAGCCGTCCAGCACGATGCGTTCCTTCACGGCCGAGCCGAGCCGCTCGAAGAAGGCGTCCTGCGGCGCGCGATGCACCACCCAGTCGGCGCCCGAGATCAGCAGCTGCGTGGGCACCGTGATGGCGGCGGCATCGGCCACGATGCGCTCGGCGGTCTCGTACAGGTCCAGCAGCACGTTGACGGCGATCGGCCGCGTGATCAGCGGGTCCTGCTCGAAGCTGGCGATGCGCGCGGGATCGTGCGTGAGGAATTTCGCCTTGACGTAGCTGTTGACGAAGAACTTGCCGCGCAGCTTGTGCAGCAGCTTCAGACCCGGGCGCGCCAGCGGCACGTAGAGCTTGACCTTGAACGCCGGCGAGGCCAGCACCAGCGCGCGGATCGGCGGCGCGTAGTCATGCACCCAGGTGGCCGCGAGCACCGCGCCCACGCTCTGCGCCACCACCGCGATGCGGCTGGCCGGGATGCCGTGCGCGGCGGCGATGTGGTCGACGAAGGTCTGGATGTCGCGCACCGAGGTGGCCAGGCCCGGGCTGTAGCCGCGCTCGCCCGGCGAGCGGCCGTGGCCGCGCGCGTCCCACGCGAAGAAGGCGTGGCCGGGCAGGTCGAGCTCGTCGACCAGATGGGCGATGCGGCCCGAATGCTCGTGCCCGCGGTGGAACAGCACCACGGCGCCCTGCGCCGCGCCGCCGCTGGCCGGCCAGTGGCGGTAGAACAGCGACTGGCCATCATGCGTCTCGAACTGCGCCTCGACGGCGGTGCGCCCGGTTTGACTATCCAGACTGTCCACGTAGCTTTACTCCACGGGTTGCGAAGACGGTTCCGCGGGCGGCGGCGTGGCGGCGCGGCGGGCCTGCCCGGCCTCCTCCACGCCGTGGCGCACCCGGTTGACGATGGTCGCGACGGACAGCAGCGAAAGCAGCCCCCACAGCCAGTGGGCCGCCGGCGCCACGCCCAGGCCCAGCCCGATCCACAGGCCGAGCGCGCCGAGCACCAGCGCGCGGTCGCTCTTGCCGAGCGGGCCGTCGTAGCGGCGGCTGGCGCCGGCCAGCGGCCCGATCAGCCCCGCGCATTCGACCACCACCGCCAGCAGCGCGAAGCCGACCACCTCGCCGGCGCCGAAGGGCGCCACGGCAGCGAACGGCAGGATCAGCGCCAGATCGGAAACGATGTCGCCGAGTTCGTTGAGATAGGCGCCGAGCACGCTTTGCTGGCCATGCTCGCGCGCCAGCATGCCGTCGATGGCATTGAGGCCCATGCGCAGGAACAGCCACAGCGGCATCAGCAGGAACACCGCCGGCAGCCACGCCAGCGCCGCCGTCAGCGCGCCCACCACCAGCGAGCCGCCGGCGGCCGCGAGCGTGACCTGGTTGGCGGTCACGCCGCGCGCGGCAAGGCGCTTCACCAGCGGCCGCAGCAGCGCCTGGAATTTAGGTTTGATCTGATAAAGCGTCATGTTCGGGGCCTTTCCGGCGTCCGCCGGGGCCTTATGGTTCTTGGTCTGTCCGTCACGATCACCAGCATGGTTTGGCTACCGCCATGCCAGCGCCCTGCCTCCCGGGGCGCCTTGCGGGGGTGCGCAAAGCCCGACAATCGGCCAAGCATAGCCGGATTGTGCGTTTCCGCCAATCATTAAGAACTTACGAGATTTTTGGCACATTTTCGACACAGTTGCGCGGAGGCCCGGCCGCCTTGCCGCCCCCTTGAGCGAAGATGCCGGCCAGTACGCGAATCCGGAATGCCGGAAGACGGGCGTTGCGCGAAGCTGCGGGAAAAATGCGATGCGTATCGCGGGCGGCCATTGATGCATGACAGCATTGTCATGCCGGAGTCATGTTGTCGTGGGCGCGCCGTTCCTAGACTCGCTTCCGTGGTCGATCGATGGCGATCGGCAAATCCCAAGGAGAACAACGATGCGTACTCTCAAGCTCAGGCAAGCCCTTCTGCTCACCGCCACTGCCGCCACGCTGGCCGGCGCCGCCGGCCTCGCCAGCGCCGCGCCGCGCAGCGTGGACCCTTACCTCGACGGCGCCGCCACCGCGCAGCGCGCCGACATGGTCTCGCAGAGCGCCAACCCGCACGGCCCGCGCGACCCGTACACCGACGGCGGCGGCAACATCAGCCCGCGCGACGTCTACGTCGACGCTTCCCGCAACGGCCCGCGCGATCCGTTCACCGACGGCGCCTGAAGCCCGCGCCCACGCGGGGCGTGCGGCCCGGCTCAGCGGATCGCGCCGTAGAGGCCGCGCGCCTCGGCGGCCGAGGCCAGCGGGCGGCCCAGCGCCCGCGCCCCTTCCGCGGCCTGCCGGACCAGCGCCGCGTTGCCCGACGCGATGCTGCCGTCGCGCAATTTCAGGTTGTTCTCGAAACCCACGCGCACATGCCCGCCGAACGCCGCCGCGGTAGTCACGCAGGCATGCTCCTCCTGCCCGAAGGCGCAGATCGCCCACGGCAGCGAGCCATCGAACACCTGCAGGAACGGCAGCAGGTCGCGCGGCGACGAGACCTGCCCGGCCGCGTACCGGCCCAGCACGAACAGCACCGACCACGCGCCCGGCGGCACCAGCCCCCGGGCGCGCAGCGCTTGCCAGCGCGCCACGTCGGCGGCGTCGTACAGGATGATCTGCGTCATCACGCGCTCGCGCGCGAGCCACGCCAGGAAGGCGGCCAGCTCGGCCTCGGGGATGTCCGGCACGGCGATCTCGCGCAGGCCGATGGACACCGCCTCGGGCCGCAGTTCGCGCACCATCGCGATCTGCTCGGCGGCGCGGTAGATGCCGGCGGCCTCGCTCGTCACCTGCACCAGCAACCGGTCTCCCACCGCCTGCTTCACCGCGGCGAGCGCCTCGCGGTAAAGCTGCGCGTCGAGCGAGTGGCGGCCATCGGGCTGGCGCACGTGCATGTGCATCATGGCGGCGCCCGCATCCAGGCAGGCGCGCGCCTCGGCCGCCAGGGCCGCGGCGGTCAGCGGCACGGCCGGGTGGTCGGCGGCGGTCTTGTAGGCGCCGTTGGGCGCGACGGTGATGATCAGCGGCGAATCCGCCAGCAGGGCTTGTCCGGTCATGTGGCTTCGGTAGGGATGGTGTGGGGAGCGTGGGGAACGTGGCTGCGGCTCAGGGTTCGATCTTCGGCAGTTCGGGCGCGATCAGGTCCAGCCCCGCGCGCAGCAGCCGGTCATAGCGCTGCCGCTCGGCCGCGATCGACTGCGGCGTCCACGGGTAGAAACCTTCGCCGGCCTTCATGCCGTGGCGGCCGTCCGCGGCGCGCTCGCTCAGGCAGCGCGCCGGCTCGGCGGCGTTGCAGAACGTGGGGTACATGGTGGCGCCCGCGGCGGCGTGCACGTCGATGCCGGCATGGTCGCGCTGCAGGACCGGGCCCGCGGCCAGGAAGCGGAAGCCGAAACCGAAGCGCACCGCCGCGTCCACGTCCTCGGGCGAGGCAATGCCGCGGTCGATCAGGTCGAAGGCCTCGCGCGACAGCGCGTGCTGGAGCCGGTTGGCCAGGAAGCCGGGCAGGTCCTTCCTGACCTTGACCGGCACCATGCCGCAGCGGCGCATGAAGGCGATCAACGCGTCGGCGCCGGCTTCGTCGCTGTCGTCGCCCATCACCACTTCCACCAGCGGCACCAGGTGCGCCGGCATGAAGAAATGCAGGCCGAACATGCGCTCGCGCGTGGCCAGTCCCTCACCGATGGCGCTGATCGGAAAGCTGGAGCTGTTGCTGGCCAGCACGGCATCCGGGCGCGCCCGCCGCACGAGGTCGGCGAACAGCGCGCGCTTGAGGTCGAGGCGCTCGGGAATGCACTCGATCACCAGGTCCACCGCGCGCCAGTCGATGGCCTCGGGCGACGCCGCCACGGCCAGCCCGGCCATGCCGGCCTCGGCATGCGGCCCGATCGCGGCCAGGTTGGCGCCGACCCGGGCCGACACCGCCGCGGCGCGCCCGGCGTCGGGCTCCACCACGGTGACGCGGCAATGCGCGCGCGCCAGCACCACGGCCACGTCGGCACCCATCGTGCCGCCGCCGGCCACCACGGCGTGGGCCTTGCCGGGCGCGGCGAGCGGGGAAGTTGCGGGGGTGTCCGGCATGGGAGGGAATCCTTGTCTGTCGTGGCTGGCGTTTTGTGGCTGGCGGTATCCGCTGGGGTTGTCCGCCAGCGTTCCGAATCGGACCGCCAAGTGTAGACAAGGCGCTTTGATTGATGAATCAGTATTTACGGATAAACTGATCTACAAACGAGATCAATCGCATGAAAATCAACCTGTCGATGCGCGACATCGAGACCACGCTGGTGCTCGGCCGCACCCTCAACTTCCGCCAGGCCGCGGCCCAGTTGTATCTGTCGCAGTCGGCGCTGTCCACGCAGATCCTGCGCATCGAGGAAGCGCTCGGCGTGCGCCTGTTCGACCGCACCACCCGCACGGTGCGGCTCACCGCCGCCGGCGAGGTCTTCCAGCAGCAAGCCGCCGTGCTGCAGGCCGCTTTCCGCGATGCCATCGACGCGGTCAGCGGCATCGCCAGCGCCGAGCGCGGCCAGGTTGCCGTGGCGGCCCTGCCCTCGCTCGCGGCGCGCCTGCTGCCGCGCGTGCTGATGGCCTTCCGGCGCGGCCACCCGGCGGTGGCGCTCAAGGTCTGCGACACGCTGTCCGGCCCCGCCTTCGACCTGGTGCGCGCGGGCGAGGTGGACTTCGCGCTGACCGCCGCCGACCCGCAGCAGGCCGACCTGCACTACGAGCCGATGATGTCGGACCGCTTCGTGCTGCTGATCCCGGCCGGCCACGCGCTGGCGCAAGGCGCCGGGCCGCTGCGCTGGGCCGACACGCTCGACGCCGAGCATGTCTCGATGACCCATCCCAGCAGCGTGCGCCAGTACGCCGAGTGGGCCTTCCTGCAGAACCGCATCCGCTTCCAGCCCTGCTTCGAGGCCGAGCACCTGGCCACCATCGCGGCGATGGTCGAATGCGGCTTCGGCGTGGCCGCGCTGCCGGAGATCGCCGCGGGCACGGTGCGCCAGCCCGGCATCGTCGAGCGGCTGCTGACCGAGCCCGTCACCGAGCGCTCGATCGGCCTGGTGACGCCGCGCAACCGCAGCCTGTCGCCGGCCGCGGCCGCGCTGGTGGCCGTGCTGCGCGAGCACCTGGCGCAGGCCGGCGGCGGCGTGCGCGAGGCGAACTGACGCGCGCCGAGGCCGCGCGGCGCTTGAATGTGCGCGGCAATTCGCGGTATGGTCTGAACCGGCAGCCGCCCGAGGAACCCGCAGTGACATCTCCAGCCACAATCCCCGCCGTACCCCTTGCCTGTGCCGCCGGCGCGGCCATGCCCGCCGCCATGCCTGCCTCCATTGCCGCCGCCATCTCCACCGCCATTCTCGCCGCCCTTCCCGCCGCGGCACGGAGGCGCGCTTGAACATCGTCGTCGACGTGCTGATCCTGGCCGGCGCGCTGCTGGCCATCGTGGCCGTGGTGCAGGTCGCCGCGGCCAGGCTGACGCTGCCGGAGTCCACGCTGCTCTCGGCCATCGGCATCGCCATCGGCGCGGGCTACGTGGCCATCGACGCCGCCGCCCCGCAGTTCGCCCAGCATTTCCTCCATCCGCTGATCGACCCGGCGCTGCCGCCCGAGGCCTACCTGTGGATCTTCCTGCCGCCGCTGCTGTTCCACGCCGCGCTGACGGCCGACGTGCGCAACATGCTTCCGGACGCCGCGCCCGTGCTGCTGCTGGCCATCGTCGCGGTGATCGTGGCCACCGGCGTGATCGGGCTGGTCACTTCGCTGGCCAGCGGCACCAGCCTGGTGGTGTGCCTGCTGCTCGGCGCGGTGGTCGCCACCACCGACCCGGCCGCGGTGATCGCCATCTTCCGCGACGTGGGCGCGCCGGCCCGGCTGATCCGGCTGGTCGAGGGCGAGAGCCTGCTCAACGACGCGGCTGCCATCGCCATCGCCGGCGTGCTGGTGGCCATGCTGACCGGCCACGGCACCGAGGCCACGCTCGCCGCCGGCCTGCGCCAGCTCGGCTGGTCCTTCGCCGGCGGCGTACTGTGCGGCGCCGTGGCCGGGCGGCTGGTGGCCGACCTGCTGCCGCGCCTGGCCGGGCTGGCGATGGCCGAGGGCGCGCTCACGCTGGCGCTGCCCTACCCGCTCTACCTGCTGGCCGAGCAGATGCTGGGCGTGTCCGGCGTGGTGGCGGTGGTATGCGCCGGCCTGATGGTCAGCGCGCTCGGGCCGACCCGCCTGAGCCCGCGCAACTGGGGCCACCTGCGCATGATCTGGGAGCAGTTCGCCGGCATCGCCGGGGCTATCGTCTTCCTGCTGGCGGCGGTGCGGGTGCCGTCGCTGCTGGCCGGCGTGACGCCGCACCACGGCCTGATGCTGGCCGTGCTGGTGCTGGCGGCGCTGGCCGCGCGCCTGCTGACGCTGTTCGGCCTGCTGCCGCTGCTGTCCTGGCTCAATCTCAGCACGCCCATCAACGGCGCCTACAAGCTGGCCATCGCCTGGGGCGGGCTGCGCGGCGCCGTCACGCTGGTGCTGGCGCTGGACATCGCCGAGAACGCGTCGCTGCCCTACGCATCGCGCCATTTCATCGCCATCCTGGCCACCGGCTTCGTGCTGGTCAGCCTGCTGCTCAACGGCACCACGCTGCGCTGGCTGATCCACCAGCTCGGCCTCGACCGGCTCTCGCCGCAGGACCTGGCGCTGCAGCGCCAGGCCATCCAGCTCTCCACCGAGGAGGTGGAGACCACGCTCAACCACATCGCCGAGACCTTCGTGCTGCCGCCCGCGGCGGCGCGCGAGGTGGCGCTGCACTACCGGCGCGAGATCGAGCTCGGCTCGGTGGAGTTCGACTTCGACACCGCGCTGTCCGAGCGCGACCGCCTCAGCATCGGCCTGGTCACGCTGGCCACGCGCGAGCGCGAGCTGATCCCCGAATACGGCGACGGCGTGATCTCGGTCGCCAACCTCGACGCGATGGTGCGCAACACCACGCGCATGATCGACGCCGCGCGCGAGCAGGGCCGCCTCGGCTACAACCGCGCCGCCCGCCATATCCTCGATTACCAGCTGGGCTACCGCATCGCGCTGTTCCTGCACCGCCGCCTGTCGGTCGACCGCCCGCTGGCACGCGCGCTGGCCGACCGCTTCGAGCTGCTGGTATGCCGCCAGACCGTGCTCGAGCGCCTGCGCCAGTACAACCGCTCGCTGCTCACGCCGGTGTTCGGCGTGCGCCTGGCGACGGTGCTGGACGGCGTGCTGGCCGAACGGAACAAGGCGGTGCTGGCCGGCCTGGACGAGATGCGCACGCAGTTCGGCGGCTACACGCTGGCGCTGGAAAAACGCCTGCTGATGCTGTTCGCGCTGCGCAAGGGCGAACGCTCGCTGGAAGCCATGCGCGAGGAGAACGTGATTTCCAAGGAGGCCTACAACCAGATCGCGCAGGTCATCCGGCGCGCCTGGCAGGCCAACCTGGCGCGCCCGCCGCTGCGCAGCGCGTGGGACGCCGCGCCCGCGGCGGCGCCGGCGGGCACCAGCGCGCCGCAGGCGCCGTCGCCGCGGCCCCAGCCGCAGCCCGTGCCGGAAACGCGCGAGCCTTACTAGCGCTGGCGCCGGCAACCTCCGCGGCATCGCCAGCCGTCCCGCTGGCGCCACCCCGTGTGACGGCCGCTGCGCGCGCGCCGGCGCGTTTCACGTCTTGACTCCGGGTCGAATCCGCCTATGCTGACTAGCAGCGATGCTGCGGCGCAGCAGGCCACCATGCCGCCCCGGGAATCCTTCCGGGCGCCGCTTGTCGCATTCCCGGAGACATTCATGGCGCAACCCTCTCGCTCCGCTGCCGTCGAGGCGGAACTGTCGTACCGCGGCCCGCTGCTGGGCCTCTCGGACATGTGGGCGCAGGCGGCGGAGAAGATCGGCGCGCTGAACGCGCAGACGGCGGCGGCGCTGTTCGCCGAAGGCGCGGAGTACGCTGCCGAAACCGCGGCGCGGCCATTCTCGTTCGGCATGTTCCGGCCGGAGATGACCGACGTGATCGGGCAGCGCATTGCCGCCTATGTCACCAGCCTCAACGAGATCCTCCATGCGGCCCACCAGCAATGGGCGCAAGGCGTGCAGCAGCAGTTCGCCTTCATGACCGGCGGCGACCCCTTCCAGTTCTGCGTGATGGGCCGCGACTTCCTGCCCGAAGGCACCTCGCTGCCGGCCGTGGGCGAGGCGATGACGCAATGGGTCACCGCCTGCCTGCCCGGCGCCGCGCCGCTGCTGCCGGCCCCTGCCGGCGACGGCGCGGCGCCGGCCTGAGCGGCGCTGCCGAGAGGACGATGCCGGTGTCGCTGCGCGGCGCGGCAGATGCCGCCTGACTTGTACCGCCGGCGGCCGCGCGAAGCATGCTTCCTTCCCGATGGCGCTCAATGGCAGGCGGTCCCCGGCACCGGCTTGCCCGAGTTGGTCGCGCCCTGGCAGGCGCCGCCCACGGCGGTGTCGGCGGGCAGGCTGCCATATGGCCGGAGCTTGCCGGCCACGGTGCAGCAGAACAGCGGATCGTCGGCGGCCGGCGGCGCGTTCCGGCTAGCGCGGGCCGAGGCGGGGGTCGCGGTGGCGGGTGGCACCTGGGCGGATCGGGACGCTGGCGGGCGGGCCTGGTCCCCGTCCGTGTCGTCGTCGGGCGCGACGCACTGTCCCTGCTGACAGATCCGCTCGCCCTTGCACTGCATGTCATATTGACAACCCGCCGCGCCCGCGCGCAGCGGCAACGCCATCGCCACCGAGGTGGCCAACAGCAAGCCCAGCGTTCTCATACACCCTCCTGCACAACCGCCAGCGCGCAATGCCCGCGCCAGGCATCGGCATGCCGCCGCCGCGTCGGTGCGGGCGCGGCTTGCCTTACTACGCCTTAAGCATAGGCACCGGCGCCGCGCGCGGGGAACCTCGCCGCGCGGGCTTGTGAGCGCCGTCCCACCATCGGCATCGGCGCCGCGGCGGCATGCGCGCACGCACGTTCATCGAGGCCGGCGCGGCACCCCGCGAAGCCAGGCGGACCGTCAGCGGCACGCCTGCGCCGGCGCGGTTGACGTTGCAGTGCAAGAATGGCAGCATTCGCTGCTTCGGCGGGCTTGCCGCCCGGTTCTTCATGCGCGTGCGGGCCGCCACGGCCGCACCGCACCACGCGCAGGCGCGCAACGTCGGCCTGCTGGTCTCGGAGTTTTCCAGTCATGCGTGTTGCATTTATCGGCCTCGGCGTCATGGGCTATCACATGGCGGGCCATCTCGCCGCCAAGGGCCACCAGGTCACGGTCTACAACCGCACGGCCAGCAAGGCCGAGCGCTGGGTCGCCGAGTTCGGCGGAAAGTCGGCCGCGACGCCGGCGCTGGCCGCGCGCGATGCCGAAGTGGTCTGCGCCTGCGTGGGCAATGACGACGACCTGCGCGCGGTGATGACCGGCGCCGACGGCGCCTTCGCCGAAGCGCCGGCCGGCTGCGTGTTCGTCGACCACACCACCGCCAGCGCCAACGTGGCGCGCGAACTCGCCGCCGCCGCCGCGCAGCGCGGCCTGCATTTCGTCGACGCGCCGGTCTCTGGCGGCGAAGTGGGCGCGCAGAAGGGCATCCTCACCATCATGTGCGGCGCCGACCCGGCCGTGTACGAGCGCGTCGAACCCGTGCTGGGCGCCTACGCGCGCGCTGTCACCCGCATCGGCGACAGCGGCGCCGGCCAGTTGGCCAAGATGGTCAACCAGATCTGCATTGCCGGCCTGCTGCAGGGGCTGTCCGAAGCCATCGCCTTCGGCGAGCGCGCCGGGCTGGACATGAAGGTGGTGCTGGACGTCATCAGCAAGGGCGCCGCCGGCTCGTGGCAACTGGAAAACCGCGGCCCGACCATGATCGAGAACAAGTTCGATTTCGGCTTCGCGGTGGACTGGATGCGCAAGGACCTCGGCCTGTGCCTGGACGAGGCGCGCCGCAACGGCGCCAGCCTGCCGGTCACGGCCGTGATCGACCAGTTCTACGCCGACCTGCAGCAGGACGGCTGCGGCCGCGCCGACACCTCGTCACTGATCAAGCGGCTGCGCTAAGCCCCCTCAGTCCCCTCCCTCCTTCGCGCGCCTCCCGCGCCGGCGGCGCCGCACCCGCGGCGTCGTCCGATTCCTACAGCCATATCAGCGCCCGCCCCGCAGGGCGCGGCGCCCTGCCCGGCTATCCTCGAAGCATGGCAGGCGCGTCCTGCGCGCCACGCCCATCACCAGGAAGGCACCAACCAGGCATGTAGGAGACCACCATGTTGAGACTCGCAAGCGCGCTCGCCGCGGGCGCGGCCCTGCTGATCGGCCTGAACGGCTGCACCGCCACGGGCGCGGTGGCCGGCGGCGTGGCGGGGCATGAACTCTCCCACGGCAATACGGCGGCCACCATCGGCGGTGCCGTGGGCGGCGCCGTCATCGGCCACGAGCTGGGCAAGTAAGCCCGCCCGGCGCAGACCTCCAACCGGAAAGGAGCCCATCATGGCCATCGGCACGATCCTGCTCATCATTCTCATCCTGCTGCTGATCGGCGCGCTGCCGGCGTGGCCGTACAGCACCGGCTGGGGCTATTACCCCAGCGGCGGTCTCGGCCTGGTCGTGCTGATCGTGGTGATCCTCGTGCTGATGGGCCGCCTGTAGCTTGCGGGACCTGGAACCCGACGCAGGGCACGACACGCAACGCGCCGCCGGCGACGGCGGCGCGTTTTTCATTATTTTCATCGCTGAAAGAATGGCGGCCCCGGAGACGGGATTGCGGGGCAACCGCTAAAGAGTCGCCCTGCCCGGCGCGGTCAGTACGACTTGGGCAGCCCCAGCACGCGCTCGGCGATATGGCACATGATGAGTTGGGCGCTGACCGGCGCGATACGCGGGATATACGACTCGCGCAGGTAGCGCTCCACCTGGTACTCGCGCGCGTAGCCCATGCCGCCCAGCGTGAGCACCGCGGTCTGGCAGGCCTGGTGCGCGGCTTCGGCGGCGAGGTACTTGGCGGTATTGGCCTCGGCGCCGCACGGCTTGCCCTGGTCGTATAGCCACGCGGCCTTCCACACCATCATGTCCGCCGCTTCCAGCGCCATCCACGCCTGCGCGAGCGGATGCTGGATGCCCTGGTTCTGCCCGATCGGGCGGCCGAACACGGTGCGCTCCTTCGCGTAGCGCGTGGCCGCCTCCAGCGCCGCGCGGCCCAGCCCGACGGCCTCGGCCGCGATCAGGATGCGCTCGGGGTTGAGGCCGTGCAGGATGTACTCGAAGCCGCGCCCTTCCTCGCCGATGCGGTCTTCGACCGGCACCCGCAGCCCGTCGATGAACAGCATGTTGGAGTCCACCGCGGCGCGGCCCATCTTGTGGATCTCGCGCACTTCGACGTGCTGGCGGTCCAGCGCCGTGTAGAACAGGCTCAGGCCCTGCGTGGGCTTGGCCACCTGGTCCAGCGGCGTGGTGCGCGCCAGCAGCAGCATGCGGTCGGCCACCTGCGCGGTGGAGATCCAGATCTTGCGGCCGTCGACGCGGTAGTGCGTGCCGTCGGCCGACAGCACGGCCTGGGTCTTGAGGTGCGTGGTGTCGAGCCCGGCGTCCGGCTCGGTCACGGCGAAGCACGCCTTCTCGGCGCCGGCGATCAGCGGCGGCAAGGCGGCCTGCTGCTGGCGCGCGCTGCCGAACACCACCACCGGGTTGAGCCCGAACACGTTCATGTGGATGGCCGAGGCGCCCGAGAAACCGGCGCCCGACCGCGACACCGCCTGCATGATCAGCGCCGCCTCGGTGATGCCGAGTCCGGCGCCGCCATAGGCCTCCGGCATGGCGATGCCGAGCCAGCCGGCCCTGGCCATCGCCTGGTGGAAGGCCTCGGGAAACCGGCCCTGCTCGTCCAGCGCCGACCAGTAGTCGGCGCCGAAGTCGCCGCACAATTGCGTCACCGCCTCGACGATGGCGCGCTGCTCCGGGGTTCTTTCAAAGTTCATGCCTGCCTCATTCCGGCTGGATGCCGGCGTCCTTGACCAGCTTGGTCCACTTGACCAGCTCTCCCGCGACGAAGCCGGAGAACTGCTTGGGCGACTGCCCGAATGCCTCGAAGCCCAGCGCCTCGAAGCGCGGCGCCACCTCCTTGCTCGCGGCGATGCGCGACAGCGCCTGGTTGAGCTTTTCCACCACCTCGGCCGGCGCGTGCGCGGGCGCGAACACGCCGTTCCACGAGGTGATGTCGAATCCCTTGAGCTCCGGCGCGTCCGCCAGCGGCGGCAGGTCCGGCAGCAGGCGGCTGCGCTGCGCGGTGGTCACCGCCAGCGCGCGCAGCTTGCCGGCCTTGACGTTGGCGATGCCGGCGGCCACGTCGACGAACATCATCGGCACCTGCCCGGCGATCACGTCGGTCATGGCCGGCGGCGTGCTTTTGTACGGCACGTGCAGCAGGTCCAGCCCGGTCAGCCGCGCGAAGGTGGCGCCCGAGACGATGCCGGTGCTGTTGCCGCTGGCGTAGGACATGCCCGGGTGCGTGCGCGCATAGGCGATCAGCTCCGGCACCGTCTTCACCGGCAGCTTCGGGTTGATGACCAGCATGAACGGCAGGTTGCCCATGCGCGCCACCGGCGTGAAGTCGCGGATCGGGTCGTACGGCAACTTCTTCATCAACGACGGATTGGCCGAATGCGTGGTGTTGGTGGTCATGAATAGTGTGTAGCCGTCCGGCGCCGCCTGCGCCACGATCTCGGCGGCGATCGCGCCGTTGGCGCCCGGGCGGTTGTCCACCACCACGTTCTGCCGGAGCGCGTCGCCGAGCTCCTTGGCGGTGATGCGCGCCACCGCGTCGGTGCCGCTGCCGGCCGCGAACGGCACCACCATCCGGATCGGCTTGCTGGGATAGGCATCCGCGGCGGTGGCGAGCGGCGCGGCCAGCGCCAGCGACGCCAGCACCAGCGATGGGAAGGAAAGCGCCGCGCGCCGCAGCGTGGTAAGCATTGCCATGTGTCTTGTCTCCTGTTGCCGCCGGCTGTCCTGGTCTCGCCGGCTGTTGATGATGGGCCGCCGCGCTCACGGCGCGGTCTTGTCCTTGTAGTTGGTGTCCTTGACCAGCCTGGCCCAGCGCGCCGCGTCGTCGGCGATGACGGCGGCGAACTGCTCGGGCGTGCTGCCGACCGCTTCGTAGTCGATCGCCGCCAGCCGCGCCTTGATCTCGGGCTCGGCGACGATGCGCACGATTTCCTGGTTCAGCCGCTCCACGATCTCCTTCGGCGTACCGGCCGGCGCCAGCAGGCCCGCCCACGAATTGAAGTTCAGCCCCTGGATGCCCGCTTCCTGCATGGTCGGCACCTCGGGCAGCGCCGGCGAGCGCTTCGGCGACAGCACCGCCAGCGGCCGCAGCCGGCCGGCGCGGATCATCGCCATCCCGTTGAACGGGTCGATGGTCATGTCCACCTCGCCGGCCACCACCGCCTGCATCTGCGGCCCGGTGCCGCGGTAGGACACGCTGACCATGTCCGGCGTGCCGGCGGTGGCCTTGAAGGTCTCGCCGATCAGCTCGATCATGCTGCTGCCGGCCGACAGGCTCAGCGGCCGGCTCTTGCTGCGCGCCAATGCCACGAATTCCTGCACGGTCTTGGCCGGCACCGACGGATGCACCACCATCACGAAACCGATGCTGCTGATCAGGCTGACCGGCGCGAAGCTCTTGAGCGGGTCGTAGCCCGCCTTGTAGAGCACCGGGCTGAGCGTCTGCGCGCCGGCCGTGTTGAGCAGGATGGTGTAGCCGTCGGGTGCGGCGCGCGCCACCGCGTCGGTGCCGATAATGCCGTTGGCGCCCGGGCGGTTTTCCACCACCACCGGCTGCTTCAGGGCCTCCGACAGCTTCTGCGAGACCAGCCGCGCCACCACGTCGGTGGCGCCGCCGGGCGCGTAGGGCACCACCATGCGGATCGGCTTGCTGGGATAGGCGTCGCTCCACGCGGTGACCGGCAGGCCGGCCGAGAGCGCGGCGCACAACAGCCAGCGGCGTCGGGAACACAAGATCATCTGCATCTCCTCCAGGCTTGGACTACGAACGTCGCAAGGGCACGCCCGCGGCGTGCGCCGGGGCTCACGCCGGGCGGATCACGCGCTGCGGCGATTCCTCGTACGGCGGGGCATAGATCACCAGCAGCTTGACCGGCTCGTCGCTGATCACGGTGAACACGTGCATGGCGTCGGCCGGGAAGAAGCAGCAGTCACCCGGGCCCAGCTCGCGCGACTGGCCGTTGACCTCGGCGCGCGCCCGCCCCTCCAGCACGTAGCAGACCTGCTCGATGCCCGGGTGCGCGTGCGGCAAGGCGCCCTTGCCGCGCTCGATGGTGCCGTGGATGACCTCCAGCTGCGTGGCGCCCACGTTCTCGCGGCCGATGATGCGGCGGTTCAGGGTGCCGACGTGGTTGGCGGGGTGATAGCCCGCGACCTCCTCGGTGCGGACGAAATAGGCGGGCGCCGGTGCTGCGGCCATCGATGGTCTCCTTGCCAGCCGGGCCGCTGCCGCGCGCTTGGCGGGCGGGCCGGGTCCGGCATGCTGTTTTTCATGTTTGTGAATTAAATTTTATCCCTATGAAAAATCTAGTCAACTACTAAAAACACCGATACCGCCGCCGGCACGCCCGAACCCAGTGCCGCCGCCGCGCCGGCGCCTCTTAATTCTTCCTTAAGCCGCCATGCCCTATCCTTGCGGCGTTGCCCGCCACCATCCTGGCCGCCCGCCGGCGGCGCGACCGCGCGCCACCCGCGCGCGGATGGCCCTACCGATGACAGACACCGACGCCGCTCCCACGCTGACGCCCATGCCCGCCCGCGCCCCGCTCGCCGGCCTCTCCGACCTCGCCGGCCCGGCCAGCCTGCGCGTGCGCGCCGTGAGCGGCGCGGGCCGCGGCCCGTTCAGCCTGTGCGTGGCGCCGGGCACGTGCGCGATCGTCTCCGGCGCCTCCGGCACGGGCAAGAGCCTGTTGTTGCGCATGATCGCCGACCTCGACCCCAGCCAGGGCCAGGTGAGCCTCGGCGACATGCCGCGCGAGCGCTTCGGCGGCCCGGCCTGGCGCCGCCAGGTCATGTACGTGGCGGCCGAGTCCGGCTGGTGGAGCGACCACGTGCTGGAACACATGGAGGACGTGCCCGCCGCCACGGCGATGCTGGCCCCGCTGCGGCTGCCGGCCGACATCCTGCGCGCGCCGGTCGGCCAGTTGTCCACCGGCGAGCGCCAGCGCCTGGCGCTGGTGCGCGCGCTGGTGCGCCGCCCGCGCTTCCTGCTGCTCGACGAGCCGACCTCGGCGCTGGACCGCGACAGCACGCTGGCGGTGGAGGCGCTGCTGCGCACGCGCCAGCAGCTGGGGCTCGGCCTGCTGGTGGTCTCGCACAACCCGGAGCAGGCCGCGCGCCTGGGCAACCGCCACTACCTCTTGGGCGCCGCCGGCCTGGAGGCGCTGCCCGCATGACGCCGATTCCGCTGTCGCTCTACGACCTCGCCATCGCCAGCCTGCTGGTGCTCGCCGGCGCCGGCGCCTCGCTGGCGCTCTCGCTCGGCGTGCACCGCGCGCTGCTGTGGACGGCCGCGCGCATGATCGTGCAGCTGCTGCTGGTCGGCCTGGTGCTGCGCGCGGTGTTCGCATGGTCGTCGCCGCTCGTCACCGCGCTGGTGGTGGCCGCCATGATCGCGGCCGCCGCGCGCGAGGCCGGCAGCCGCCAGGAGCGGCGCCTGGCCGGCCCGTGGCAGGCGCTGATCGGCACCGCGGCGGTGAGCGTGCCCACCCTGGCGGTGACGGTGCTGGCGCTGACCACCGCGCTGCGCCCGTCGCCCTGGTACGATGCCCGCCACGCCATCCCGCTGGCCGGCATCGTGCTCGGCAACGCGATGAACGCGGCCAGCCTGGCGCTCGACGGCGCCTTCACCGCGGCCTGGCACCAGCGCGCCGCCATCGACGCGCGCCTGGCGCTGGGCGACGACCGCCGCGCCGCGCTGGGGCCCATCGTGCGCCAGGCGGTGAAAAGCGGCCTGCTGCCCACCTTGAACACGATGGCCGCGGCCGGCATCATCACCATGCCCGGCATCATGACCGGGCAGATACTCGCCGGCATGGACCCGCTCGCCGCCGCGCGCTACCAGATCCTGCTGATGTTCCTGCTCGCCGGCGGCAGCATGCTGGGCGCGGTCCTGGCCGCCACGCTGGCGGCGCGGCGCCTGACCGACGAGCGGCACCGCCTGCGCCTGGACCGGCTGCGGCGGCGCTGATGCCCCAACCCGAGGAACCCGGACCATGCGCCTGCTGCTGGTGGAAGACGACCCGATGATCGGGGAAAGCGTGGAAGAAGGCCTGCGCGGCGAAGGCTACGCCGTCGACTGGGTCAACGACGGCCGCCTCGCCGCGGCCGCGCTCACGGCCAACGTGCCCGACACCTATGACGCCGTGCTGCTCGACCTGGGCCTGCCCGGCCGCTCGGGCGAGGACGTGCTGCGCCTGCTGCGCGGGCGCGGCATGGCGATGCCGGTGCTGATCCTGACCGCGCGCGACGCCACCGCCGACCGCGTGCGCGGCCTCGACGCCGGCGCCGACGACTATCTCGTCAAGCCGTTCGACCTCGACGAGCTGTTCGCCCGCATCCGCGCGCTGATCCGGCGCAGCGCGGGCCGGGTCGGCACGGAACTGGCGCATGGCCGCGTGCGGCTCGACCCCGCCACGCGCGAAGTGCGCTGCGGCGGCGACATCGTGGCGCTGTCGATGCGCGAGTTCATGGTGCTGCAGGCGCTCATGGAGCAGCCCGGCCACGTGGTCACGCACGAGCGCCTGCGCGAGGCGGTCTACAACATGAACGAGGAAATCAGCAGCAACACCGTGGAAGTGCACATCCACGCGCTGCGCAAGAAGCTCGGCGCCGAGTTCATCCGCAACGTGCGCGGCATCGGCTACAAGCTCGGGAATGTAGCCGGGAATGTAGCCGGGAATGTAGCCGGAAACGCGGCCGGGAACGCCGCATGAGGACCATCCGCGCCAAGCTGCTCGCCGGCCTGCTCGTCACCATGCTGGCGTGCGCGCTGGTCGCCGGCGCCGCGGCCTACTTCAAGGTGCGCCACGAAGCCAGCGAGGTCTTCGACGGCCAGCTGCAGCAGGCCGCGCGCATGCTGCCGCGCGAGATCGCGCCGCAGGCCACGCCGCCGCTGGGCAGCCACGAGCTCGACGAGGAGATCGTGGTGCAGTCCTGGGACGACAACGGCCGGCTGACCTTCGCCTCCCATCCGCTCACGCTGCCGCGCGCCAGGCTGGCCGGCTTTCACGACATGCGCGTGGCCGGGCACGAATGGCGCGTGTACGGGCTGCTGGAAGACGGGCGCTACGTGCAGGCGGCGCAGTCGGCGGCGTTCCGCAGCAAGCTGGCGGCCTCGCTGGCGCTGGGCGCGCTGCTGCCCGTGCTGGCGCTGGTGCCGGTGCTGGGGCTGCTGATCCACCTGGTGGTCAGGCGCTCGCTGCGCCCGGTCGACGACATCGCGCGCGCCATGAGCCAGCGCTCGGCCGAGGCCCTGGTGCCGCTGCCCGCGCACGGCTGGCCGCCCGAGCTGGTGCCGGTGGTGGCCGCGCTCAACGACCTGCTGGCGCGCCTGCGCCAGGCGATGGACACGCAGCGCGCCTTCGTCGCCGACGCCGCCCACGAACTGCGCACGCCGCTGGCCGCGCTCAAGCTGCAACTGCAGCTGGCGCTGCGCGCCGACAGCGAGGACAAGCAGCGCCAGGCGCTGGTCAAGCTCGGCGAGCGCCTCGACCGCACCACCCACCTGGTGGCCCAGTTGCTGACGCTGGCGCGCAGCGAGGACGGCACCCCGGCCGCCACCGCCGCCCTTGCCGACGTATCGCTGCGCGAGGTGGCGGTGCAGGTGGTGCGCGAGCTGCTGCCGATGGCCGAGGCCAAGGGCGTGGACCTGGGCCTGGACGCGCGCGAGGCGGACTGCCGCGTGCGCGCGGTGGCGGCCGACCTGTTCATCCTGCTGCGCAACCTGGCCGACAACGCGGTGCGCTACACCGGCCCGGGCGGGCGCGTGGACCTGCGCATCGAGCGGCGCGACGGCGTGCCCACGCTGGGCGTGAGCGACACCGGCCCGGGCATCCCTCCGGCCGAGCGCGAGAACGTGTTCCGGCGCTTCCACCGCGGCGAGTCCGGCGACGCGCACGGCAGCGGGCTGGGCCTGGCCATCGTGCGCAACATCGCCGTGCGCCACGGCGCCACGGTGGTGCTGGAGGACGGCCCTGGCGGCCGCGGGCTGACCGTGTCGGTGCTGTTCGTGGCGCCGGCGGCCCAGGCCTCCGGCCCGGGACTTCCTGCTTAAGACTTCCCGCTTAAGACTTCCTTAAGGCGGCGGCCCCTACACTGGCCGCCTTTGCCCGCCCACCGCGCGGCTCGCGCCGCCCAGCATCCGAATCATCACATGAAGCGAGTCCTGATTCTTGGCGTCAACGGCTTCATCGGCCACCACCTGACGCGCCGCATTCTCGAAACCACGCCGTGGGAGGTCTACGGCATGGACATGGCCAGCGACCGCCTCGGCGACCTGATCGACCACCCCCGCATGCACTTCTTCGAGGGCGACATCACCATCAACAAGGAGTGGATCGAGTACAACATCCGCAAATGCGATGTCGTCCTCCCCCTCGTCGCCATCGCCACCCCGGCCACCTACGTGCGCCAGCCCCTGCGCGTGTTCGAGCTCGACTTCGAGGCCAACCTCCCCATCGTCCGCGCCGCCGTCAAGTACGGCAAGCACCTCGTCTTCCCCTCGACCTCCGAGGTCTACGGCATGTGCCACGACGACGAGTTCGACCCCGAGACCTCCGAACTCATCTGCGGCCCCATCAACAAGCCCCGCTGGATCTACGCCTGCTCCAAGCAGCTGATGGACCGCGTCATCCACGCCTACGGCATGGAGCAGGGCCTCAACTACACCCTGTTCCGCCCGTTCAACTGGATCGGCGCCGGCCTCGACTCCATCTTCGAGTCGAAGGAAGGCTCCTCCCGCGTCGTCACCCAGTTCCTCGGCCACATCGTGCGCGGCGAGCCGATCAAGCTGGTCGACGGCGGCGCCCAGAAGCGCGCCTTCGCCGACATCACCGACGGCATCAGCGCCCTCATGCGCATCATCGAGAACCCGCAAGGCGTCGCCACCGGCAAGATCTACAACATCGGCAACCCCGCCAACATCCACTCGGTGCGCGAACTCGCCGAGATGATGCTCAAGATGGCCGCCGACTACCCGGAATACGCCGAACTCGCCCGCCAGACCCAGATCGTCGAGACGTCCTCCGGCGACTTCTACGGCAAGGGCTACCAGGACGTGCAGAACCGCGTGCCCAAGATCGACAACACCGTCGAAGAACTGGGCTGGAAACCCGCCGTCAGCATGGAAGACGCGCTGCGCGCCATCTTCGAGGCCTACCGCAGCAAGGTCGTCGAGGCCCGCACCCTGGTCGACTCGGCCAACTGAGGCCCGCGCCGATGGCACGCAGGAGCACACCGTGAACGCATCCCCGACGCAGCCGGACGCGGCGGCCAGCAAGGTGCCGGCCGTCACGCTGGCCTTCTGGATCACCAAGATCGCCGCCACCACGCTGGGCGAGACCGGCGGCGACGCGCTGTCGATGTCGCTCGGCCTGGGCTACCTGCTGAGCACGGCGATCTTCGCCGGGCTGTTCCTGCTGGCCGTCTCGGCGCAGGTCTCGGCGCGGCGCTTCCATCCACTGCTGTACTGGACCACCATCATCGCCACCACCACGGTCGGCACCACGCTGGCGGATTTCGCCGACCGCTCGCTCGGCGTCGGCTACGCCGGAGGCACCACCATGCTGGCGCTGCTGCTGGCCACCTCGCTGGCGCTGTGGCACTGGCGGCTGGGCTCGGTCTCCGTGCATGCCGTGCAATCGCCGCATGCCGAGATGTACTACTGGGTGACCATCATGTTCTCGCAGACGCTGGGCACGGCGCTGGGCGACTGGACCGCGGACAGCGCCGGGCTGGGCTACCTGGGCGGCATGGCGGTGTTCGGCGCGCTGCTGGCGGCGCTGGCGGCGGCGTACTACCGGACTTCGGTCTCGCGCACCGCGCTGTTCTGGGCCGCCTTCATCCTGACCCGCCCGCTCGGCGCTGTGGTGGGCGATTTTCTCGACAAGCCGCTGCACGCGGGCGGCCTCGCGCTGAGCCGCTTCTCCGCCTCGGCCGCGCTGCTGGCCTTCATGGCCGTCTGCCTGCTGCTGTTCCCGCAGCGCGCCGCCACGCGCCCGCACTAGCCGCCGGCCGGCCTAGCGCCCGCCCGGCCCGAAGCGCTCGCGGTAGTCGCGCGGCGTGATGCCCATCTGCCGCAGGAACGCGCGCCGCAGCCCCTCGTCCGAGCCGAAGCCGGTGCGCGCGGCGATCGCCTTGAGCGGCAGGTCGCCCTGCTCCAGCAGGCGGCGCGCGCCTTCGATGCGGGCCGACTCGATGAACGCCATCGGGCTGGCGCCCGTCTCCTTCGCGAACACGCGCCGGAAATTGCGCTCGCTCATGGCCACGCGCGCCGCCATCTCGGCCAGCGTGAAGTCGCGCGCGAGGTCGGACAGGATCCAGTCCTGCAGCCCGCGGATGCCGGCGTGGCTGGTGGCCTGGCTGGCCAGGTGCAGGCTGTATTGCGACTGCCCGCCCGGGCGCTTGAGATAGACCACCAGCTCGCGCGCCAGGTCCAGCGCCAGCTCGCGGCCCAGGTCTTCCTCCACCACCGCCAGCGCCAGGTCGATGCCCGCCGTCACGCCGGCCGAGGTCCACAGGTTGCCCTGCCGGATGAAGATGGCGTCGGCATCGACCTCCACCGCCGGGAAGCGCTGGCGCAGCAGCGCCGCCACGCTCCAGTGCGTGGTGGCGCGGCGCCCGTCGAGCAGGCCCGCCGCGGCCAGGAAGAAGGTGCCCGAGCACAGCGCGATCAGCCGGCCGATGCGCGGCGCCACCGCGCGCGCCCACGGCACGATGCCGTGCGCCTCGCCCATCGCGCGCTCGATGTCGCGCGCGCCCACGATCAGCGCGATGTCCGGCAGCAGCACGGTGTCGAGCCGGGCGGTGGCCTCCAGCGTCATCAGCGTGTCCGAGCGCACCGGGCCGGTCTCCAGCGCCACCACGCGCGTGGCGTAGGCCGGCGGCTGGCCGCGCTGGGCCAGCCGCACGTTGGCGTAGTCGAACACGGTCATCGGGCCGACCGCCTCCATCGCCTTGAATCCCGGGTACACCACGATGTCCACCCGCCGCGGGGCGGTGTTCGGCTGCGCTTGCATCGGCCTCGTCCGCAATCAAAGCGCCGATCTTAACCCGGCGCGCACCCGCCTTCGAAGGTTATGCGCCCACCGCCTAAAGCGCTGCGCGTGCAAGCTTGCGCCAACAAATTCGTTCTGTTGCGCTGAACCATTTCTTAGCATGGTGCATGCCGTCGCGGTCCGGCCACCGGTTTGACCACCGATCTGGCCACCCGACTTCCGCCATCCGTCCCCATTCCGCCGCCCGCGCGACCACGCCAGCGGGCAGCCCAACCGAGGAGCGCCATGCATCACCAGCCCGAGCAGCCGTCCGCCATCAACCGTCCCGCCGCGACACCACCGGGCGGCGGCACCCTGAGCCGCCGCGGCTGGCTGAAAGCCGCCGGCACGCTGGCCGTGGCCGGCGGCGTGGCGCCCTTCGTCTGGGCGCCGCGCGCCCGCGCCGCCGGGCAGCTCAAGCCGATCAAGCTGGCCTGGAACGCCAGCTCGGTGTGCTTCGCGCCAGTGGCCGCGGCGATCAAGGAAGACATCTTCCGCAACCACGGCCTCGACGTGGAGCTGATCAACTTCGGCGGCTCCACCGACCAGTTGCTCGAAGCCATCGCCACGCGCAAGGCCGATGCCGGCGTGGGCATGGCGCTGCGCTGGCTCAAGCCGCTCGAGCAGGGCTTCGACGTCAAGCTCACCGCCGCCACCCACGGCGGCTGCATGCGCCTGCTGACCACGCGCAACTCCGGCGTGACCGACCTCAAGAGCCTCAAGGGCAAGACCGTGGCGGTCAGCGACATGGCCAGCCCGGCCAAGAACTTCTTCTCCATCCTGCTGGCCAAGCGCGGCATCGACCCGGTGCGCGACGTGGAATGGCGCCAGTACCCGGCCGACCTGCTCGGCATCGCGCTGGAGAAAGGCGAGGCCCAGGCCGCCGCCGACGGCGACCCGCGCACCTACCTGCTGCGCAAGGAGCGCAGCCTGATCGAGGTGGCCACCAACCTGTCCGACGAATACGCCAACCGCGCCTGCTGCGTGCTGGGCATCCGCGGCAGCCTGATCCGCGAGGACAAGGCCACCGCGGCCGCGCTCACGCATTCGGTGCTGCAGGCGCAGGAATGGACCGTGGCGCACCCCGAGGAAACCGCGCGCCACTTCGCCGAGTTCGCCAAGGTGCCGCAGGCCGACGTGGTGGCCATGCTCAAGAGCCACACCCACGGCCACCACCCCACCGGCGGCGACCTGAAAAAGGAACTGGCGCAATACACGGACGAGCTCAAGCTGGTGTCGGTGATCCGCCCCGGCACCGATTCCACCAAGTTCGCGGACCGCATCTATGCCAACGTACTCAGCTGACGGGCAGCAAGGCACGCCGGAGGCGTTCGACGCCCACGACGACTTCCTCGCCCTGCCCGCGCCGGCGGTGCCGCGCGTGTGGCTGGGCGGCGCGCTGGCCGCGTCCGGCTGGCTGGCGGTGGCCGCCACCGTCAGGTTCTGGCCCGAGGCCGAGGACTGGCCGCTCACGCAGGAAACCGCGCAACTGTTCGCCGCGTTCGCCGGGCTGCTGCTGGTGCTGGCCTTCGTGCAGCACCGCCTGGGCCGCGCCGGCGCCGCGCTGCGCCGCTCCGGGCCGTGGCTGGTGGTGCTGGCGCTGCTGACCTTCGTGTGGGAGGTGGTGACCGCCAAGCTCGGCCTGCTGCCAAGGCCTTTCTTCGCGCCGCCGCAGGCGCTGCTCGAAGTGTTCCTGGACGACTACGCCAAGCTGGCCGACGCCGTGGCGCACTCGCTGCGCCTGCTGGCCACCGGCTACCTGCTCGGCGCGCTGGCGGGCTTTCTCACCGGCGTGGCGATCGGCTGGTCCAGCCGCGCCGGCTACTGGGTCCACCCGGTGCTGCGCCTGCTCGGGCCGCTGCCGGCCACGGCCTGGCTGCCGATCGTGTTCTTCGCCTTTCCCAGCAGCGCCAGCGCGGCCACCTTCCTGGTGGCGCTGGCCACGTGGTTCCCGGTCACGGTGCTGACGTGGTCCGGCGTGGCCGCGGTGGACCCGGCCTACTACGACGTGGCGCGCACGCTCGGCGCCCGCGAGCGCTTCCTGGTGCTCAAGGTGGCCGTGCCGGCCGCGCTGCCGAGCGTGTTCGTGGGCCTGTTCATGGGCCTGGGCGCCTCGTTCTCGGTGCTGGTGGTGGCCGAGATGCTGGGCGTCAAGTCGGGCCTGGGCTGGTATCTGCAATGGGCGCAGGGCTGGGCCGCCTACGCCAGCATGTACGGTGCGCTGCTGGTCATGGCGATCCTGTTCTCGGGCCTCATCACGCTGCTGTTCCGCTCGCGCGACCGCCTGCTGGCGTGGCAGAAAGGAGTCGTCAAATGGTAAGCGCCGCCGCTCCCGCCATCGTCACCGAACCGGCCGCCGCCAGCAATGGCGTGCGCCTGACCATCGATCAGGTCAGCCATCATTTCAGCCTGCGCGACCAGGTCCTGCCGGTGCTCAACCGCGTCAGCCTGACCGCCGAGCCGGGCGAGTTCGTGGCCCTGCTCGGCCCCAGCGGCTGCGGCAAGTCCACGCTGCTGCGGCTGGTGGCCGGGCTGGAGCCGCCGCGGCGCGGCACGCTGGCCGTGGACGGCGTGCCGATCACCGGCCCCGACCCGAGCCGCGTGGTGGTGTTCCAGGACCCCACGCTGTACCCGTGGCGCACCGTGTGGGACAACGCCGCGCTCGGGCTGGAAGCGCGCGGCCTGCTCTCCACCCAGCGCCAGCGCGTGGACGACGCGCTCGCGCGCGTGGGCCTGAGCGATTTCGCGCGCGCCTACCCGCGCCAGCTCTCCGGCGGCATGGCGCAGCGCGCCGCGCTGGCGCGCGCGCTGGTCAACGAGCCGCGCCTGCTGATCCTGGACGAGCCGCTCGGCAAGCTCGATTCGCTCACGCGCCTGAGCATGCAGGGCGAGCTGGTCTCGCTGTGGCAGCGTTCGGGCTTCACCGCGCTGCTGGTCACGCACGACGTGGAAGAAGCGCTGCTGCTGGCCACGCGCGTGATCGTGTTCAGCGAGCGCCCCGCGCGCATCACCGCCGAACTCAAGATCGACCGCGCCTACCCGCGCCACCGCGACGACCCCGAACTGATCCGCCTGCGCCGCGAGATCCTCGGCCTGCTGGGGCTGGGCGAAGGATGGTAGGCGCGCCCACGCGACTGCTGCCGGCAAGCGCGCGGAGCCGCCATGCCGGATGAGCTCTGGCACCTGCACGGCGCCTGGTGGCTGGGCGCGGACGTGCTGCCGGGGCGCGCCGCGGCAGCACGTCCGGCAAGCGCCGCGCTCCGGCTTGCCGGCTTTGCCCTCCTCTTCCTCGTGCCGCTGTGGTGGCTGCTGGCCGGCCTGCCGTGGCGCGGCCAGCCGGTGCCCGGCCCGCTGCTGCAACAGGCGCAGGCCCGCGGCGAGCTGGTGGTCGGCGTGCACGCCTATCCGCGCGCCACGCCGCCGGGCCGGCCGCTGGTGCCCGAACCCGATCCCGCCGAGGCCGCGCTCGCCGCCGGACTCGGCCGCGCGCTGGGCGTGCCGGTCAGGCTGCGCCACCTGCCCGCCGACGGCAACGGCGCGCCGCCGGCCGGCCTCGACCTCGCCTTCGGCAACGGCGGTTTTACGCAACCACGCACGCAACCGCGCGCGGCCCAGGTCCGCGCGCCCGCCATCGCGCCCGGCACGCTGCTGACGCTGCGCTTCACGCCGGTGGACCGGCTCGGCGCGCTGGCCGGCAAGACCGCCTGCGTCAGCCAGGACAGCCCCTACCAGGCCGCGCTGGCCCGCGCCGGCGCCACGCTGCGGCGCTATCCGTCGCCATTGCAGACGCTGCTGGCCTTCCGCCGCGGCGACTGCGCGGCGGTGGCGGAAGACGCCGCGCTCGCCGCGCGCGTCATGCGCCTGCCCGAATGGCGCTTCTTCGTCGCCGCGCCGCTGCTGGTGGACGGCGCCGGGGCGCTGCTCGCGCTGCCCCGCGCCGACGCGCAGTCCGCGCGCTGGCTCGAACAATGGCTGGCCGGCCGGCGGCGCGACGGCCTGCTGGCGCGCTGGCGCGACGCCGCCGCCGGCGACGCGGCCTTCAACATGATGCTGGTCGAAAGCGGGCTGATCTGCCACTGAACCGCGCCGGCGCACACACGACACACATGCAGCACCACACCATCCAGGAGCAACAATGAGTTTGTCATCGAGCGGCGCCAGCAGCCGCCAGCGGATCTCCGAGTGGCATCGCGCCAGCGGCTTCGCCGCCGCCGGCCCCGAGACGGATGCCGCCGCCACGCCGCGCCCCCTGCCCACCGACGACACCCTGCGCGCGCTGTCCGCCCGCTTCGCCGCGCGCGCCGCCGCGCACGACCGCGACGCCAGCTTCGCCCACGAGAACATCGCCGAACTGCACGCGCTCGGCCTGCTCGCGCTCACCGTGCCGCGCGCGCTGGGCGGCGCCGGCGCCGGGCTGGCCGAGGCGCGCCGCGTGATCCACCACGTGGCCATCGGCGACCCGTCCACCGCGCTGGTGCTGGTCATGCAGACGCTCACCCACCGCAGCCTGGCCAACGACACGCAATGGCCGCAGGCCGTGCGCGAGGCCGTGCAGCACAGCGCCGTGGCGCAAGGCGCGCTGATCAACTCGCTGCGCGTGGAGCCGGAGCTGGGCTCGCCCGCGCGCGGCGGCCTGCCGGGCACGGTGGCGCGCCGCCACGGCGACGGCTGGGCGCTGTCCGGCCACAAGATCTACGCCACCGGCATCCCCGCGCTGGGCTGGCTGGCGGTGTGGGGCCGCACCGACGAGCCCAGCCCGCGCACTGGCGTGTTCCTGGTGCCGCGCGACGCGCCCGGCATCACCGTGCTGCCCACCTGGGACCATCTCGGCATGCGCGCCACCAGCAGCCACGAGGTGATCTTCGACAACACCCCGCTGCCGGCCGACCACGCCGTGGACCTGCGCCTGCCCGCCGCCTGGGCCGACCGCGTCGACCCGGCCTGGGCCGCGTGGTCCTCGACGCTGCTCGGCACGCTCTACGACGCCGTGGCGCGCGCCGCGCGCGACTGGTTCGCCGGCTGGCTCAACCTGCGCGCGCCGGGCAGCCTGGGCGCGCCGCTGGCCACGCTGCCGCGCTTCCAGGAAGCGGTGGGCCGCATCGACGCCTGGCTGCTGGCCAACCGCGTGCTGCTCGACCGCTTCAGCGCCGACGCCGACGCGGGCACGCCGGCCAGCGTCACCGACAGCAACCTGCTCAAGCTCAACGTCACCGACAACGCCATCGCCGCGGTGGAACTGGCGCTCAAGCTGGCCGGCAACCCGGCGCTGTCGCGCGGCAACCCGCTCGAGCGCCACTACCGCAACGTGCTGTGCAGCCGCATCCACACCCCGCAGAACGACGCCATCCTGGCGGGCGCGGGCGCGCAGGCCCTGCGGGCCGCCGCCGAGACGCCCGCCGCAGCCTGAGACCACCATGACCCGATTCCGCCCCGCCACCGAACCCGGGCCGCGCCGCATCGCCATCGTCGGCGGCGGCATGGCCGGCACCCTGACCGCCATCCGCCTGCTGCGCGACACCAGCGCGCCGCTGGCCATCCAGCTTTTCGAGCCGCGCGCCGAGGTCGGCCGCGGGCTGGCCTACAGCACGCCCGACCCGGCCCACTACCTGAACGGCCCCGCGCTCAACTTCAGCCTGTTCCCGGAAGCGCTGGACGACTTCACGCACTGGCTGGCGCGCCACGGCCTCGCCGCCGATGCCGGCAATACCTTCGCGCCGCGCCGCGTCTACGGCGACTACCTGCAGGACACGCTGGCGCGCGCGCTGGCCGGCGCCGCCGGGCGCGCCACGCTGGAACACATCCGCACCGAAATCACCGACCTGACCATCGGCGTGCCGCACCGCGTGCGCGGCGCCGACGGCCGCGCGTGGGAGGCCGACCACATCGTGCTGGCCACCGGCGTGCAGTCGGCCCGCCCGGCGCTGGCGCAGGACCCGGCACTGGAAGCCGAGGGCCGCTACGTACCCGATCCGTGGCAGCCCGAGGCGCTGGCCGCGCTGGCCGGCGCGCGCGCCGTCGCGCTGGCCGGCACCAGCCTGACCATGCTCGACGTGGTGGCCACGCTGGAGCGGCTCGGCTTCACCGGCACCTACCATGCGTTCTCGCGGCGCGCGCTGCTGCCGTGGCTGCGCCACGGCGTGGGCCCGTGCGACGACTTCCTCGGCGCCGCCGGGCCGGCGCTGGCCAGCCCCACCGCGCGCGGCGTGGTGCGCCGCGTGCGCGACCAGTGCCGCGCGCTGAGCGCGCAGGGACTGGACTGGCAGAGCGTGCCGCCCGCGCTGCGCGAGCACATCGGCCCGCTGTGGGCCGCCGCCAGCGTGCCGGAGCGCCAGCGCTTCCTGCGCCACGCGCGCCCGTTCTGGGACAACCTGCTGCACCGCGCGGCGCCGCCCACCCATGCCGTGCTCGCGGCGGTGCGCGCGCAGGGCCGGCTGCAGGTCCATGCGGCGCGGGTGACGGGGGTGGAAGACACGGGCGTGGAAAACGCCGGCGGCCGGCTGGCGCTGCGCCTGTCGCGCGCGCTGCCGGCGGTGCCGGCGGTCGACGCGCTGGTCAACTGCACCGGCGCGGAATACGGCTGGCACGCCGGCAACGCGCGGCCGCTGGTGCGCAACCTGCTCGCGCGCGGCATCGTGCGCCCCGCCGCGGCCGGCTCCGGCCTCGACGGCGACGCGCGCGGCACGGTGTTCGACCGCGGCGGGCGCGCCGTGCCCGGCCTGAGCGCCCTGGGCGCGCCGCTGCGCGGCGCGCTGTGGGAGTCCGGCACCATCATCGACGTGCGCAACCAGGCCGCGGCGGTGTCGGCGCGGCTGGCGCAGGAACTCGGGCTGGCGGCCCGGCCCGAGGCCCAGGCCGCCTAGCCGGCGGTGGTGGCGGGGCCATGCGCCGGCCCGCCATCGCCCCTATCTGGCGCCCGCGGCCGGTCCGCATTCCACCCAATATCCCGCCTCCACGCGCCGCCGGCCGCCCCACACCCCACCTGCGTAGGTGAAATGGGGTGCCCGGCATGCGGTATTCTCCGTGGCTTCGCCTGCCCGCCGCGCCCGCGGCCGGCGCGCTCACGCCACCCCGGAGGAACCCGGCCGATGTCCGACCCGATCGCCCTGCTGGCCGTCACGACGCTGCTCAGCGTCATGATGCTGGGCATCGTCTGGTCGCTGCGCCGCTGCGGCCAGCCGGGAGTGACGCTGTGGCTGTACAGCAACCTGACCGCGATGGGCGCGCTGATGCTGTTTACGCTGCGCGGCACCATCCCCGACGTGCTCGGGATCGTGGTGGCCAACGGCGCCCTCGCCTGGGCGCTGGCGCTGTTCTACGCCGGCACGCTGCGCTTTTGCGGGCGCGCGCCGCCGTGGCGGCTGCTGGCGGCCTGCACGCTGGCCGTGGTGGCCGGCATCGTGACGTGGCGCTACGTGTTCCCCGACTTCAACACGCGCGTGGTGATCGTGTCGGCCTTCCATGCGTGGTTCTGCGCCGCCACCGGCGTGGCGCTGGTGCGCGGGCGCCCGCGCGCGCATGCCGCCAGCCACCACCTGGCCACCGCCGGCTTCGCCTTCTTCCTGGCGGCGGCGCACGTGCTGCGCGGCATCCTGTCCGCCCTGTCGGTGATGGACGATCCCGCCACGCTGGTGTCGCCGGGGCTCAACGCGATCTTCCTGGTGCTGGGCGCGATCGCCTGCCCGGCGCTCACGATGGGCGCGGTGCTGATGATCCACGACGCGATGGTGCGCCGGCTGGAAGCCATCGCCAACACCGACTTCCTCACCGGCGTGCTGTCGCGCAAGGCCTTCGAGGACGAAGCCGCGCGCGAGCTGGCGCGCGCCGCGCGCGGGGACGGCCCGCCGGTGCTGCTGATCGTCGACATCGACCACTTCAAGCTGGTCAACGACACCTTCGGCCACGCCACCGGCGACGCCGTGCTGGCCGGCTTCGCGCGGCTGGCGGCGGCATCGCTGCGCGCCACCGACCGCATCGGCCGCATCGGCGGCGAGGAGTTCGTGGTGCTGCTGCCGGGCAGCTCGCTGGACGAGGCCGGCCACGCCGCCGAGCGCATCCGCGCGCAGGCCGAGGCCAGCCGCGTGGGCCACGCCGGCGGGCAGGCCGGCGTGGTGCGCTATACCGTGAGCGGCGGCTACGCGGCGTGGCAGCCCGGCGAAACGCTGGCGCAGCTGACCGCGCGCGCCGACACCGCGCTCTACATGGCCAAGCTGTCCGGGCGCAACCGCATGCTGCCGTACACGGCCGGCCACCGCGTGCAGATGGCCGCGGGCGGGCGCAACGGGCGCGACGGGCGCAGCCGCGCGGCGGCGGGCTAGCGCCGCCCGCCGGCTACTCGTCGAAGTCCCACATGCGGTGCAGGTCCAGCCGCAGCCGGCTGTCGGCCTCGAGCGCGTCGACCAGCGCCGTGCGCTCGGCCAGCGTGGTGTCGGCCAGCGTGCGCCGGACCATCAGCAGTTCGCCCAGGCCCGACTCGCCCGCCTTGTACGCGCGCCCGGTGCGCTCGGCGGCGCTGCGCTGCAGCGCCAGCGCCTGCGCCAGCGCCACGGCGGCGGCGCGCTTGCCGGCCAGGCCCTGGTACAGCGCGTCGAACTCGGCGCCGATGCGGCGCTCCGCCACCAGCCGGCGCTGCGCCGCGGCCTGCGCGTCCGCCGCCGCGGCCAGCGCCGCCGAGCGCCGGTGCGCGGAGCCCAGCGGCATGCTCACGCTCACCCCGGCGATGCGCTCGGCGCCGCCGCGCTCGACCGCGACGAACACGCCCACGGTCGGATCGGGCTTGCGCTCCAGGTCGGCGCGGTACGCCTGCCGCTGGGCCTGCGCTTCCTCGGACAGGGCCAGCCGGAACTCATGGCTGTCCTCCACGTAATGCGTGCGCAGCGCCTCGGCCGGTTCATCCGGCAAGCCCTGCGGGCCGATGCCGGCCGGCAGGCCGCCGGGCACGCCCAGCCCCGGAAAGCGCGCGCGCAGCGCCGCCTGCGCCACCGCTTCCGCCGCGCGGGCGCTGGCCAGCATGGCGGCGGTGCGGGCGCGCTCGGCCAGCGAGAGCTCGTGGTCCATGCGCGCGGCGTCGCCGGCCTGCACGCGCCGCGCGGTCACGGCGGCCAGCTCCGCGGCGAGGTCGTCGTTGCCCTGGGCCGCCAGCCTGGCCTGCTGCGCGCGCAGCGCGCCGAACCACAGCGCCAGGATCTGCCGCGAGACCTCGTGGCGCGCATCCATGAGCGCGAGCTGGCCGGACTGCACGGTGGCGTCCGCCAGCGCGCCGTCGGCCTCGGACTTGCCCCACAGCCGCAGCGGCCGCTCCAGCGTCAGTTGCCCCTCGGCATGCCGCTCGGACGGCGCGCGCGCCTGCCGGCCCTGCCCGGTGGCGCGCACCACGGCCTCGGCGGTGCCGGCGCGGATGCCGGCGGCGCGCGCCTGCGCCGCATCGCGGCCGGCCTCGGCCATGCGCACCTCGGGCGACTGGCCCACCGTGTCGCGCACCGCCGCCTCGGCGGGCAGCACGCCCGCCTCCGCCTGCGGCACGGCCTGCGCCCTCGCGGCGCCGATCATGCCGGCCACGGCGGCGGCCAGCGCCGCGCTCATGGCCCTCTTGCCTGCGCGGTTCATTGCGCCTCTCCTTGTGTCATGGGGTCATGCCGCCCGCGGCGCTGGCGCGTCACGCCAAAGCGCTTGAACAGCAGCGGCAGCAACAGCAGCGTCAATGCCGTGGAACTGACCAGCCCGCCCGAGACCACGATGGCCAGCGGGCGCTGGATCTCCGAGCCGGGGCCGCTGGCCAGCAGCAGCGGGATCATCCCCAGCGCGGTGATGCAGGCGGTCATCAGCACCGGCCGCAGGCGGTCGCGCACGCCGGTGCGCACCGCCTCGTCCACGGGATGCCCGGCTTCGAGCAGCGTGTTGAAATGCGAGACCAGCACCACGCCGTTGAGCACGGCGATGCCGAGCAGCGCGATGAAGCCGACCGAGGCCGGCACCGAGAGGTACTCGCCCGCCGCCCGCAGCGCGGCGATGCCGCCCACCAGCGCGAACGGGATGTTGACGATCACCAGCGCCGCCTGGCGCACCGAGCGGAAGGTCAGCATCAGCAGCAGGAAGATCGCGCCGAGCGCGAGCGGCACCACCACCGCGAGCCGCGCGGCGGCGCGCTGCTGGTTCTCGAACTGCCCGCCCCACACCACCCGCAGCCCTTTGGACATGCCCTGCAGAGCGGGCAGGCCGGCCACCGCGGCGCGCGCCTCCTGCACGAAGCCGGTCAGGTCGCGCCCTTCCACGCTGACCTGGATCACGGCGAAGCGGCCGCCGTCCTCGTGGTTGATGCGCACCGGTCCGTCCACCCGCCGCACCCGCGCCAGCGAGGTGAGCGGCCAGGGCTTGCCGTCCGGCGCCGTCACCTGCAGGGCGGTGAAGCGCTCGGGCGTCTGCCGCAGGCTCTCGCCGCCGCGCAGGATCAGCGGCGTGCGGATGGTGCCCTCGGGCACGATGCCGACGCGCTCGCCCTCCACCTGCGCGCGCAGCAGCGCCTGCAGCGCGTCGCCCGAGAACCCGGCGCGGCCCACGGCGGCGCGGTCCAGCGCCAGCGTGAGGTACTGCACGCCCTCGTTGCCCGGCGCGATCACCTCGGCGGCGCCGGGGATCTTGCGCACGCGCGCGGCGATCGCCTGCGCGGCGGCGTCGATCGCGCCGAGCTCGTTGCCGAAGACCTTGATCGCCACGTCGCCGCGCGTGCCGGTCAGCATCTCCGAGACGCGCATCTCGATGGGCTGGGTGAAGCCATAGACCACGCCCGGAAAGCGCGCCATCACGGCGCGGATGGCTGCGGCGATGTCGTCCTTGCTGCCGCGCCACTCGCTCTTGGGCCGCAGCACGAGGAAGGTGTCGGTCTCGTTGAGCCCCATCGGGTCGAGGCCCAGGTCGTCGGAGCCGGAGCGCGCGACGATCGAGCGGATCTCCGGCACCTCGGCCAGCAGCGCCCGCTGCACGCGCAGGTCCAGGTCCACCGCGGCGGTCAGCGAGACCGACGGCGCCTTCTGCAGCTGCACGATCAGGTCGCCCTCGTCCATCGTCGGCATGAAGGTCTTGCCCACCGACACATAGAGCGCGACGGCCAGCGCCAGCGCCACGCCGGCCGCGGCGAACACCGCGCGCGGATGGCGCGCGCTGCCGTCCTGCAGGCGCGCGAAGCCGGCCGCCACCTTGCGCATCAGGTACGGCATCGTGCCCGCGTGCGGGCGCAGCAGCAGCGAGGCCAGCGCCGGCACCACCGTGAAGGCGATCACCACCGAGGACGCCAGCGCCAGCACGATGGTCAGCGCCACCGGCCCGAACAGCTTGCCCTCCAGCCCCTGCAGCGACAGCAGCGGCAGGAACACGATGGCGATGATCGACACCCCGGCCAGCACCGGCGCCGCCACGCTGGCCACGGCGTGGCGGATCACCGCGCCGCGCAGCGCGGGATCGCTCTTGTGGTCGTGCGAGCGCGCCAGCGCCGACTCGATGTTCTCCACCACCACCACCGCCGCGTCCACCAGCATGCCCAGCGCGATCGCCAGGCCGCCCAGGCTCATCAGGTTGGCGGTCAGGCCGACGTAGCGCATCAGCAGGAAGGTCGCCAGCATCGACAGCGGCAGCGTGACCGCCACCACCAGCGCCGCGCGCAGGCCGCCGAGAAACAGGTACAGCGTCACCACCACCAGCAGGCTGGCCTCGACCAGCGCGCGCACCACGGTGCCGGCCGCGCGCGTGACCAGCTCGCCGCGGTTGTAGAACACGCGGGTCGACATGCCCTTCGGCAATTGCGGCGCCAGCTCGTCGAGCCGGGCCTGCACGGCGGCGACCAGCCGGCGCGCGTCGGCGCCGCGCAGGGCCAGCACCAGCCCTTCCACCACCTCGCCGCGGCCGTCCTTGCTGACCGCGCCGTTGCGCGTGGCCACGCCGAGCTGCACGGTGGCCACGTCGCCCACGGTCACGAGCGGCATGCCGCCGCCGCTGGCGTCGCCGTCGCCGCCCGGCGCGGCCACCACGATCTGCCGCAGGTCCGCCACGCCGCGCGCGCCGCCCTCCACGCGCACCACCCAGTTCTCGTCGCCCTGCTCCACGCGGCCCGCGCCGTCGTTGCGGTTGTTGGCGTCGAGCGCCTGGCGCAACTGGTCCAGCGTGACCGCGCGGGCGCGCAGGCGCGCCGGATCGGGAATCACTTCGTAGCTGCGCACCTCGCCGCCGAGCGCGTTGACGTCGGCTACGCCGGGCACCGTGCGCAGGGCCGGGCGGATCACCCAGTCCAGCACGCGGCGGCGCTCGGCCAGCGAGAAGGCGTCGCCCTCTACCGTGAACATGAACATCTCGCCCAGCGGCGTGGTGATCGGCGCCAGCCCGCCGATGGCGCTGGGCGGCAGGTCGCGCGCCAGGCCGGCGAGCCGCTCCGAGACCTGCTGGCGCGCCCAGTAGCTGTCCACGCCTTCCTCGAAGTCGACCGTCACGTCGCTGATGCCGTACTTCGACACCGAGCGCACGATGGTCTTGTGCGGAATGCCCAGCAGTTCCTGCTCGACCGGCGTGGAGACGCGCTGCTCGACCTCCTCCGGCGTCATGCCGGGGATCTTCAGGATGACCTTGACCTGGGTCGGCGAGATGTCGGGAAACGCATCGATCGGCAACTGCAGGTAGGCCCATGCCCCGGCGGCGGCCAGCGCGCACGCGGCAATCAGCACCAGCACCCGCTGGCGCAGGGAAAATTCGATCAGGCCGGCCAGCATCATTCGCCTCCCGCCAGCATGCCCTTGAGCGCGGCCACGCCGGCGACCGCCACCCGGGCGCCGGCCGGCAGCGCGCCGCGCACGGTGGCCGTGGTGTCGTCGGCGGCCTCGACCGCCACGCGCTGGTAGCGCACGCCGGCCGCGGTCGCCACGAACACGCCGGGCGCGCCGCGCCAGTAGGTCAGCGCGCCGGCCGGCACGCGCACGCGGGCGTCGCCGCCGGGCGCGCCGCGCAGGTACACGACCACGTTCACGCTCTCGCCGGCCTGCAGGCTGCCGCGCCGGTCGAGCACGGCCCGCACGCGCACCGCGGCGGTGCCGTCGGCGACCGGCACCACCCCGGCCACGCGCCCGGCCGCGCCGCGCTCGCGCACCTCCACGCGCTCGCCACCGACCGGCGCCGGCAGGTCGCGGCCGACCAGCAGGTCCAGTTCCAGCGCGGCTGGATCGACGATGCGGAACAGCGGCGCCGCGCCGTCCACGCGCTGGCCCGGCACGGCATTCACCTCGGCGATCAGCCCGGCGCGGCCGGCCACCAGTTGCGGCTCGCCCGCGCCGCCCGCGAACACGATGCCCGCGGCGGCCATCTCGGCCTCGCGCGCGCGCACCGTGGCGGCGGCCTCGCCGGCGCGCGCCTGCGTGGCCTGCCAGCGGCTGCCCGCGATGATGCCGTCGTCGTGCAGGCCGCGGTCGCGCGCCAGCGCCTGCCGCGCCAGGCTGGCCTGCGAGCGCGCCTCGGCCAGCGCGCGCCCGGCCTCGAACAGTTGCGGGCTGGCGAAGGCCGCCAGCGGCTGGCCGGCGCGCACCGGCTGGCCGATCGCGACCAGCACGCGCGAGACCATGCCCGCGTAAGGCGCGGCCACCACGTACTGCGCGTCGGGCCGCAGCACCACGCGCCCGCTGGCGCCGAGCTCGATCTCGGCCGCGCCGGCGACCGGGGCGAAGCGCACGCCGAGCGACTGCGCCTGGGAGGCCGACAAGGCCAGCGCCTGCGCGCGCGCCATGCCGACGGGAAGCAGCGCCGAGGCGATCAGCGCGCCGGCGCAAAGGAAACGATGGGAAAACATGCCTGACTCCGAAGCAGGATAAGACGCCCCGCGCGCGCGGCCGGGCTCGGCCGCGCGCGCGGGGACATGCTCCGCCGGCGTGGCCGGCGGGGAATCAGTTGGCGAAGGGAGGGGCGTGCGCGGGCGGCGGCCGGCTGTCGCCGCCGCGCCAGCGCTGCGGCGCGCGTTCGCGCCACCGCATGCGCCGCGGTGCCTGCCGTGGCGGCGCGGCGCACAGCAGGAACGCGAAGACCATGCCGACGATCATGTCGGCGGCCTGCACGTGGAGGGAAAAGGCAACCGGCCCGATGGCGGTCTGGACGTCGACCTCGAGCGGCTCGACCCCGCTCAGCGCGCCGTCGGCATGCGCGCCGGACGGCCCGGCGGCGGGATGAGAATCGGAGGGAGAATAAGAACCAACCTCACCTTGCAGCGCTGTGTGTACGTGCAGGCCGTGGAGCTTGGGGGTTCCGACGTGGCCATGCAGCAGCGGGGCGAGCAGTTGCAGTGCGAAAAGCAGCAGCAGCAGCGCTCCCCGGAAGAAGGATGGGCGGTCTGCGCGAAGCATGGCGCGATTGTAGCCGACTTCGCCCGCTGGCATGCGCGCGGCTACGCGCGCGCGCCGGCGCGGCCGGCGGCGCTGGTGGCGCGGTAGGCGCCGGGGCGCAGCCCGGTCCAGCGCCGGAACGCGCGGTGGAACGCGCCCGGCTCGGCAAAGCCGAGCCCGGCCGCGATCTCCGCCAGCGAGCGGCTGGAATGGCTGAGCGCCTCGATGGCGAGGTCGCGCCGCATCTCGTCCTTGATCTGCTGGTAGGTGCCGCCCTCCTCCATCAGCCGCCGCCGCAGCGACGACGCCGACATGTGCAGCCCCTGCGCGAGCTGCTCGAAGGTCGGCCAGCGCTCCGGCGGCTGGGCCCGCAGCTGGCGCCGCACGCGCGCCATGACGCTGGCGCGGTCGCTGTACTTGACCACCACGTTGTGCGGCGCCTCGCGCAGGAAGGCCTTGAGGCTGCGCTCGTCCTGGTGCACCGGCTGCGCCAGCCAGCGCGCGTCGAACACCAGCGCCGTGGCGGGCTGGCCGAACGCGAGGTGGCGCGAGTACATGCGGCGGTACTCGGCCGCGTAGGGCGGCTCGGCATAGCTGAACGCGGCCAGCAGCACCGGCACGCGGCGGCGCAGCAGCCAGCTCATCAGGCCATGCAGCATGATGAGCATGGTCTCCTGCGCGAACACGCCCGGCGCGCGGCCCGAGGGCGCCGTCAGCACCAGCGCCGCGCGTTCCTGCCCACGCTCATGCCCGTCCCGCGGCGCGGCCAGCGCGGCGCCGGCCGCCTCGCCCTCGCGCACCAGGCGCACGCCGATGTCGTCGAGCAGCAGCCCGAAATGGCGTGCCACCCGCTCCAGCCCCTGCGCCAGCGTCTTGCTGCCCGCCACCGCGTGGCACAGCATGGCGAAGCTGCCGCGCTTCATGCGGCGCGAATCCTGGCCGAAGAATTCATCGTCGAGCGCGGCCGCCACCTCCATCCACAGGACGCTGTAGCTGGCCGCCGACACGCGCGCCTGCGGCACCGACAGCAGCGCCGGCGCGATGCCGGCGGCCTGCAGCACCGGCTCCGGCGCGATGCCGCGCGCGCGCAGCCCGCCGATGGCGTGATGGACGAAGCAGATGGCGACGCTGTGTTTTTCCATTGGCATGACGGGCGTGGACGGGCCAGGAGACTGGCAAACGAGTTCAGCAAATCTGGCGGATTCTGGCATACCGCCGCCCCGGGCGTCTTCCTACACTGCTGCCAACGCCCCTTGCCGGCACGCCCCTCCCCGCCGCCGGCGCCACGCCATCCTCACCGCGATCCGCCCATGCAACACGAATTCACCGAACAGCAAGCCATGATCCGCGACACCGCGCGCGCCTTCGCCAGCGAGCGCCTCGCGCCGCGCGCGGCGGCCTGGGACCGCGCCGGCCACCTGCCGCCCGAGGTGGTGGCGGAGATGGGCGCGCTCGGCCTGCTCGGCATGATCGTGCCGGAGGAATGGGGCGGCACCTATACCGACTACGTGGCCTACGCGCTGGCCATCGAGGAGATCGCCGCGGGCTGCGCGGCCTGCGCCACGCTGATGAGCGTGCACAACTCGGTCGGCTGCGGGCCGATCCTGCACTACGGCAGCGAGGCGCAGAAGACGCGCTACCTGCCCGCGCTGGCCGCCGGCGAGATCATCGGCGCGTTCTGCCTGACCGAGCCGCAGGCCGGCTCCGAGGCGCACAACCTGCGCACCCGCGCGCGCGAGACCGAGGACGGCTGGGTGCTCGACGGGAGCAAGCAGTTCGTCACCAACGGCCAGCGCGCCGGCGTGGCCATCGTGTTCGCCGTCACCGAGCCGGCGCAGGGCAAGCGCGGGCTGTCGGCCTTCGTGGTGCCCACCGGCACGCCCGGCTTCATCGTGCACGCGCCCGAGCGCAAGCTCGGCATCCGCGCCTCCGACACCTGCGCCATCACGCTGGAAGACTGCCGCGTGCCGCGCGATGCCCTGCTCGGCGAGCCCGGCGAGGGCCTGCGCATCGCGCTGTCCAACCTGGAGGGCGGGCGCATCGGCATCGCCGCGCAGGCGCTCGGCATCGCGCGCTCGGCCTTCGAGGCGGCCTGCCGCTACGCCGCCGAGCGCGTGCAGTTCGGCCGCGCGCTGCGCGAGCATCCGCCCATCGCCAACATGCTGGCCGACATGGCCACCGAGCTCAACGCCGCGCGCCTGCTGGTGCACCGCGCCGCGCGCATGCGCACCGCCGGCCTGCCGTGCCTGTCCGAGGCCTCGCAGGCCAAGCTCTATGCCTCCGAGCTGGCCGAGCGCGTGTGCTCCAAGGCGCTGCAGATCCACGGCGGCTACGGCTACCTGGAAGACTACCCGGTCGAGCGCCACTACCGCGACGCGCGCATCACCCAGATCTACGAAGGCACCAGCGAGATCCAGCGCATGCTGATCGCGCGCAGCCTTTGAGCCGCGCAGTACCCGCATCCCGCATCCCGCATTCAGAAACCAGAAACCAGAACCGACGGAGACAAGATGAGTGCCCAATCCGAAAACACGGCCGCCGCAGCGCCCGCCGTCAAGCTGCTGATCAACGGCGAGTGGGTGGAGTCCGCCGCCACCGAGTTCCGCACCGTGGTCAACCCGGCCACGCAGGCGGTGCTGGCGCGCGTGCCGCTGGCCACGCCGGCCGAGGTCGATGCCGCGGTCGGCGCCGCGCAGCGCGCCTTCGCCACCTGGCGCCACACGCCGCTGGGCGCGCGCCTGCGCATCATGCTGCGCTACCAGGCGCTGATCCGCGAGCACAGCAAGCGCATCGCCGCCATCCTCACCGCCGAGCAGGGCAAGACCCTGGCCGACGCCGAGGGCGACATCTTCCGCGGCCTCGAAGTGGTGGAGCACGCCTGCTCGATCGGCACGCTGCAGCAAGGCGGCTTCGCCGAGAACGTGGCCGCCACGGTCGACACCTACACGCTGCAGCAGCCCATCGGCGTATGCGCCGGCATCACGCCGTTCAACTTCCCGGCGATGATCCCGCTGTGGATGTTCCCGATGGCCATCGTGTGCGGCAACACCTTCGTGCTCAAGCCGTCCGAGCAGGACCCGCTATCCACCGTGGAGCTGGTCAAGCTGGCGCTGGAAGCCGGCGTGCCGGCGGGCGTGCTGAACCTGGTGCACGGCGCGCGCGAGGTGGTCGACGCCCTGTGCACGCACCCGGACGTCAAGGCGGTCTCGTTCGTCGGCTCCACCGCGGTCGGCACCCACGTGTACGAGCTGGCCGGCGCGCACGGCAAGCGCGTGCAGTCGATGATGGGCGCCAAGAACCACGCCGTGGTGCTGCCCGACGCGCACCGCGAGCACACCCTCAACGCGCTGGCCGGCGCCGCCTTCGGCGCGGCCGGGCAGCGCTGCATGGCGACCTCGGTGGCGGTGCTGGTCGGCGCGGCGCGCGACTGGCTGCCCGAACTGGTGGCCAAGGCCGCCACGCTCAAGGTCGGCGCCGGCCACGAGCCCGGCACCGACGTCTGCCCGGTGGTCTCGGTGGCGGCGAAGCAGCGCGTGACCGGCCTGATCGACGCCGGCGTGCGCGAAGGAGCCACCCTGCTGCTGGACGGGCGTGGCGTGCAGGTGCCGGGCTACCCGGACGGCAACTTCGTCGGCCCGACCGTGTTCGCCGACGTGACCACGGAGATGTCGATCTACACGCAGGAAATCTTCGGCCCGGTGCTGGTGGTGATCGGCGTGGACACGCTCGACGAAGCCATCGCGCTGGTCAACCGCAACCCGTTCGGCAACGGCACCGGCGTGTTCACGCAGAGCGGCGCCGCGGCGCGCAAGTTCCAGAGCGAGATCGACGTGGGCCAGGTCGGCATCAACATCCCGATCCCGGTGCCGGTGCCCTATTTCAGCTTCACCGGCTCGCGCGGCTCCAAGCTCGGCGACCTCGGCCCCTACGGCAAGCAGGTGGTGCAGTTCTACACCCAGACCAAGACCGTCACGGCGCGCTGGTTCGACGACGCGACGGTAAACGACGGGGTGAATACCACCATCAGCCTGCGCTGAACGGCGCCACCACCAAGGAGCACACATGCATATCGCCTTCATCGGCCTCGGCAACATGGGCGCGCCGATGGCCCGCAACCTGCTCAAGGCGGGCCACGGCCTGACCGTGTTCGACCTCAACCCCGCCGCGCTCGCCTCGCTGCGGGCCGACGGCGCAACGGTGGCGCAGTCGGCGCGCGAGGCCGCCGCCACGGCGGACTTCGTCATCACCATGCTGCCCGCCGCGGCCCACGTGCGCGCGGCCTACCTGGACCAGGACGGCGTGCTGGCCGGCGTGCGGCCGGGCGTGCCGCTGGTGGATTCGAGCACCATCGACCCGGCCACCATCCGGGCGCTGGCGGTGGAAGCCGGCAAGCGCGGCAACCCGATGGCCGATGCGCCGGTCTCGGGCGGCACCGGCGGCGCGCAGGCCGGCACGCTGACCTTCATGGTGGGCGCGCCGCCCGACCTGTTCGAGCGCATCCGGCCGGTGCTGGCCGGCATGGGCCGCAACGTGGTGAGCTGCGGCGACACCGGCACCGGGCAGGTCGCCAAGATCTGCAACAACCTGATCCTCGGCATCTCGATGATCGGCGTGTCGGAGGCGATGGCGCTGGGCGTGCGGCTGGGCATCGACGCCAACGTGCTGGCGGGCATCGTCAACACCTCCACCGGGCGCTGCTGGGCGGCCGATACCTGCAATCCGTACCCGGGCGTGATCGAGACCGCGCCGGCCTCGCGCGGTTATACCGGCGGCTTCGGCGCGGACCTGATGCTCAAGGACCTCGGCCTAGCCGCCGACGCGGCGCGCGGCGTGCGCCAGCCGCTGTTCCTCGGCGCGCTGGCGCAGCAGGTCTACCAGGCCATGAGCCAGGCCGGCGACGGCCAGCTCGACTTCTCCGGCGTGATCCGCCGCTACCTGGACACGGAGCGCGCGGCATGATCGAGCACGTCATCGACGGGCACGTCGCCCGCCTCACCCTCAAGCGCCCGCCCGCCAACGCCTTCACCGCCGAGGGGCTGGAACAGCTGCGCGCGCTGGTCGGCGCGCTCGATGCCGACGCGCGCGTGCGCGCCATCGTCATCACCGGCGACGGCGGCAAGTTCTTCAGCGCCGGCGCCGACCTCAACGGCTTCGCCGAGGGCGACCGCGCCCATGCACGGATGATGGCGCAGCGCTTCGGCGCCGCCTTCGGGGGCGCTGCAGAACGCGCGGGCGCTGGTGATCGCCGCCATCAACGGCTATGCGATGGGCGGCGGGCTGGAATGCGCGCTGGCGTGCGACGTGCGCATCGCCGAGGAGCAGGCGCAGATGGCGCTGCCCGAAGCCGGCGTGGGCCTGCTGCCGTGCGGCTGCGGCACGCAGACGCTGCCGTGGCTGGTCGGCGAAGGCTGGGCCAAGCGCATGATTCTCACCGGCGAGCGCGTCGATGCCGCCACCGCGCTGCGCATCGGCCTGGTCGAGGAAGTGGTGCCCGCCGGGCAGGCGCTCGACGCGGCGCTCAGGCTGGCCGGGCGCGCCTGCAACGTCAGCCCGCGCGCGGCCGCCTACAGCAAGCAGCTGGTCCACCTGGCGCGCCAGGGCGTGCCGCGCGGCCCCGCGCTGGCGCTGGAGCGCGAGCGCTTCGTCGACCTGTTCGACGGCGAGGACCAGCGCGAGGGCGTCAACGCCTTCCTGCAAAAACGCGCGCCGCAATGGCGCAATGCCTGAGGAACACGCCATGCGCCTGAACCCGGACGACGCCGGCAGCGCCGCGCAAGCGGCGGCCGAAGTGCGCTTCGAAGAGATCAACGGCGTGGGCGTGGCCACGCTGGACCGCCCGCGCCAGCTCAACGCCCTGTCCTACCCCATGATCGGCGCGCTCGACGCGCGGCTGGCGGCCTGGGCCGCGCAGCCGGACATCCGCGCGGTGCTGCTGCGCGGCGCCGGCGGCAAGGCCTTCTGCGCCGGCGGCGACATCCGCGCGCTGTACGACAGTTTCCACGCCGGCACGCCGCTGCACCGCCAGTTCTTCGTCGACGAATACCGGCTGGACTACCGCCTGCACCGCTATCCCAAGCCGGTGGTGGCGCTGATGGACGGCATCGTGATGGGCGGCGGCATGGGCCTGGCGCAGGCCGCGCGCCTGCGCGTGGTCACGGAGCGCGCGCGCGTGGCCATGCCCGAGACCGGCATCGGCCTGGTGCCGGACGTGGGGGCGAGCTTCTTCCTCGGCCGGCTGCCGCTGGCGCTGTCGCTCTACGTGGGGCTGACCGGCGTGACGCTGGGCGCGGCCGACGCGCTGCTGTGCGGACTGGCCGATATTGCCGTGCCGGCCGCGCGCCTGGACGACCTGGACCAGACCCTGGCCGCCGTCCGCTGGAGCGGCGACCCGCTGGCCGATCTGCGCGCGGCCTTGCAGCCGCCCGCCGATGCCGCGGCAGCCACGGCCGGGCAGGCGCCGTTGCAGCCGGTGCTGCCCGCCGTGCACAGGCACTTCCATGCCGACGCCGGCGTGGCCGGCCTGTTCACCTCGCTGGCGGCGGAAACCGATCCGCGCTACGCGCAGTGGGCCGCCGACACGCTCGGCATCCTGCGCAAGCGCTCGCCGCTGATGACGGCGGTCACGCGCGCGCTGCTGCTGCGCGGCCGGGAGCTCGACCTGGCAAGCTGCTTCCGCATGGAGCTCGGCGTGGTCTCGCGCGCGTTCACGCAGGGCGATTTCATCGAGGGCGTGCGCGCGCTGATCGTGGACAAGGACAACGCGCCGCGCTGGCGCGTGCAGGCGCCGGAGGCGGTCGGCGAGGCCACGGTGCAGTCCTTCTTCGACAGCCCGTGGCCACCCGCTGCCCATCCGCTGGCGGCGCTGGGGTAAAGCCCCCCGCCGCCTACGCGCCGCCAGCTTTGCCGCGGCGGCGCAACTGCCGGACCGCGCTGCTGGAGCCGATCGCGCGCGCGGCGGCGACCACCTGCGGCCCCAGCCCGGCGCACGCTTCCTCGAACGACCAGCGGCTCGACGGCGCCGACACGTTCACCGCGCCGAGCGGCTGCCCGCTCGGCCCGAGGATGGCCGCGCTGACCGTGATGTCGCCGGTGTAGTACTCGCCGTTGGTCGAGGCGAAGCCGTCCTCGCGCGCCTGCGCGACCGCGCTGCGGATCTCGGCGATGCGCGTCAGCGTGGTGGGCGTGTAGGCCACCCGCTCGCTCTGCTCGAGGATCTCGGTCACTTCCTTCGGGTCCAGGTGCGACATGATGGCGCGCCCGCCGGCCGTGCAGTACATGGGGATGCGCATGCCGAGCGGCATGTTGACGAACATCTCCTTGTGCGTGGGAAAGCGCGAGATGTACGTCATGTGCAGGCCGTCGCGCTCGGACAGCGTGGTGGTTTCCTCGCAGGTGCGCACCAGCGCGTGGAGATACGGCGTGGCCGAGTTCAGCAGCGCGCTGGTCTGCAGGTAGCGCAGCCCCACTTCGAGCGTGCGCGGCGCCAGCGCGTATTCCTTGGTGAGCGGGTCCTTCTTGAGGTAGCCGACCGCCAGCAGCGTGTGCGTGAAGCGCTGGATCGCGCTCTTGGTCATGCCGGTGGCGTCGGCCAGCTCCGCCAGGTTCATCGACGGCTTGCCTTCCCAGAAGGCGGTCAGCACGTTCAGGCCGCGGGCGAGCGAGGTGACGAACAGGCGCGATGCCTCGGGCGACTCGTCCGGGCTGTTTGGGTCTGTCATGGCAGGCTTGGCTGACAAGGAAAACTCCGCATGTTAATGGATACGCCGCCGGCGGACTGCTAGCCGTGCAGGATCTGGCCGAGGAATTCGCGCGCGCGCGCCGTGGCGGGCGCGCGGAAGAAGTCCTCCGGCGCCGCCGATTCGACCACGCGCCCCTTGTCCATGAAGATCACGCGGTCGCCGACCTGCCGCGCGAAACCCATCTCGTGCGTGACGCAGATCATGGTCATGCCGTCGTCGGCCAGCGAGATCATGGTGTCCAGCACTTCCTTGACCATCTCCGGGTCGAGCGCCGACGTGGGCTCGTCGAACAGCATGATCCGCGGTTCCATGCACAGGCTGCGCGCGATCGCCACGCGCTGCTTCTGGCCGCCGGACAACTGGCCCGGATACTTGGCCGCGTGCTGCGGAATCTTCACGCGCTCCAGGTAGCGCATCGCGCGCGCCTCGGCCTCGCGCCGGGGCACCTTCCTCACCATCATCGGCGCGAGCGTGCAGTTCTCCAGCACGCTCAGGTGCGGGAACAGGTTGAAATGCTGGAACACCATGCCGACCTCGGCGCGGATGCGCTCGATGTTGCCCATGCCCGCGCTCATGGCCATGCCGTCGACCACGATCTCGCCTTCCTGGTGTTCCTCCAGCCGGTTGATCAGGCGGATGGTGGTGGACTTGCCCGAGCCCGACGGCCCGCACAGGATCACCTTCTCGCCGGCGCGCACCTGCAGCGACACATCGTCGAGCACCTTGAAGTCGCCGTACCACTTGGAGACGTTGGTCATGCGGATGATCTCGTTGCCGGCATCCGCGCCGGCCTGCGTCGTGTTCATGTCGGTTCGCCTCATGCCTTGGACAGATGATCGTGGCCGGCCGCGCCGTCCCAGTAGCCGGGCACCGCGAGGCGCCGCTCGCCCCAGCGGAACGCGCCGGACACCACGCTGCACAGCAGGAAATAGACCGCGCCCACGAGGCTGTACACCAGCAGCGACTTGAAGGTCGCGCCGGCCAGCATCTCGCCCGCGCGCATCAGCTCGTAGACGCTGATCACGGCCACCAGCGAGCTTTCCTTGACCAGCACCAGCGCATAGTTGCCCAGCGCCGGGAAGATCATGCGGCCGGCCTGCGGCAGGATCACCGCGCGCAGCCGCTGCAGCCGGGTCAGGCCGAGCGCGCGCGCCGCCTCGTACTGGCCCGCGTCGACGGACTGGATGCCGCCGCGGAACAGTTCCGCCAGGTAGGCGGACAGATTGATGGTCAGCCCGATCACGCCGGCCACGAAGCCGGGCAGCACGATGCCGATCTCGGGCATGCCGTAGTAGATGAAGAACAGTTGCACCAGCAGCGGCGTGCCGCGGATGATTTCGATGTAGCCCTTGGCCACGCCGCGCACCAGCCCGTTGGAGGACATGCGGCAGAAACACACGACGAGGCCCAGCGCCACCGCGAGGAAAGCGGTGGGGAAAAACAGGGCGATCGTCGCGCTCGCACCCTCGGCGAGCGGGAACAGATACATCTTCAGGGTGGCCAGGTCCACGGTCGAACTCCAGTCGATTCAAAAAACCCGGGACGGCCCGCGCGCGGGCGCCCCGGCATGCCTGCTACTTGGCGGCGACGTTGCCGGACAGCCCGCCGATGCCCCAGCGGCCGAGAATGGCTTCGATCTCGCCGCTCTTTTCCATGTCCTGCAGCGCGGCGTTGACCGCGGCCAGCAGCGCGGCGTTGTCCTTCTGCACCGCCATGCCGACCAGCCAGCGCTTGACCGGCTTGTAGCTGTCGTCGAGACGCACGCCGGGGATGCCCTTGGACTTGATCTGGTACGCGATGCTGGGCGGATCGACGATGCCCAGGTCGACGCGGCCGACGCGCACGTCGGTCAGCAGCGTGGGGTAGTCCTGGTAGGTCGAGACCTGCGTGCCCGGCAGGTCCTTCATCATGGCGAACTGCACGCTGTCGACCAGCGCGCCCACCTTGGCGCCCTTGAGGTCGTCGAAGCGGGTGTACTTCCTGGCGGCCTTGTCGCTGACCACCACGCCCTCGCCCCAGCCGTAGATCGGCGTGGAGAACGACACCGCCTTGGCGCGTTCCTCGGTGATGAACAGCGGCGCGGACATCAGGTCGGCGCGGCCCGAGGTCAGCGTGGGAATCAGGCCGGCGAACGGCACGTCGCTAAGCTTGACTTCCACGCCCAGGCGCTTGCCCACGCCCTGCGCGACCTCGACCATCACGCCCTTGAGCGTGCCGCTGGCGGGGTCCATGAAGCCGTGCGGCGGGCTGGCCGCGGTGGTGACGATGTTGATGGTCTTGCTGGCCTTGATCTCGTCCAGCGTGCGGGCCTGCGCGAGGCCCGACCAGGCGGCGGCGCACAGCGCGATGGCGGTGATGGCTGCGGTCAGTTTCATGTCGTTTCTCCGGGTGGTGCGATGGGGGATGGCGGAACAGATCGGCAAAAATCAGCGGCAAAAAATCAGCGCATCAGGTGCGCGAAGCGCTGCGGAAACACGCGCACCGTCTCCGCGGCGAGGCAGAGGAACTCCTGCATCACGGTGGCGGCGAGGAAGGCCGTCATGCCGCCCACGTCGTGCGGCGGCGAGACGGTGTTGACGTCGAAGGCGACGAAGTTCAGCCCGCGCAGCGCGCGCAGCAGGCTCAGCCCCTCGCGCGCGGTCAGGCCGCCCCACTCGGGCGTGCACACGCCGGGCGCGCAGGACGGGTCGAACAGGTCCATGTCGAAGCACAGGTAGACCGGGCGGTCGCCCACCTGCTCGCGGATGCGCGCCAGCACCTCTTCCTGGCGCGGCGCGAACTCGCCGAACGGCACCACGTTGTAGCCCACCGAGCGGCCGAACGGGATCACGCCCGGCATGAAGGTGAGGCCGCGCGTGCCCACGTGGAAGCTGTTGGCGGGGTCGACCAGCTTCTCCTCGGCCGCGCGCGTGAAGGTGGTGGCGGTGTTGTAGCCGCCGATGTCGTAGGTGTCGGTGTGCGAATCGAAATGCAGCACCACGAGGTCCGGATGATGGCGCGCCACGGCGCGCATCTGCGGCAGGCTGACCGCGCCGTCGCCGCCCATCGTGACCGTCATCGCGCCGGTGCGCTGCACCTGCTCGATGGCCGCCTCGATCTGCGGGAACGAGGCCTCGACATCGCCCGGCGTGCACGCCACGTTGCCCAGGTCGGTCAGGCGCAGGAAGTCGAACGCGTTGTCGGTCTCGCCGGCGGGCGCCACGTCGTAGGGGCGCAGCAGGCGCGCCTGCTCGCGGATGGCGTCCGGGCCCTGCCGCGCGCCGATGCGGAACGCATGCGAGCCGCAATCGAACGGAATGCCGATGACCGTGGCCAGCGGCGGCAGCGCCGGGCGCTCGCGCGCCGCGGGTGCATTCATGAACGGCAGGGCCGGGGTGAACAGCGGGGAACCTCTTTGCATGCGGGCCTCTCAGGCGTGGGGGCCGGCGCCCGGTGCGGCGCGGCCTGTGATCTTGCACTCGAATCTTGCACTCTCTTCATATCGCACTGCGATACGATCAGATTGCAGTTTCAGTCGCAACATTTATGCCACCCGGCGCGCACGCACGCCTATCGGCGTTTTTACCTAGGAAGGACGGGGCTTTGCGCGGGCGGCGGGCCGCCGCCGCGCGCTGCCGGCCGCGTGTGACGGGCCGGCAGGAATGCACCGCCAGAAGGCATGCGCGCACGGCGATGGTGCCGGAGCGTGCGCGAAGAAGAGGAGGAAGAAGGGAAAGAGGAAAGGGAAAGTGAAGCCAAGGCCGGCGCGGCCGGCGCCGGCAAGTCCGAATTCGCCGGCGGCGCCAACGGTTCGCGCCCCCCGCCCATGCAATGGGAGAGGGGCGAACACGAGCGGCAAGCTGACTCTGCCGCCGGCCCGGAGCCGGCAACTGCCGACCCGGCCCGCTCCGGCCCGCTCCGGCCTAAGTGCGCGCCTTGGCCGCGTGGCCGTGCGCCGCGTGCTCGTCCACGGGTACCTTGACCAGCCCGTCGGCGCGGAACATCGCCTTGATGCCGCGCACGGCCTGGCGGATGCGCCCTTCGTTCTCGATCAGCGCGAAGCGCACGTACTCGTCGCCATAGTCGCCGAAGCCGATGCCCGGCGACACGCAGACCTTGGCCTTGGCCAGCAGCTGCTTGGAGAACTCCAGCGAGCCGAGCGCGCGGTACGGCTCGGGAATGCGCGCCCAGATGTACATCGCCGCCTTGGGAATCTCCACCGGCCAGCCGGACTCGATCAGCCCGCGCGCCAGCACGTCGCGGCGCGCCTGGTAGTGCGCGGCGATTTCCTTCACGCACTGCTGGTCGCCTTCGAGCGCGGCGATGGCCGCCACCTGCAGCGGCGTGAAGGTGCCGTAGTCGTGATAGCTCTTGATGCGCGTGAGCGCCGCCACCAGCTCCGGGTTGCCGACCATGAAGCCGATGCGCCAGCCCGCCATGTTGTAGCTCTTGGACAGCGTGAAGAACTCCACCGCGATGTCCTTGGCGCCCGGCACCTGCATGATCGACGGCGCTTTCCAGCCGTCGAACACGATGTCGGCGTAGGCCAGGTCGTGCACCACGAAGATGTCGTGCTTGCGCGCCAGCGCGATCACGCGCTCGAAGAAGTCCAGCTCCACGCATTGCGCGGTGGGGTTCGAAGGGAAGCCCAGCACGATCATCTTCGGCTTCGGGTAGCTGCCGCGGATGGCGCGCTCCAGCTCGGCGAAGAAGTCCACGCCCGGCACCAGCGGCACCGAGCGGATGTCGGCGCCGGCGATCACCGCGCCGTAGATGTGGATGGGATAGCTCGGGTCCGGCACCAGCACGGTGTCGCCGCGGTCCAGCGTGGCCAGCATCAGGTGCGCCAGGCCCTCCTTGGAGCCGATGGTGACGATGGCCTCGGTGTCCGGGTCGATCTCCACGCCGTAGCGCTCGCGATACCAGTGCGAGATGGCGCGGCGCAGGCGCGGAATGCCCTTGGAAGCCGAGTAGCCGTGGGTGTCGGGCCGCTGCGCGGCCTCCGTGAGCTTGGCGACGATGTGCGGCGGCGTGGCGCCGTCCGGGTTGCCCATGCTCATGTCGATGATGTCTTCGCCACGGCGGCGCGCCGCCATTTTCAGCTCGGCGGTGATATTGAAGACGTACGGGGGGAGACGATCGATGCGCGCGAAACGGCGCTTGCCTGCGGAGGCGGACATGTTTTTCCTTGAACGTAAGCGCCCGGAACCGTCCGAGCGACGCTGCCGGCCGTTGTTTGCGGCCGAACGGGAAAGATCTTAGCGGCGAACCCGCGCGGCGTCCAAGGATTTTCGCAACGCGGCGGCGCGCATCCGCATGCGGCGCATGCCGCGGCTAGCGCGCGGCCAGCTCGTCGACTTTGCGCACCTCGCGCACCTTGCGCACCACCGCGTCGTCCGGCCCCAGCAGGCGGCCGTCGGCGGCGCGCACCTCGAGCGGCGGCACCGGCTGGCCGTCCGCGGTATCCACCAGCACGGAATGCGCCTCGCCGGGCGCGTAGAAGAAGGCCTCGCCCCACTGGCGCAGCCCCACCACCACCGGGAACAGCGCGCGGCCGCGCGGCGTCAGCACGTATTCCTGGTAGGCGCTGCCGTCGGAGGCCGGCGCCTGCTCCAGGATGCCGTGCGCGAGCAGCGTGCGCAGCCGGTCGGCCAGGATGTTCCTGGCCAGCCCGAGGTTGCGCTGGAATTCGCTGAAGCGGCGCAGGCCGTCGAAGGCGTCGCGCACGATCAGCAGCGACCACCAGTCGCCGATCGCGTCGAGCGAACGCGCCACCGGACACTCGGCACCTTCCAGGCTGGTTCGCCGCACCATCGCGCCACTCCTTTCACACGCCGCCGGTGCCGCGCCGCGGGATGCGGCGCGCGGCGTGGCCCGCCCCAGACGATGGCGGCTCCCGCGGCGAAGCGGTTGCATTGTAAAACCGCGCGGCGCCCCGGACAACCCGCCGCGTCAGTCGTCGATCGTCTCGTGCACGGCGGCCGCGCCCGCCTTCCAGTAGCTCGACGCGCGGATGCGGCTCTTGTCGATGCCGCGCTCGCTCACCAGGTACTGGCGCACCGCGCGGATCGCCGCGCCCTCCCCGGCGGCCCAGACGTAGCCCTCGCCGCGCGGCAGCGTGATGGCGCGCAGCGCCCGCTCGAGCAGCGTGGCGTCGCCGGCCGGCGCGCCGTCGCGGTGCTGCCAGCGGACCTCGACACTGGCGCGGCTCGGCAGCGGGATCTCGGCCGCGGCGTTGTCCACCGCCACCACCACCAGCGCCTGCGCGCCGGCCGGCAGTTCTTCCAGGCGCCGGCCGATGGCGGGCAGCGCGGTTTCGTCGCCCACCAGCAGGTGCCAGTCGAAGCCGTCCGGAATCACGAAGGAGCCGCGCGGCCCGCCCACGCCCAGGTACTGGCCCGGCGCGGCCTGCGCCGCCCAGGTCGAGGCGGGGCCGTCGCCGTGCAGCACGAACTCCAGGTCGAGCTCGCCGGCCACGGGGTCATGGCGGCGCGGCGTGTAGTCGCGCGCGGCCGGCCGCGGCGCGCCTTCGGCGAACACCGGGCCGTTGGGGCCGACTTCCGGCAATGCCGGCCTGGGCTGCCCGGGCGCGGGGAAGAACACCTTGACGTGATCGTCGAAGGAAGCGGAAACGAAGTCCTTCAGGTCGTCGCCGGCCAGCGTCACGCGCAGCAGCTGCGGCGACACCTGCCGCGTGCGCACCACCTGCAGCAGGCGCATCTTGAGGGCATGGCGGACACGTTGAACGGTAAGGTCTCGGGTGGTCATCGATATGGGGTCCGGTTGGTTGACGTCTGACTGGTTCACGCCCGGCTGGCTGGCGTCCGACTGGCTGACTTGCGTCATGCGCGCGATCAGCATCACGCGCCCGCCGCGCCGGGACCGGCCTCGATCTCCGCGGCGGCCCGCGCGAGGATGGCCGCGATGCGCCGCTGCTCGTCCGGCGCGGCATCCGTGCGCATCAGCAGCGCGCGCTTGAGCGCCATGCGCGCCTCGACGAACTCCGGCAGCCAGCCGCCGCGCGCCTCGGCATCGTCGGCGGGGTTGTCGCCGGGGTTGTCTCCCGAGCCCGACAGCGCGCGCCGCACCCACTCCATCTTGCGCGCCACGTGCTTGAGCTTGTTGAGCATCAGCGCCAGCCGCTCGCGGTTGGCATCCAGGTGCGCGCGGCCCGGCCCGGCAAGCTGGTAGCGCTTCTTGTTGCCCTCGCTGTCCACGGTGGCATAACCGACCTCCTCGAGGAAGGTCAGCGCCGGATACACCATGCCCGGGCTGGGCTTGTAGAAACCGTTGGTGCGCGTCTCCAGTTCCTTGATGAGCTCGTAGCCGTGGCTGGGCTTTTCCTCCAGCAGCGACAGCAGCAGCAGTTGCAGGTCGTCGGCGCTGAACTTGCGGCCGCGGCGCCAGGTATCGCCCTCGCCGTCGAAGCCGTCCCCGCCGCCGCCGAAGAAACCACCGGGCCCGCCGCCGTGGCGGTGGCGGCCGATGGCGTGGTGGCCAAAGAAACCCTCGGCATGCGAGGCGAAATGAGAAGACAGTCGGGCAAGCATGTGGTGGCCCATCAGGCCTTTCGAGAAATGGTGACGCATGGCAGCGGCTCCTTGGTATCTGAAAACATATCTTAAGATATATATCGTAAGTAATAAAGTCAAGGAACGCGCAAAAAGAAAGCCCCTGGCCGGGGTGGTCAGGGGCTCAAGGCAAGAGGCGGGTCGCGGGTTCCGCCCAAGGCCGGATCATAGAGCGCGAAGCGGGGTGCGCCATCACCTGATCGGGTGACATATCTCGTCATATTTGTCTTTTTTACACTTTTCGGCATTTGATGGCGGAGAAACTGCAAAGCGCGCCGCCACGGGCTCGCGCAAGGTGCGTGCGCCGGCGCCCCGCTCCGCCCGGTTGGTGGCGCGCGGCCTTGATCTGTCGCAAGTTTTCAGGTGGGTCCGACGCCAGTTTCTGCGGCTATCATTACCGGGTACCGCCGCAACGGCGGCGGTAGCGTGAATGCCGCCCGCGTGGCCGGCACGCCGCGGCCGGAGCGGCGCGCATGCTTTCGTGACGGGACGCGGCGGCGGGAGGTATGCCGAGGCTCTCGCCAAGCCGCGGCCAGTCCGATTCACAATCAAGTCACAACCGATTCGTAACCTCTGCACAAGGACCCGTCCATGACACTGCGCCAGTTGTTCCGCGCCTCGCTGGCATGCGCCCCGCTGCTGGCGCTGGCTCCGGCCTCGCCCGCGTTCGCGTACTTCGACAACTTCATCAACTCGACCGTGGTCGGCAAGATGAACCAGAAGGAATCCGCCTCGCTGGCCCAGCACGTGCGCAAGGTGCTCGACACCGGCGCCGACGGCGCCGCCGTGCCGTGGAACTACCCCGCCACGCGCGGGCGTCGGGCCATCGAGGGCTCGATCACGCCGCTGCGCACCAAGACCGACCAGGGCCAGTCCTGCCGCCAGCTGCGCACCCAGCTCCAGCGCGACGGCCTGGAGGACAACTGGACCAGCTGGTTCTGCAAGCAGGGCGACGGCAGCTGGAAATCGCGCAGGGTAAGCGACGACTGAACGCCGCCGGCCCGGCGGGCCGGCGGCGGCAACCATGCGGCCGGACACGGTCGCGAGCGAAGGAGATCCCATGCCAACCATGCAAGCAGCGGTATTCCTCGGACCCAACCGTATCGTGCTCCAGGAAAAGCCGATCCCCGACGTCGGCCCCTCCGACGCCCTGATACGCATCACCACCACCACCATCTGCGGCACCGACGTCCACATCCTCAAGGGCGAATACCCGGTGGCGCAGGGGCTCACGATCGGGCACGAGCCGGTCGGCATCATCGAGAAGCTGGGCAAGAACGTCACCGGCTACCACGAAGGCCAGCGCGTGATCGCCGGCGCGATCTGCCCGAGCTTCCATTCCTACGCATGCCAGGACGGCTGCTCCTCGCAGGACGGCCAGGGCCACGGGCACGGCTACAAGCCGATGGGCGGCTGGCGCTTCGGCAACACCATCGACGGCACCCAGGCCGAATACGTGCTGGTGCCCGACGCCCAGGCCAACCTCGCGCCGATCCCCGACACGCTCACCGACGAGCAGGTTCTGATGTGCCCCGACATCATGTCGACCGGCTTCGTCGGCGCGGAGAACGCCAACATCAAGATCGGCGACATGGTGGCCGTGTTCGCGCAGGGCCCGATCGGCCTGTGCGCCACGGCGGGCGCGCGGCTGCGCGGCGCCGGCCTGATCATCGCCATCGACGGCATCGACGAGCGCCTGGAGATCGCGCGCCGCATGGGCGCCGACGCCACCGTCAATTTCCGCAAGGTGGACGTGGTGGACGAAGTACTGCGCATCACCGGCGGGCGCGGCGTGGACGCGGCCATCGAAGCGCTCGGCACGCAAGGCACGTTCGAGTCCGCGCTGCGCGTGCTCAAGCCCGGCGGCACGCTGTCGAGCCTGGGCGTGTATTCCAGCGACCTGCGCATCCCGCTCGACGCCTTCCATGCCGGCCTCGGCGACAACCGCATCATCACGTCGCTGTGCCCCGGCGGCAAGGAACGCATGCGCAGGCTGATGCGCATCATCGAATCCGACCGGCTCGACCTCGGGCCGCTGGTCACTCACCGCTACAAGCTCGGCCAGATCGAGCAGGCCTACGAACTGTTCGCGAATCAGCGCGACGGCGTGCTGAAGGTGGCGATCACGCCGTGACGGCGGCGGCGCCATGCCGCGCATGCCACACATGACACGCAGGCGCTGCCGGCCCATACCGCGGCACGGCAGCGCCCGCGCCCGTCAGGCCACCGCGAGCGGCTTGGGCAGGCGAATCATGACGAACTCGTTGGCGTCGACGCCGGAGGGCACGCGCGAGGGCGAGCCGCCCGGGTAGTTGTTGTCGTTGACCAGCAGCAGCGTGCGCGCGTCCACGATGGCGATCGCTTCGATGCACTCCATCGGGTAGGCGAACACGCCGTCGATGGTGTCGCTGGCGCCGAGCTTGGCCGGGTCGAGCAGTTGCATCAGGTCGGCCACTTCTTCCTTGACCAGGAAGCCGTCCGCGTCGACGCGGTCGAGGCTGATCTTGAAGATGCGCTTGAAGCGCGCCGCGTTGCGCCAGGTGTTCGACGCGGCGAACTTGCCGGTGCGCACGTCGCCGGCGCCGCTGTCCTTTTCCACCACCAGGAACTCGCGGTCGTTGACGGCGACCATGTCGTTGACCGAGTAGTACTCGGTCTCGAGGTTGCCGTCGCCGTTGAGGCGCTGGCCGCTGCCGACGCGGTAGCGGTAGCTGGTCTCGAAGTTGAGCGTGCCCAGGTTGAAGACGTTGATGATGCGGCTGCGCACGTCGTCGCCGGCCACTTCCTTCTCGTACATGCCGTACAGGCGCGTGCGGCTGGCGTTGATGGCCAGGCTTTCGAGGCCGCCGGAGCCGCCCAGGTTGGCCTGCGCGGTGGTGCCGTTGGCGACGAGATAGGGATTGTTCGGGGTCTGCACCAGCGGGTTGGCGCCGAGCCGGCGCAGGTTGGGCATCTGCACTTCGCGCGCGAGCAGCCTGCCCTGCCTGTCGAACTTGAGCAGGAACGGGCCGAATTCATCGCCAATCCACAGGTTGCCGCTAGCGTCGAGCTGCATCGATTCGGGATCGATGTCGTAGCCGGTGAGCAGGCGGCCGTTGACGATGGCGCTGTCCACCGGAATGGTCTGGCCGGCCGGCGAGACCGAGGTGCCGGGATAGCTGGCCATGTCGGCCACGATCGGGTAGCCGATGCGGCGGTCGGGGTCGCTCAGGCGGATATAGCTCTCGGGCGTGAACGCGGCCAGCGGCGCGCCGGTCTGGAAGTGGACCGGGACCACCCTGCCGGCGGCCCAGTCGAACGACACCGCGTAGATGTGCAGCAGCGCGTCGGGCGAGGCGCCGCGGCCGCCGAAGCCGTTGTCCTGCAACGCGTAGAACGTGCCGGCCCTGGGGCCCGGGATGATGGCCGAGAAGCCTTGCATGGGCTGCCTGGCGTTGAACGGCAGCGCGTAGCGGTAGACGTTGGTGGCGCGGTCGTAGTCGCCGCCCGAGATGAACTGGCCGCTGGTGGGGCCGGCCACGAAGCTGTCGGCCGGCAGCACGGCGCGGCCGAGCAGCGTGGGCGCCTTGACTTCGGCCTCGGGCGTGACCGCGGGCGGGTTGGTGGCCGGCGGCACCGGCGCGCTGCCGGCGGCCGGCGGCGCATCGTCGCCGCCGCCGCAGCCGGCCAGCAGGGAGGTGGACACGCCCAGCATGGCGAGCGTGGTGGCGCCCAGGCCGCCGCGCAGCAGCTGGCGGCGCGTGGTGTCGGGCAATGCGTGTTCGCGTGATTGGCTCATGGAGTCGCAACGATAGGAATGGGGAGTCGGAGGCGCGCGGCAAGCCGGCCCGCCCGCGCGGGCGGGCCGGTCCTGCGCGCCACGCCAGGCATCAGAACAGGGACGGCTCGGTGCTCAGGTCGGTGAGCTTGTTGGCCTTCAGGTCGATGACGAAGTGCTTGGTCGGCGCGCCGTTGGCGAGCTTGAGCAGGATCGCCATCAGCGGCTTGAAGCGGGCCTGGAACAGCGCCCCGGCGGTGTTGCTGTCCTTGACCTGGTCGCCGGTCATGGCGAGCGTGGCCGAGGTGGACTGCAGCGCCTGGGCCAGCAGCTTGTACTGGCGGGCGCGCGCTTCGGGGATGTCGGAGAACGCCAGGTCGCCGGCATTGGCCAGGCGCACGAAGTCGCCGGCCAGGTCGATCGCCTTCCAGTCGTTGAAGTCTTCGAGGCGCATGCCGTTGGCCTGGGCCAGCGCGCGGGCGCGGGCTTCGGCCGCGGCGTAGTCGGTGGCGTAGGCCGGGTTGGCCGCGTTGGTGCCGCCGCCGTCGGCCAGGCAGGCGAAGAAGGCGTTGGTCAGCAGGCCGTGGGTGCCGGTGTTGGCCAGTTCCTTGAGCGTGACGCCGGTCTGCAGCTGCGACAGCACCAGCAGGTCGGAGCCGTACAGCGGGCTCTTGACCAGCTCGCGCATCTCGCAGCGCCAGTCGTCCTTGAGCAGGCGCAGGCGCACCAGCTCGGCCATGTAGCGCGAGCTGAAGTCGGCGTAGTTCTTGGCGTCGAGGATGGAGAGGTTCCACAGCTCGCCGCCGCCCGGGATCATGAAGCCGTAGGTGGTGAAGTACTTGTGCTCGTCGCGGTAGTGCTCGAACAGCTCGTCGAAGCGCGGCACGTTGTCGATGCGCACGGTCTGCACTTCGAGCTTGTCGTCGGCCTGGATCGACATCAGCTTGTAGGCCGGCACGTAGGCCGCCATCGACGGCGCCTGGATGTTGAACAGCGCCTGGCCGCCGTCATAGTTGCGGATGGCGGTGTCGTTGAAGTGCATGTGGCCGCCCACGTGCACCTTGAGCCCGGTCTCGGCCAGCGCCTTGGTCACGTTCTCGGCGGGGCGGCGCACCATCTGCATCTTGCCCGCGCCCAGCAGCGCGATGATGTCGTCGGAGGCGCCGTTGAAGAACTCGCTCATCGGGAAATGGCTGAACGCCACCACCTGCTTGCCGGCGGCCTGGCCGCGCGCGACCACGTCCTTGAGCCAGGCGATCACGTGCTGCTTGTGGGTCAGCATGGCGTTGTAGCCGGCGTCGCCCGAGCCGTTGAAGTCGGCGGCGGTGGTGCCGGCGCCGGTGGGAATGTAGACGTTGGCGTCGATGCCGACCAGCCACACGCCATCCACCGGCTCGACCAGGTAGGTGGTGTCCGGCACGGTCTTGCACAGCGTGTAGCCGGCCTTCTTGTACGCGCCGCCGGTGCCTTCCTTGCAGATCTCGTACTGGCGGTTGGCCCACGCGGCCTGGTCCTTGGCGACCTGGAACGAGTAGCTCTTGGCGTCGTAGGTGCTGTACGGCGTCTCGAAATAGCGGAACTTGGCCTTGGGCATGAAGCCGTGCTGCTCCAGCGCCTGGGTCACGCCGGCGTAGCCCATTTCCAGCACTTCTTCCGTGCAGTAGGACCAGTTCTGCTTCGACCAGCTGCCCGCGTAGGGGTTGGAGCAGTCGCCGTTGCCGCCGCGGCTGTAGATCGGCTGCGGGAAGCCGACATCGCCGTGGTTCGGGTCGATGCCAAGGTAGTCGCTCTTGCCGCCGGCGCGCGCGAACGGCTTGTTGGGATCGTGGTTGCCCGGGGCGGCGAAGAACTCGATGCCGTATTTCTCGGCGTATTCGTCCAGCACCTTCTTCAGGCCGCGGATGTGCACCGGCTGGCCGTCGTCGGAGAAGTCGCCCGGCAGCGCGATCAGCTTGACGCCGCGCGCCACCGCGTCGTCCAGCGCGGCGATGAAGGCGAAGTAGTTCTCGTTGAACAGGCGCGTGGAGGTCATCTGCGCCTGCATCAGGCGGATGGTGGCGTTGCGGCCCGACTTCTGGTTCGGGATGCCCGGGAACGAACCGTCCTGGAACGTGGCGTAGACATCGTGGAAATGGATGTCCGGCATGAAGGCGACCAGCGTCGGCGCCGGCTGGGCGGGCGCGGCCGGCGGCGGCGGCGTGGTGCCCGCGGGCGGCACGGTGGACTGGCCGTTGTCGGTGTCGCTGCCGCAGGCGGCCAGGAAGGCGAACAGCGAGGCGGCCAGCAGCCTGGGCAGGCGGCGGGCGGGTCGGAAGACAGGCGGTGCGGTGGATGTCATGCGGCGGCTCGCAATGTGGTTTTCGTCGGAAATCGTCGGGAATGGCCTGCGCATGTGACGCGCAAGACCCGGAAAGCCGCCGAATGGTAGGCACCGCAGGTGACAGGGATGTGGCTAAATGTATGCTTTGAATATCACTTCAGTGAGTCATGAATGTATGCAAATGTCATGGCATTCGCGGCGCCGGGCCGGCCGGCCTGACGCCGGCGTGCGCCGGCACGCCGGGTAACGAGCCACGCCCGCACGACACGACAAGCGGAAACAGGAGAGGCGCGCAGCGCCGAAGAGGCGCGGCGACCCCGCGCTCAGGGACGGCCACCGAAGCGGCGGCTCGCGGCATATCCGGCGCCGGGCTTCATCGGCGACAGCGAACCGTCGCGGAGCGACACGCGCCGGCGGTTCGAGGAAATCGCGGGAGGGAAGTCGGGAAGGAAGTCGGGAAGGAAGCGCCGGGCGGATGAGGTCCGCCCGGGGAACGAAGGCGGCAACGAAGGCAAGAAGACCGGCGCTGAACGCCGGCCCGGATGCCGGCCAGGATGCCGGTCGGGAACGGCGCTCAGAACGCCGCTCAGAACGCCGGCAGGATCGCGCCCTTGAACTGCCTGGCGAGGAAGTCGCGCACTTCCTGCGACTGGTAGGCCGACACCAGCGGCTTGACCCACGGCTTGTCCTTGTCCTGCGTGCGCACCGCGATCAGGTTGGCGTAGGGGCCGCGCAGGTCTTCGATGGCGATGGCGTCGCGCGTGGGGTTCAGGCCGGCCTTGACGGCGTAGTCGGTGTTGATCGAGGCGGCGGCGAGGTCGTCGAGCGAGCGCGGCAGGATGGCCGAATCGAGCTCGACGATCTTGAGCTTGCGCGGATTGGCGGCGATGTCGAGCGGCGTGGCGTTCTTGCCGCTCTTGCCGGCGCCGTCGCGCAGCGTGATCAGGCCTTCCTTCTGCAACAGCAGCAGCGCGCGGTTGCCGTTGGAGGGATCGTTCTGGATGCCGACCTTGGCGCCTTCGGGCAGGTCCTTGAGCGACTTGAACTTCTTCGAGTAGAAGCCCATCGGCGCCACGTAGGTCAGGCCCACGTTGGCGATCTTGTAGTGGCGCGCCTCGATCTGGCTGTCGAGGAAAGGCTGGTGCTGGAAGCCGTTGGCGTCGAGGTCGCCGGCGTCGAGCGCGGCGTTGGGCTGGGCGTAGTCGTTGAACTCGACGATCTTCACATCCAGGCCGCTGCGCTTGGCCACGGTGCGCACGACTTCCCAGATCTGCGCGTCGGGGCCGCTCATGGTGCCGAGGCGCACCACCTGGTCGGCGGCGAGCGCGGACTGCGCGGCGAAGCCCGGCAGCACGGCGATGGCGGCGGCCAGGGCGATGGATTTGAACAGGGTACGGCGCTGCATGCAGTCTCCACGAAGATTGGTCGCGGCCGGAGCGGCCGCTGTGGTGAGGGGCGCGGCCGGCGCTCGTGACGCCGGCTCGCGTGGCAGCGATGTTAGCGCCGCGCCCTGCGGCGCGGAATGAAGGTGTTCGCCTATCGATATGCGCGGCATGTCGCCGCGCGCATCGTCCCGTGCATCCGGATGCGGCGGACGAATCCGGTAGAATCGCGCTCCCCGCGACACCGGACCCGGCCACGCCCATGACACAAGATCCGCCCTCCCCGCCGGCCGCGCCCGCCTTGCGCGTCCTGTTCGCGTTCGGCGCGGACGCGGGCACCGTGCTCGAGATCAAGCGGCGCGGCCTGCCCGCCGGCACGCCGCGCGCGCGCCTCTACCAGTGGCTGTGGCTGGACGGCGCGCACTCGCCGCCGCGCGCGCAGCCGCTGCGCTTCGTGTCGATGGCGGAGGAGCCCGGTGCGCCGCTGCCGCAGCGGCGCGTGTTCGAAGAAGGCGTGCTGCGCTTCGGCGGGCAGGCCGCCGAACTGACGCTGGCCGGACAGCGCCCGCTCGCGCTGCGGGCCTGCGCGTCGCCGGCGCCCGAGACGATGGCGGCGGTGGCGGCGTTCGCCGCGGCAGGCTAGCCGGCGCGGGACTTTGCCATGCCGCCGCGAGCCAGTTCGCGCGCAGCGGCAGCGGCATCCTCCATACCCGAAGGCGCGCGGCGCCCGGCGTTTAGTGCGCCGCTGCCAGCAGCCGCGGCAGCGAGGCGGTCAGCAGCACCACGCCCGAGGCCGTCAGCAGGCTCAGCACGATGCGGCGGAAGGCGATCTCGCTGATGCCGATGTACAGCCGCGCGCCGAGGATGCTCGGCACCAGCATGGCCGGGCCCACCACCAGGAACATCGGCACCATGTCGCGCGTGACGATGCCGGTGCCGACGTAGGTCGCCATCGTCACCGCCAGCGTGGCCAGGTTGAAGTTCTGGATGATGGCGCGCTGCTCGTCCTTGGGCAGCCCGCGCAGCGTGCACCACAGCGTGGGAATCACGCCGCTGAAGCCGCCGATGCCGCCCATGATGCCGCCGGCGGTGCCGGCCAGGCCATCGGCCAGGCGCCCGCCGAAGCGCACGCGCGGCAGCTGCGCGGACAACAGCATGAGCGGGCACCAGATCACCAGGAACGCGCCCAGGCAAGCCTTGAACAGGTTGGCGTCGAGCATCGGCAGCACGGCCACGCCGATGGGAATGCCGAGCACGCCGCCGGCCACGAACGGCAGCAGCTGCCGCGGCGAGAAGCCGCGCCGCACCGTGAGCGCCGCCACCACCTGCCCGGTGAGCGAGCCGAACACCGCCATCGCCGCCGCCAGCCGCGGCTCCACCGTCCATACCCAGAACGACATCGCCACCATGCCGAAGGCAAACCCGGACAGGCCCTGCACGAAGCCGGCCACCACGGCGCCGAGCGCCACGATCAGGAGAGGAAAGTCCATCGGGAGTCAGGATGCCGCTGGCGGCAAGTGCGCGAGGCGCATCGTGCGAAAGCCGCAAACTATGCGCCGAATCGGCCCGCTTGTCATCCGCCGCCAGGCCGGCGGCGCGCGCGGCAGCGGCGCCGGCACAGGTCCGCATGGGAGGCGCCGCCGGCCGATTTGACAGCGCCGGCCCGCACCCCACATCATCGCAGGCACGGCCAGGCTCCGCCTTGCCATCCAGCCCAGGACCCACCCGCCCCATGACCCACGCCACGCCCGCCTCGCCGGCTTCGCCGGCTTCGCTCGCCTTGCCGGACCTGCGGTTGCCGCCCGCCGCCGAGCCCGGCCAGCCCGTGACCGCCATCGACACTCCCGCGCTGGTGCTCGACCTGGACGCCTTCGAGCGCAACCTCGCGCGCATGCAGCAGGCCGCCAGCCAGGCCGGCGTGCAACTGCGCCCGCATGCCAAGGCGCACAAATGCCCGGCCATCGCGCTGGCGCAGATCGCGCGCGGCGCGGCCGGCATCTGCTGCCAGAAGGTCAGCGAGGCGGTGCCGTTCGTGCGGGCGGGCGTGACCGACATCCACATCAGCAACGAGATCGCCGGGCCGGCCAAGGCCGCGCTGCTGGCGCGGCTCGCCCTGCATGCGCGCATGAGCGTGTGCGTGGACGACGCGCGCCAGGTCGAGGCGCTGGCCGCGGCCGCAGAGCACGCCGGCAGCACCATCGGCGTGTTCGTCGAGATCGACGTGGGCCAGGGCCGCTGCGGCGTGGCCGGCGCCGCCGCCGCGCTGCGGCTGGCGCAGGCCGTCCAGGCCCATGCGCGGCTGGCGTTCCGCGGCCTGCAGGCCTACCAGGGCGGCATCCAGCACGTGCGCGAGTACGCCGCGCGCAAGCGCGCGGCGGCCGAGGCCGCGGCCCGCACCGCGGCCGTGGTGGCCGCGCTGGCGGAAGCCGGCGTGGCCTGCGCCACGGTCACTGGCGGCGGCAGCGGCAGCGTGGAGTTCGACCTCGCCAGCGGCGTCTACACCGAGATCCAGCCCGGCTCCTACGTCTTCATGGACGGGGACTACGGCCGCAACGAATACGGCGGCGCGCTGCGCTTCGAGCACAGCCTGTTCATCGCCAGCACGGTCATGAGCGTGGCCGCCGCCACGGCGCCCGCGCCGGCCACGCCGCGCGTGGTGCTGGACGCGGGGCTGAAGTCGATGGCGGTGGACTCCGGCCTGCCGCTGGTCTGGGGCGCGGACGGCCACGACCTCGCGCTGGCCTACGTGGCCGCCAACGACGAGCACGGCATCGTCGAGGCGCTGCCGGCGCCGGGCGCGCGCGCCGCCCCGCTGCTGCCGGCGCTGGGCAGCCAGGTACTGCTGGTGCCCGGCCATTGCGATCCGACCCTCAACCTGTACGACGACATCGTCGGCGTGCGCGGCGGCACCGTGGCCTGCGTGTGGCCGGTGACGGCACGCGGGTTGAGCCGCTGAAACGGCGGGCAGCGCCCGGGCGCTGCGGCGTTATACCGCAGCGCAGCAGACTGATACCGTCTTTTTAGGCGCATTTGCTTCTGTTATCCACGCCGGGCCACCGGTAGCATGGGGTCCATCGCATGCGCCGGGGCGCGGTCCGCGCTCCGGGCGCAAGCCCAATATCCGGCCTCCGCACATGGACAACCCCGCATCAGGCCTGCCCGCCCGGGCAGGCTTCCGCCCCCGCCGCCGCCCGCCCGCGGCATCCGCCCCACATCGCGTGCGCCCCCGCCCGCAAGCGCCCTTCAATGCGCTCGCGCCGTGGTCTACGCTATCCCTACGCGCCGGCCGGTGTCTTGGACAAGCCACCCCGGCCCATCCCCGCCTCACGGAGACCACGCCATGCCCGGCCTGAGTGCGCTCGACCTCGCCCGGATCCAGTTCGGGTTCACCATCTCGTTCCACATCATCTTTCCCGCCATCACCATCGGCATGGCCAGCTACCTCGCCGTGCTGGAAGGCTGCTGGCTGCGCACGCAGAACCCGGTCTACCGCGACCTGTACCACTTCTGGTCCAAGATCTTCGCGGTCAACTTCGGCATGGGCGTGGTGTCCGGGCTGGTGATGGCCTACCAGTTCGGCACCAACTGGAGCTTCTTCTCCGACTTCGCCGGCAGCGTGACCGGCCCGCTGCTGACCTACGAGGTGCTGACCGCGTTCTTCCTCGAGGCGGGCTTCCTCGGCGTGATGCTGTTCGGCTGGAAGAAGGTCGGCCCCGGCCTGCACTTCTTCGCCACCCTGATGGTCGCGCTCGGCACGCTGATCTCGGCCACGTGGATCCTCGCTTCCAACAGCTGGATGCAGACCCCGCAGGGCTACGAGATCATCGACGGCCGCGTGGTGCCGGTGGACTGGCTGCGCGTGATCTTCAACCCGTCGTTCCCGTACCGGCTGGCGCACATGAGCGTGGCGGCCTTCCTCGCCACGGCGCTGTTCGTCGGCGCCTCCGCCGCGTGGCACCTGCTGCGCGGGCGCGACAACCCGGCCATCCGCAAGATGCTGTCGATGGCGATGTGGATGCTGCTGGTGGTCGCGCCCGTGCAGGCCGTGATCGGCGACATGCACGGTATCAACACGCTCGCCCACCAGCCGGCCAAGATCGCCGCGCTGGAAGGCCACTGGGAAAACCGCGGCAACGAGCCGCTGCCGCTGATCGTGTTCGGCTGGCCCGACATGGCGCGCGAGGAAACCCGCTTCGCGCTGGAGATCCCGCGCCTGGGCAGCCTCATCCTGACGCACACGCTGGACGGCCAGATCCCCGGCCTGAAGGCGTTCCCGCCGCAGGACCGGCCCAACGCCACCATCCTGTTCTGGAGCTTCCGCGTGATGGTCGGGCTGGGCGTGCTGATGATCCTGCTCGGCCTGTGGAGCCTGCTGCTGCGCCGCGGCGAGGCGCTCTACCGCGCCCGCGCCTTCCTGCGCGTGGCGCTGTGGATGGGCCCGGCCGGGCTGGTGGCGCTGCTGGCCGGCTGGTTCACCACCGAGATCGGGCGCCAGCCGTGGGTGGTGTACGGCGTGATGCGCACCGCCGACGCGGTCTCGCCGCACGGCGCGCCCGAGCTCGCGCTGACGCTGGCGCTGTTCGTGGTGGCCTATGTGTTCGTGTTCGGCGTGGGCATCGCCTACATGATGCGGCTGGTGCGCAAGGGCCCGGTCATGCACGAAGGCGACGACGATGAGAACGAGGACGCCGCCCGTCCGGGCCATCCGGCGCACACGCCGGCGCGCCCGCTGTCCGCCGTCGACGACCGCGGCGACGTGCCCGCCATCAACACTTCCGGGAGCTGAACATGGGTGTCGACCTCTCTTTGATCTGGGCCGTCATCATCTTTTTCGGGGTGATGATGTACGTGGTGATGGACGGCTTCGACCTCGGCATCGGCATGCTCTATGCCTTCGTGCCGGACCGCCATGACCGCGACGTGATGATGAACACCGTGGCACCGGTGTGGGACGGCAACGAGACCTGGCTGGTGCTCGGCGGCGCCGGCCTGCTGGCCGCCTTCCCGCTGGCCTACTCGGTGGTGCTCAGCGCGCTCTACCTGCCGCTGGTCCTGATGCTGCTCGGGCTGATCTTCCGCGGCGTGGCGTTCGAGTTCCGCTTCAAGGCCAACGACCGCGAGCGCCACGTGTGGGACAAGGCCTTCATCTGCGGCTCGCTGGCGGCGGCCTTCTTCCAGGGCGTGGCGCTGGGCGCGTACATCGACGGCATCCGCGTCAGCGGCCGCGTCTTCGCCGGCGGCCCGCTGGACTGGCTGCAGCCGTTCCCGCTGTTCTGCGGCGTCGGCGTGGCGGTGGCCTACACCGTGCTGGGCAGCACCTGGCTGATCGTCAAGACCGAGGGCGACCTGCACCGGCGCATGCTCCATCTCACCGGCCGGCTGGCCTGGGTCCTGCTCGGCGTGATCGCCGTGATCAGCATCTGGACGCCGCTGGCGCAGCCGCGCATCGCCGCGCGCTGGTTCAGCCTGCCCAACCTGATCTGGTTCGCGCCGGTGCCGCTGCTGGTGCTGCTGTGCATGTACCGGCTGGTGCGCTCATTGCGCGCCGACGCGCGCATCGCGCCGTTCCTCTACACGCTGGCGCTGGTCTTCCTCGGCTACAGCGGGCTGGCCATCAGCGTGTGGCCGAACATCGTGCCGCCCAGCATCTCGATCTGGGACGCCGCCGCGCCGCCGCAGAGCCAGGGCTTCACGCTGGTCGGCGCCCTGTTCATCATCCCGTTCATCCTGATGTACACGGTGTGGGCGTATTACGTGTTCCGCGGCAAGGTCAGGCACGGCGAGGGGTATCACTGATGGCCGCGAACCGGCGCGAGGACGGCCCCGCGCCGCGCGGCTGGCTGGCGCGCGTGGGCTGGCTGCTGGCGATCTGGATCGCCAGCGTGGCGGCGCTCGGCGTGGCCGCGCTGCTGCTCCGGGGCGTGATGCGGCTCGCGGGGATGCACGCCTGACGGCCGCGCGCCGGCGCACGCCGGCACGCGCCGACAGACGCCATAGCGCGCTACTGCCCGTCCTTCCCCGCCAGCAGCGCCGCGGCATTGCGCGCGCCCATCATGGCCGCGGCCGCCGCGGCAGTGGCGCCGCCGGCATCGCGCGCGCCGGCATTGGCGCCGCGCGCGAGCAGCAGCTCGACGATCGCGGCGCGGTCGAACATCGACGCCACCATCAGCGCCGTGCGGCCGTCGGGCGAGGCGCCCTCGACGTCGGCGCCGTGGTCCAGCAGCAGCGCGGCAATCTCCGCGTAACCCTTGAACGCCGCGCCCGCGAGCGGGGTCTGGCCGTTGTCGTTGCGCAGGTCCGGCGCCGCGCCGCGCGCGAGCAGCACGCGCGCGGCCTCGGCGTGGCCGTGGTAGCAGGCCAGCATCAGCAGGCTGTCGCCCTTCTCGTTGCGCAGGTCGGGCGACAGGCCGCGCTCGAGCAGGCCGGCGAGCGTGGCCGCGTCGCCGGCGCGCGCGAGCGCGAAGACCTCGGCCAGCGCGGCCTGCATGCGCTCCTGGTCGGGGTCGGCCTGGGGTGCGGATGGGGATGAGGATTGCGTCATGGCGTGGTCCCGTGCGTCCGGTCCGGTAGCTTGAATCCGGCTACTTTGCCGCATCGGCGGCCGCTTGGGAAGCCGGCCGGAGGAAAGCGCGGGCCACGCGCCGCCGCGCTCAGGCAACCCGTTCAGGCAACCGACAGCGCGCCGTCCACGCCGATGCTCTGCCCGCTGATGAAGCGGCCCGCCGGCGAGGCCAGCAGCACGGCCAGCCCGGCCACGTCCTTCGCCTCGCCGATGCGCCGCATCGGAATCGCCGCGGCCAGCCGCGCTTCCTGCTCCGGATTGCCCCACAGCGCCTCGCGCGAGAACTCGGTGCGCACCGGGCCGGGGTTGATGGCATTGACGTTGATGCCCTTCGGGCCGAGCTCCAGCGCCAGGCTGCGCACGGCCTGGTCGGTCGCGCCCTTGGTGATGCTGTACATGCCGAGGAAGGCCGAGCCGCGCTTGGCGGCGATGCTCGACGTGAACACGATGGCGCCGTCGCCGCGCGCGATCATCTGCGGCGACAGCGCGTTGACCAGCATCAGGTTGCCGCGCACGTTGCCGCCCATCGCCTGGTCGAACAGCTCCGGCCCCTGCGTCAGCAGCGAGCCGGGCGTGGCGCCGGCCGCGGCGTTGAGCACCAGCGCGTCGACCCGGCCGTAGGCGGCCAGCGCCTGCTCGGCGAAGGCGCGCACGCTGTCCACGTCGGCGATGTCGCAGGCGATGCCCCGGGCCTGGATGCCTTCCGCGGCAAGCGTGGCGGCGGCCGCTTCGGCGCCGGCGCTGTCGCGCCCGGACACCACCACGGCGGCGCCCGCCGCGCCCAGCGCGCGGGCCATTTCCAGGCCCATGCCCTTGGTGGAGCCGGTGACGACGGCCACGCGGCCGGTGAGATCGAACAGGTTCTGCATGACAAACACTCCTTGGTGAGGACACGCGCCGCAGCCCGGGGGCGGGCCGCGGCTTCTTAAATGATGGTCGACATCTATTGAATAAATTATGGTCGTCATATAAAATCCGGTCAAGCAAAGTTTTGGCAGGAGAACGAACATGGCGCGCGCATCACGAGAACAGGCGGAAAAGCACCGCGAAGCGATCGAGGCGGCATCCACGCGGCTGTTCCGCGAACGCGGACTCAACGGCGTCAGCGTGGCCGAGCTGATGGCCGGGGCCGGGCTGACCCACGGCGGCTTCTACGGGCATTTCGCCTCCAAGGACGAACTGGTGGCGCTGGCGTGCCGGCGCGGCTTCGAGGAATCGGCGCAGCGCTGGGCGCGCCGCCTGGGCCGCGCCGGCGACGACAAGCACGCCATGCGCGCCAACCTGGTCGAGCCCTACCTGACGCAGGAGCACTGCGCCGCGCCCGGCGAAGGCTGCTCGGCGGTGGCGCTGGCCAGCGACGTGGCGCGCGAGCCCGTGGACAAGCCGGTGCGCCAGGCCTACCTGGACGGCCTCAAGGTCATGGTCGAGGACTGGATCAAGACCGTCGAGCACGCCGACCCGGCCGAGCGCCGCAAGCTGGCGCTGGCCGAGCTGTCCATGCTGCTGGGCGCGATGACGCTGGCGCGGGCCACCGCCGGCGATGCGCTGTCCGACGAGATCCTCGCCGCCGCGCGCGAGATGCTGCTGGGCCCGCTCGCGCCATAACGCGCGCACCCACCCCGAACCACAACGAACTCCGCCCCCGGAACATTCATGTTTGCTCAAGCGCTTTCCAGCCGGCTCGACCGGCGCGGCATCCACTATGCGTGGCTGATCGCCGCCCTCACCTTCGGCGTGATGCTGACCACGTCGGCCGCGCTCGGCCTGCCCGGCGCCTTCCTCAAGCCGCTCACCCGCGAAATGGGCTGGGACACCGACCAGATCTCGTCGATCCTGGCCGTGCGCTTCGCGCTGTTCGGCCTGATGGCGCCGTTCTCGGCCATCCTGATGGAACGCTTCGGCGTGCGCAACGTGGTCTGGGCCGCGCTGGCGCTGATCGCCGGCGGCATGGCGCTGGCCACGGTAGCGACGCAGTTGTGGCAACTGTTCATCGCCTGGGGCCTGATGCTGGGCATCGGCTCCGGGCTGACCGCGCTGGTGCTGGCCGCGGTGGTGGCCAGCCGCTGGTTCAGCGCGCGGCGCGGGCTGGTGATCGGCATCCTCACGGCCAGCTCGGCCACCGGGCAGCTGGCGTTCCTGCCGGTGGCGGCCTGGCTGATCGAGCACATGGGCTGGCGCACCGCCGTGCTGCCGGTGCTGCTGGCCTGCGCCGCGCTGGCCGCGCTGGTGTTCTGCTTCATGCGCAACCGCCCGTCCGACGTGGGCCTGGCCGCCTACGGCGAAGTTCCGCAGCAGGTGCATGCCGCGCCGGCCCAGCCGCCCGCGCCGCTCACGCTGCGCGGCCCCTTCGTAGTGCTGCGCGACGCCGCCCGCACCCAGACCTTCTGGGTCCTGGCCAGCACCTTCTTCATCTGCGGCCTGAGCACCAACGGCCTGATCCAGACCCACTTCATCGCGCTGTGCGCGGACTTCGGCATGGCCGCGGTGCCGGCCGCCGGGGCGCTGGCCATGATGGGCGCCTTCGACTTCGTCGGCACCATCCTGTCGGGCTGGCTGTCGGATCGCTACGACTGCCGCAAGCTGCTGTTCTGGTACTACGGCCTGCGCGGGCTGTCGCTGTTCTGGCTGCCGCACTCCACCTTCACGCTGTATGGCCTGTCGATCTTCGCCATGTTCTACGGCCTGGACTGGATCGCCACGGTGCCGCCCACGGTGCGGCTGGCGGGCGCGGCCTTCGGCAAGGAGCGCGCGCCGATGGTGTTCGGCTGGATCTTCGCCGCGCACCAGGTGGGCGCGGCCACCGCGGCGTTCGGCGCCGGCCTGACGCGCACGCTGCTGCTGACCTACACCCCGGCGCTGTACGCGGCCGGCGCCGCCTGCGCGCTGGCGGCCCTGCTGGCGCTCGCCGCCGGGCGCCGCACCGTGCGCGACGACGGCGCGCAGGTGCAGGCCGCCAAGGCCTGAGACCGGTCCGGGCGCCTTGCCCGGTCTCCCCGGAACACCACCCAACGTCTCCCAACGCCCGCCTTCGCGCGGGCGTTTTGCTTTTCCAGATCGCCTCCGCACCCGGCCCGTGCCTGTTCCATCAGGAATACAAATGGGCGCATCAGCATTCTTTGCCTGCATGTCACCCGGCTGACAACCCCTTTTCTTACTCTGCCAACGCGTCACGGGGAGCGTGATCGGCAGCGCCGCGATGGCGGCGCGCGGCTTGAGAAACAACGGAAAAGAGGGAAGCAGACATGGCATGGAAACAGCAGGCACGCATGGCGTGCAGCCTGGCCCTGGCGGGCGTGGTGGCCGCGTGCGGCGGTGGTGGCGATGCGCCGGCGACGGCGGCCCCGGACCAGGGCGGCAGCGGCGGCGCCACGCCGGGCGCGGCCGGCAAGAAGATCCTGCTGGTCGGCGTGGACGGCGCCACCTACAGCCAGTTGCAGAATGCGCTGATCCAGCACGGCATGCCCAACCTGGCCACGCTGGCGATCACGCCGTCGTCCACGGGCGGCAGGCTGGGCACCATCAGCGAGCAGGCGCCGCTCGACGCGCCGAGCTGGGCCACGGTGCTGACCGGCAACTGGCAGGACCGCCACGGCGTCACCGACGACCAGGCCGCCGCGGCCGGCCTGAAGGCCCCGAGCCTGTTCCAGTACCTGCGCGCGGCCAACACCGGCGCGACCCGGCAGCGCCTGGGCGCGGCCACCGGCGCGGCGGCGCTGCCGCTGCTGCTCAAGGCGGACGCCGCCGCCGGCAACCTCGATTCGCTGCGCGACTGCGCCTACGACGACAACTGCGTGACGCAGGAAGGCGTGAAGCTGGTGCAGTCCGGCTACGACGTGGTGTTCGCCCAGTACACCGCGCCCGACCTGGCCGCCGCGAGCCAGGGCTTCAACGGCGGCGCCTACGCCACCGCGCTGAGCGGCTTCGACCAGGCGCTCGGCAAGCTGCTGGCCGCCGTGCAGGCGCGCCGCCAGGCCAACCCCGGCGAAGACTGGCTGGTCGCCGTGACCGCCAGCCACGGGCTCGACGCCACCGGCGCCACCACCACGCTGCCCACGGTGGAAAACCGCACCGCGTTCATCGCGCTGAACAAGCCCTTCAACGCGCTCGCCGGCAACCTGCCCGCGGCGCCGGCCAACGCCGCCGCGCTCTCGGCCATGCCGAGCGAGGCCGACCTGCTGCCCACGCTGCTGGCGCACAGCGGCACCGCACTGCCGGCCGCCCAGTACAAGATCGACGGCGCCGCGCTGACCGGCGAGGCCGGCGCGCGCGCCATGAGCTCGGTGGTCGGCCAGTTCAGCAACACCCTGGTGCTGTCCTGGCAGAACCCCACCACCGCGAGCGGCCCCATGACGCTGCTGCGCGACGGCGTGGTGATCGAGTCCGCGCTGCCCGCCGGCACCACCAGCTACGAAGACACCAAGCTCAACCCGCCCGACAGCGGCCTGTACCGCTACAACTACACGCTGGTGCGCAACGGCGTGCCCGTGTCCCTGCAGGCGCAGATCAACTACGTCAAGCCGATCGTGCTGGCCGACACGCTGCGCAACAACCTCGCCGCGTACTACAGCTTCGAGACGCTGCCCGCGCTCGATGCCAAGGGCACCACCACCATCGGCCCGTGGGTGGCCGGCACCGACGGCGGCTCGCTCGGCACCGACAACTTCGGCGCCAAGTCGCTGAAGGTCAACTCCAACATCGACGCCTACGTGCTCAAGCAGAGCGGCGCCGACATCGCGCTGTCGCCGCAGTTCACCATCGGCTTCTGGTTCAAGTCCGACTGCACGCAGGGCAACGGCACCGGCGAGCCGATCCTGTCGAACAAGAACTACGTGTCCGGCGCCAACGCGGGCATCGCCTTCGGCCTGTTCGGCAGTTGCGAGGTGCGCTTCAACATCGGCAGCGGCGGCAAGCGCGACGACATCCAGGGCATGACGTTCAGCGCCAACCAGTGGGCCTACCTGGCCCTGTCGGTCAACGCCACGGCCAAGACCTTCAGCGCCTACATCATCGACCCGGTGCTCGGCGTGCAGAAGACCGAGAACAAGGCCATCGCCAACACCGACGTGACCAAGCTGGGTGGCCTGGCGACCGGGCAGTGGGGCATCAACGACGATGCCACGCATGCCTACGTGCCCAACAACGGCGGCTCGCTCAAGGGCGTGATGGAGTTCAACGACCTGGCCATGTGGACGCGCCAGCTCAGCCTGTCCGAACTGCAGACCATCACCGGCTCGCGCCAGCCGCTGTCCACGCTCAACCCCTGATTCCCCCCAAGAGAGCCCGTCACATGAAGCCTTCCAAACCGATCCTCGCCCTGCCCGGCTGGCTGGCGGCCCTGGCGCTGTGCGCCGCGCTGACCGCCTGCGGCGGCGACGACAGCAGCCCCGCCGGCGCCCAGCAGCCCGCGCAACCGTCCCAGCCTTCGCAGCCGGGGCAGGAGCCCGCCGTCACGCCGAAACTGCGCTGCGCGCCCTGATGCGCCTGCCCGGCGCCACGCGCCGGGCCGCCATCGCACGCACCGATCCGCCGAACCAGCCTAGCCAGAACAGACAACGATGAGCCTTCACAGCAGACGCAACTTCCTCAAGATGGCCAGCGGCACCACCGCCGCAGCCGCGGCGCTGGCCGCCTTCCCGCCGTCGATCCGCCGCGCGCTGGCGATTCCCGCCAACAACGCCACCGGCACCATCCGCGACGTGGAATACGTGGTGATCCTGATGCAGGAGAACCGTTCCTTCGACAACTACTTCGGCACGTTCAAGGGCGTGCGCGGCTTCGGCGAGCGGTTCCCGATCCCGCTGGCCGGCGGCCTCGACGTGTGGCAGCAGGGCTATACCAACCGCATCGTGCGCCCGTACCACCTGGACAGCACGCAGGGCAACGCCCAGCGCGTCAACGGCACCCCGCACAGCTATCCCGACGCGCAGAACGCCTGGGACCTGGGCCGCATGAACAAGTGGCCGACCTACAAGAACACCCAGTCGATGGGCTACTACACCGAGGCCGAGCTGGGCTTCCAGTTCGCGCTGGCCAACGCCTTCACGCTGTGCGATGCGTACCACTGCAGCTTCCACGGCGGCACCAACACCAACCGCCTGTTCCACTGGACCGGCACCAACGATCCCACCGGCGCCCGCGGCGGCCCCGTGATCGACAACAGCGGCGACTCGATGGGCGCCTCCACCAGCGGCTACACCTGGACCACCTACCCGGAACGCCTGCAGGCCGCCGGCGTGAGCTGGAAGCTCTACCAGAACATGCCGGACAACTTCACCGACAACCCGCTGGCCGGCTTCGTGCAGTACCGCAAGGCCAACGAGGCCAAGGGCAACGCGGCCAACGGCAGCCCCTACACCGCGTACAGCGCGGCCACCGATGAAGCCATCAACCCGCTCATCAAGGGCATCGGCAATACCATGCCCGACAACGGCTTCCTGCAGTCGTTCAAGGACGACATCGCCGCCGGCACGCTGCCGCAGGTGTCGTGGATCGTGGCGCCGGCCAACTACTCCGAGCACCCCGGGCCTTCCAGCCCGGTGCAAGGCGCCTGGTACACGCAGGAAGTGCTCAACGCGCTGACCGCCAACCCGGACATCTGGAGCCGCACCGTCCTGCTGATCAACTTCGACGAGAACGACGGCTTCTTCGACCACGTGCCGCCGCCGTGCGCGCCCGCCTACGACAGCAACGGCGTGCTGGCCGGCAAGTCCACCATCGCCACCGACGGCGAGTACCACACCGACAAGCACCCCTACGGCCCCGGCCCGCGCGTGCCGATGTACGTGGTGTCGCCGTGGAGCCGCGGCGGCTGGGTCAACTCGCAGGTGTTCGACCACACCTCGGTGCTGCGCTTCCTCGAAGCCCGCTTCGGCGTGGCCGAGGCCAACATCAGCGCCTATCGCCGCGCCGTCTGCGGCGACCTGCTCTCGGCCTTCAACTTCGTCAGCCCGAACAGCGCGGCGCTGCCGGCCATCCCGGCCAGCACCAAGGCCGGCGCCGACGCCCTGCGCACCGCGCAGGAAGCGCAGGCGCAGGTGCCGGTGCCCAGCGAGAGCGCGCAGGCAGCCGCGCCGGCCAACCAGGAAGTCGGCCAGCGCCCGTCGCGCGCGCTGCCCTACGAGCTGCACGTGAGCGGGCGCGAGGACCCGGTGTCGCGCGCCATGTGGCTGCTGTTCAGCAACAGCGGCACCGCCGCCGCCGTGTTCCACGTGTACGACCGCCTGCACCTGGACCGCGTGCCGCGCCGCTACGCGGTCGAGCCCGGCAAGGAACTGCACGACAGCTGGGACGTCTACGCCGCCGACGGCGGCAAGTACGACCTGTGGATCACCGGCCCGAACGGCTTCCACCGCAGCTTCAAGGGCAACGTCAGCGCCGTGGCGGCCACCGGCGGCACCGCGCCGGAAATCCGCGTGTGCTACGACGTGGCCAACGCCGCGGTCTACCTGACCATGATCAACACCGGCGCGGCGCCCTGCACCTTCACCGTCAAGCCGGGCGCCTACCGCGCCGACGGCCCGTGGTCGTTCGACATCCCGGCCGGCAAGCAGCTCGACCAGCACTGGCCGCTGAACCTGCAGGACAACTGGTACGACTTCGTCGTCACGGTGCCCCAGGGCGGCTTCCAGCGGCGCTTCGCCGGCCGCCTGGAAACCGGCGCGGACGGCAAGTCCGATCCCGCGCTGGGCATGCCGGCGCAGATCGTGACCTGAGCCCCGCCGCGCGGGCCGGGGCAGCGCGCCCCGGCCCGCGTCCGGCGCGCGTCCGGCCCCCCCGCGGCTCCTATCGGGTCCACCCCCGGCCCGCCGTGCGGCGCCGCCCTGTCCGGCGGCGTTGCACGGAACTGTCACAAAGCGCCGCTAGACTGGCGCGCTTGCCTCATTCCCCACGGATTCCCCAATGCTCGGCGACCTGTTGACGACATTCTATGAAGTGGCGCGGCAGGGCAGCATCACCACCGCCGCCAAGCAGTTGCGCGTCAGCCAGCCCACCGTCACGGGCCGCATCCGCCAGCTCGAGGAGAGCTACGGCGTCGAACTGTTCTACCGGCGCGCCGGCCGCGTCGACCTCAGCGACGTGGGCGTGGCGCTGATGCCGGTGGTCGAGCAGCTCATGCAGCACGAAGGCAGCGCGGATTTCCTGCTGCGCAACGCCGGCAACCTGCACCTGGGCAACCTGCGCATCGGCGCCACCGGTCCCTACTACATCCTGCCCAGCGTGGCGGCGTTCCGCGAGCGCCATCCGGCCATCGAGATCAGCCTCGACATCGGCAACTCGCAGCAGATGCTGGACGCGCTGTTCGAGTACCGCATCGACGTCGCGGTGTCCTCGCACGCCGTGGACGACGAGCGCCTGGCCCGCATCACGCTGGCGTCCGACCCGATGGTGCTGGTGGTCCACCCCGGCCACGCGCTGGCGCGCGCGCCCAGCGTCAGCCTGGAGCAGATCGCCGCCTGCCACCTGCTGATCCGCGAGCACGGCTCGATGACGCGCAAGGCGGTCGAGACCGCGCTGGAGAAGGCCGGCCTGCGGCTGCCGTCGAGCACCGTGATCGGCAGCCGCGAGGCCATCTACGAAGCCATCCGCCAGGGCCTCGGCGCGAGCGTGGTGCCGCTGGGCGAAGTCCCGCGCGATGCCGGCCTGTGCGCGGTGCCCTTCTCCAGCCAGCCGCCGATCCTGCACGAGTACCTGTACTGCCTGCAGGGCCGCACCCACACGCGCCTGATCGGCGCGTTCCTGGAATGCCTCGCGCCGCGCGCGGCGGCATGAGCGAACGCGCGGCCGGCGCGGCGCAAATACGCCGATAGCCGTATCGGAATTCTTGCGCCGCGCATCATCGGCGAGTCACCGCGCCTGCGCATGCTTTCCGGTTTTCCGACCGGAGACGGCGCATGTCCTGCCTTGCCTTGTTTGACCTCGACCACACCCTGCTACCGCTCGACAGCGAATACGAATGGGCGCGCTACCTGGTGGCGGCCGGCGCCGCCGACGCGCGCGAGGTCGAGGCCAACAACGCGCTCTGGCTGGCCGAGTACGGCGCCGGGCGGCTCGACTTCCACCGCCACGCCGGCTTCGCCCTCGGCCTGCTGGCGCGCCATCCGCGCGCGCGCCTGGAAGCGCTGCGCGACGGCTTCATGCGCGAGGTCATCGCGCCGGCCATCCTCCCCGAAGCGCTCGCGCTGCTGGCGCGCCACCGCGAGGCCGGCGACCTGTGCTGCATCGTCACCGCGACCTGCCGCTTCGTCACCGAGCCGATCGCCGCGGCGCTCGGCGTCGCGCACCTGGTCGCGGTGGAGGCCGCGTGCGACGCGCGCGGCGAGTTCACCGGCGCCGTGCAGGGCGTGCCGAGCTTCGGCGCGGGCAAGATCGAGCGCGTCGCGCAGTGGCTGGCCGCGCTCGGGCTGTCGTGGGACGGCTTCGAGCGCACCGCGTTCTACAGCGACTCCCGCAACGACATCCCGCTGCTGGAGGCGGTGAGCCACCCGGTCGCCACCAACCCGGACATGGCGCTGGGCGAGCTGGCCGCGGCGCGCGGCTGGGCGGTGCTGGAGCTGTTCGCGGAAGAAATGGCCGGCTAGGCCAGCCGCACGCCCCCGCGCCCGGCGCGCGGCGGCGTCACGGGGATTTCATATTCGCGGCGGATGATGGGAGGCACGCCCGCTTGCCTGGACCCGGATCTGCCCTCGCCCATGCCCCCGCCCGCCGCCGACGGTTTCGCCGAGATGCGGCAACTGGAAGCCATCCTCGAAGCCGGCGCGCATCGCCTCGATGTCTGCCGCGTCGGCGAGGTCGACGCGGGCGGGCAGCGCTTCCCCCTCTACACCGCCGGCATCGGCTCGGACGACCCGCGCGCGCCGGCGATCGGCTTCTTTGCCGGCATCCACGGCCTGGAGCGCATCGGCACCCACCTGCTGCTCGACTACATGCGCATGCTGCTGTGGCGGCTGGAGTGGGACGACCTGCTCGAGCGGCAGCTGCAGTCGGTGCGGCTGCTGTTCATGCCCATCGTCAATCCCGGCGGCATGTGGGCCTACCGGCGCGCCAACCCCAACGGCGTGGACCTGATGCGCAACGCGCCGCAGGATGCCGATGGCCGCGTGCCGCTGCTGGCCGGCGGCCAGCGGCTGGGCGCGTGGCTGCCGTGGTACCGCGGCAGGCTGGGCGCGCCGATGGAGCAGGAAAGCCAGGCCATGCTGCGCGTGGTGGCGCAGCAGTTGCAGCAGCGCCCGCTGAGCTTCGCGCTGGACTGCCACTCGGGCTACGGCTGGGGCGACAGCATCTGGTTTCCCTACGCGCGCACCGCGGCGCCGATGGCGCACCTGCCGGAAATGTTCGCGCTCAAGACCATGTTCGAGCAGGCCCACCCGCACCACGGCTACGCCTTCGAGCCGCAGAGCCACCAGTACCTGCTGCACGGCGACCTGTGGGACTGGGCCTACGACCACACCCCGGCGCCCAACATCTTCCTGCCGATGACGCTCGAGCTGGGCTCGTGGCTGTGGATCAAGAAAAACCCGCGGCAACTGTTCTCGCGCCACGGCTTCTTCAACCCGGTCAAGGCGCACCGCACCGAGCGCGTGCTGCGCCGCCACGCCAACCTGCTCGACTTCCTCGGGCGCGTGGCCTACGCGCCCGAGCGCTGGCTGCCGCAGGGCGAGCGGCGCGCGCAGCTGCTGGCGCTGGCCACCGCGCAATGGCAAGGCAGGCCACCCCGATGAGCGACTGGATCCTGCTGCGCGGCCTCACGCGCGAAGCGCGCCACTGGGGCGCCCTGCCCGCCGCGCTGCAGGCGCGCTGCGGCATCGCGCGCATGACGCTGCTGGACCTGCCCGGCAACGGCGCGCAGGCGGCGGTGCGCGCGCCGCCAGATGTGGCGGCGATGGTCGAGCACGTGCGCGCCGGCGCGCGCCGGCAGGCGCTGGCGCCGCCCTACCGCGTGCTGGCGATGTCGCTGGGCGCGATGGTGGCGGCGGAATGGGCACGGCGCTATCCGCAGGAGATCGGCGCGCTGGTGCTGGTCAACACCAGCATGCGGCCGTTCGGCAGCGTGGCGCAGCGGCTGCGCCCGCGCAACTGGCCGGCGCTGGCCGGCATGGCGCTGCGCTGGCATGACGGCCCCTATTGCGAGCGCGCCATCCATCGCCTCACCTGCAATGCCATCGCCACGCGAGAGACCGACGTAGCCGCCTGGAGCGCGATCCGCGCCAGCGCCCCGGTCAGCCGCGGCAACGCGCTGCGGCAGCTGTGGGCGGCGGCGCGCTACCGCGCCGGCGCGGCGCCGCCGTCCTGCCCCACGCTGCTGGTGTCGTCGACCGCCGACCATCTGGTGGACCCGGCCTGCTCGGCGCGGCTGGCGGCGGCGTGGGGCGTGCGGCACCGCTGGCACCCGTGGGCCGGCCACGATCTGCCGCACGACGACCCGGCCTGGCTGGCCGCCACCGTGGCGCACTGGCTCGGTGAGACCGGCGCGGCCTAGCGCCGGCCAGTCAACCGTGCTCGCCCGCGCGCGAGGTGCACGCCGCGTGGACGGGATGCTGCGCCATCAGCCGGCGCACCACGCCGTTGGTCCAGCCGAAGCCGTCCTGCAGCGGATACTCGCCGCCCCCGCCGCCCACCGCGCCGTGCGGCGCCGGGCGCAGCGCGTACTTCTCCACCAGCTTGCACTCGCGGCGGTAGAGGCTGGCCACGGTATGCAGCCAGCGGTGCGCGATCTCGTGCGCCAGCGCATGCTGCCCGTGGCGCGCAAACCCGCCGATGGCCAGCCACTGCAGCGGCGCCCAGCCGTTGGGCTGGTCCCACTGCTCGCCGCTGATGCGCTCGGTGGTGGCGATGCCGCCGGGCAGCAGCAGGCGCGCGGCCACGGTGCGCGCCAGCAGCGCCGCCTGCGCCGGGCTGGCCGCGTCCACGTAGAGCGGCATCACGGTGGCCGCGGTCAGGCCGGCGCGCGGGCAATGGCGCTGCCAGTCGAAATCGAACCACGCGCCTGCGGCCTCGTTCCACATCAGGCGGTCGATGGCGCCGCGCCGCGCCCGCGCGCGCGCCAGGAAGTCCGGCGCGTCGGGGTCGCCGGCGGCGGCGGCCAGCTCCGCCAGCTTGGTTTCCAGCTTGTACAGCAGGCAGTTGAGGTCGACCGGCAGGATGGCGGTGGTGCGCACCGTCTCCAGCCCGCCGCCGGGGTCCTGCCAGCGCGAGCTGAAGTCCCAGCCCGATTCGGCCGCCGCGCGCAGGTCGCGGTAGACCTCGGGCGCGGGGCGCGATGACGACGCGGCGGTGGCCACGTCCTCGATGTAGGCTTCCTCGCGCGGCGTGTCGCGCTCGTCCCAGTAGCGGTTGAGCAGGCTGCCGTCGGCGAGCCGGACCACGCGCCGGCATGCCTGGCCCGGCGCCAGGTGCTCGGCGCCGCGCATCCAGAACGCATGTTCCTTGCGCAGCTGCGGCAGGTAGGCCAGTTCGGGCTGCACGCCGTGGTCCTCGAACAGTTCCACCATCAGCGCGAACACGGGCGGCTGCGAGCGGCTCAGGTAGTAGGTGCGCGTGCCGTTGGGGATCACGCCGTAGGTGTCGAGCAGGTACGAGAAATTGGCCGCCATGCCGTGCAGCAGGCCGTGCCGGCCGCTGGCGGCGAGGCCCAGCATGGTGAAGTAGGAATCCCAGTAGTACAGCTCGGCGAAGCGCCCGCCCGGCACCACGTAGGCATGGGGCAGCGGCAGCAGCGAGCCTTGCGGCGGGTGCGCGGACGGGTGGCGCGTGAGCACTTCCCAAAGGCCGTCGATATGGTCGCCGAGCGTCTGCGCCCGGTCGGAGACATAGCTGCTGCGCGGCACCTGCGGCAGCGTGAAGTGCTCCCGCACGAACGCCGCGAGGTCGAAGCCGGCGGCGCCCGCGCGGGCGCGGTAGGCCGCCAGGATCGCGGCCGGGTCCTGGCGCGGCATGGCGTCGGTGAAGGTCTTGCTGTCGTCGAACACGCGCCCCGTCTGCACGGCGACGAACAGTTCCTGGTAGCGGTCGGCGGGGGTGAGCGGATCGGCGTGGGGACAGCCCTGCAGGCGGTGCGGGACGACATGGTGGCCGCCGGTACGGTCGGCCACCTCGCGCACGCGGCCCGCGTGCGGCAGCCCGGCCGCGGCGGCGGTGCCGGGACGGTTCTTCATGGCTGGCCTGCGCCGCCGCGTTCCGGCGCGCTGGTGATCCGTGCTGGCATTCCCGCTCCCGCTGCTTGTCCGCGCGGCGGCCCGGGCGGCCGCCGATAAGGCATCAGAGTGCGGCCCGGCGGACGAGTTCCGGCGCGCCGGCGGGCGCGGCAGGCACGGCGGCGCGGCGCGCCTCGCGCATCACTCCCGCGTCACTCTCATGCTGTTCGCGCGTCAGCGCTGCCCGGCGCGCACCGCATGGGCGCGGCGGAAGTCCTCGAACGGCAGCGGCCGGCCGAGCAGCACGCCCTGCGCCTGGTCGCAGCCTTCGGCGCGCAGCAGGCGCAACTGGTCGTCGGTTTCCACGCCCTCGGCCAGCACCGGGATGGCCAGGCTGCGGCCGAGCGCGAGGATGGCGCGGATGATGGCCCGGGCCTGCCGGTCGGCGGCGATCTCGGCGATGAAGGTGCGGTCGAGCTTGATCTTGTCGAACGGGAACGAGCGCAGGATGTCCAGCGACGAATAACCGGTGCCGAAGTCGTCGATGGCGATGGTCACGCCCAGCGCCTGGATGCGGCGCAGGATGTCCAGCGCGCGCGCCTTGTCGCCGATGATGGTGGACTCGGTGATTTCCAGTTCGAGCCGGCCCGCTTCCAGCCCGGTTTCTTCCAGGATGCCCGTCACCAGCCGGACCAGGTTGCCGTGGATGATCTGCACCGGCGACAGGTTGACCGAGATCTTGCGCGGCGCGTCCCAGTGCGCGGCCGCGCGGCAGGCGCTGCGCAGCACCCACTCGCCGATCGGCAGGATGGCGCCGCAGGTCTCGGCCAGCGGGATGAAGCTGTCCGGCGTGATCAGCCCGCGCGCGGGATGCCGCCAGCGCAGCAGGGCCTCGCAGCCGATCGCCGCGCCGCTGGCGATGGCGGTCTGCACCTGGTAGTCCAGCACGAACTGGTCGGCGGTGATGGCCATCCACAGCTCGCCGGCGAGCGTGCGGCGCTCGCGCTCGGCCTCGTCCATGCGGCTTTCGTAGAAGCAGATCGACTCCGACAGGCTGCCCTTGGCGCGGCGCATGGCCAGCCCGGCGTTGGCGGCAAGCTGTTCGGCGCGGATGCCGTCGCCGGGAAAGACCGCGACGCCGATGCTGGCCCCGGCGGTCAGCTCGAAGCCGTCCAGGCGCACCGGCTCGCTCAGGCACGTCACCAGCCGCGCGATGAACTCGCTCAGCTCGGGCTGCTGCGCGAAGCGCTTGACGGCCATGAACTCGTCGCCGCCCACGCGCGCGATGAACTCGCCCGCGTCGAGCTGCGCGGCGATGCGCCCGGACACCGCGCGCAGCACGGTGTCGCCGGCGGCGTGTCCATAGAGGTCGTTGATTTCGCGGAAGCGGTCCAGGTCGATGCCGAGCACGGCCACCCGGCTGCCCTGCTTGCGCGCGCGCGGCAGCTCCTCGTCGAGGTGGTCGATGAAGAAGCTGCGGTTGGGCAGGCCGGTCAGCCCGTCGTGGCGGGCCATGTGGTGGATGGTGGCCTCGATGCGGCGCTGCTCGGTGATGTCCTCGCAGGTCGTGACCCAGGCGCCGTCGGCCAGCGTGCTGTGCGACAGCGCGATGGCGCGCCCGTCGGGCAGCGCTTCCACGCTGCGCCAGCGCGGCTGCCGGCGCAGGATGTCGAGGTGCCGCTCGGCCAGCGCCTGCGCGTAGGGCTCGGCGCGGGCCTCGGGTGGCACGGCGTGGGCGGACGGGGTGGACTGGGCCGACGCGGTGGACTGCGTGGACATCCGGCCCGCCGGCGCGCCCGGCGCGGCGGCCTCGCTCGCGCGCGCGCCGGTCATGGCGCGGCACACGTCGAGGAAACCGGCGCCGGGCGCCAGCCCGCCGGCGGCCGTGCCGAAGATCGCCTCCATGCGCCGGTTGGCCAGCACCAGCGTGCCGTGCGCGTCGAACATGCACAGGCCCTGCGACATGTTCTGCAGCGCCAGGTCCAGCTTGCGCGTGACCTCGGCCAGGCGCTCGGCGTCGGCCTTCTGCTGCGTCATGTCGCGCGTGATCTTGGCGTAGCCGAGCAGGCGGCCGGCGCGGTCGTGGATGGGGGTGAGCAGCACGTGCGCCCAGAAGCGGCTGCCGTCCTTGCGCACGCGCCAGGCGCCGGCCACCTCGCAGCGGCCCAGCTCGCGGGCCCGCTGCAGGGCCTGCCCGGGCAGGCCGGCGGCGCGGTCCTCGGGCGTGTAGAAGCGGGAAAAATGGCTGCCCAGGATTTCCTCGCGCGCATAGCCCTTGGCGCGCTGCGCGCCGGCATTCCAGCTACTGACGCTGCCGGACGGATCGAGTGCGTAGATCGCGTAGTCGGTCACGCCCTGGATGAGCAGGCGAACGAGTTCCGTCTCGGCGGGCGGACCTTGGATAGGCGGCATGAATGGTGTCGGCGTTATCTGTTTATGCCGCCCGGACACGCACTCGCCCCTGGCGGGACGAGTCCCTTGCGCGTGCAGGCGGAGGGTCGCGCCGGCGCTGCCTTTGCGCCGGTCGCCTACGGGGGATAACGGCAGCGCGCCGCGGAAATTTACCCTGGGGCGGGCCGGCCGCGGCCGGGGACGGCGGTCACGCGCGCGCGCCGTTTCGCGCCGGGCACGTTCCCGGCGCGGAACATGGAACGCGCCTCCCGTGGATCACGAGGCAGGCCCGCGCAGGCCAGGAGGCGGGAAAACGCGCGACGGATTCGCCGCGCCGAAAGAATGGCGCAAGAAAAACGGCGTGCCGGCAAGGGCACGCCGTCGGGGGACTGCGGCGAGGCAGGTCAGGCGGGAAGAGTCTGCGCTACCAGAGTGACCATCGAGCCACTGGCGACACAGACCAGGGCCCAGCCTGCCAGCAGACGGAAACTCTGCCAACGGCTCATGATGCGCTCCTGGTATCCGCGCGCCGCCAGGGCGGCGCGACGGGGTAAATCGGGGTCGGCGTCAGGCGCTGTCCTGCCTGCCGCCGGGTGCCTCAGGCGTTGGCGCCGTCGAGGTAGGGATCGGCCTTGCCGCTGCGGGCGCCGTCGTAGAACGGGTTGCGCTTGCCGTTGCCGCGCGCGCCGTCGGTGTACGGATCAGCGCTGCGGGCCGGTTCGGCCGACACGCCGCTGCGGTCGAGGCCGGCCACGGTGCTGGCGCGCGCGCCTTCCGTGAACGGGTCGAACTTGCCGGTGCGGGCACCTTCGGTGAACGGGTCGAACTTGCCGCTGCGCGCGCCGTCGGTATAGGCGTCGCGCACGCGGTAGTTGTAGCCGTACTTGTCGGCGGGGACGGTGCCGGCCTGCGCGGCGCCGGTGGCGAAAGCCGCGGCAAGAGTGGCGGCGGTGAGCAGGGACTTAGCAAGAAGCTTGGCGTTCATGATGTTCTCCAATCGAAGCATGGGTCCGGGGGTCTGCACTGGCCGCGGGGACCGGGATTTATCCGGGAAGCCGTCCGTCTTGCCCGATTCGCGCTTTATCTATTGATAGGTAGACAAGCAAGGCAAAAAAAAATGACTTCCGTCTTTGTTGCTGTTTGCTGCACTGGACGCCGGTGCCGGGTGGGCCTTGCTGCACTGCCGTTACCGTGGCGCCGCATCCATGAGACGAATCTTATCTATCTGTAGGTAGATAGTCAAGGGTTTTCACCAGGTTGTTTTAGAAATCCTTTTCAGGTGCGCCCGGCAACGCTTTGTGCGCCGCGCCCGGCATGCCTCGGGCCGGCGCCGGCGCAACTGGCATCGCCGCCCTCGCCCGCTTGTACTAGGCTTGGCATGTCGGGCGGCATCGAGGCAGCGCCGGGGCGGACACGCCGGCCTCCGCCGCCTGCACTGGGTGCGCGCGGGCAGACATCGGCGCCAAGGGGGATTGCCGCAGTGCGGCATCGCGTGCAAACTGCCCCACGCACCTGCAGCACCCGCATCCATCCGCGCCGCGCATGCCGCGGCGCTCCCGGGAGGCCATACCGTCATGAGCGCAGAGCATTCCACCGGCAGCATCGGGACGAACCATCCGCAGGTCATGCCGCCGCCCGGCCAGGCCCTCGAGCCGGACCCGGCGGCGGCGTTTTCCCCGATGGAGTCGCGCCGCCACCAGATGTTTCCCCGGCTCACGGACGCCGAGATCGCGCGGCTGCATCAGTTCGGCACGGTGCGGCAGTGGCGCGCCGGCGAATTCCTGTTCCGCATCGGCGAGTCCGCGCATGGCATGACGGTGCTGCTCAAGGGCCGCGTGCGCATCCAGCAGCGCGACGCGCTGGACCGCGCCAGCCTGGTCGGCGAGCATGGCCCCGGCTACTTCCTGGCCGAAGTGGGCCAGTTGTCGGGCAAGCCGGCCATCGTCGACGGCGAGGCGATCGAGGACGTCGAGGCCATCGCGATTCCGCCCGAGCGGCTGCGCGCGCTGCTGGTGGCCGAGGCCGAGCTGGGCGAGCGCATCATGCGCGCGCTGATCCTGCGCCGCGTGGGCCTGATCGAGCGCGGCAAGGGCCCCACGCTGCTGGGCCGCAGCAGCGAGCCCAAGCTGCTGCACCTGCAGGCCTTCCTGCGCCGCAACGGCTATCCGCACACCGTGGTCGACGCCGACACCGATCCCGATGCCGGCGCGCTGCTCGAATTCAGCGGCGCCTCGCCCGGCGATTTCCCGCTCGTGATCTGCCCCGGCGGCGCCGTGCTGCGCGCGCCCGACCCGGGCCAGCTTGCCACCTGCCTCGGGCTGGTGCCGGAGTTCGACCCGGACCATGTCTACGACGTGGTGGTGGTCGGCGCCGGGCCCGCCGGCCTGGCCACCGCGGTGTACGCCGCCTCGGAAGGCCTCTCGGTGGCGGTGTTCGACTCGCTCTCGCCCGGCGGGCAGGCCGGCGCCAGTTCGCGCATCGAGAACTATCTCGGCTTTCCCACCGGCATCTCGGGCCAGGCGCTGGCCGGGCGCGCGTTCGTGCAGGCGCAGAAGTTCGGCGCGCACCTCGCCATCCCGCTGCAAGTGGCGGCGCTGCATTGCGGAGAACACCCGCAGCGCATCGAACTGGACGACGGCCGCCAGATCCCCGCGCGCACGGTGGTGATCGCCAGCGGCGCGGCCTACCGCCATCCGTCCATCGCCGCGCTCGAGCGCTTCGAAGGCCGCGGCGTCTACTACTGGGCCTCGCCGGTGGAAGCGCGCCTGTGCAACAGCGAGGAGGTGATGCTGGTCGGCGGCGGCAATTCCGCCGGGCAGGCCGCGGTGTTCCTGGCCGCGCACGCCAGCCGCGTGCACATCCTGGTGCGCGGGCCGGGCCTGGAGGCCAGCATGTCGCGCTACCTGATCGAGCGCATCGCGGCCCAGCCCAACATCGAGCTGCACACGGGCGCGGAAATCACCACGCTGGCCGGCGACGAGCGCCTGGCCGGCATCGGCTTCCGCTCGCGCGACACGGACCAGGTCACGCACCTGCCGATCCGCCACCTGTTCCTGTTCATCGGCGCCGATCCCAACACCGCATGGCTGCGCACCTGCAACGTGCGCGTGGACGAGAAGGGATTCGTGCTGACCGGCGCCGACACGCCGCATGAAGGGCCGGGGCCGGCCTCGGCGCTGGAGACCAGCGTGCCGGGCGTGTTCGCGATCGGCGACGTGCGCTCCAACTCCACCAAGCGCGTGGCCGCGGCGGTGGGCGAAGGCGCGGCCGTGGTGGCGCAGATCCATGCCTACCTGGCCAGGCTGGCGCGGCCGGAGGCGGGCACGCTGGCGATGTAGGCGCCGATGCGGGGATCACAATGCGGGGATCGATACGGGGCCGATATGAAGTCGATGCGGGGCCAATGCGAGGCCAATGCGGAGGCCGGCAGCCCGCTCGATTCGTCCGGACATAGGCCCGGGTAGCCGGCCAATAAATCTACTCCTGCCGCATGGCGCCCGCAATCGACCTTGTGGACGGCATGCGACAAAACCTGAAATGCGTGTTTCTTGACTATATTGGAAGCAATGGCAGGCGCTTCAATTCGAGGCCGTTTTTTGGGAGGTATGCCATGCGTTCGCTTGCAGACATGTTTAGTCCGCCCACCCCGGAGAAAATCGCAGCAAGAGAATTGCAGCAAATGCGCCTGACGTTGTTCCAGGCCGAGCGTCGTCTGCTCGAAGCACAGATGCAGGTCGACTACTACCGCGACCTGGTCGCCTTCCTCGAAGATGTGTCCGCCACCGGCGTCGAGAACGTGGTGGACAAGCGGCGCGCCCCCGGCAGCGCCGAGCCCTCGCTGGCCCCGCGCAGCGCGCCGGGCCTCGTCACCATACCAGCGGTTCCTTCGGCAGCCTGACGCGCGCGGCATGCCGGCGCCCCGGCGCCGGCATGCGCGGTGCCGCGTCCGCGCCGGCGCGCGCCACGCCTGGCGCGCCGCCGTCGTGCGTTGTCGCGCATTGTCGTGCGTTGCCGCGCGCGGTGCCGTCATGGCGCGCGCGGCGCGCCGGCGCGTGCCGCCGCCATGCGATACTGGCCGCCTTGCGCGGCGGGGCCGCGCCATCGCCGCCGCGCGGCGCCAACCGGAATCCCGACATGAGCGAGCTGCTGCCATCCATTGAAATCGAAAGCGCGCCGTCGCCCACGTGGTCCGTGATCTGGCTGCACGGGCTGGGCGCCGACGGCAGCGATTTCGCGCCGGTGGTGCCCGACCTCGGACTCGGCCCCGCCCCCGCGGTGCGCTTCGTCTTTCCGCACGCGCCGGCCATCCCCGTGACCTGCAACGGCGGCTACGTCATGCCCGCGTGGTACGACATCGCCTCGCTCGACGACGCGCGCAGCCACTGCGACGAGGCCGGCATCCGCGCCTCGCGCGAGGCCGTCCGCGCGCTGATCGCGCGCGAGAACCAGCGCGGCGTGCCCAGTCATCGCGTGGTGCTGGCGGGCTTCTCGCAGGGCGGCGCCATCGCCTACACCGCGGGCCTCACGCATCCCGAGGCGCTCGGCGGCATCGTCGCGCTGTCCACCTACATCCCGTCGCCGGCGCTGCTGGCCGCGGAGTTCAGCGAAGCCAACCGCGCCACGCCCGTGTTCGCCGCGCACGGCGTCGAGGACGACGTGGTGCCGGTGCCGCTCGGCATGCTCGCGCGCGACACCGTGCGGCAGCACGGCTGCCCGGTCGAATGGCACGCCTATCCCATGCCGCATACGGTCTGCATGGAAGAGATCGCGGCGATCGGCGCCTGGCTGAACGCGCGCTTCGCCGCGGCCGCGGCCTGACCCGGAGCCGCGCCGGCCGCGTCGTGGTAGTCTCGCGGCCATTGCCTTTCTTGCCCACCCGATGAAAACCACGCCACCCGGCACCGACGCCCCCGCCACCCCCCAGCCCCGCATCGACTTCGATACGCGCAAGGCGCTGCTGTTCGCGCTGACCGCGGAACGCCTGTCGGCCTATTACGAACACGGCCAGTGGATGACCGATGGCCAGGGCGCGACCCTGGCCGGGCTCTGGCTGTCACGCTCGAAACTGCAACTCGCGCTGGCCGAGCGCCGGCTGCTGTCGCAGCTCAGCGACGACTTCGCGCGGCAACTGGCGGGCACGCTGTCGCGCGAGGCGGGGTTGTATGTGTCTCACGACATGATGGAAGCGCTTGACCCCAATTATCAGTCTGCGGTCGCGCACGATATGTTGGATGAGTGTGCGAGGTTGTTGCGGGAGAATGGGGTTACGGAGTGATTCAAGTGTGCTGGCCGCTGTGGGCCTTGGCGGCTTGAGCTTTGGTTGGCTGTTTGGGGGTGTCAAGTCTGCTGGCCGCTGTGGGCCTGGCGGCTTGGGCTTGATTGGCTGTTTGGGGGTGTCAAGTCTGCTGGTCGCTGCGGGCCTGGCGGCTTGGGCTTGGTAGCCCGTTCGCACACATGTAAGTGTCACTTTTCTTTTCTCGAAAAGAAAAGTAACCAAAAGAAAGCGACCCTTGCAGGGGGCTGGTCGCTCAGCCTTCAAGGCGTTGCCAGTTTCGTGGTGCGGTTCGTGGCTTCGATATGGCTGCTGACGCTACCGGCTTGCTCGCCTGCGGCGTTGCGGGTGGCGTGCGATTCGTGGTGGCACTGCATGATGGCGATGGCCCAGGTGGTTCTGGCTGCTGCCGCGACCGGGGCGGATGGGTGCGTCATGGGGACGGTGCTGGTTTCGTGGTGGGCGCGGTGGCCCCGACTTGGGATGCACCCGGCACGGCTTGAGATGCGCCTGGCACGAGAACGCTCAACGGCACGAGAACGCTCAACGCTGACCGAAACCCAACACACCCGCGCCGGGTCCACCGCGCCCACCACGAAAACACGAGAGCGCTATGTCGTGACCGCTTGAGTCGGTAACGGCAGAAGCCCGAACGGAGCGGGCCTCGGCCATCATGGAGCCGGAATGTGAAACGACCACATCCGGGATGGCGCCGCGGCCTGTGCCGGTAGCGTCAGCAGTCGTATCGAAGCCAACGCGCCCACCACGAAACCACCACCAAACCTGAAGTCTGAGCGCCCAGCCTTCTGCAAGAATCGCTTTCTTTTGGTTACTTTTCTTTTCGAGAAAAGAAAAGTGACACTTACATGTGTGCGAACGGGCTACCAAGCCCAAGCCGCCAGGCCCGCAGCGGCCAGCAGACTTGACACCCCCAGACAACCAACCAAAGCCCAAGCCACCAAGACCCACAAAGGCCCGAAGAAGACAAAGACCAGACCCCACCTAACCAATCATCTCCCCGCCACCCCCACCGCCGGCCGCCCCTTATCGAACTGCGCCACATCGAGCCGCCGAAACACCAGCGCCGACAGCAGCGTAATCGTCCCCACGCTGAAAAAGGCCAGCCGGTACGCAGTCCCGCCCTCCCCCAACTGCCCCGTGAACAGGCTCACCAGACCGCCGCCGATGGTCACGCCCAGTCCGATGGCCAGCATCTGCACCATCGAGAACAGGCTGTTGCCGCTGCCCGCGTCTTCCACGCTCAGCCCCTTGAGCGTGACGCTGTTCATGGCGGCGAACTGCATGGAGTTGGTGGCGCCGAACAGGGCCAGTTGCGCGATCGACAGCGCCAGCGGCCAGCCCGGCGAGATCGCCGCGAACGAGGCGATCGAGCCGCCGACCAGGACGGTGTTGACCAGCAGGAAGTTGTCGTAACCGAAGCGCTTGACCAGCGGCACGATGCCGCGCTTGGCCACCACGCCGGCCAGCGCGGCCGGCAGCAGCATCAGCCCCGAATGCAGCGGCGTGTAGCCGAGTTGCAGTTGCAGCAGCAGCGGCATCAGGAACGGCACCGCGCCCGAGCCGATGCGGCACACGAGGTTGCCGGCCAGCCCGACGCTGAAATTGGGCTCGCGGAACAGCGACAGCCGGAACAGCGGATTGGCCCGGCGCCGCGCGTAGGGGATGTAGAGCAGCGCCGACAGCAGGCTGAGCGCGAACAGGCTGCCGCTCCAGGCCGCGTGGCTGGCCTCGCGCGGGGTGTCCAGCGCCAGCGAGAAGGCCACCATGCACAGCGACAGCAGCCCGCAGCCGATGAAGTCGAACGCGGGCGGGCGCGCCAGCGCGTTGTCGGGCAGGTAGCGCAGCACGGCCAGCAGGCCGATCGCGCCGACCGGCACGTTGATCAGGAAGATCCAGTGCCAGGCCACCGTCTGCACGATCCAGCCGCCCAGCACCGGGCCGAAGATCGGCCCCACCTGCCCCGCCACCGAGACGAAGGCGAGTGCCGCGATGTACTGCTCGCCGGTGACGCTGCGCAGCACCGCCAGGCGCCCGATCGGCAGCAGCATGGAGCCGCCGATGCCCTGCACCACGCGCGCCACCACGAGCTGGTCCAGGCTCTGCGCGGTGGCGCAGAACAGCGAGCCGAGCACGAAGATCAGGATGGCCGTGAAGTACACGCGGCGCGTGCCGAAGCGGTCGGCGAGCCAGCCGGAGGCCGGCGTGAGCATGGCCATCGTGAGCGTGTAGGCCACCACCACCGGCTTCATGTCGAGCGGCGTCTCGCCGAGGCTGTGCGCCATCGCGGGCAAGGCCGTGTTGACGATGGTGGTGTCGAGCGTCTGCATGAAAAAGCCGGCGGCGACGATCCACAGCATGGCCGTGTGCGATTTCTGCGAGGATTGACTGTGCATTCTGGTACATCTCTTGAAGAACCGGCGGGGGCCGGCGTGGCATCCGGGCAGGACAGCGCCCGGCGGCACGCGGAAAAGGCGCGCGCAGGAAAACGCCACGAATGTGTCGATGTTAATGACTGGCGGCCCAATCGGGAACCCCGCTGGACATATTGACTGTCATCGGCTAATCCGATGACAATGCCGCATGCTCAATCCTGTCTGGGTCAAGACCTTCGCCACCGTCGCGGCCGCGCACAGCTTTACCGACGCCGGGCGCCAGCTCGGCCTGTCGCAATCCAGCGTCAGCGACCACATCCGGCGCCTCGAACAGCACGTGGGGCGCCGCCTGTTCGTGCGCGACACCCACACCCTGGCCATGACCGCCGACGGCGAGGCGCTGCTGGCGCACGCCCGCCTGATCCTGGAGGCCATCGCGCGCGCCGAGTCGCAGTTCAACGCGCCGCGCCTGCAGGGCCGCGTGCGGCTGGGCACCTCCGAGGATCTCGTGCTCGGCACCATGCCCAATGTGCTGGCGGCGTTCCGCAACTCGCACCCGGACGTGGAGCTGGAGATCACCATCGGCATGACCGGCAAGCTCTACGAGCTGATGGACGCCGGCGCGCTGGACCTGATGATCGGCAAGCGCCGCGAAGGCGACCGCCGCGGCGCGCCGCTGTTCCGCGGCAAGCTGGAGTGGCTGGCGCGGCCCGGCACGGTGGCCGACCTGCGCCAGCCGCTGCCGCTGATCCTGGTGACGGAGCCCAGCGTCACGCGCGCCATCGTGCTCGACACGCTGGCCAAGGCCGGCACGCGCTGGCAGATCGTCTGCACCAGCAGCAGCCACTCGGGCTGCATCGCCGCGGCGCGCGGCGGGCTGGGCATCACGGTGCGCGCGCAATACCTGTCCGGGCGCGGCCTCGCGCCGCTGGTCAACAGCGACGCGCTGCCGGCGCTGCCCGAGGTGGAATTCATCTCGCTGCGCGCGGGCCGCCTGAGCCGCCCGGCCGAGACGCTGCTGCAACTGCTGCAGAAAAGCGACCTGCGCGGGTCCTCGCTCGACGAGTAGCGCCCCGGTCCCGCCATGCGGACCCGCGATCATGAATGAAATGCGCGGCGCGCGCTTTATCCGGCAACCCGGCCGTGCGACATTGCATGCCGGCACTGCGGCGGGCTCGCGCGCAGGCTTCAACCAAGTTGGGGTTCATTGAAATGGAATGCTTGCAGACACAGGACATCCGCATCCCGCGCCTCGGTTTCGGCACGTTCCGCATGCCCGGCGGCGACTGCCAGCCGGTCGTGGAGAGCGCGCTGGCGCTCGGCTACCGCCACGTCGACACGGCCGAGATGTACCAGAACGAAGCGGCCGTCGGCGCCGCCATCGCCGCGTCCGGCGTGGCGCGGCAGGACCTGCACCTGACCACCAAGGTGTGGCACGAGAACCTGCGGCCCGATGCCATCCGGCACGCGCTCGACACCAGCCTCGGCAAGCTCGGCGTCGACTACGTCGACCTGTACATGGTGCACTGGCCGTCGCGCGACATGGACCTCGGCGCCGTGCTCGGCACCATGCAGCGCTTCCTCGAGGCCGGCACGGTGCGCGCCATCGGCGTGTGCAACTTCAACCTGGCCATGCTGCGCAGCGCGATCGAGGACATCGGCGCGCCGATCGCCTGCCACCAGGTGGAGTACCACCCGTTCCTCGACCAGTCGCGCATGCTCACCTACCTGCGCGGCAAGGGCATCCCGCTGGTTGCCTACGCGCCGCTCGCGCAGGGCCGCGCCGCCGCCGACCCGGTGCTGCAGGGCATCGGCGCGCGGCATGGCGCGAGCGCCGCGCAGGTGGCGCTGGCGTGGCTGCTGGAGCAGGACGGCGTGGCGGCGATTCCCAAGGCGCAGCGCCGGGAAAGCCAGCAGGCGAACCTCGACGCGCTCAGGCTGCGGCTCGACGACGAAGACCGGCGCGCCATCGCGGCGCTGCCGAAGAACCTGCGCTACGTCACGCCGCCGTTCGCGCCCGACTGGGACGCATGACGCTGGCGCCGGGCCCGCGCGCGCCGGCGGCCGCATGTGCCCGGCCCGGCGCCGCGCAAAAGCGCCAAGAGGGGGCCAAGAGGGGCCAAAGAGGCCAAAGGGGACGCCCTGCCGCTTTTTCGGTCTTTTGCCCCGGCGCGGCGCGCTGCCCATTGCGCCGTGCGCGCGGCGATAGCACACTGGCATCTTCCGGGCGGCCTTCCGCCCGCCCGCAACGCTTCGCCAAGGACACTGCACACCCATGACGCAAAGCGCGGCACGGACGCCTTCCCCCGCGGCCCCGGCCCTGATCGTCGAGCGGCTCGACACCACCCACGCCACCATCGCGCGCATGCGCTGCGACGTGCCCGGCGGGCTGCCGCCGGCGCCCGCCATTCCCTCGCAGGATGCGTTTTCCGCCATCGTCCAGCTGCGCCCGTTCGCCGCCCATACGCTGTGGCGCGACGGCCGGCAGGTGTTCGCCGGCGGCCACGGCGAGGGCGCGCTGGCCATCACCAGCCTGCAGCAGAGCTGGCGCTGCCATCATCGCGCGTCGTTCGACAACGTGCGGCTGCAGGTCAGTTGCGACGAACTGCAGGCCTTCGCGCGCGAGCACGGCGCGCGCGCGCCGATTTCCCTGCGCAACCCCGAGGGCGAGGCCGACGGCGTGATGCTCTCGCTCGCGCGCGCGCTGCTGCCCTCGCTGGAGGCGCCGGAACAGGCCTCGCGGCTGTTCCTCGACCAGTTGGCCACGACCATGATGGCGCATCTCGTCGCGCACTACGGCAGCGCCTCGGTGCACATGCTGAAGACGGCCATGCTGTCGCGCCGGCAGGAAGCGCTGGCGAAGGAATACCTGGTCGCGCACGCGGGCGAGGACGTCTCGATCGAGATGGTGGCCGCGCACTGCAACCTGTCGCGCAGCTATTTCATCAAGGCCTTCAAGCAGAATACCGGGGTCACGCCCTACCGCTGGCTGCTGGAGCACCGCATCGAGCAATCCAAGGCATCGCTGCGCCAGGGCATGCCGATATCCGAAATCGCCGCGCTGCACGGCTTTTCCGACCAGAGCCATTTCACGCGCATTTTCAGCGCGGTGGTCGGCATTCCGCCGGCAAAATGGCGGAATCGCAACGACCTATAAACGCCACGCCGCCGGCAAGTTCCCCCGGCACCGGCACCGACATAATCCCGAAATAATCACCGGAATAATCGCGGCCACGATGTGACCCGGCCGCGCGCGGGCCATGCCGGCGCGCGTGCCCGAACCGGCGCAGAAACCCGCGCCCGCGCCCAAGCCCGCGCCGGCCATCGCCGCGCCCGCCCCCTGGGCGCGCGGCTGGCCTTGTCTGGCCTTGTCCGGCCTTGTCCGGCCTTGTCCGGCCTGGCCCGGTTTCCCGCGCCCTCCGCTGCGCCGCACCACGCGACCACACTTTTCGCTAACTTTGCTGCCTTTCGTACAAGACACGGCGCAGGCGATCCCATAATCTCCGTACCCATATATCGCCCCGCCGCCGGCATATGTGCATGCGGCATTGCCACGGTCCCGCCACGCGGGCCGCTGGGGGCAGTCGAATATTTTCATCACCGCTTCCTGATTCCTTTTTTGTAAAGCGCAAGCGCTTGCACTAGATTCGTTGATACCAGATTCGCCACCGCCCCGTGGAGAATGACGTGCCTCACGCCATGCATGGCACGCCAATGCTGCAAGCCGATGTCGATCGCCGATGCCGGCTTCCCGACGTCGTCCTTGTCTCTTGCGAACCCGCCCCAGCAATGGTGCGCAACCGGAAATCGCCATGACCAATCCGAAGCTCGAAGTCCTGACCCCCCAGAACAGCCAGCTGATCATCATCGACCATCAGCCGCAGATGGCCTTCGGGGTGCAGTCCATGGACCGCCAGGCCCTGAAGAACAACGTGGTGGGCCTGGCCAAGGCCGCCAGGATCTTCAACATCCCCACCACCATCACCACCGTCGAGTCCGCCTCGTTCTCCGGCTACACCTACCCGGAAATCCTCGACGTCTTCCCCGGCCACAAGCTGCTCGAACGCACCTCGATGAACTCCTGGGACGACCAGAAGGTGCGCGACTCGCTCAAGGCCGCCGGCCGCAAGAAGGTGGTGGTTGCCGGCCTGTGGACCGAGGTCTGCAACAACACCTTCGCGCTGTGCGCGATGGCCGAAGGCGACTATGAGATCTACATGGTGGCCGACGCCTCGGGCGGCACCTCCAAGGAGGCCCACGACTACGCCATGCAGCGCATGGTCCAGGCCGGCGTGGTGCCGATGACGTGGCAGCAGGTGCTGCTCGAATGGCAGCGCGACTGGGCGCACCGCGATACGTACGATGCCGTGATGGCCCTGGTGAAGGAGCACTCCGGCGCCTACGGCATGGGTGTCGACTACGCCTATACGATGGTGCACAAGGCGGCGCAGCGCGCGGCCGGCGCGCACGAAGTGCTGGCGCCGGTGCCGGCCAGGTAACACGCAGCGCGGGCAGGCGCCGGGCCGCGTCCCGGCGCCCTGTCCTTTCCGCCCGCCGGGGCGGCCGCGGATTCGCCGCCGGTCCGCAGCCATCGCCCCCGGCTGGCGCCCCCTATTCGCAGGAGCCTCCCATGAACGCACCGGCCACTCCCGAACTGATCCTCGTCAACGGCAAGTTCGCCACGCTCGACCGCGCCAACCCGCAGGCCGAGGCCGTCGCCATCCGCGACGGCAAGTTCGCCGCGGTCGGCGGCAGGCACGAGATCATGCAGCTTGCCGGCCCCGCCACCAAGGTGATCGACCTGCAAGGCCGCCGCGCCATCCCCGGGCTGATCGACAGCCACATGCACATCATCCGCGGCGGCCTGAACTACAACATGGAACTGCGCTGGGACGGCGTGCGCTCGCTGGCCGACGCCATGCGCATGCTCAAGGAGCAGGTCGCGCGCACGCCCGCGCCGCAATGGGTGCGCGTGGTGGGCGGCTTCACCGAGCACCAGTTCGCCGAAAAGCGCCTGCCCACCATCGAGGAACTGAACGCCGCGGCGCCCGACACGCCGGTGTTCATCCTGCACCTGTACGACCGCGCCATCCTCAACGCCGCCGCGCTGCGTACGGTCGGCTACACCAAGGACACGCCCAACCCGCCGGGCGGCGAGATCGTGCACGACAGCGCCGGCAACCCGACCGGCCTGCTGCTGGCCAAGCCCAACGCCACCATCCTCTACGCCACGCTGGCCAAGGGTCCGAAGCTGCCGCCCGAGTACCAGAAGAACTCCACGCGGCATTTCATGCGCGAGGTCAACCGGCTCGGCGTGACCGGCGTGATCGACGCCGGCGGCGGCTACCAGAACTACCCCGAGGACTACGGCATCATCGAGGAGCTGCACAAGGAAGGCGACCTGACCGTGCGCCTGGCCTACAACCTCTTCACGCAGAAGCCCAAGGACGAACTCAACGACTTCAAGAACTGGGCCGGCAAGGTCAAGCCCGGCCAGGGCGACGACCTGTACCGCCACAACGGCGCCGGCGAGATGCTGGTCTACAGCGCGGCCGACTTCGAGGACTTCCGCGTCGAGCGGCCCGACATGCCGCCTTCGATGGAAGGCGACCTCGAGCCCGTGATCCGCCTGCTGGCCGAGAACCGCTGGCCGTGGCGGCTGCATGCCACCTACGACGAAACCATCTCGCGCGCGCTCGACGTCTACGAGAAGGTGGCCAGGGACGTGCCGTTCGACGGCCTGCACTGGTTCTTCGACCACGCAGAGACCATCACCGACCGCAACATCGACCGCATCGCCGCGCTCGGCGGCGGCATCGCCGTGCAGCACCGCATGGCCTACCAGGGCGAATACTTCGTGGCGCGCTACGGCGCGCGCGCGGCCGAGGCCACGCCGCCGATCAAGCGCATGCTCGAGCGCGGCGTCAAGGTCGGCGCGGGCACCGATGCCACGCGCGTGGCCTCGTACAACCCATGGGTGTCGCTGTACTGGCTGACCACCGGCAAGACCGTGGGCGGGCTGTCGATGTACCCGCAGGCCAACCTGCTGGACCGCGAGACCGCGCTGCGGCTGTGGACCGAGGCCAACACCTGGTTCTCCTCCGAAGAAGGCAAGAAGGGCGAGATCAAGGCCGGCCAGCTGGCCGACCTGGTGGTGCTGTCGGCCGACTACTTCAGCGTGCCCGGCGACGAGATCCAGGACATCACTTCGGTGCTCACGCTGCTGGGCGGCAAGCCGGTCTACGGCGACGGCGACTTCGGCAAGCTCGCCCCGCCGCTGCCGCCGGCCATGCCGGACTGGTCGCCGGCACGCCACCACGGCGGCTACCAGCCGCGCCCGCAGGCGGCGCTGCGCACCGCGTGCGCCTGCGCCAGCGCCTGCGGCGTGCACGGCCACGCGCATGCGCGGGCCTGGGCGTCGAATGTGCCGGCCGCGGACGAGAGCACCTTCTGGGGCTCGCTCGGCTGCTCGTGCTGGGCGTTCTGATGCGCGCCCGGACGCCGCGCCCAGGACACCGGAACCACCGGAGCCGGCCATGAGCAAGACCACTGCCGCCGCCGGGCCCGCCCAGGCCGGCGCGCGGGCGCGCCTCGCGCCGGCCTGGGTGCGCTGGCTCGCGCTGCTGGCGCTGTGCGCGGCCTACCTGCAGGGCGGGCTGGCCAAGCTCGCCGACTTCGGCGGCGCCATCGCCGAGATGCAGCACTTCGGCCTGGCACCGGCGGCGCCGCTGGCGGCGGCCACCATCGCGCTGGAGCTGGGCGCCTCGCTGCTGATCCTCACCGGCTGGCTGCGCTGGCTGGGCGCGCTCGCGCTGGCCGGCTTCACGCTGATGGCCAGCTTCCTGGCGAACCGCTTCTGGGCCGCGCCGCCCGCCGAGCAGTTCATGATGGCCAATGCCTTCTTCGAGCATGTCGGGCTGGCCGGCGGCTTCCTGCTGGTGGCGTGGGAAGACATCCGGCGTGGCAAGCCGGCGCAGCGCTAGGCCCGATGCCCTCCTCTCAATCCCTTTCCTGGAGCCCCCGATGAAGCTCTATCTCGTCTCTCTCGCCGCCGGCATCCTGGTCGGCATCATCTACGCGCTGCTGCAGGTCCGCTCGCCGGCGCCGCCGGTGGTGGCCCTGATCGGCCTGCTGGGCATGCTGATCGGCGAACAGGTGGTGCCGCCCATCAAGCGCATGATCGCCGGCGAGCCGGTCACGGCGGCGTGGTTCAGTTCCGAGTGCGTGCCCAAGATCACCGGCACGCCGCCCAGGACGCCTGCCACGACGCCGGCCGCGACGCCCGCCGGCATGCTGGCCGAGAACCAGCCCGCGACGCCGCCCGGCGAGGACGCCGCCGAGCCGCGCTGACGCGCCCGCCCCGGGCCGCTGCCCGGGCCGCGCCACCCGTGTTTCCTCACCCGTCGATTCAGATTCAACAAGAAGAGGTTTTCATGCGTTCGATCCGAACCTTCCTGACAGCCGCCGCGCTGGTCGTGGCCAGCGTGGCCGGTCCCGCCGCCAGCGTGGCGCACGCCCGGACCCAGGCCCCGGCAGCGGCCGTCTCGGTCGGGCCCCAGTACGACACCACCCACGTGTACGTCGCCCCGGCCGATTTCAGCCGCTTCGTCGACAGCCTCGTCGCCACCTTCGGCGGCACGACCTCGAAGGAGGGCGAGTTCACGGTCACGCCCACGCCCAGCCTGACCATGTCGCAGCTGGTGCTGACGCCGGCCGGCACCTTGTCCGTGTTCGGCTTCAAGACGCCCGTCCCGTACCCGTTCGGCGCGGAGCGCACCGGCTACCTCGTGACCGACATGGACAAGGCCATCGCCGCGGCGCGCGCCGCGGGGGCCGACGTCATCGTCTCGGCGTTCCCCGACCCGATCGGCCGCGACGCCATCATGCAATGGCCGGGCGGCGTCAACATGCAGCTCTACTGGCACACCACGGCGCCGGACTACCCGAAGCTCGCGACCATTCCCGAGAACCGCGTCTATCTGTCCGCCGACCGCGCCGACGCCTTCATCCGCGGCTTCGTGCGCTTCTCGCACGGCAAGGTGGTGTCGGACAGCGCGCGCGCGCCCGGCGTCGAGATCGGCCGGCCGAACGATACCTACCGCCGCGTGCGCATCGAATCCGGCTTCGGCAAGATCACCGTGCTGGTGACGGACGGCCACCTGCCCTATCCGTATGGGCACGAGCTGACCGGCTACGAGGTCCCCAGCCTTGCCGACACCCTGGCCAAGGCGGCCGCGGCCGGCGTGTCGGTGCTGGTGCCGCCCTACGCGGCCGACGGGCGCGACGCGGCCATCGTGCGCTTTCCCGGCGGCTACGTGGCGGAGATCCACGCGGCCAGCGGCCGTTGAACCGGCCCGGCCAACGGGAGGCGCCGGATGAAACATGAAGACACCGTGCTTGCCGTCGTCGCCGGCTTCGTCGACACGCTCGGCTTCGTGGCGCTGTTCGGCCTGTTCACCGCGCACGTCACCGGCAACTTCGTGCTGATCGGCGCGGAGGCCGCGGGGCTGGGGCAAGGCGTGCTGATGAAGCTGCTGGCGTTCCCGGCCTTCATCGCCGGCGTGGCGCTCAGCAGCGCCGTGGTCAGGGCGCGCGGCGGCAAGCCGCCGGCCACCGCGGCGCGGCCGCTGTACGCGCTGCAGGCGGCGCTGCTGGCCGGCTTCCTCGTCGCGGGCCTGTACGCCGCGCCGGTGCGCGACGCGCAGGCACCCGCCGCCATCCTGTGCGGGCTGCTGGGCGCGGTGGCGATGGGCGTGCAGAACGCGCACGCCAGGCTGGTCGGCCGCCCGGGCGTGCCCAACACGGTCATGACCGGCAACGTGACGCAGGCCGTGCTCGATACGCTCGACGCGCTGCTGTCGCATCCCGACGCCGCCGCCCGGCGCATCGCGCGCGAGCGCCTGATGCGCACGCTCGGGCCGCTGGCCGGCTTCGGCATCGGCGCCATCGCCGGGGCCACGACCTACGTGCGCCTGTCGTTCGGCGCGCTGGCGCTGCCGCTGGCGCTGATCGTGTGGCTGGCGTTCAGGTCCGGCGCCGGCGCGCCGGCCACGGAGAGCCGCGATGCCGCCCGCTGACCGCGCCGCCCGCCACCGCCATGCGCGACGGCTCGCCCGCGCCGCGCTGTGCCTGGCCGCGTGCGCGGCGCTGCCGGAGCGGGCCGGCGCGCAGGAGGCGTCTGCCGCATCCACCGCAGCCGCCGCCTGCGCCGAAAAGCGGCCCGCGGCCATGTTCAACCGCTGGCAGGAAGACTGGTCCGTGCTGGCCAGCCCGTGCGTGCCGCGCCAGCCGTTCGACGCGCTGAAATACATCCCGTTCTCCGGCGACCCGGACACCTACCTGTCGCTGGGCGCCAACCTGCGCGAGCGTGTCGAGGTCAACAACTCGCCGGTGTTCGGCCTCGGCGCCGCGCGCGCCAACACCTACCTGCTGCAGCGCGCGGAGATACACGCCGACGCGCGCCTGGGCAAGTACGTGCAGGTGTTCGTCCAGCTGGAGGACGCGCGGCCGTTCGGCAAGGACATGGTGAGCCCGGCCGACAAGAACGTGGCGGACGTCGAGCAGGCCTTCATCGCCGTCGTGCATCCGCTCGGCGAAGGCGTGTTCAAGGCGCGCGTGGGGCGCCAGCAGATGGCGTTCGACTTGCAGCGCTTCGTCTCGGTGCGCGACGGCCCGAACGTGCGGCAGGCGTTCGACGCGCTCTGGGCCGACTGGGAAATCCACCGCTGGCGGCTGATCGCCTACGCCACGCAGCCGGTGCAGTACCGCGACAACCAGTCGTTCGACGACGTGTCCAACCGCGACCTGACCTTCAGCGGCGTGCGCGTGGAGCGGCAGAACGTCGGCCCGGGCGACCTGTCGGCCTATTACTCGCGCTACAACCGCCGCAACGCGCGCTTCCTCGACGGCGGCGGCGACGAGCACCGCAACGTCTTCGACGCGCGCTATTCCGGCAACGCGAACCACATCGACTGGGACGTCGAGGGCATGGTCCAGACCGGGCACGTCGGCAACCGGACGATCAACGCCTGGGCGCTCGGCTCGCTGGGCGGCTACACCTTCGCCACCGTGCCGTGGAAGCCGCGCGCGGGCCTGCAGGTCGACGCCGCCTCGGGCGACCGCCATCCCGGCGACGGCCACATCGGCACCTTCAACCCGCTGTTCCCGAACGGCTACTACTTCACGCTAGCCGGCTACACGGGATATTCGAACCTGATCCACGTCAAGCCCTCGATCACGGTCAAGCCGACCAGCAAGCTGTCGGTGCTCGCCGCGGCCGGCTTCCAGTGGCGTGCCACCACCGGCGACGCGGTCTACGCGCAGGGCAACGCCACCGTGCCGGGCACCGCCGGGCGCGGCTCGCGCTGGACCGGCATGTACCTGCAATTGCGCACCGAGGTCACGCTGGCCGCCAACCTGGTCGGCGCGGTCGAGGCGGTGCACTTTCAGGTCGGCGACTCGATCCGCGAACTGGGCGGGCGCAATGCCGACTACGTCGGCGTGGAGCTGAAGTACGGCTGGTAGCCGGCGGCGCTGCTCGTCAACTGCACGGTCAGCCGCATGATTCGGCCAGCGCCTGGTACGCCGTGGCGAGGTGGTAAGGCGTGGTCGACGGCATCTCCGCGCGCGCCACCGTGCCGTCCGGCGCCAGGCACTCGTGCCAGCCGCCGGCGTGCAGGAAGCGCGCCGGGAACGCGCGCAGCCACGCGCGCAGGTGCGCCAGCGCGGCGGCATCGCCGCGCACCGCGAGCGCGCGCGCGAACTCGGTCTGCGCCCAGATGCGCTGGGTGGCGTCGCGCGGCGCGCCGTCGAGATGCAGCGCGGCGGCCACGCCCATCGTCTCCAGGTCCACGCCGCGCGCCAGCGCGAAGTCGAACGCGCGCGCCAGCGACTGCGCCAGCGCCGAGCCGCCGAACAGCGCCGGCGCCGACGCCAGCAGCGAGAACCACTCGAACTGGTGGCCGGGCTCCACGCGGTTGTCCGCCGGCGCCACCGCGCCCGCCACACCCGGCGCCAGCGGCAGCTCGGCGATGCAGCCGGTGGCCGGGTCGACGAAGGCACCCAGCACGGCCGTGGCGAGCGCCTGCAGGCGCGTGGCATAGAAGCTGTCGCCGGTCAGCGCGTGGGCCGCCAGGTAGGCTTCGGTGAGATGCATGATGGGGTTCTGCGCCGGCGTGGCGGCGGGGCTGAAATCCTCGGCCAGCGCGGCGTGGTAGAGGCCGTGCGCGGTGGCGAAGCGCGCCTCGATCAACTGCGTGGTGTCCTCCAGCAGCGTGCGCGCCGCGGCGCTGCCGGTGCGCTCGGCATAGGCCGCGCACGCGAACACCACGAAGGCGTGCGTGTAGAGATCCTTGGTGGTGTCGAGCGGCTTGCCCTGCGCGTCGATGCTGTAGACGAAACCGCCGCGCGCGGCGTCGGCGAAATGCCGGCGCAGCGAGTCGAACAACTGCCCGGCGTGGGCGGCATCGCCGGCGCCGGGGCCTTGCGAGAACACGTACAACTGGCGCGCGCAGGCCATCGCGCGGTAGCGGCTCGCCGGCAGCGGCTGCCGGTCGGCGCCGCCCAGTGCCTCGCAGGGCAGTTGCATGGCGGCGTTCCAGCCCGGGCCGCGCCACAGGGGAAGGACGGCGGCGTCGTAGTGCGCGCGCAGCGCGGCGACGGACGCGGCGATGGACGCCGCGGCGGACGCCGCGGCGGACGCGGCATCGTCGGGGGCAAGGCTCGGGGTGGCATTCATGCGGATGGCGGGTCGGTAAGGCGCACCGGCGGCGGCTCGGGGCGGCGCGGATGCTGCTATGGCCGCAAATATACATCAGCGCCGCGCGCGCGCCGCCGCCGGTGCAGCCAGGTGCCGGCGCGCCGGAGTGCCGCGCGCATCCCCTTTCGGTCGCGAACGGCCAGAATCCTTGATCCTGCCGCCAGATCGCCTAACCTTACCGCGTGGCCCCCGGCATCGCGCTGCGCGCCGAGCGGCTACCGAGCCGCAATGCCGCCCCCGCCGCGGCTCCCGGGCCACATATCCTGGTCCGTGCCTGCAAGATCGCCCGGAAAGCACCCGCTTCCCGCCGGCCAGGCACCTTCGGGCCATCCGGCGCCGCCGGATACCGTGCCCACGCTCCTTGGGAGAGCGCGATGGAAAAACCGATCGTAAGCCCGTCGAGGTTCGTCGAGATACTGAACGCCAGGCTGCCCGAACATCCCCTCTACCAGGAAGGGATGCGGGTCTACGCCATCCCCAACCATTCGGACCATCCACGCAGCCTGGTCTGCGTCGGCCCGCGCGGCGTCAATGGCGTATGCGCCACGGTGGAGCTGATCGTGCGCGGCGAATGCGAAGTGGTGCCGGACATCCCCGGCGAATGGCACGCGCCGCGCCACACGGCCGGCCGCGCCGCCAGCCGCTAGCGTCCGCGCCGCTTCCCCATCCTTCTCCCCGCCTTCCTTCCCGCCTTCCGCGCGCCGCAACCCGCGCGGGCGGTCACGCCGCCACGCGCCCCTCGCCGCGCACCGGCGCCGCGCCGGCATGGCCCGCGCTCACGGCGCTGGCCGGATAACCGGCCGAGAACACCAGCCGCCCGCACGACCACGTGTGCGTGACCAGCGGCTGCCCCGCCACCGTGGCCACCGCTACCAGGTCGGCGCGCAGCCCGGGCTCGATGCGGCCGCGGTCGGACAGGCCGCAGGCCAGCGCCGGGTTGGCGCTGACCAGCGCGGCCGCCTGCGACGGCGTGAGCTCCGCCTCGCGCTCGGCGGCGAAGGCCGCGGCGATCAGCGTGGAGGGCTGGTAGTCCGAGCACAGGCAGTCGGCCACGCCGGCGCGGATGGCGTCGATGGCGCGCATCGAGCCGCTCTGGCTCTGCCCGCGCAGCACGTTGGGCGCGCCCAGGATGGTCGGCAGGCCGCGCGCCACGGCGGCCTGCGCGGTCTCCAGGTTGATCGGGAACTCGCTCATGCGCACACCCAGCGCCTGCATGGTGGCGATGCGCTGGACCGAGTCGTCGTCATGGCTGGCGGCCGGCACGCCCAGGCGCGCGGCCAGCGCCAGCAGATGCTCCACGCGCGCGAGCGCGCCCTGCTGCGCGGCGGCCTTCCTGTCGGCCGCGGCGACGGCTTCCTCGCGGCTCATGTCGTGGTTGCCGATCATGTAGGCCACGTAGGCTTCGAGCGTCTTGAACTGGCCCTGGCCCGGCGAGTGGTCCATCACCGAGATCAGGTCCACCACGCCGGCTTCGAGCAGCGTCTCCAGCACCGGCAGCGCGCTGGCGTCGGTGACTTCGTAGCGGCAGTGGATGCGGTTGTCCACCAGGCTGTGCGCGCGGAAGGCGGCCACGGTGCGCACGATCTGCGAGGCGGTCTCGTTGTTGCGCACGCCGAACTGCGTGCTGGCGAACGACAGCGCGTGGTACGGCGTGGTGATGCCGGCCGCGGCGTTGCGACGGTCCACCTGGGCCACGGCGAAGTCCAGCGGGAACATCACGCGCGAGCGCGGCTCGGCTTCTTTCTCGATGGCGTCGCAGTGCAGGTCGATCAGGCCGGGCATCAGGGTCTGGCCGCGCAGGTCGATGACCTGGGCGGCGCGCGGCACGTCGGCGGCGTCGGGTTCGATGGCCGCGATGCGGCCGTCCTCGATCAGCAGCGCGCTGTCGCTCAGCACGCCGTCGGGCAGCACGATGCGCGCGCGGGTCAGGTAGGCAGGAAGCATGGTCGGTTCCGGGTACGGGTCAGGCACGGAAAAAACGGGAGGTTCAGGCCGGCACGGCGGACAGCCGGCCGGCCGGCGCGTCGGCGCCCGCCACCGGGTGCAGCGGCAGCAGGCGCGTGGCCACGGCATCGCGCACCGCCTCGTCGTGGAAGATGCCGACCAGGCAGCGGCCCTCGGCCAGCGCCTCGCGGATCAGCGCCACCACCACCGCGCGGTTGTCGGCGTCGAGCGAGGCCGTGGGTTCGTCCAGCAGCAGCACCGGATGGCCGCCGATCAGCCCGCGCGCGATGTTCACGCGCTGCTGCTCGCCGCCCGAGAAGGTGGCCGGCGGCAGCGCCCACAGCCGGCCCGGCACCTGCAGCCGCGCCAGCAGCACGGCGGCGCGCTCGCGCGCTTCCTCGAAGCTGGCGCCGCGCTGCTGCAGCGGCTCGGCCACCACGTCGAGCGTGCTCACGCGCGGAATCACGCGCAGGAACTGGCTGACGTAGCCGATCACCTCGCGCCGCAGCCGCAGGATGCGCTGCTCGGGCGCGCGGGTCAGTTCCACCCACTCGGCGTCGTCGCGGATGCGGATGCTGCCTTCGGTGGCCAGGTAGTTGCCGTACAGGCAGCGCAGCAGCGTGCTCTTGCCCGCGCCGGAGCTGCCGGCCAGCACCACGCATTCGCCGGCGGCGGCGTCGAAGTCGATGGCCTGCAGCACCGGCAGGCGCGTGCCGCCCTGGTTGTGCAGCACGAAGGTCTTGCCCAGGCCGCGCACCGCGATGCGGCGCGGGTCGCCGGCATCGGCAACGTTGGCGGCGAGATTGGTGTCGAAGTCTTGCGTCATGTTCAGCTCTGCAGGATGGAGGACACCAGCAACTGGGTGTACGGGTGGTGCGGGTCGTCGAGGATCTGGTCGGTCAGGCCGCTTTCCACCACGCGCCCGCCCTGCATCACCAGCGTGCGGTGCGCCAGCAGGCGCGCCACGGCGAGGTCGTGGGTGACGATGATGGCGGCCAGCCCCAGGTCGGCCACCAGGCCGCGCAGCAGGTCCAGCAGGCGCGCCTGCACGGACACGTCGAGCGAGGCGGTGGGCTCGTCCATGAACACCAGGCGCGGATGCGTGACCAGGTTGCGGGCGATCTGCAGGCGCTGCTGCATGCCGCCCGAGAAGCTGGCCGGCGCGTCGTCCAGGCGGCCGAGGTCCAGCTCCATGCGCTCCATCCAGGTGCCGGCCACCTGGCGCAGCTCGCCGTAGTGGCGCCCGCCCACCGCCATCAGGCGCTCGGCGATGTTGGCGCCGGCGCTCACGCGCATGCGCAGGCCGTCGCGCGCGTTCTGCCGCACGAAGCCCCAGTCGGTGCGCGCCAGCAGCCGCAGGCGCGCGTCCGACAGCGTGGCGAGGTCGGTCAGGCCCTGCTCGCGGGTGTCGTAGCTGACGCTGCCCGCCTCGGGCGCGGCCTGCCACGACACCGCCTGCAGCAGCGTGCTCTTGCCCGAGCCGGATTCGCCCACCACGCACAGCACCTCGCCGGGGAACAGGTCGAAGCTCACGTCGTGGCAGCCGTGCACGCCGTCCCAGGTGCGGGTCAGGCCGCGCACGGACAACAGCGGCTGGTCGGTGCGGCTCATGCTGGCTCCTTGCTGGTGCTGGTGCTACCGGCGCTGTCCGCGGCGTTGGCCGGGCCGGTCAGGCCCTGCTCCTGGCGCGTGGCGCAGTATTCGGTGTCGGAGCAGACGAACATGCGCCCGCCCGCGTCGTCGATGATGATCTCGTCGAGATAGCTGTCGGTCGAGCCGCACAGCTCGCAGCAGCCGGCCCAGGTCTCCACCGCGAACGGATGGTCGTCGAAGTCCAGGCTCTTGACGCTGGTGTACGGCGGCACCGCGTAGACGCGCTTCTCGCGCCCCGCGCCGAACAGCATCAGCGCCGGGCTGTGGTCCAGCTTGGGGTTGTCGAACTTGGGGATCGGCGAGGGCCGCATCATGTAGCGCCGGTTCACCATCACCGGGTAGTCGTAGGTGGTGGCGATGCGGCCGTGGCGCGCGATGTCCTCGTACAGCTTGACGTGCATGGCACCGTATTCGGCCAGCGCGTGCATGGTGCGCGTCTCGGTCTCGCTCGGCTCCAGCCAGCGCAGCGGCTCGGGGATAGGCACCTGGAACACCATGATCTGCCCGGCCGCCAGCGGCGTCTCGGGGATGCGGTGGCGGGTCTGCACGATGCTGGCCTCGGCGGTGCGCTCGGTGGTGCGCACGCCGGTGACGCGGCCGAAGAAGCGGCGGATGTTGATGGCGTTGGTGGTGTCGTCCGAGCCCTGGTCGATCACCTTGAGCACGTCGTCGCCGCCGATGACGGAGGCCGTGACCTGGATGCCGCCGGTGCCCCAGCCGTAGGGCAGCGGCATCTCGCGGCTGCCGAACGGCACCTGGTAGCCGGGGATCGCCACCGCCTTGAGCAGCGCGCGGCGCAGCATGCGCTTGGTGGATTCGTCGAGGTAGCCGAAGTTGTAGTGCTCGTCGCGCGCCACGGCGTCGGGCGCGGCATTCTCGTTGGGGGTCGTGCTGGCGTTGGTCATGATGCGAGTGCCTCCTGCGCTTGCGGGCCGTCCTGCGCGGGCCGGGCGTCCGCTTCGGGCCCGGCCGGCGCGGCCTGGGCGCGCTCGGCGCGCAGCCGGCGCAGCAGTTCGAGGTTGGTCTGGAAGTCCACGTAGTGCGGCAGCTTCAGATGCTGCGTGAAGCCGGACGCTTCCACATTGTCGCTGTGGTAGAGCATGAACTCGATGTCGTTGGCGGGCGCGTCGGCGGCCTCGCCCAGTTCGGCGGCGCGCATGGCGCGGTCGGCCAGCGCCATCGACATGGCCTTGCGCTCGCCGTAGCCGAACACCAGGCCGTAGCCGCGCGTGAAGCTCGGCCCTTCCTGCGCGTTGCCGGCGAACTGGCTGACCATCTGGCACTCGGTGACTTCGACCTCGCCGATGGTCACGGCAAAGCCGAGCTCCTCCACGAACAGCTCCACCTCCGCCTGGCCGTAGCGGATCTCGGCCGCGAACGGGTGCGAGTTGCCGTAGCCGCGCTGGGTGGAATAGCCCATCGACAGCAGGAAGCCTTCGTCGGCGCGCGCCAGGTTCTGCAGGCGCGCGGGGCGCGCCGCCGGCAATGCCAGCGGCTCGCGCGTCAGGTCGGGCGGGGCGGGGTCGCCGGCCGGCACGGTCTCCGGCTCGATCAGCGATTCCTGGCGCAGCAGGTCGGTCACGCGCGGCATGCGCGCATCCAGCGTCGCCTGCGCGGGCGGCAGCGGCGCGGGGTCGCGCTCGGCCTCCAGCGTGAAGTCGAGCAGGCGCTGGGTGTAGTCGTAGGTCGGCCCGAGCACCTGCCCGCCCGGCACGTCCTTGAAGGTCGACGAGATCCGGCGCTGCAGGCGCATGGTGCCGGTATCGAGCGGCGCGCAATAACCGAAGCGCGGCAACGTGGTGCGGTAGGCGCGCAGCAGGAACACGGCCTCGATCAGGTCGCCCGCGGCCTGCTTGATGGCCAGCGCGGCGAGGTGCGGGTCGTACAGCGAGCCCTCGGCCATCACGCGCGACACCGCCAGCGGCATCTGCTCGCGCACCTGCGCCAGCGTCAGCTCCGGCACGGCGCGGTCGCCGCGGCGGTAGTCGTCGAGCATGCGATAGGAATTCAGGATGGCGCGTTCGCCACCTTTGACGGCTACGTACATGTCAGGCCTCCACCTGAGTGGTGCGCGGCAGCGCGCTCAGGGCGTGGCCGCTGGTCAGCAGCACGTCGACGCCGAGCGGGAAACGCGCGTGGTTGTCCCGCCACTGGGTCCAGAAAGCGGCGGGCAGGCCCTGCGCGCGCAGCGCGGCCTCGTGCTCGATGCCGGGGCCGCGCAGCGTCGCCGCCGGGCCGTCCGCCAGCGAGGCCACTTCCAGCAGCAGCGTGGCGGAGCGGTCCGGGTAGGCCGGATCGCCCTGGGCGCAGTCCGCGAGGTCCGGCGCGGCATGGCCCGCCGGCACCGCCACGAAGGCCGCCCGCGCCACCTCGTCCACCAGCGGGCAGCCGCAATGGAAGCGCAGGAAGGCGCGCACCGCCGCGGGCGTGCCGGGCGGCAGCCACAGCGGCGTGTCGGCGTCCACCAGCGTCAGCAGCAGCGCGCTCAGCGCCGGCGACAGGCCGTGCGGCACGCCGCAAGGCTCATGCAGCTCGCGCACGCTGCCGGGACGCGACATCGCGTCCAGCGCGGCGCGGAAGGTGCGCTGCGCCGACGTCACCGCGTCGTCGAAGCCGGGCAGCAGCATCGCCGCGCCGGCACGGCCCGCGGCCGCGTTGTCACTACCTGCCGCCGGGGCGGCAATCGCTTGGCCTGGCATCTCAATCCTCTCCACGCACCATCGTAAAAAACTCCACCTTGGTCTGTGCCGCCACCGCCGCCTGCCGCGCGTCGCGCGCCGCGCGCGCCTGCGCCAGCGGGGCGACCACCGCGGCCTGCACGCGCTCGTGCCAGCCGGGCAGCTGCAGCAGCGCGTCCAGCACCGCGATCTGTTCCGCCTGGCGGTGGGTGCGGCCCTGCACATAACCCACGCCGACCACGCCGCCCTCGTCCGACGCCATCGTCACCGCGCAGCGCGTGACGCTGACTTCGCCCAGGTTGAACTGCGCGCCGGCGCCGCCGGCACGGCCGCGCACCATCGCCATGCCGCTCTCGGGCTTGCGCAGCAGCCGGTGGGCGGGCAGCGTGCCGAGCTCGCCGAAGGCCTGTTCGAGCGCCTCCGGCGCGGCCAGCGCCAGCTCGCGCAGCCAGGCGGCGCGCGCCGCCTGCTCCGCCGCGAGGCCGCGCGGGGCGCCGGCGGTGCGTTCGGTATCTCCGGTATCGGTTCGATCCATCTGTACATCCCCTATACGTCTATACGTTTAGATGTAGAATACCATCCACCGACCGAACTAGACCACAAGCAGATGAATCTTTCATGACGGCCCGCCAGCTTGTCCGGATCGACGCACGCGGCGCGCCGTTGAGGCACAATCGCATTCCATTGAAGCATGCCGATGATGAACGCTGGATGACGAAGGGACGGGAAACGATGCTGGAACAGGAAGTCGAACGGGGTTCGGGAGTCGCGGTGTGGCGCCAGATCGGCGAGGCCCTTGCGCTCGACATCCGCAACAAGCTCTACGAACCGGGCGAGCGCCTGCCGCCGGAGCCGGAGCTGGCCAGCCGCTTCGCCGTCAACCGCCACACCATCCGCCGCGCGATGGGCGAGCTGGAGCAGAACGGGCTGGTGCGCATCGAGCAGGGCCGCGGCACCTTCGTGCAGGAGCACGCGATCGACTACGCCATCGGGCGGCGCACGCGCTTCTCGCAGAACCTGGCCAGCCAGGGCGTGCGCGGCCATGTCGAGGTGATCGAGTCGCAGACCCTGCGCGCGCCCGAGATCGCCAAGCACCTGGGCCTGGCGCGCAACGCCCAGATCCTGCGCGTGCAGATGCTCGGCAAGGCCGAGGCGCGCACCATCGACGTGGCCGAGCACTACTTCGACGCGGCGCGCTTCCCCGAGCTCGAGGCGCAGTTGCGCGCGCGCCAGTCGATCTCCAAGGCGCTCGCGCATTTCGGCGTGGCCGACTACACCCGCAAGTGGTCGCGCATCACCGCGGCCATGCCGACCGCGCCGGTGGCGCGCCAGCTCAACCAGCCCAAGACGCGGCCCATCCTGCAGGTGGAAGCGCTCAACGTCGATACCGCCGGCACGCCGCTGCACTACAGCGTGGTGCGCTTCGCCGGCGACTGGGTGCAACTGACCGTGGCCGACCAGGACTGAGAGGCCCGCACAGGAAAACCGGCGCCGCCGGGCGCCGGGCAGCCGCATCGTTTTCCAGGCCATTGCCGCATCATGCGATGGCCGCCCGAGCAACAAAATTGGTCTAGACATCCGCTTGTCATCTGACCACGCTAAGGTCGCCAGCATGGATACCACTCTCGCCCCTCATCCCACTCTCGCCGGCCTCAGCGGCCGGCGCGTCCTCACCGCCGGCGGCATCGCGCCGGCCAGCCTGGCGTTCCGCGACGGCTGCATCGGCGCGCCCGGCGCCGCCGGCCCCACGCTCGACGCCGGCGACCTGCTGGTGCTGCCCGGCATCGTCGACATCCACGGCGACGCCTTCGAGCGCGCGGTGATGCCGCGCCCCGGCGTCAGCTTCCCGTACGCCGGCGCGCTGTTCGACGTGGACCGCCAGCTGCTGTCGCACGGCATCACCACCGAGCTGCACGGCGTCACGCTGTCGTGGGAAGGCGGGCTGCGCGGCGAGGCCTATGCCGAGCGCATGTTCGACGGGCTGGAGCGCATGCGCGGCGCGCTGGGCGCGCAGCACCACGTGCACCTGCGCTTCGAGGCGCACCACGTGGGCGGGCTGGACACCGCGCTGGCGTGGATCGCCAGCGGCAAGGTGCGCTTCCTGGCCATCAACGATCACCTGCCGATGATGCTCCGGCGCATGCAGGACACGCGCAAGCTCGCCGGCTACGCCGAGCGCGCCGAGTGCGACACGGCCACCTTCCGCGCTCGCCTGGAGCAGGCCGCCGCGCGCGCCGGCGAGGTGCCCGCCACCGTGGCCCGCCTGATCGCCGCGGCGCGCGCGGCCGGCCTGCAGGTGGCCTCCCACGACGACGGCGACGCCGCCACGCGCCAGGGCTTCCACCAGCAGGGCTGCCTCGTCGCCGAGTTCCCGCTGACCGTCGACGTGGCCCGTGCGGCGCGCGCGCTGCGCAACCTGACCGTGTTCGGCGCGCCCAACGTGGTGCGCGGCGGCAGCCACACCGGCGCGCCCGACGCCATCGAGATGATCGCCGCGGGCCTGTGCGACGTGCTCGCCTCCGACTACTACTACCCGGCGCCGCTGCAGGCCGCCTTCCGCGTCGCCCAGCTCGGCGTGCTGCCGCTGCCGGCCGCGTGGGACCTGGTCTCGCGCAACCCGGCGCGCGCCGCCGGCCTGACCGACCGCGGCACGCTCGGCCCCGGCCTGCGCGCCGACGCCATCCTGGTCGACGACCGCAACCCCGCCCTGCCCCAGGTCTGCGCCACCATCGTCGGCGGCGTCCTGCACCACGCCACGCGCGCCTTCCCGCTGCAGCAAGCCGGCGGCGAGCGCCGCGCCGCCTGACCCCACGCCCGCCCAGCCCGATGCAGCCGCCCGCCTACCGCTACGCCATCTACCTCACTCCCGCGGCGCCGTGGCGCGACCTCGGCGCGCGCTGGCTCGGCCGCAGCGCCGAGACCGGCGCCCCGGTCGAGCGCCTCGCCGGCGATGCGCGCCTCGCGCGCTGGACCGAGGCGCCCGCGCACTACGGCCTGCACGCCACGCTCAAGGCGCCGTTCCGCCTCGCGCCCGGCCGCACGCCCGCCGCGCTCGACGCCGCCCTGCGCGCGTTCGCGCTCGACCGCCATCCGTTCGCGGTGCCGCTGGCGCTGCGCAACCTGCGCGGCTTCCTGGCCTGGTGCCTGGGCGACGACCACGCCGCCAACGCGCGCATGCACGCGCTGGCGGACGCCGCCGTGCGCGAGCTCGACGCATTCCGCGCCCAGCCCACCAGCGCGGAAATCGCGCGCCGCAAGCCCGACGCGCTGCAGCCCGAAGCGCGCCGCATGCTCGCAGCCTGGGGCTACCCCTATGCGTTCGAGACCTTCATCTTCCACATCACGCTCAGCGGCCAGCTCGACGCGGCCGACCAGGCCGCCGCCACCGCGCTGCTGCAGGCGCACGCCGGCCACCTGCTGGCCACGCCGATGCCCGTGCGCGACGTGAGCCTGTTCGTCCAGCCCGCGCCCGACGCGCCGTTCGTGGCCGCGCGCCACTACGGCTTCGACGGCAGCACCGCCGACGCCGCCGGCGCGGCCCTGCTGGAGGAGGCGGCATGAGCGGCGGCATCAGCGATGTCACGAGCGATGTCACGCGCGACGCCGGCCGCCAGCTGGTCTACCTGATGGGCCCGTCGGGCAGCGGCAAGGACTCGCTGCTGCGCGCGCTGCACGAGCGCCTGCGCCCCGGCGAGCGCGTGGTGATCGCGCACCGCTACATCACGCGCGCCAGCGGCGCCGACGAGGCCAGCGTCGCCATCACGCCGGCCGAGTTCGCGCGCCGCGCGGCGCTGGGCTGCTTCGCGCTGCAGTGGGACAGCCACGGCCTGCATTACGGCATCGGCATCGAGCTCGACCACTGGCTGGCGCGGGGCCTGTGCGTGGTCGTCAACGGCTCGCGCGAATACCTCGCGCAGGCGCACGCGCGCTACCCCGGTCTGCACGCGGTGCAGGTCGGCGTGCGGCCCGAGGTCCTGGCGCAGCGCCTGCGCCAGCGCGGCCGCGAGGACGAAGCCGACATCGCCCGGCGCCTGGCGCGCGCGGCCGAGCCGTTTGCCGTGCCGGCGGGATGCCGCTTCACCGAAATCGACAACAGCGGCAGGCTGGAGACGGCGGCGCAGCGCTTGCTGGAAGTCGTGCGGGAAGCGCAGGAAGGCGCCGGCGGAGACACCGGGCTGCCGGCCGCGCGGCGCGCCTGAATGTCACGCGGCGGCGGCGGCGCGCGCCCGGCCGCCACCGCGCCATTCAGGCGTTGCCCTGCCGGTCCCAGTACGGCGGCGCACCGAAACGCTCGATGAAGAAGTCCACGAACGCGCGCACCTTCTGCGAGGCGCGCCGGTTCGGCAGGTAGACCGCCTGGATCGCCCCGCCCGCGCCCAGCCCCGCCTCCCAGCCCGGCAGCACGGCGCGCAGCCGGCCGGCCTCGATGTCGGCGCCGACCAGCCAGCTCGGCATCAGGATCAGCCCCATGCCGCCGATGGCGGCCTCCCGCAGCATCTCCGAATTGTTCGCGCGCAGGCTGCCGCCGACGCGCACCGCCTCGTCCGAGCGCCCCGAGAAGCGCCAGATGCTGCTGCCGCGCGCGTAGGAGAAGGTCAGGCAGTCGTGCCCGGCCAGTTCGGCGGGCGCCTGCGGCTCGCCGCGCCGGGCCAGGTAGTCCGGGCTCGCGCACACCAGCCGCCGGTGCGGCGCCATCCTGCGCGCCACCAGGCTGGGGGCGTCGACGCTGCCCAGCCGGATCGCCAGATCGAGCCGCTGCGCCACCAGATCGACCACGTCGTCGGTCATGGTGAGATCGAGCCGGATGCCGGGATACATGCGCGCAAACTCGGGCAATGCCGGCGCGATGTGCAGGCGCGCGAACGCCACCGGCAGGCTCGCCCGCAGCAGCCCGCGCGGCGGCCCGGCGGCCTCGCCGGCCTCCAGGTTGGCGCTCTCCAGGTCGCCCAGGATGCGCACCGCGTGCTCCAGGTAGCTCTCGCCCACGCTGGTCAGCGTCACGCTGCGCGTCGAGCGGTTCAGCAACTGCGTGCCGAGGCTGGCCTCCAGCGCGTCCACCTGCCGCGTGACCGACGACGTGGCCACGCCCATGCGCCGCGCCGCGGGTGCGAAGCCGCCTTCCTCGATGACCGCCACGAAAGCCTTCAAGGCAGCGAATGTGTCCATGCACGGGGTCCGGTTTATCGTTGCGTACGGCGCAACGCACCTGCCGAACCTTACCCGATTATCAGCGCCGTCGCTACGGCCTAAAGTGAGGGCGTCAACACCACCACCGCACCCCGGAGCCGACCATGCCAGCCTCCCGCCCCCAGCCTCCCCGCCCCGAGACCCCGTCCCGGCGGCGCGCAATCGTCGTCGGCGGCTCGCTCGGCGGCCTGTTCGCCGGCAACCTGCTGCGCCGCGCCGGCTGGGAGGCCGACATCTACGAACGCTCCCCGCGCGACCTCGACAGCCGCGGCGGCGGCATCGTGCTGCAGCCCGAGGTCGTCGAGGCCTTCCGGCTGTCCGGCGTGACGCTGCCGGACAGCGCGCTGGGCGTGGGCTCGCAAGCGCGCGTGGTGCTGCGCCCCGACGGCTCGGTCCAGAGCCGCCGGGACGCGCCGCAGACGCAGACCTCGTGGTCGCTGATCTATTCGACGCTGCGCCAGGCGTTCGGCGCGGCGCACTATCACCAGGGCCGCGCGCTGGCCGAGGTCCGCCAGCTTGCCGACCGGCGCGTCATGGCGATCTTCGAGGACGGCACGCAGGCAAGCGCCGACCTGCTGGTCGGCGCGGACGGCGGCAACTCGCGCATCCGCCAGCAACTGTGGCCGCTCGCCCAGCCGTCCTACGCCGGCTACCTCGCCTGGCGCGGCCTGCTGCCCGAGGACGCCATGCCGGCCGTCGCCCGGGAGGCCCTGCATGGCGACTTCGGCTTCGCCAACAATCGCGGCTCCCATATCCTCGGTTATCTCGTGCCCGGCCCCGGCAACGACACGCGCCCCGGGCACCGCCTCTACAACTGGGTCTGGTACCGCGTGGCCGGCGCCACGCAACTGCGCAGCATCATGACCGACGCAACCGGGCGCCAGCGCGGCCACGCCATTCCCGAAGGCCTGCTGGCGCCGGCGTGGCGCGAACACGTCTACCGCGAGGCCGACGCGCTGCTGCCCACGCCGTTCCGCGCGGTGGTCAGGGCCACCGCGCAGCCCTTCGCCCAGGCCATCCGCGACCTCGCGGTGGACCACATGGTCGACGGCCGCGTGATCCTGCTGGGCGACGCCGCCTCGATTCCCCGCCCGCATACCGCCGCCAGCACCTCGAAGGCCGCCGCCAACGCCATCGCGCTCGCCGCCGCCCTGCGCGCCTTCCCGGACGACCCCGACCGCGCGCTGGCTAGCTGGGAGCCGCAGCAGGTGCAGCTGGGCCAGCGCCTGCGCGACCACGGCCGCGACATCGGCCAGCGCCTGCTGTTTCATGCCGCCCATCCCGTCGGCGTGGGCTAGCCGCCCACGCGCCACACCCAGGTCTTTTTTCCACCCGAGCCACAGAGCCATGCCATGAAATTCCTCTTCGACGACGAATCGTTCTCTTTCGAAACCCTGCGCACCGCCGGCTTCGCCAACTACGGCGGCGCCGATCTCGGCGAGGTCATCGTCACCGCGCGCGCCATTCCCGAAGGCGACGAAGCCGCCTGGCTGAAGCAGTGGGAAGCCACCGCCGACCGCGTGGCCCGCATCGGCGAAAACGCGCTCGCCGCGGGGCACCGCGTGAGCGCGCGCGAAGCGTTCCTTCGCGCCTCCAACTACTACCGCACGGCGGAGTTCTTCAAGCGCGCCGCGCCCGTGGGCGACGCCGACGTCGCGCGGCTGTCGGGCCGCTCCACGCAGACCTTCATCCAGGCCGCGCAACTGCTCGACACGCCGTTCGAGATCGTCGAGATCCCCTACGAGGGCACCACGCTGCCCGGCTACCTGTTCCTGGCGGACAGCACCGGCGAGCCGCGCCCCACCGTCATCTACAACAACGGCTTCGATTCGACGCAGGAAGAGTCGTACGTGGCAATCGGCGCCGCGGCCCTGCGGCGCGGCTACAACGTGCTGGCCTTCGACGGCCCCGGCCAGGGCGCGGCGATCCGCGGCGCCGGGCTGCCGTTCCGCCACGACTGGGAGCACGTCATCACGCCGGTCATCGACTTCGCGCTCACGCGCCCGGAAGTCGACCCCGCCAGGATCGCCCTGTTCGGCTACAGCCTCGGCGGCTACCTGGTCGCCCGCGCGGCGGCCTTCGACCACCGCCCCGCCGCGATCATCCTCGACGACGGCATCCTGGACTTCCACGCCGCCTTCGAGCACATGCTGCCGCCGTTCCTGCTGGACTGGATCGGCGCGCACAAGGACGCCGAAGCCGACGCGGTGCTGCGCATGCTGATGCTCGCCAAGACCGGCGCGCGCTGGGCCATGCGGAACGGCATGTGGACCTTCGGCACGTCCTCGCCCAGCGAGTTCGTGCGCCTGACGCGGCGCTACACGCTGGCCGGCGTGGCCGGCGACATCCGCGCCGCCACGCTGGTGCTCGACGCCGAGAACGACCAGTTCCTCAAGGGCCAGCCCCAGGCAATCCACGCGGCGCTGAACGCGCCCAAGGCGCTGGTGACGCTGACCGAGGCCGAAGGCGCCGGCGAGCATTGCCACATGGGCGCGATGTACCGCGCCCACCAGACCATCTTCGACTGGCTCGACGACACCCTGGCCCGCGCCTGACCCCTGCCGCGGGCTGCCGCGCGCCGCGCGGCGGCACCCCCTCACCCCACGGAGCAAGACCATGAACCAGCACCTCTTCCGGCCGATCGCGCTCGGCCCGCTCACCCTGAAGCACCGCGTCGTCATGGCGCCGCTGACGCGCTCGCGCGCCGGCCAGCCCGGCGACGTGCCCACCGCCATGAACGCCGAATACTACCGGCAGCGCGCCGGCGCCGCGCTCATCGTCACCGAGGCCACGCAGATCTCGCGGCAAGGCCAGGGATATGCGTGGACGCCCGGCATCTACAGCGACGCGCAGGTCGAGGCCTGGCGCGCGGTCGGCGACGCCGTGCACGGCCAGGGCGGCACCATCTTCATGCAGCTCTGGCACGTCGGCCGCGTCTCGCACCCCATGTTCCAGCCCGACGGCGCGCTGCCGGTCGCGCCCAGCGCCCTGCCCGTGCCGGGCAAGACCTTCATCATCGACGAGCAGGGCAAGGGCGCCTGGGGCGACATCCCGGTGCCGCGCGAACTCACGGTGGAAGACATCGGCGCCATCGTCGCCGACTACCGGCGCGCCGCGCGCAACGCGATGCGCGCCGGCATGGACGGCGTGGAGATCCACGCCGGCAACGGCTACCTGCTCGACCAGTTCATCAACAGCAGCAGCAACCACCGCCAGGATGCCTACGGCGGCAGCATCGAGAACCGCGCGCGCCTGCTACTGGAAGTGGTGGCAGCCGTGACGGACGAAGTGGGCGCCGGGCGCGTCGGCGTGCGGCTCACGCCGATGGGGCGCTTCATGGGCATGGGCGACGACACCCCGGAGGCCACCTTCGGCCATATCGCCAGCCGGCTCAACGACTGGAACCTGGCCTATCTCCACCTGGTGGAGCCGGCCATCGCGGGAACCGTGAAGGACGAGAGCGCCGACCCGCGCCGCGACGCCATCATCGGCCAGATGCGCGCGGCCTACCGCGGCGTGCTGATGCTGGCCGGCGGCTACGATGGCGAGGCCGCCGAGCAGGCGCTGGCCAGCGGCCGGGCCGACCTGATCGCCTTCGGCCGCCTGTTCATCGCCAACCCCGACCTGCCCGCGCGCCTGCGCGGCGGCCACCCGCTCAACACGCCCGACGCGGCCAGCTTCTTCGGCGGCGACAGCCGCGGCTACACCGACTATCCGGCGCTCGGCTGAACGGCAGGCGGCCCGGCTGGCGGCTCAGCCTCCGGCCAGGTCGATGCTGAAGCTGATGCCGTGCTCGCGGAAGCCGAGCCGGCGGTAGAACTGGTGCGCCTGCAGCCGGCGCCCGTTGGACGACAGCGCGAGCTTGTCCGCGCCGGCCTCGCGCGCCAGCCGCATGGCGGCATCCATCATGGCCGAGCCGACGCCGCCGCCGCGCGCGCTCTGCGTGACCACCACGCCTTCGATGACGGCCTCGTTGTGCCCGGCGTGCACCAGCACCGGAAACACCAGCAGGCTGAAGGTGCCGAGCGCCGCGCCGCCGGCATCGCGCATCAGGTAGCAGCGGTAGTCGGGCACGGCCCGCACGCGGGCGAACAGCGCGCGCATGCGCGGCAGCGGCAGCGGCGCCTCGCCGTCCATCTCGGACAGCAGCGCGGCCACCTGCGCCAGTTCGGCGTCGGTGCCGGTAACTTCGTGCAGCGTCAGCGCGCCCGGCGCGGCGGACACGACATCGCCCCGGCCCGGCGCATTGTCCTCGGCCATGTCAGGCTGCCTGTGCCGGCCGGCGCAGGCAGCGCGCCACGATCGGCAGGTAATGTTCCAGCGGCGGCGTGGCGAGGCCGACCACCTTGGCGAGATCGTCGTAGCGGCGCAGGCGCACCGCCTCCGCGCCGTGGGGCTGCGCGAGGAAGGCTTCGGCCTGGGCCGCGTCGAACGGGCCGCCCTGCAGCGCCAGGCTCTGCTGCGAAGCCGGCGACAGCGCGGCCTGGTAGCCCGGCTCGATGGCGCACAGGTAGCGCTTGGCGGCCACGTGCAGGCGGACCGGCTCGGTCACGGCCGGGCCGAAGCCGACCGCGAGCAGGTCGGCGCCGACTTCCTGGTGGCGCATGTCGGTGGTGCTGTCCTCGGCCATCACGAGGTGGCCGAGGTCGTGCAGCAGGCTGGCCACCACCAGCGGCTCGGGGTCGCCGGCCTGCTCGGACAGGTGGGCGCATTGCAGCGCGTGCTCGGTCTGGGTGATGGCTTCTCCGCCGTAGTAGTTGGCGCCGTGGCCGGAGAAGAGGATTTCGATGCGCCTGAGGATGGTCATGAACTGATGTGTCGAGTGGAAAAGCCGGCGTCTTCCGGGTTGCGCGCCGGACGTGGTGGCGTCGCGCTCAGACCAGCGCCTTGCGGATCTGGGCGGACAGCACGTCGATGCCGGTGACGAAGATGACGATGATGATCATCACGGCGCAGGTCTCGGCGTACTGGAAGCTGCGGATGATCTCCCACAGCACGGTGCCGATGCCGCCGGCGCCGACGATGCCCAGCACCGAGGCCGAGCGCACGTTGGATTCGAAGCGGTACAGCGCGAACGAGATCCACAGCGGCAGCACCTGCGGGATCACGCCGTAGACGATTTCCTCCAGCGCGTTGGCGCCGGTGGCGCGCACGCCCTCGACCGGGCGCGGGTCGATCGACTCGGTCGCCTCGGAGAACAGCTTGGCCAGCACGCCGGTGGTATGCACCCACAGCGCCAGCACGCCGGCGAAGGGCCCCAGGCCCACCGCCACGATGAACAGCATGGCGAACACCATTTCGTTGATGGCGCGGCAGGCGTCCATCACGCGCCGCATCGGCTGGTAGACCCAGCCCGGCACGATGTTGGCCGAGCACGCCAGGCCCAGCGGCACCGCCGCCACCACGGCCAGGAAGGTGCCCCAGATGGCGATCTGCACCGTCACGATCATCTCGTCGAGATAGATGCGCCAGTCGCGGAAGCTCGGCGGGAAGAAGTCGGCGGCGAACTTGCCCATGTTGCCGGAATCGCGCAGCAGGTCGAGCGGGCGCATGTCGGCGCCCTGCCAGGACAGCGCCAGCAGCGCGAGCACCACGGCCCACACGAACAGGACTGGCAGGCTGGTGCGCGGCGGACGGGCGGCGCGGGGCGAGGTGGCTGGGATCATGGCGGGGTTGGCGGGACGATGCATAAAGACAAGAAAACCGGAAGCCCGGAAAGGCGGGCGTGAGTACTGCGGCGCCGCCCGGGCGGCCCGCCCCGGTTCTGCGGGACGGGCCGCGCGCGGCGGCGCGGCTGCTGCGGTACGGCTGCTACGTTGCTGCGGTGAAGCTGGCGGTGGCGCTTACTGGGCGCTGGCCGCGGCGACCTTGTCCAGCTCGGCCAGCTTGCGGCTCACGTCGGCCAGGCGCTTTTCCTTGTCGGCGCCGGCCAGCGTGGTGTCGGATTCGATCTTCGCCTTTTCCTTGGCCAGCTCGATCTGGCGGATCGGCACCAGCTGCGCGTCGGTCGAGGCGCGGAAGCCCTGGTACGTTAGCGGGGCCAGGTTGGCCTTCTCGCGGGCGGCGTCGGCGCCCTTGCCGTAGTTGACGAAGAAGGTCTTGATCTTGAGCTTGAGGTCGGCCGGCAGGTCCTTGCGGTAGACCAGCGGATCAGCCGGGATCAGCGGCGACTTCCACAGCACGCGCACCTGGTCGTAGGCGTTCTTGCCGGTGTTGATGCGATAGCGCTCGAAGTTCTCGGTGTTGTTCACCGCCACGTCGACCTGCTTGTTCAGCACCGACAGCAGGTTGGTTTCATGGTTGCTCACGCGCACGGTCTTGAACAGCGTCTTCGGCTCGATATTGCGCGCGCCCCACAGGTAGTGGCCCGGCACGGCGGTGCCGGAGGTCGAGTTCGGATCGCCCGCGCCGTAGCTCAGCGACTTGCCGTTCTTGATCACGTCGTCGACCGACTTCAGGTCGCTGTCCTTGTTGACGATCAGCAGCGACCAGTAGCCGGGGTTGCCGTCCTTGTCGATCACCGAGGCGAACACTTCGCCGTTGGCGCGGTCCACGGCTTCCATCGCCGCCTTGTTGCCGTACCACGCGACCTGCACCTTGTTGAAGCGCATGCCTTCGATGATGCCGGCGTAGTCGGAGGCGAAGAACGGCTTGACCTGCATGCCGAGCTGCTTGCTGAGGTCGTCGATCACCGGCTGCCAGGCCGACTTCAGGTTGGAGGAGGTCTCGGTCGAGATAAAGCCCATCGTGATGGTCTTGCCTTCCTGGGCAAGGGCGGGCAGCGACAGCGCGCTGGCGGCGCCGGTCGCGATCAGGGCAACAAAGGTTCTGCGCAGCATGTAAAGGCTCCGGGAGAAAACGGGATTGAGGCTGGGTTGGGATTGCTTGCGGTAAGACTGGCGAAAGCGCTACGGGAAAGACATCGGGACCGGTGCGGGACGCGCGGCGTCAGGCGGCCGCCAGCCCGGCGGGCGCCAGCGCCGGCGCGTCCTGCAAGGCGTCATGCGGCAGGAGTTCGTCCGCTTCGGTGCCGTAGAGGTCGCGCAGCATGGCCGCCGTCAGCGCCGCCGAGGGGCCGTCGTAGACCACCTGGCCGTGGCGCAGCGCGACCACGCGCGGGCAGTAGCGCATCGCCACGTCCACCTGGTGCAGCGACACCACCACCGCCACCTTGCGCGTGCGGTTGATCTGCGCGAGCAGCTCCATCACGCGGCGCGCGGATTCCGGATCGAGCGAGGCGATCGGCTCGTCGGCCAGGATCACCTGCGCGTTCTGCACCAGCGTGCGGGCGATCGCCGCGCGCTGCTGCTGGCCGCCCGACAGGGTCGAAGCCCGTCGAAACGCATAGTCGTCTATACCAACCTGGGCAAGCGCTTGCAGCCCCGCGTCGATTTCCTCATTCCGGAAATAACGCACCAGGCTGCGCCACAGCGGCACGCGCGGCAGCATGCCGGTCAGCACGTTGGTGATCACCGGCAGGCGCCCCACCAGGTTGAACTGCTGGAACACGAAGCCGATCTCGGCGCGGGCGCGGCGCACGTCGCGCGCCAGGCGCCCGTCCTGCTGGATCACCCGCCCGTTGACGATGACCTTGCCGGCGCCGGCGTCGCCAGCCACGAAACCGGCCAGATGGCGCAGCAGCGTGGACTTGCCGGAGCCGGAAGCGCCCAGCAGCGCCACCATTTCACCCTGGGCGACGGCGAGGCCGACATTGTCCAGCGCCTTGCGTCCCGCCTGGAACGACTTGGACAAGCCGTGCACTTCGATCGCATGCGTCATCCCGCTCTCCTTGCATCATCACTTGCATAAACAGTGAGCGCATTCTGGGTGGCGCTGATGACAAAACGATGAAGGTTCGAGCATGGCGCCCTGGAAAGCGGCCAGGCATGCCGCCGGCGCATGCCAAGCGGTGCCGGGACGACATGGCGCCCGGCCGCGGCGCGCGACCGGGGGGCCGCTTTCCGGCGGGCGGCCCGTCCTGTAGACGGGAGACGACATTGCCGACGCCGGTCCCGCCCCGGGCGCGCCTCAGCCCGGCAGCACCGCCGCCACCGAGTCGGCGAAACGCGCAATGATGCGGTCGATGTCCTGCGCCGTGCAGATGAACGGCGGCGCGAACAGCACGTGGTCGCCATGCACGCCGTCGACCGTGCCGCCCATCGGATAGACCAGCAGCCCGTTCTGCATCGCCGCGGACTTGAGCCGCGCATGCGTCTTCAGGGCCGGGTCCAGCGTGGCCTTGCTGGCGCGGTCGGCCACGAACTCCACGCCGACGAACAGCCCGCGCCCGCGCACGTCGCCCACGTTGGGGTGGTCGCCGAGCGCCGCGCGCAGGCCCGCGCGCAGCTGCTCGCCGCGCGCCCGCACGTTGTCGAGCAGATTCTCCTCGGCAATCGTGCGCTGCACGGCCAGCGCCGCCGCGCACGCGGTGGCGTGGCCGATGTAGGTATGGCCATGCTGGAAGAAACCGCTGCCGCCCACGATGGCGTCATAGATGCGGCCAGTCGACAGCATCGCGCCGATCGGCTGGTAGCCCGCGCCGAGGCCCTTGGCGATGGTCACGATGTCGGGCACCACGCCGTCTTCCTCGCACGCGAACAGGTAGCCGGTGCGGCCCATGCCCGCCATCACCTCGTCGAGGATCAGCAGCACGCCGTACTTGTCGCACACCGCGCGGATACGCCGGAGGTAATCGGCCACCGGCGGCACCGCGCCGGCCGTGGCGCCCACCACCGTCTCCGCCACGAAGGCCGCCACGCTGTCCGGCCCCAGTTCCAGGATCATCGCTTCCAGCTCGTCGGCCAGCCGCTGCGCGTATTGCTGGCCGGTCTCGCCGGCACGCTGGTCGCGGTAGGCATAACAGGGCGAGACGTGATGCGCCGGCACCAGCAGCGGCAGGAACGGCTCGCGCCGCCAGGCATTGCCGCCGATGGCCAGCGCCCCGAGCGTGTTGCCGTGATAGCTCTGCCGGCGCGCGATGAAATGGCGGCGCGCGGGCTGGCCGGTCTCCACGAAATACTGCCGCGCGAGCTTCAGCGCCGCCTCCACCGCCTCCGAGCCGCCCGAGACGAAATACACGTGATCGAGATCGCCCGGCGCGGCGCGCGCGAGCGTGTCGGCCAACTCCTCCGACACCTCGGTGGTGAAGAACGAGGTATGCGCGTAGGCGATGCCGTCGAGCTGCCGCTTGATCGCCTCGATCACGCGCGGATGCCCGTGGCCGAGACAGGACACCGCCGCGCCGCCGGACGCATCGAGATAATGCTTGCCGTGGTTGTCGATCAGCTCGATGCCGCGGCCGGCGACGGCCACGGGAAGCGCCTGGCGCGGATTGCGGTGGAAGACGTGGGTCATGATGTGCGGTACGGGAACGGGGCGGAGATGCCGGCCCGGGCAAGTATAAGGAAACGCCGCCGCGCATGCAACATATGTTTCTCAAATACGATTAATAGATTCACTTGATTCTCTCTTGCCGGAACCCCGCCGGCCAGCCGCCCGGAACGCGCCGCCGAAGATTGTGCAACAATCGTTGCATCCATTCACACCGAACCCACGATGCCGACCGAAAGCCCCCAGCCGCCGCAGACCCTGGACGACCTGCAGGCCCACCTGCGCGAGCACTTCGCCTCCCTCAGCGCGCAGTTCCAGGCCGGCGCGCGCTACCTGCTCGACCACCCGCAGGAAGTGCCCATGCTGTCCATGCGCAAGATCGCCGCCGACGCCGGCGTGCAGCCCGCCACGCTGGTGCGCCTGGCCCAGTTCCTCGGTTTCGACGGCTGGCAGGGCCTGCGCGAACTGTTCGTGGCCTCGCTGCGCGGCGGCCCCCAGCCCTACGCCAAGCGCGCCCGCAAGGTGGTGCGCGAAAGCGGCTCCACGCGCATGCTGGCCGAGATGCTCGAAGTCCAGCACCGCAACCTCGAGCGCACCGGCGCCGCCAGCGCCGACGCCATGCCGCGCGCGGCCGAGCTCATCAGCGCCGCGCCCAGCGTGCACGTGGCGGGCTTCCGCTCGTGCTACCCGATCGCCTTCACCTTCCACTACCTCTACCGCCTGTTCCGCGCCTCGGTGCACCTCGTGCGCGGCGACGCCGGCACGCTGGAAATGGAGCTGCGCGCCTTCGCGCCCAGGGACGCGGTGGTGGTCGCCAGCTTCGCGCCCTACTCGCAGGAAAGCATCCGCGTGGCCACCGCCGCGCACGAAGCCGGCTGCCGCGTGATCGCGCTGACCGACAGCACCGTCGCCCCGATCGCCCTGCACGCCGACTGCACGCTGCTGTTCTCGCTCGACAGCCCCTCCTTCTTCCCCTCCATCACCGCCGGCGTGGCGCTGGCCGAGGCGCTGGTCGAGCAACTGCTGGCGAAAAAGGGCAAGGGCGCCATCAAGGCGCTCGAACTGGCGGAGGGGCAGCTTCACCAGACCGGGGCGTATGTGGCGGCGAAAAGGAACTGAAGAGGCTGAGGGAAGCTGAACGCGGCCCTATCGCCCTATCGCCCTATCGCTCTATTCGAACGCCTCGTCGCTCGGCTGCTCGTAAGCCTTCCTGACCGCGGCGCTCATCGGGAACTCGAAGCTCACGTTCTTCGGCGGAATCGGCTTGTTGAACCACTTGTCGTACATGACGCGGATCTCGCCGCTCTTCATCAGGCCGGTGATGACGCCGTCGACCAGCTTCTTGAACTCGGGATCGTCCTTGCGCATCATGAAGCCGTAGGCCTCGAACGACTGCGGCGTGCCCACCACGGTCCAGTCGGCCGGCGCCGGCGCCGTGGTCTTGACGCCCGACAGCAGCACGTCGTCCATCATGAAGGCGGCCACCCGGCCCGACTGCAGGATCAGGAAGGACTCGCCGTAGTCCTTGGCGCTCTGGATGGCGATGTTGGCCTTCTTTTCATCGTTGAGCCTGCGCAGGATGCGCTCGGAGGTGGTGCCGGCGTTGGTCACCACGGCCTTGCCGGACAAGTCGCCGAAGTCCTGCACCGGGCTGCCCTTCTTCACCAGCAGGCGCGTGCCCGCCACGAAGAAGGTGGTGGAAAACGCCACCTGCTGCTGCCGCGCCTTCAGGTTGGTGGTCACGCCGCACTCCAGGTCGACGGTGCCGTTCTGCACCAGCGAGATCCGGTTCTGCGACGTCACCGGCACCATGTGCACCTGCAAGCTGGCCACGCCGGCCCGCCTGCCGGCCTCGGCGATGACCTTGTCGCAGATGTCCTGGGAAAAGCCGACCACCTTCTGGCTGCCGTCGTAGAACGAGAACGGTATCGACGAGGTGCGGTGCCCGATCGAGATCGTCCCGGTCTCCCGGATCTTGGCCAGCGTGGCGCCGGCCGGCGCATCCGCCGCATGGGCCGCCGGCACGCCGCACACCGCCGCGGCCATGCCGCACACCGCCGCCATCTTCATTGCCTTCGTTGCTTCCAGTGCTTTCATCGATTGCTCCTTGTCTGGCGGATACGGACATCCGTCGTCGTTTCAGATGCTAGCCACTGAGCAACATTTGTTCCATCATGGATAACCATGAAACAATCGTATTTTCCCAGGAAAAACCGAAACAGGCGATGCAATGCACAATCATGGTGAAACACATGGTGCAAAGCGGCATGGTTTTGGCGCACGGCAGCGCCCCGGGCCCGGCCGGCCCCTTTTGCGGGCGGGCGCGGGCATGGTTACAATCGGCTTCGCCGCCCGCGCCCCGCGCTGCCGCATCGCCGCCGCCGGGCCGTTGATCCGAGAACGGAAAACACGCGCCGCCCCGCAACCCCTGCCTGGACCCATCATGTCGAACTCACAAGCCACCGCCCGCCTGGGCCCCGCCGACGCCAACTATCTCGTGCACCTGCAGGCCGGCAGCCACGCGCTGACCGGCGACGAATCCGCCGGCCTCGGCGGCACCGACCAGGGACCGGCGCCGTTCGCCTTCGTGCTGTCGGGGCTGGTGTCCTGCACCGCGATCACGCTGAAGATGTACATGCAGCGCAAGGGATGGCCGGTGGCCGACGTGGAAGTCACGGCGGCGTTCCAGGGCAAGGACGAGGCGCGCTTCATCCGGCGCGAGGTCAAGGTGAGCGGCGCCGACCTGGGCGAAGCCGAACGCGAGCGGCTCGCGCAGATCTGCGAGCGCACGCCGGTGACGCTGTTCCTGAAGGCGGCGTCGCGGATCGAGACGACGTTGGTGTGATGCTCCGGCATGCCGCCGGGGCATGCCGATAGAGAGACCGCCTGCGAGGCAGACATCTTCGCAAAGACGGGCTGCCCCTTCCACCGCCCCCTCCCGCGCACGGGAGGGGAGCGAGTGTTCTGTGCCCAAGCCAACTCGTCATCCGGATCCCGGACCAAGCGTATTGCCTGGCATGCTGTACCGAATCCAGCCTTCGTACTCGAGAAAGTTGTGCGACACGATGGCCCGAATCACCAGCGCCATGCTGACGATGGGATGACCGGTGCCAGCGACAGCACGTCGGGATAGTACGGCGTAAAGCCTGTGATTCGCCGGCACGCGGGATGCGTGTCGTGGCAGCTTGGCGCATCGCGCTCATGAAATACAGCCGTTTCCATGCATTTTTTCCGAAACGTCTGACACTCTCCAACCTTTTCCTGCGGCACCCTCTCTCCGCGAGAGATAGTTCATAGACGTCAACGCCGCGACGCTGTTCGACACTGCAGGAAAGCCATCTCATCTCGCCCCGAGCTCCCGTCATGACGCTCACTGCCACGGCGAGCGAGTGGCGTCGCCTTGCCAGGAACCTGCCATGCCCAGCCAATCGGACCTGCGCTTCACCTTCGCCGTCGTCGGCGGCGTGGACTTCGAGGTCATCGCGTTCGACCTCCACGAAGCGATCAGCGAGACCTTCCACC